>Ga0209530_1000028_pt1 | contig 108614 bp, 82 predicted proteins | sample BlaSpr_A8_Ref_O1_FD_187987 | JGI IMG/M metagenome (GOLD analysis project Ga0209530, IMG submission 187987) | Forest soil microbial communities from Thunder Bay, Ontario, Canada - Black Spruce, Ontario site 2_A8_Ref_O1 (SPAdes) (version 2) | ecosystem: Environmental > Terrestrial > Soil > Boreal...
GTTCAACTCCCCCCGCCTCCACCATCTTCTTCAGCCGCCACGGCCTCGGCTGAGAGTGGATCCAATTCCGCGCTACTGCGGCTTTGGTTCAGAACTTAGCTCCGGTTGCGGCAGGTCGCCGCCCAGGAGTTCGTTTTGGCGTCGCTCGCGGCTGGCATTCAATAGTGCGGTGGCCGCCTCCAATTCCTCCTGGCCTTCCTTGGTGTGCCCCAGGCGAATCAGAATTTGCCCCTTCAAGTTGTGGAAATTGGGATTGTTCGGGTCGATTGCTCCCGCTGCTTTCACCGCCGCAAGCGCCGGCTCGAGCTTTTGCTGGCGCTGATAAATCCGCGCCAGTCCAAAATACGAACTCGCCAGATGGGAATCGCGGCGCAGGGCTTCATCGAAATTTTCTTCGGCCTTGGCCTCGTCCTGCAAATAGGAGTAGGCGACGCCGAGGCGGTCGTAGTTGAAGGCGACGTCAGGCTCGAGCGCCACGTCTTTTAGAAATTCATCGCGGGCCTGTTCAAAGTCGGTGCGCGCCAAATACGCCAAGCCCAGATTGAAGTGCAGGTACGGGAGATTCGGATCGAGTTCGGCCGCCCGCTGAAATTCGGCGATGGCTTTGTCGCCTTCCTCGCGGTTCAGCGCGGCTTTGCCCAGCAGCAGATGATATTCCGCGGTGTTCGCGCCTAACTCCACGAAGCGGCCCAGCGCGCGCTCCTCGATGTCCGCGTGCCCCGATTTATTCGCGGCGTTGCCGAGGACGTAGAGATAGTTCAGGTCGTTCGATTCCTGGGGCCATAAGTCATTCAGCACCCGAACCGCGTCGGCATCGCGAGAAGTAAAAAAATAGCAAAGTCCGAGCAGATATCGGGCCTGCGCGGAATCGGGCTGATCGCGCACCACCGATTCAAAGGGAGCAGTTGCCGCCTGAAAATCATCCTGCCGGTAGTAGACCAGGCCGATGTTCAGCCGGATGCCGGCAACTTGCGGCGCCAATTTTTCGGCCTGGGTAAGGATCTCGAGCGCCTTGGTCCATTGCTGGCGGCGCATGGCAATGACCCCAAGGTTGGCGTAGGCGCCGGCCGACGCAGGATCCGCCGCAAGCACCTGGGCGAAAGCCGCTTCTGCGCCATTCAGGTTTCCTTGTCGCAGCAGCGCTTCGCCTTTCTGGAAAATTTCGCCCAGGTTCTGAGGAGCAGTCGGATCGCGTTTCTGGGTTGCGGTGTTCGATTCGGGCTTGGCGCAAGAGACGGCCGTCGCCGAGAGGGGCGCAAGGGTCGGGCTTAGTATGGCGATCAAGAAGGTGGCGGCGCGCAGGCGCGAGAACCGGCGGCCAGCCCACTGGTGAGTTTTGTCTGTTTTGGCCAATTCGAGAGGCAGGTTAGCACAAACCTGTGGGCTGCCCAGCACGCCCTCGGTACAAACCGGGCCATAAGCGAAGTCCCAGCCAGGATGCGCTGGAACAATCCTCGAACGCCGCCCGCGAACGGCCCGACCATGAGTTTTTAGCTTGACTTATTAGGCTGAGCGTATATAAATCCGTTTTAATAAATTTAATAAAACGGTCGGGGTGGACCTGAAGTGATCTGTCGCGGCGCGGGCCTGGTATAGGTCCCAGGCGTGCTACGCCGTAACACCCACGTTCTCTCCCCGATCTGCGACACCTTGAAACTGAACTCGGCAGACCAGGTTCAATGGAGCTAACGATGAAATCAATTCGATTCACGTTGGGATTGCTGGTGGCGCTGCTGTGTCTTTCGGGCGCCGCCCTGGCCCAGGACACCGGCACGTTCACCGGCACGGTCCACGACACGACCGGGGCCACCGTGGTAGGAGCCGAAGTGACCATCGTCAACAGTTCGATTGGCGAGAATAAGACGGTCACGACCAATAGCGACGGCGATTGGGTGGTGCCCTACCTACCGAACGGCTCGTACAACATCGTGATTGTGTCTAAGGGTTTCAAGAAATACGAGGCAAAGGGTGTGGTCTTGCGCGTGGGGCAGAAAGCGCGGATCGACGTGACGCTGGAGGTTGGAGCAATCACCAATGAAGTGATCGTCGCCGGCGAAGGACTGGCGCAAGTGGAAACCCAATCGGCGCAGGTCGGCGGCACGATTACCGGGACGGAGATCACCCAGCTTGAACTCAAAGGACGTGATTTCGCGCAGCTCATTACCCTGACGCCCGGCGTAAATAACCAGAGCGGCCAGGACGAAGGAACGGTGGGAATCGCCGGCAACGTGATTTATTCGGTGAATGGCGGCCGCGGCGAAAACAATAACTGGGAACTGGACGGCGGCGACAACATGGATAACGGCAGCAATAACTCGCTAAACGTTTATCCCAGCGTCGACTCCATCCAGGAAGTGCGCGTGCTGACCTCCAACTACGGTGCTGAATATGGCCGCAACGCGTCCGGCACGGTGGAAACCGAGTTGAAATCGGGGACCAGCAGTTTCCATGGCGACGTGTACGAATTCAACCGTAATAATATTTTCAACGATCGCAACTTCTTCGATCAGACGGAGAATGCCCCGCCCTACAAAAAGAATGATTTTGGATACACCATCGGCGGACCCATTTTCATTCCCGGTCATTACAACACGGACAAGAGCAAGACCTTCTTTTTCTGGTCGCAGGAATGGCGCCTGGAGCGAGTGCCCAATACTTTTAGCATCCCGGTACCTTCCAACGCGGAGCGCGCGGGAAATTTCAGCGACGTTTGCCCCGATCAAAATGGATCGTTCGCGGATTGCCCCAAGCTGCCCGGCGGGGGAACCCAAGTGGCGAATATCGGTCCCAACGCTTCGGCCATCCTGGCCGAAATCAACGCTCCCAACAATACGAACGGGTCGAATTCCTGCGCTTCCACCATTGGCGCCTGCTACAACGCCTCCATTGCCCAACCGACGTTCTGGCGCGAAGAGCTGCTGCGGGTGGACCACAATTTTTCGAATAACCTGCGCGGAATGTTTCACTACATTCACGATTCCTGGAATACCACCACGCCGACGACGTTGTGGTCGAACGCGACGCTGCCCTCGATCCAGACAAAATTCGTTGGGCCCACGACCAGCGCCGTGGCGCGGCTGACCTACACTGCGTCGCCGACCCTGGTGAACGAGTTTGTCTTCAGCTATACGGCGGACCACATCGACCTCACGAACGTGGGACCGTTTCAACGTCCGCCAACTATGACTATGACCGGGCTGTTCCCCGATTTTGGAGGCAAGCTACCGACCGTGACGGTTACCGGAAACCAGGCGTATGGCCCGGGCGGCGCGGGATTCACCGCCGACCCGTCCGATGAACCGTGGGACAACGCCAATCCGACCTACACCATTCGCGACAATGTGACCAAGATCCTGGGCAAGCACACTTTGCAGTTCGGGGTTTACGGTGTGATTGCGCAGAAAAATGAATTCTCCGGCACCGGGATCCAGGGCGCACTGACCTTCGATGCGACCAATGCGAACGTAACCACCGGCAACGCCTTCGCCGACCTTCTGCTGGGCAATATCTCGACATTCTCTCAGGCCAATGCCGAGATCAAATACTACAGCCGGTATCACTACGCGGAACCCTACATCAATGACGATTTTCACGTAACCCCGCACCTGACGCTTAACATCGGGTTGCGGCTCAGCCTATTCGGAACTTATTACGAAAAAGAAAAGAATGCTTACAACTTTGAGCCTTCAGCGTTTCTGCCCAATCAGGTTTTCGTCGGACCTAACGGCAACCTATTCTCCGACCCGGGTTTCACCAACGCGCTGGGGCCGCTCGATCCACTAAACTTTAATGGCCTGGTGCAATGCGGCGCGCCCGGAATTCCGCGAGGCTGCCAGCAAGGTCATGTGTTCAATCCCGCCCCGCGCGTCGGTTTTGCTTGGGATATTTTCGGAGACGGCAAGACTTCCCTTCGCGGTGGTTACGGGATTTTCTTCGACCACGGCAATGGAAACGAGGCGAACGCCGAGTCCCTCGAAGGCAGCCCCCCGGGCGTGCTCAATCCTTCTCAAGCCAACATTGCTCCGGGACAACCGGGTTGCACTCAGCCTACCGGGTACACCTGCATCGGTGGCGGCGCCGGCCCGCTCGCGTTTCCGTTGGCCGTTACCTCGATTCCGACCAAAGCGATTTGGCCTTACATGCAGCAGTGGAACTTGAGCCTGGAGCGGGAGATCTTCAAGAATACGGTTTTCCAGGCCGGCTATGTGGGCAGTAAGGGCACCCATCTCGCAGAACAGTTAGACGCTAACCAGCTTATGCCGCTTCCGGCGGCCGACAATCCTTACAGTCCCGGTGAGCCCATTGTCGTGCAGGATCAGTCGGCCCCCATCGACCCAACGCTCAACAGCACCGGTCAGGTGGTGAATACCGATTGCGGGGCTGGTACCGTCAATGGCAATCCGTTGAGCGGTCCAGCGCTGACGCATTTGACGATTGCCTGCGGAGGCGATCCGTCGCCGTTCAGGAAGTTCGTCGGATTCGGGACGGTAACCGCAAAGTCGTACGGGGCCGATTCGATTTATAACTCGCTGCAGGTTTCGGTCCGCCGGACGATTGCGCCTTTGGTGATCTCCGCGTCCTATACCTACAGCCACTCGATCGACGACTCGTCGGATTGGCAGGACCAGAACTTCGTCAACTCGTTTGATCCGCGGGCCAATCGCGCGAGCTCGAACTTTGATGAACGCCATATCCTGACCTTCAGCTACGTTTACAGCCTTCCTTCCTTTGGACTGGAAGGATGGAAGAAAGTGGCGTTTGCTGGCTGGCAATATTCGGGGATCACGTCCTTTAATACCGGTCAGCCATTCAGTGTGCTGAACGGGATTTTCGCGGATAACGCGGGCGTAGCGAATGGCGTTGGCACTAACGGGTCTTATGCCGATGTCGTCGGAAATCCGTACAGCAAACCATCCGCTGCCGCGATTGCCGCTCTCGCTCCGGGTTCCGGTCCACTGCTTTACAATCCTGCGGCTTTCGCTCAGCCGACCGGCCTGACCTTCGGAACTGCAACCCGGAACATCTTGAATAATCCCAGCCGCTTAAACTTCGACATGGCGCTGTTCAAGACTTTCCCGATCCATGAGGCCATTGCGCTGCAGTTCCGCGTGGAAGCGTTCAACGTCTTCAATCATACGGAATGGGCCAGCGGCAATCCGACGGCCAGTACCACCGGGAGCGGCGGCGTGGCCAACGCCACGATTGCCTGCTACGGTGGAACCAACAATTCGGCGGCGGATCCCTCGTGCTTGGGGAACGGCTTCCTGCAACCACAAGCGGCGCACGATCCACGCATTTTCCAGTTCGGATTGAAACTGTTGTTCTAACTCAACGACACAACAATTCAGGACTCAAGGGCGCTCCGGAAAGTCCGGGCGCCCTTTTTTTTCGCCCATTTTTGAAGGTCGTGGATGGGCTCCACAATTCCCAATGCTCGCCGCCAGCTTTTCGGCCTGGGCTACGGCGCGGGTAGCTGCGTCGCGCTGCGAATTCCCTGCCCTTCGACCAGCGTGTAGATTTTGTCAGTGGCAAGATTCTGGAATTTCTCTGCGGGACTGTTCGGCCATTGGACCTGGACCGTGTCGATTTTGGTTTCCTGACCCAGGCCGAAGTGCAGGCGCAGATCGTTCTGCGAAAGGTAACTTGAGCCGCCGCGCACTTCATTGAATTGGGTCAGCTTCCCGGCTTGCACCGTCACCCGCGCGCCGATCGCAGCGCGGTTGCTCTTGGTGCCGACCAGCCGGAACATCACGCGATGATTGCCGGGAACGCCGTGATTCAGCAGCAGCGTCGGCGGTTCGCCGACGTTGAGCAGCAGGACGTCCACGTTGCCGTCGTTATTCACGTCGCCAAAGGCCGCACCGCGGCGTGAGGCTTTCGGCATAGAACCTAATCCAGCCGCGGCGGCCGATTCCGTAAATGTTCCATCGTGATTGTTCATATGCAGCAGCAGGGGCTCTTTGTAACGCGCCGCCGATTCGAGCTGATCCATTTGCGGGTACACGTGCCCGTTGGCCACAAATAAATCCACCCAGCCGTCATTGTCGAAATCGAAGAAACCGGTTCCCCATTTCACGTACGCGTAGCCGGATTTCGCGACACCCGCTTTCCAGCTGACGTCATCGAAGCCTTTGGCTCCCAGGTTGTGGTAGAGGTTGTCCTCCTGGTCCGCAAAATTGGTGACGAAAATATCGAAGAGCCCGTCGTGATCATAATCGCCGAAATCGACGCCCATCGAGCCGCCGGCGTCGCCCTCCGCGCTTAGCGCCGCGCCCGCGATCATCCCGTTGTCGGTAAATGTTCCGTCGTGATTGTTGTGGTACAGATAATTCGGCCCCGTATCGTTCGCGACGTAGAGATCCGGCCAGCCGTCGTTGTCGTAATCGCCCCAGACTGCGCCCAGGCCGTAATATTTGTTGGGGTCGTTCACGCCAGCTTTTTGCGCGACTTCCTCGAACGTGCCGTCGCCGCGGTTGTGGTAAAGCAAATCCGTTTCGCCAATCATGCCCCAGGGGCCACATTGCACCACGATGCCTCGAAACTTGCAGGTGCCGAAGGCGACCGGATTCGCGAGGTCAACGTGCACATAACGCGCCACAAAAATGTCCACGAAGCCGTCTTTGTCGTAATCCGCCCAGGCGGCGCCGGTCATGAAGCCGCTTCCCCGTACGCCGGCCTTGTCAGTGACATCTTCGAACTTGCAATCGCCGCGATTGCGGTACAGCGCGTTTCCTCCGTATCCGGTGACGAAAATGTCAGGCAAGCCATCGTTGTCAAAATCCGCGACCGCGACGCCCATGCCCCAACCCTTGCGCGCGAGACCTGCTTGCCTCGAAATGTCCGTGAATTTCAATGGCGCGGTCTGCCGATAGAGCGTGACCATCGGATCGCCGCCCGCGTTGTACCGATCCAGCGTCGAGCCGTTGACCACCAGCGCCGAAAGCGTGCCGCTGTTGTCGCAATCGATGAAACCGACTCCGCCGCTCATCGATTCGACAATGAATTTCTTGTCGGGAGACGCGATGTGGGACACCGTGAGTCCGGCCCGGGCGCTGATGTCTTCAAATACCGGAACGGGGGGAGTCTGCTTGGCATTTTGGGTCCCACCAGCCGCGCAACACAAGACAACCAGCGGTACGGCAATTGAAAAAATGTGGGAAGAAAATGGGTTTTTGACACTCTGGCGGGTTCGCAAGACAAAATAACTGTATCCCGGGCGCACCACCTTGTCCACCGCGCCGCTGCCGCACGAATCTTGCAGACGCACCTGTTTCACTTTATAGTCCTCAACTGCTCCATGTACCGGAGCATCAGACTATCGCCGAGCAGTTGTTTAAGTCGATCCCGTGCTGGGCTCCATCAGCTCAATTCTGGTAACTATTGAGGTTTCCACATGCCACGCCCTCTTCGAACCACTGTGATTGGCAGCTACCCGTTTCCGGGTTGGCTGTCGTTTGCTTCCGGCCACTTGGATGCTTTTGGGGCCGATGATCTGAGTGAGCTATTGGACGACGCCGTCGCCGTGGCGGTGAAAGATCAAACCGATGCCGGGCTGGACGTGATTACCGACGGCGAGCAGACCCGGCTGGATTTCAATTTGTCGTTTTATGGATTTTTGGCGGGCATTTCGCCGGAGCCGCCGTCCGCGCGCCGGTTCGGCCCTCCGGGGCATGATCAGCGCGGGAAGCACGAAATTACCGGCGGGTTGGCCGCGCCGCGCGGGCTTGGCGTGGTGGAAGAATTTCGTCGACTGAAAAGAATCGCACCCGCGACCGTGCCGTTCAAAGCCAGCGTCCCCGGGCCTTACACCTTGAGCGGACGGCTGATTCCGAATAAGCAGTATCCGGATCGCTTCGCGGTGGCGCAGGCGCTGGTGCCGATCGTGCGCCGCGAACTGGAAGCGCTGGTCGCCGAGGGTTGCCCGGAAATCTGCATCGACGAACCTTCGATGAGTTGTTACGGGCACCGCGAAGATCCGCGGAAATTTGTGGCCATGTTCAACGAGACCGTGGAACCGGCGCGCGGCAAGACGCGGCTGTGTACTCACCTTTGTTTCGGAAATTACAAAGGCCGGGCCATCGCGCCGCGGCGCTACGCCTGCTTGTTCCCGGCGTTTCTGGACGTGCACGTGGAAGAAATCCATTTGGAAATGGCCAGCCGCGAATTTGCCGAGCTCGAAATCATCGAGCAGGTGGCGAAGAAAAAAGACGTCGCCGTCGGCATCATCGACGTGAAGAGCTACTACATCGAAACGCCGGAAGATGTGGCGAACCGGGTGCGAGCGTGCTTGAAATTTGCGCCGGCGGAGCGGCTGTCGTTCGCGCCGGATTGCGGCTTGAGCCAGACCGCGCGCTGGGCCGCTAAACGTAAACTGAATTCGCTGGTGGCCGGCGTGAAAGTTGTGCGCAAGGAGTTGAGACTGGCGTGATCGAGCCGGTACTGAAAGACAACCCGCTCCTCGCCGACATTGCCGCGGCAAATCGCGACGATGGCAATTTCCGTTTGTGGTGGCTGGGGCAGAGCGGGTTCCTGGCGCAGTGGCAGGGTAGGCATTTGCTGTTCGACCCGTATTTGTCCGATTCGCTCACCAGGAAATATGCCGCGACTGACCAGCCCCATGTGCGCATGACCGCGCGCGCGGTCGATCCCGCGAAGCTCGATTTTATCGATGTGATTACTTCCAGCCACAACCATACCGATCATCTCGATGGAGAAACGTTGGGGCCGCTACTGCGCGCTAACAACGATGTCACCCTGGTGATTGCCGCTGCGAATCGCAGGTTCGTCGCTGACCGGCTGCAAATCGATCCTTCGATGCCGGTGGGAATCGAGATTGGTGAAGCGATTTCGGCTAGCGCTTTTCGCATTGAAGCCGTTCCGGCGAAGCACGACGAGCTGGGTCCGGAGTTTGTGGGCTACATCGTGCGCTTCGGTCCGTGGGCGATCTATCACAGCGGCGACACGCTTTTGTACGACGGAATGGCAGGGCGGCTTAGCCCTTTCAAAGTGGATGTGGCGCTGCTGCCGATCAATGGGGCGGCACCAGAACGCCGCGTCGCCGGAAATCTGAATGGTGTGGAGAGCGCGCGGCTGGGAAAAGCGATGGGCGCGCGCACCGTAATTCCCTGCCATTACGAAATGTTCGAATTCAACACCGCTGACCCGCGCGAATTCGTCGAAGAATGCAAGAAGGTCGGTCAGGCCCATCATGTCCTGCGTTGTGGCGAGCGTTGGGACAGCGCCGACCACCTTGGGATCGGTCGCGCGCCGGTAGCACAAGACTCTTGAAGGCTTAATTCTTCGGCGCAGTAAACGAATAGCAGCTCGCTGGATTACTGACAAAAATCTTCTCGATGTCGGCGCTGGTCAAAGCCGCTTCTTTCAGCCTCGGCACGAATTCTCGCAGCAAAAACGCGAGCCCCGGCTTTCCATCGTAACCTTTCCAATATTTCCGGCGTGCGGCGTCCATGCCCAGAACAATTTGTGAGCCGAAACCTGCCTTCACCATCGCGACGACCAAGTCCAACGTCGGATTGCCGTCACCCGCGGGCCAGCGAAACGCGGAATCGTATTCGAGCAGCACGCCGGTAGAGAGAATTTCGCGGTGATACGCGGGATCCGGAGCTCGATCGGTGTGCGAGATAACCACGTGCGCGAGCGGCACCCCCAACTCGCGGAACAGTTGCAGCTGCTCCAGTGCTCCCGCGCCTTGCTCGGTGTGCGTCAGGATCGGCGCGCCGGTTTGGTGATGCGCTATCGCCGCGGCTTCAATCACCTTCCGCTCGTGCGCCCTGGGATTTTTTTGCCCCGTGGCCACCTTGATCACGCCCGCCTTATGCGCGGTGCGCGAAATTTCCGGGCCGTTGTAATCCGCGGCATCAATTCCCTGCTCGATGTCGGCAACGAAGAGTGTCGCCAACTCATCGACCGTAATGCGTTCGCCCCAATGCCCCGGCGCGTAGTATTTGGTGAGGTGCAGGCCGGTAGGACAAACGATATTCGCTCCAGTGCGCCGCGAGATTTCAGCCAGCTTGACGACGTTACGCCCTCCGCCGCACGGCATGGAATCGACCAGCGTGCGACCGCCCGCGGCGTAGAAATCCGCCACGTCAACGCAAGCGCGTTCGACCGAATCGAGCAGGAAATCCGGATACAGGTAGGTCGTAAAACTGGGATCGATGATGAGGTGTTCGTGCGCGTAGCAAATTCCAGCCTGCGTCGCGTCGATGTCGCCCAGAACTGTGCGCAAGAATGGCATGGCTTAGGGCGTGGAAAGTATCGCGCCCGCTTTCAGCAGAGCATCGCGCAGCAGCGCAAAGTCCAGCTCACGCGGCGCGCGTTTCAATCTAACGCAAAGGGCCGCCGCGGTCCCGGCGGCCTGGCCCATGGCCATGCACTGGGCCATCGAACGGATGCTGGCGTGCGCGTCATGCGTCGCCGAAAAACAGCGCCCGGCCACGAAGAGATTTTCAATTTTTTGCGGAATCAGCGAGCGCAGCGGAATCCCGACGCATTGTCCGTCGGGAAGGTATTGCCATTTGGTATCGCTGCCTTCGTGATGATCTTCGATCGGCGCGCCGCACAAGCCCACCTGATCGTCGAATTGGCGTGCGGTCAAAACATCCTGCTTCGTCACCCGGAGTTCGCCATGCACCCGGCGCGTTTCGCGCACTCCAATTGAAGTGCCAAACGCCACGAGCTCCGAACCGGCGTAGCCCGGGATTTCTGCCTTCAAGAATCGCAAATATTCCAAGGCCTGCCGGCGGCCTTCGATTTCCGCTCTCGTCAGCAAATCCGGGTCAGTCGCGTTGCGAAATTTTCCGCCGCTCGACTCGAACGATTGCACCCGCGTCATATTCGTGGCCATCATCGATTTGATCGGCGTGACGTGGTCGCTGCCTTCGCGCCGAGGTAGTTGGAACCGTCCCGATTCCGCGGCAGCCGCCATGCGCTGGTGAAATTCCTGCTTGGACACACTCTTTCGCTGCGCGACGTCGACATTCACGACTTTGAAGGTGGTGGTCAGCATTTGCGCCGGCTCGTGCTCGCCGGCAATTTCGCAGGGCGCACCGGCAAAATAAGAAACATCGGCGTCGCCGGTAGCATCGATAAAACATTTTCCGATGATTTTGCACAGGCCCTGCTTGGTGGCGACGGTGAGCGAAACGATTTTCCCCGCCGAAACCGCCGCTTCCTGTACCCAGGCGTAAAGCAGCACCGCCGCGCCGGCCTCCTGCACCAGCCGTTCCCAGACCACTTTCAGATATTCCGAATTGTAAGTAACGCCGGTTCCCGCGCCATAGGTGTTGGGCCGCTCCATGCACGCGCCGTACTCGCCCAAACCCTTCACCACATCATCGGCGATACCGCCCACCACTTTCAGCGACCGCAAACCCGGCGTATAGAAACCGTAGAAGGTATCGAGCACCGCCGTGCTGGTACCGCCCAGAAAACCGAAACGTTCGATGAGCAGCGTTTTCGCGCCAGTGCGCGCCGCAGCGATGGCCGCCGTCGCTCCGGCGGATCCCGAACCCGCCACGACGACGTCAAATTCGATACTGTCCGAGGATGAAGAAGGAAAAACGTCCATGTCAGCCCTGTACGATCCCAGTTTCGAGAAACGCCAGACCAGCGGCGCCAATCACACCGGCGTGCGATGGGATGCGCGGCAGCACAATGGGAATGTCCGTGCCGATGATAAAGCGGGTCCGCCGGTGCAATTCAACGCGGAGAGGCTCGATCAATTGCGGCCCAGCCTCGGCGATCTGCCCGCCGAGAATAATCATTTCAGGATCGACCAGGTGCACCAGACTGGCCAGAGCTGCTCCCAGATGCATCACGGCGCGATCGATGATCCACGCGGCCACCTCATCCGATTCCGCCGCCGCTTGAAAAACTTGCGAACAATCGGAAGCGTGCGCACGGTCGGTGAGTACGGATTGGACCCGGCGGTGACGCGCCGAATACGCTTCGGCTTCGATGGAGCGCGCCGAGAAAACAGTTTCGATGCAGCCATAATTTCCGCAGATGCACATCGGACCGTAGGGATTGATGGTCATGTGGCCAATGTGTCCAGCGGCTCCGTGCGAACCGCGCATGATCTGGCCTTGCACCAGCATGGCGCCCCCGATCCCGGTTCCCAAGGTCAGCATTAAAACATCCTGGCAGCCTTTCGCCGCGCCCCAGAGCCATTCCGCGATCAAAGCCGTGCGCGCGTCGTTGTCGGTGTGCACCGATTTTCCAGCCGCGCCAACACCCATCATCTCGCGCAGGGAATGTCCCTCGAGTTGCTTCAAGTCGCCGGGCGAAAACATCACTTTGGTGGTTTTGGGGTCGACTACGCCCTTGCAACCGATCCCGATGGCGCCGATTTCGTGATTGGCACCGAGCTTTTTCAGAAAAGGACCGGTGACGGCGGTGAAATCCGATGGATTTCGAGGCGCGGGCTCGGTGAGCGCGATATGCAAGTGGCCGGAACTATCGACCAAGCCGCCCTTCAGGTTGGTCCCGCCCAGGTCGAGGCCAATTGCATAATGAAGTTTTTCGGATGATTCCGGACTGCTCGTCGGATTGTTCTCAGGCCGATTTTTGAGCATTGATTTGCGATATTATCGCATCGTTGTGCATAATGACACGACCAACCTATGACCGAAACTTCCAAAAATTCCAAAAACGCCGCAGTTACCTATTTCGATTCCACCATTGAATTGCTTAACCGGGTCCGGGCCACGCAACTGCCCAATATCCAGAAAGCCGCCGAGCTTTTCGCCGACCGCATCGCCAAAGGCGGGCTGGTCTTTCTCTTCGGCTGCGGACATTCGCGCATGATGTGCGAAGAAATGACTCCGCGGCAGGGCTGCTTCGTCGGTTTTTTCGCGCTGGTCGAACAATCGCTCTCGAACCATACCGCCATCGTCGGCACCAATGGCCTGCGCCCTCCGTTGTATCTGGAAAAATACGAAGGCTACTCGGAGCAGATTCTGAACGGGTTCAAATTCGGCCCGCATGATGCGTTCATCGTCATCTCCACCAGCGGAATCCGTCCGGTGCCGGTGGAAATGGCGCGCGGCGCGCAAAAGCGAAAACTTCCAGTCGTCGCGATTGTTTCGCGCGAACACTGCGAACAATCCCAGGCCGCGCATTCTTCCGGCAAGAAACTGATCGATTTTGCCGACGTGGTCATCGACAACATGTGCCCTCCGGGCGATTGTATCGTCGAACTCGACGGGCTGGATTGGCGCACCGGACCGACCTCCACCATGACCGGCGGAATGATCATCAACATGATTCGCTGTGAGACCGCGCGTCTGCTGCTGGCGAAGAATCACAAACCGGTAATCCTGCCCAGCCATCAGTTCGTGGGCAACGAGAGCGCCGAAGAACAACTCGACAAATTCTACGAAGGGTATCGGAAAAGCCTCAAGCATCTATACGAATAAGATTGAACTGCTAGATGACACAGACGCTGCTGATCACCGGGTCGTCTGGAATTGCTGCGGCCACGGCGCGTTTGGCCGCGAGCCGCGGGTTTCAGATTTTTATCCTCGGAAATCGCGAAAGTGAGTGCAAGGATCTGTGCGCCGGGCTGCCCGGATCGGCGTACGCTGTTGCGGATGTGGCAGATTACGCAGCGGTGCAAAAAGCGGTGGCCGCGTGCATCCAGAAATTTGGCGCCGTGGACGCGGTCTTCAATGTGGCCGGAATCAGCGGGCGTTCGCTGGGCGATGGCCCGCTGCACGAATGTACTCCGCAGGGCTGGCGGGCGATGATGGACATCCACGCAGCCGGAACTTTTTATGTCTGCAAAGAAGTGCTTTCACATTGGCTCACAGCCAAGAAGAGCGGCACGATCGTCAACACCGGCAGCGTGCTGGCGCGTTCACCGGAACGAGAACATTTTGCGACGCATGCGTACGCGGCAAGCAAAGGCGCGATCGAATCGATGAGCCTGGCCGCGGCGGCGTATTACGCGCCCATGGGAATTCGCATCAACGTGCTGGCGCCGGGGTTGGTCCGTACGCCGATGAGTTTGCGCGCGCAGTCAAATGAAAAAATACTTTCCTTCCTGAAGCACAAGCAGCCGGTGAAAGGCGATTTTGTCGAGGCCGAAGAGGTCGCGCGGATTGCGATGTTTTTGTTGAGCGATGAATCCATGCCCATGACCGGCGAAGTGATTCGCGCGGACGCGGGCTGGGCCGTCACGGGCTAAGCCGCAATTTTGCGCTAGCTGATTTCCCAACGCAGCGGCGTCCCGGCTTTACTCTCCCCCGCAAACCGAATTGCGCCGTCGGTTTTTTGCAACTGTCCCGTTCGGCCGTCTATCGACAATTTGCTTACCTGCGCTAACTCCGCGTCGGGCAATTTGAATTCAACTGCCCACCGCCCGGCAACCGAAGGCTCGTACCAGCCCGAGTAACCACTCTTGGTTTTCTTGAATCCCAGCAGTGGCGAAGTGAATTCGTATTCAGCCAGCGGCAACGTCGGACGGAAGCTGATTCCCTTCTCGTGGAATTCGAGACCCAGCAACTTCGCGCTGCTGTACAGCGGCCACGCGTGCGGGTGCAGATTCATCACCGGAAAATCGGTCCAGCTCATGCCCCATTCTTTTAGCGGGCTGTGATCGTCCGGCGAGTCCTCGGAGAACATGGTCTGACCCGGATATTTCGATAACGCCGAGTTATATGTGTCGGGCCCACTCCAGATTCCGTACCAAATTTCGGGATATTTTTCGGCGTGTATTGCCAGTGAGTTCTTTTTCCATTCATCCCAGGCCCGCGCACCGCTCTCCAAGGCGAGCGCCCAGATCAACGTCCCGTTGATGCTGGGCCATACACCGCCGTTGGTTCCGGTTCCGACTTTACTGCGCATGGTCGGATCGCCTTTGCTTTGCACCATCGCGCCGATCGGCGAAGGATCGCGCACCAATTCGTCCATCGACGCCATTAGAGTTTTGCGCTGATCCGCGGTAGCGACTCCTCCGATGATTGCCCAAGGCTGCGGTTCCAGCCACATGTGATCGTCGCCCAGCCAGCCGAGCTGCGGCCCCAGCCAGGCCCGACGGAACCATTTTCCTTGCCAACAGGCCAGCACGGCTTCGCGTTGCGCCGCGGCCTTGGCGCGAGACGCATCCGCATCGTCTCTATCCCCGATGTAAGCCAACATCCGCGCGTAATGGTCCAGAACGTACGACGCCATCGCGGCGTTCAGCACGCTTTCGCCAACCTTGCGGATGCCTTCAAAAGAATCTTCCGAACCGCGCATCACCACCACTTCGTCGTTCCAGTCGCCGTTCGAAAGCCGCATCAAGCCGTGCTGCCCTACGCCGATTCCCTGCACCAGATGGGTGTAAGTACGCTGGAGCATTTCGCGAATCGTAGGGTCGGCGGAACTGGAGGTTTCGCGAGGATACGGCGGAATTCTCTCATCGAGAAAATTCTTGTCCCGGGTCGCCAGCACGTATTCACTCGCGGCCCACAGCAGCCACATTTCCTGATCGCTGGGATGGAAGATGGCGGGCATGGGCACGCCGCTTCCGACCAGGGCGTACGGCAACGATCCGTCGGGCTGGATTTCCTTCAGCGTGTAACGAATGATTCCTTTGACGATTGCGGGGTTGCTAAAAACGAAAGGCAGCGTGTGCTGCAATGGGTCGCGCGCCGCACCTTGAAAACCCATCAGATATTGGTACACGTGCCCCTGCGAAAGAATTTTCTCGCGGAAAAAGCTGTCGTAGGTCAGGCTGCTGCGCAGGTAATAATTGTGCCAGGAAGTTTCGCGCTCGACCCACGGCTCCGACGGCACGTGGAGACGCAGACCGTCGGTTTTCCAGGCGGCGCTCGAGCGCGCTAACGCATTCGCCGGATCGGCGGAGTACTTCGCGATCAATTTTTCGGGTTCAAATCCATCCGGCAGATACCCGTACATGAAATAGATTGTCCGGCTTTCCTGGGGCTGCAATTTCAGCTGGCGTTCCAGCAGCAGAGCGCTGGCAGGTCCGCTCGCGCTGAGATCGTTATTGAGTTTCATCGCCAGCCCCGCAGGACGCGCGAGCCCGCCATCGCCAAAAAAGCTGGCGCCATCGGTCGCGAAGCCGTCCGCCGGAGCGTCGAGCGACACCAAGAATGTGCGCGGCGGATTCAGATCTTCCATGGCCGCGGGCGCCGGATCCGGCACCGAGCCGCCGTAGAATCCCGCGGGATTTTTCTTCAGCGCCGCTTGTACTTCCTCCCACCGTGCCAGGTCCTGCGCCGAACGCCCCTGAAACTTTTGAGATTCGATCAGGCCGGCGCGATTCGGGAGCTCGCGGAATTCATGCGAGAAGCGGTCCGCAAATTCGCGCCGCAACTCCGGAGCATTTTCTTTGTGCAGCAGTTCCGCTTGCATCCACGAACGAAATGAAAATTGATGATTTTGGCAGCCCCAATATTCCACCCAGCGCACGTCTGCGGGTTGGCTGTCGCGGTTGGTGATGGTAACCGCCGAAATCAAAACCGGATCATCTCCGAACGGCGCAAAAATCACCTGATCGACCGCGTACTTCTTTGCGGTGACGGTTTTTCTGAAATACCCTTCGCCCTGAATCCGATCGAACGTCTGTTCGCTTTTTCCGGAATAGAAAGTACTCAGCACGTCGTTGCCGTCGGTGAGAAATCCAACTCCGGCGCCGAAATGCGACTGCTCCGGGAAATAATCGTTCAGGAACTTTGGCGAGCCTTCGTCTTGGCGCACTTGCACATAACCGAAATTTGATACCGCCGCAATAATTCGGTCATTGCCGACCTGATGCGTTTGATCGGTCGCGCCGCGCCAAATCTTATGGGTCGGCGACACCGCTTTGGGGTCGGTGATCTGGTTGCAGGTGTAACGATACGCAGGCAAACCGAACTGGTCAGTAATCCATTCGCCGAAGTGACCCGAGCCGAAAGGTTTCGACATTGCAGGTTGCGAGGCCGCAGCAGCAGCCGATGACGACCCGGCGTGCGTTGGGACGCCGAGGCTCGCGCCAAAGTCCGGCAGGTTCAAATTCGCCAATCCACCCACGCCCACAATCCCCAGAAACTCCCGTCGATTCATATTTGGCCCCTTGGACTCCGTCTCGACCGCCAGACCGCAACGCCGCCGGATAATATCAGGGTATTCACACGGGTAAAATTGGAAAACGGCCATGACTGACGGTTTACACTGAGCCTCTGCGCGCGTTGACTTGTTTACGCCCCCTCACTAACATGTGCGGCCATGACCGACGCGCCTTCGCTGGTTGGACAAACCATCTCACAATATCGCGTTCTGGAACGGCTCGGCGGCGGCGGAATGGGCGTCGTCTATAAGGCGGAAGACACCAAGCTCGGCCGAATGGTCGCGCTGAAATTTCTCCCCGACGACGTCTCAAGCGACAAGCTGGCCCTGGAGCGGTTCTTGCGCGAAGCACGCGCGGCCGCGGCACTAAGCCACTCCAACATCTGTACCATTTTCGAAATCGGCGAATATCAGGGCCGCAGCTACATCGCCATGGAATTGTTGAAGGGCGCCACGCTGAAGCATCGCATCGCGGGCGGCCCGCTGCCCTTTGATACGCTGCTCGATTCCGCGATCCAATCCGCCGACGCGCTCGATGCCGCGCACTCCGAAAGCATCATTCACCGGGACATCAAGCCCGCGAACATTTTCCTGACCGACCGAGGGCAGACCAAGATTCTGGATTTCGGCTTGGCCAAACTGATGACCGCACCCGACGCGGACGGCCATACCGTCACGCGCGGCGCAACGGTGGGCGACGAGAATCTCACCAGTCCCGGCGTTGCGGTCGGTACCGTCGCCTATATGTCGCCCGAGCAGACTCTGGGCAAAGATCTCGATTCGCGCACCGATATTTTTTCTCTCGGCGTGGTGCTCTACGAAATGGCCACCGGGCGCCAGGCCTTTTCCGGCTCGACGTCCGCCGCCGTTTTCGATGCGATCTTGAATCGCGCGCCGGTCGCACCGGTGCGCATCAATCCCGATGTTCCGGCGGAACTCGAGCGCATCATCAACAAGACCCTGGAAAAAGATCGCACCATGCGTTACCAAACCGCCGCCGACCTGCGCACGGACTTGAAACGCCTGCAGCGTGATTCCAGTTCCGGCCGTACGCCGGTCAGTGTCGCGGGCGCAAATGACCCCGCAAATTCCGGAAGCTTCGCGGCGCAAACCTCCAGCGCAGGTTCCGGATCGTCGCGCTCCAATTACTCCGCGCCACCCCCGCCACCGGGCAGCAGCGGCGGAGTTCCCTCCGCGAGCGCCTCGTCGCCGAGCTCCGGAAGCGGATCGAGCAGCACGGCCATCGTAATGGGCGAAGCCAGGAAGCACGTCGGAAAATTGCTGGCCGTCGCCGCCGTGATCGCACTGCTCGCGGCCGCGGCTTTTTACTTCGCGACGTCCAAGGGCCATCGCGCACCCGTGGCTCTCAGCACCCAGAACATGCACATTGAGAAGTTGACGCAGTCAGGCAAAGCGGAAGGCGTGGCGATTTCGCCCACCGGCCAGTACGTGGTCTACATCGTGCGCGAAGGTGAACTGCAAAGCCTGCACATGCGTCAGGTGGCCACCGGCAGCGACGTGGAAATTCTCAAGCCGGCCGCCAGTACTTTCTACGGCCTCACTTTTTCGCCCGACGGCAATTACATCTACTTCGTGGAAGCCTCGAAGGAAAATCAGCTGTTCAGCTCGCTCTACAAAATGCCGGTGCTGGGCGGAAACGCGCAGGAAGTCGTGCGCGACATCGACACTTCCATCAGTTTTTCGCCAAACGGTACGCAATTTGCCTTCGTGCGCGGCGTTCCAAACCAGGGGGAAGTTCGTCTGTTCGTGGTGAAAACGGATGGTTCGAATCCCCGCCAGCTCGCCGCAAAGAAGGGAGCGGTGTCACCGAACGCGATTCTGTCACCGGCCTGGTCACCGGACGGGAAGACCATCGTATTCGCCAGCCTACAGGCGGGAATTGGCAGCCAACTCACGTCATACACGATGTCCAGCGGCGAAGTGCGCACCATCTATCAGACCACCGCGGATCTCGGACGTCCCGTCTGGCTTCCGGAGGGCAGCTCGCTGCTCATTCCAATGCGCGAACTGGGCGCGGCCGCCATCGGCCAACTGTGGACGGTCTCGTTTCCGGAGGGCGAAGCACACCGGGTCACCAACGACTTCACTGATTACAACCTGAACTGGCTGGACATGACCCGCGACGGTGAATCCATTGTCACCGTGGATAACACGACGTCGCTCGACGTGTGGGCCGCGCCCGGCGGCGATTCTTCACGCGCGACGCAGATCGCCTCTGGTGAAGCGCCAATTTCGATTGTGTCCATTTTGAGCAAGGACCGGATCGTCTATTTCAGCCGGACCGGCGAAGTGTACTCCGCGAACTACGACGGCTCGAATCGCACGCTGGTGGCGGGTACCGACCGGAATGTCACCTTCGCTGACGGCTGCGGAGATGGAAAGCACATCATCTATATGTCCAGATTAGCCAGCGGATTGAATGTGTGGCGCATGGACGCCGACGGCTCGAACGCGGTGCAACTCACCCAGAACAATACGTCGATTCTTCCACTCTGCGCGCTGGACGGCCACAGCGTAACCTACTACCAGGCCTCCGATCAAACCAGTTGGCGCATGCCGGTCGCTGGCGGCACCGCCGCAAAATTGACCGCTCCAGGACAAGCCGCCCCATACAACATCGTTTCCCGGGACAACAAGATTTTCTTTTACCGCAGCGGCCACCTGGACGATCCCGCGGCGCGCGACAGCTATACGGGGGTTCCGGTGGAGGGTGGCGCGCCCATATTCAGCATCGAAACGCCGATCGGTTCGCCAGTCAACCAGGCCATTCCCCAGTGGTCCCCCGACGGCAAAGCGATTGATCTGTCGCTGACTCGAGGCGGCGCTACGAATATTTGGCGTCAGCCGGTGCCGTCCGGCACGCTCAAGCAGATCACCAATTTCCCGTCTGGACTCATCCGCTATTTCTCGTGGTCGCCCGACGGCAAGACGCTGTTTCTTTCGCGCGGCTCGCGCACCAGCAACATCATTCTGCTGCAAAACCAAAAAAACTAAGCGCAGCGCTTCTTGGGTACGAATCGAGTTCTTTGCGAGGAATCTCGGCGCGTTTAGTGCGCAGCCCCGGCGCCGGCGTTCTGGTTGAACTTGCGAATGAAGCAGGCTAGCACCGGGCCGATCAGCGCGAATGCCCCCAGCAACCAGAAACAGTCGAGATAACTCAGAATCGCGGCCTGGCTCTGCACCTTGGCGTACAGTTGCGCCGCGGAATGGGTGGCCGCGTCGGCCGGCGAAAAACCGTGCTGCATTAAATACGCGCGCGTGGCTGCAGCGTTATTGCGAAAGGCGTTTTGGGCGTTGGAGATATGCGAGACCAGGATGTTTTGGTGGTATTGGCTGCGGCGCGAAATCATGGTGGTTACAAACGCGATCCCGAAGCTGCCGCCTTGATTGCGGAATAAATTCGTCAGGCTGGAAGCTTTATTGTTTTTGTTTTTCGGCAGGTAGGAATAGGCCAGCTGGCTGGTCGGGACGAATAAAAACGCCAGACCCAAACCCTGAATCGCGCGCGCCCACGCTTCGTGCGAGTAATTCGTGGCCAGGTTGAAGCTCGCAAACGTCCACATGGCCCCCGCTAAAATTACAAAGCCGAGGCCAATCAAAATAGAGACGCGGACGCGGCGCACCAGCTGCACCACCAGCGGGGCCATCACCACAATCACCAGCGCTCCCGGACCAAGCACCAGTCCCGCGTCGGTCGCGGTATAGCCGTAAAGCGATTGCAGCATCTGCGGAATCAAAACGGTGCTGCCAAACAGCGTAAAGCCGAACATGAAATAGAAAGCGTTCGAAATCGCGAAATTTCGTTCTTTCAACAGCGCCAGCTCGACCACCGGGTCGGGATAGCGCAGCTCCCAGATCACCGCCGCGACCAGCGTCACGATCGCAATCGTGAAAAATATCAGGATGAAGTGGCTCTCGAACCAGTCTTCGCGTTCGCCCCGATCCAGTACCACTTCCAGGCAGGCAAAACCAATCGCCACCAGCGCGATGCCGATGTAATCGATGCTCAGCTTGCCGGCCTTGCGCGCCATTTCCACTTCGCGCTTGAATTCCGGCGGGTCCGAAACCATGCGGCTGGTCAGAATGAGCGAAATGATGCCGATGGGAATATTGATGAAGAAAACCCAGCGCCAGGAAAAACTGTCGGTGATCCATCCGCCGAGCGGCGGTCCAATCGCCGGAGCGGTAACGATTGCCATGCTGTACAGCGCGAAAGCCGCCGCGCGTTTGTCGGCCGGAAACGTATCCACCAGGATGGCCTGTTCGACTGGCGCCAATCCCCCGCCGCCGATCCCCTGCAACACGCGGAAGAAAATCAGCCAGCCCAGGCTCGGCGCGAGTCCGCACAAGAGCGAGGCGAGCGTGAACATGGCCACGCAACCCATGTAGTAGTTCTTGCGGCCGAAGACGCGGCTGAGCCACGCACTGAGCGGTAGGATGATGGCGTTGGCTACCAGGTAGCTGGTCAGCACCCAGGTGCTTTCGTCGCTGCTGACGGCCAAACCGCCGGCGATGTGCGGCAACGCCACGTTGGCGATCGCGGTGTCCAGCAGCTCCATGAAAGTCGCCAGGGTGACGGTGAGCGCGATGAACCAGGGATTGATCACCGGTGTAGCGCGCGGGGCGGCGAAACCGTCGATGGTCGATGCCGGAGCTGACAAAGCTTCCTCGCGTGAATCAAATAAGAGACCGACTGGTCTCTCCTATAAACATATGATACTATAAGAGACTGAAAGGTCGCTTTTATTTGGAAGTGGCTGAGGCAAGGATCGATATGAAGAAAGGCGAACGGACCCGCGAGCGCATCATCCGCCAGGCGGCTCCGCTATTCAATCAGCGTGGCTACGAAGGCAGCTCAATCAACGAAATCATGGCCGCCACCGCACTGGAGAAAGGCGGCATCTATCGCCACTTCCGGAGCAAGCAAGAGCTGGCCGCGGAGGCTTTCGACTATGCCTGGGCTGAGGCCGTGAAAACCCGGCGGCACGATATCGATACCGTGGCCAACAGCGTCGACAAACTCAAACGATATGTCGCCAACTTCGTTGAGCGCCGCGGAAGCGTTCCGGGCGGATGCCCTTTGCTGAATACCGCGATGGATAGCGATGACGGCAACGCGGTACTGCGAACCCGCGCTCGTCGTGCGCTGGAGAACTGGCAGAACTTTCTCAGTTCAATCGTTGCCCGGGGGATCAAGAAAGGAGAGATTCGGCGCCAGGTTTCCAAAACCAAGCTGGCGAATCTGATGATCGCCACACTCGAAGGCGCGGTTATGATCGGCCGCCTGGAACAGAGCCTCGATGCCTTGCGGGATGCACAGATCCATCTAAATAATTACTTGGAAACGAAAGTACGGGCGACGAATTGAAGCTGTCTTCCTTCTCGCTTTCGCCCGTTATTCCAGCGTTTCGCCCACCTGAACCTAACCTTTCGTAGTACGTCTCCATTAGAGAATTTTAGTGTTTGAGTGCTTCTCTGTATGGGATTCTGCGGCTCTCCCTGCTATTTTATGGAAGATCCTATGAGCCAACGAGCGGAGGAAATGTCGAAGTCGATTCTGATCGCGGACGACAGCGAGGAGGTGCGTAGGCACGTCTCCCGAATTCTGCGATCCAATCTCGACTTCGAAATCTGCGCGGAAGCGGTCAACGGGCAGGACGCCGTAGCTAAAGCCCGAGAGTTGCGTCCGGACCTGGTGATCCTCGATCTGGGTATGCCGGTGATGAATGGACTCGAAGCCGCCCGCGAATTGAAGCGGATTCTACCGCTGGTTCCGATCATTCTGTTCACGCTGCATGGGCAAATCTTGTCCGACGCCGAGGCCCGGCCATTTGGAATCGATCGGGTGGTAGCGAAGAGCGACATTTCCCAACTGAATGATCACGTGCGATCGCTTCTGCCTTTGGCCGATCCAGACGAGGTCAGGTCTGAGGATGCAAACTAGGTTTCCGCCAAAACAATCATCCGACTGAACAGGACTTACTCCAAGAAACGAATCGTTTCATTCAGAAAAAGTTTCAGCTGATCGTGATGAACCCAGTGCCCCGCATCCGCCACCCTCACCATTTTTGAATTCCGAATCGCCAACCAGCGCGGATCGCCGTCCGGCACCGGCAGAAAGCTGTCGAGCCCCCAGAACATCAGCAGCGGGCAAGCGATTTGGCTGAACAGTTCGACGGAATCTTCGACGTGATGCCCGTAGGGCGGGAGCGCGCGAACGTAATTGTCGAATTTCCAGATCAACGAGCCATCCGCTTCCCAGTTGGTTCCGTGCGTCGTCAAATATTGCGCGACCTCGTCCGACAAATGGGGGTTCACTTCTTTCATCCGCGCCATGGCCGCCGCGATGGTCGGATAACTTTTCTGGTGCCGCTTCTCCAGCCCCCGCACATCTTCGATCCAGCGTCGAATGCGCTTCGAAGCCGGGCCCTGAATAGGATGGCCGATGGGAAATCCAAGACCTTCGATCGAAACCGCTTTGCGCACCCGCTCCGGATACACGCTGGAATATTGCAGCACGATGGTCCCGCCCATGGAGTGGCCCACCAGCCGAATCGGAAAGTCATTAATGATATCTAGCAGCGCCGAAAGATCCAGGACATGTTCAGCGAAAGTGTACATCGCCCCCGGGGCCCAGGCGCTATTGCCGTGGCCGCGCAGGTCGAGCGCGTAGACGTGGTAACGTTCCCGCAGCGAACGCGCGACCCAGTCCCAATTGCGGGCGTGGTCCAAGCCGCCATGGACCAGCACCAGCGCGGGCTTCCCATCTTGCCCGTAATCCCAGAATTGCAGCTTCAGCCGGTCCGAATAGAAAAAGTGTGAGATGGGTTCCATGGACGCGTCGCTCAACTTCGCTCCCTCGGGTTCGCTCGGATTCTTGGCGCAATGCAACGCAACATCATAGTGCAGGAGCTGCTCTATCTCCAGCGGACGGCTACATCCGCGCTAGCTGAACTTTACAGCGTTGTGTGTATGGTTGGAATCGGCGAAACCGGAGAAATTGTTTTAAGAAGATTTCGACGTTGTTTCAGTTCCACCACACCTGTTCCCGGAGGAAACATGAGATTTGGACCGTTCTTGGGAATTGCGATTCTATTGCTGATCCTTTGGCTTGGCGGATTTTTGATGTTCCACATTGCCGGCGGATTGATTCACCTGCTGCTTTTGTTTGCGGTCATTTCGCTGATCATTCATTTTGTCACCGGCGCTAAAACCGCCTAGCCGCCCTCCGGTCAGAGTGAAGGCGAGACAGTCAGCCTCACTCTGACGCTTTGTTTCCGAAACCTTGCCGCGCAACCGTGTACCCTGCCTCTCGTCGCCCTTTGCTGCCCAATTCACTCGAAAATTGAAAATGGAATCAAACCGGAAGCCGGGTGCATACTACGGAGAGCACATTTGCAAAAGGAGAATCAGACATGGCCGAGCGAAAAGGAAGTTGGGTACTGACAGCAATTCTACTGGTGGCGGCTGCGGTGCTGATCGGCGCCGCCTATAACGGGCTGCATGCTTCCGACAAAGCACCGGCTGTGGGCGCGGCGGCTCCCGATTTCACCTTGATGTCGCAGGAAGGCAAGCCGGTCAATCTGCGCGATTTCCGTGGAAAGTGGGTGGTTCTGTATTTCTATCCCAAGGATTTCAGCAGTGGCTGCACGGTCGAAGCGCACAATTTCCAGCGCGACTTCGCCCAGTACGAACAGAAAAATGCGGCAATCGTTGGCGTCAGCGTCGATTCATTCGAATCCCACCAGAAGTTCTGCACCAAGGAAGGCCTGAACTTCAAACTGCTGGCCGACCCGGACCACAAAGTTTCCGACGAATACGGATCGATCATGAACCTGGGCGTAAAGAAACTTTCCTCGCGACACACCTTCCTCATCAACCCGGACGGTGTGATCGTTAAGGAGTATCTAGACGTGAACCCCGGAAAACACAGCGAAGAGGTATTGGCGGACTTGACCCAACTGCAGAGCCAAGGTTCGAAGTAGCTGGGTTCGCTAATCGAAGTTTGCGAGCCAACCGGGCTGGGCGCCGGCTGGCTCGCATTTTTCGTTTTTGCTGAGCTTTTCGTGCAGTGCTTGGTTGACAGTCTTTAGTTGACCGCTTCGCGTTTACGTTTTAGACCCAGTGCGGCCAATCCCGAGAACAACAACAGAATCGTGGTCGGCTCCGGCGCCTGAGTGATGCACAGGGTTTCGGTCTGGCCGTCATCCATCGTGAAGTTGTAAAAGCCCGTCATGAATGTCGGATTGGCTTCATCGCCCATGTAGACCTGCCGGCCGTAGAAATCGGGTAGCGCGATCACGCTGTTCAAACCGCCGCCATCGCTCAGGTTGAAGAAGCAAATGGTGTCGTCGATCACTGGTCCGCCGTCCATCGACAGGTCCGGAACATCCACCGCAAAAGCCGTGCCTTCTTCGACAAAGAACGGCGTGGGATTCTCGGACATGGTCCAGGTCGCCGAGACGGGGCCGGAAAGCTGAAAATCGTACGTAGCGCCGGAATCTGCATGGGCCGGAAGAGCTGCGAGGAATATAAAGGTAGCGAGAAGCGCCCCGCCTTTCAGAATGCTTTTCATATGCGATGCTCCGTTACCAGAATTCCGGCGGCGGGGGTCGCCAGGCTGGCACGGACGTAAGGGCAAGTCGCAAACCAAAGCGTCACGGGCCTAGGCCCAAGAATATAAACGGCTTACGGCGCAGACGGAACTTGGGCCCGCAGGAACTTAGATGGGACTTTTACCGTTTAGTCCCACGAGTTTCCCTCGTTTCGCTGCCCCGTGCCACCTTTCGATTCCCGGCCCGCCGTCGGGACCAGGTCACCCGCGCGGTCGAGTGAATTTCCCGGGAAGCGGGTTTAAGTGCGTGGGATTGACAGTGGTGGGAGAATGTCCGCGTAATCCATTTCGCACTGAGGGGTGATTTATGAAAATAAATAAGCTGATTTTTGCTTGCGGTACGCTCGCACTCATTTGCGGTCTTTCGTTTTCGACGCCCGCGCAACAGAGTGGCGCGTCGGCTCCGCCCAGTTCAGCGCCGTCCGGCGCAGCTGCCAATGGACACGGCGGAGGCGGCGGGATGGACGCAGACACTCCAGAGAACGATCCGGCACTGAACCTGACCGATGACCAGAAGGAAAAAGTGAAAGCGATCCGCGAAGACGCCAAGGATCAGCTCAAGGCGGTAAAGAAAGACACGGCGCTGACCGACGACCAGCGTCAGCAGAAGCTGAAGCAAATCAAAATGGACACCCGCAAGCAAGTGTGGGCGGTGATGACGCCGGAACAGCAGAAAGCGTGGGCGCAGGAACAGCGTGAACGGCGCCAGGCGAAACGCATGGCGGAAGGCACCACTCCGCAGTAGCCGCTAACCGGGAGGAGGCGCCTCGCCTCCTTTTTTTTCTTCCGGCGCTTCCCGACACCGAGCGCCTCTCGTTCCGCTCAGCGGCGGAAAATCCCGAGTATCGCGCCGTTGCTCGCCCGTAAAATATTTTTGATTCTGTGCATATTCTTCTTGCATCAAATCAAAATAAACGTATTCTGCATTTTGCGAACTCGCTCCGTGTAACTGGTTGAAGAGAGCGGGGGTCGCCTGACGGAGGACGCGACAAAAAATTGAGTACCTTATCCCTGCCAGCCCAATTTCCTTCCCGGGCGATTGCTTCCCCAAAAAAATCGGCGAAATTAACCTTGTGGCCCCTGGTGGCTGCGACATTTTTCATGGTGTCCGGCGGAACTTACGGCACCGAAGATATTATTCATGGCGCAGGTTACGGGCGCGGCATCTTGCTGCTGCTGATCACGCCAATTCTGTGGAGCCTGCCGACGGCCTTCATGATCGGCGAACTTTCCAGCGCGCTGCCTTCCGAAGGCGGTTACTACGCGTGGGTCCGCCGCGCCATGGGAAATTTCTGGGGGTTTCAGGAAGCCTGGCTCTCGCTGGTCGCCAGCATTTTTGACATGGCGATTTACCCCACGCTCTTCGTCGCCTACCTCACGCGCCTGGTCCCGTGGTTCGGCGTCGATCATCGCGGCGTAATGGTCGGCTTGGGCGTCGTGGTGCTCTGCGCGTTGCTGAATATAGCCGGCATCCGCATTGTTGCGATCTCCTCGCTGTGGCTTTTCTTTTTGTTGTCGGCGCCGTTCGTCGCGTTGGTATTGATCGCGCCATTCAAGGTGGGCGAGTTGGCCAACGCGACCGTCACTCCATCCACCTCGAATATCGGACTGATCGGCGGCTTGCTCATCTGCATGTGGAATTACATGGGCTGGGACAACGCCTCCACGATTGCCACCGAAGTGAAGCGGCCGCAGCGCACTTACCCGCGCGCCATGATCGTCGCAGTGATCGTCGTCGCGGCCACCTACATTGTTCCGTTCGCTGCGATGTGGCTCGCTGGAGTTCACGCCAGCGCCTTCGAAACCGGTTCGTGGGCCGACATCGCTGGTTTGATGGGCGGCCTGGTCGGCGGCCCGCTGGTCGCGCGCGGTTTCCGCGTCGCGCTGGTCCTCGGCGGAATGATGAGCGCGTTCGGAATGTTCAACGCACTGGTGATGAGTTATTCGCGTCTCCCGCTAGCGATGGCCCAGGATGGCTTGCTGCCGCGGGTGTTTGGCAAAGTACACCCGAAAACGCGCGCACCGTGGGTCGCGATCATCGTTCTCGCGGCTTGCTGGGCGCTGTGTCTCGGCCTCGGCTTCGAACGCCTGGTGACCATCGACGTGTTGCTCTACGGCATGAGCCTGTCGCTGGAATTCATCGCGCTGATCGTGCTGCGCATTAAAGAACCGACGCTGCGGCGGCCATTCAAAGTTCCCGGCGGCATGGCCGGAGCGATTCTCGTCGGCGTCTGTCCCGCGCTGCTCCTGGGATTTTCAATCGTTCACGGCGAAAGCGAGCAAATCCTCGGAATGAGCGGCCTCACCTTCGGCCTGCTTCTCATCGGCGGCGGCTTTCTGGCGTATTGGCTGAAATCACTGATCCGGCCACAAGGCTGGGCTGAAACCTCCACGTTGGCGGACGAACGCAAGGCGGCGTGAGCCCGTTTCGCTCTCTTGCGACCCCGCTTATTACGATCCGATTTCTTCGATGGTCATCCCGAAGCGCGGCGAGGGATCTGCTTCTCTCAATGGCCTCCGCGGCCTATCGCTAAATAGCGTTTGCGGCGTTTTGTTCCATAGCGTTTAATTCCTACGTTGATTACCGGACGTGCGTGAACTACTTCGCTTCGGGGTACCTTGGCACCAAAGAAAAACGAATACGACTACATCATCGTCGGCGCCGGCTCGGCCGGCTGCGTCCTGGCCGCGCGCCTAACCGAGAATTCTTTTGCAAACGTCCTGCTGCTCGAAGCCGGCGGCCCCGACACCGCGCGCGAAATTCGCATTCCGGCCGCATTTTCGAAATTATTTAAGACAAGTGTCGACTGGAATTATTCCACCGAGCCCGAACCTCACCTAAATAACCGCCAGCTCTACTGGCCGCGCGGAAAAGTCCTCGGCGGCTCGAGCTCGATCAACGCCATGATCTACATCCGTGGCAACGCCGCGGACTACGACGGCTGGAAAAACCTGGGCAACGACGGCTGGGGCTTCGCTGACGTGCTGCCCTATTTCAAAAAATCCGAAAACCGCGAACGCCTTGCATCCGAATTTCACGGAACCGGCGGCCCGCTAAACGTCGCCGATCTCGAGCTGATCAATCCCTTGACCCGCGCCTTCCTCGCCGGCGCAAAAGAAATCGGCCTCGCGGAAAATACGGATTTCAACGGCGCCACACAGGATGGCGTCGGGCTTTACGAAGTCACCCAAAAAAACCGCCAGCGCCACAGCGCGGCCGATGCGTATTTGCGGCCGGCGCTGCATCGCCCCAATCTGAAAGTCGTCTCCCAAGCTCACGCTATGCGCGTGCTGATTGAAAATGGCCGCGCGGTCGGCCTCGCGTTTCTGCGGAACGGCAAAACCGAACAAGCCCGCGCGACAAGCGAAGTAATTCTGGCCGGCGGCACTATCAATTCTCCGCAATTACTGCTGCTTTCAGGCATCGGTCCTGCCGACCAGCTCGCTCGCTTGGGAATTCCGGCTATCCACGATCTACCGGGAGTTGGCGCGAACTTGCAGGATCACCCGATGGTATCGGTGGGATACCTTAGCACCCAGCCCATCAGCCTGGACGGCGCCGAGACTCTCGCGAACCTGTTGCGCTATCTGGTCCTCAAGAAAGGCCCACTGACCTCGAACGTCGCCGAAGCCGGCTTGTTCACGCGTTCGCGCGAAGGCCTAAATGTCCCGGACATTCAACTGCTCTTTGGTCCCGCGTATTACCGCGGCCACGGCCTGATGCGCCGGAAGGAAAATTGTTTCGGTTTTGGCCCCACGCTCATCACCCCGCAATCACGCGGTAACGTTTCGCTGCGTTCCGCGAATCCGCTCGACCCGCCCGCGATTCGCGCCAATTATCTTTCTACCGATTCCGATCTGCGCACCATGATCGCAGGCGTGCGGCTCGCGCGCCGCATCGCTAATACCCGCGCGTTCGATTCTTATCGCGGCGCGGAAATTCATCCCGGCGCGAACGCGACCAGCGACGCCGACCTCGCCGAATTTCTACGCAACGAAGTCGAGACTCTCTACCATCCGGTGGGAACCTGCAAAATGGGCCACGACGCGCGCGCGGTAGTGGACGCTCGCCTCCGCGTGCACGGCATCGCCGGCTTGCGCGTGGTCGACGCTTCGATCATGCCCGTCGTCCCCGCGGGCAACACCAATGCCCCGACCATCATGATTGCGGAAAAAGCGGCGGACATGATCCGGCAGGACGCCTGACTTTTCTGCTATTCTTTTTGCCGTGCTTCGAAGACTTCTCCTTTTCGCAATTTTCCTATTTCTAGTTGGTTGCTCGGCGGGCGCTCGCCCGACCATGGCGCAACAGCCCGATCCCCCGGCGCAGCAGCCTCCCGCTTCGCCCGCACCGCAGACTTCTCCGGCGCAAACGCAAACACCCGCGCCGCCAGCGACGATCCCTGCGCCGCCCGTCCGTGTCGGCCCCACTATCATCATCGACCCGGCCCACGGCGGCACCGACAACGGCGCGCAAGGCGCCAGCGGCATCGTCGAAAAAGATATGGTGTTACGGTTCGCCCGCCAACTGCGCGCGGAATTCGAGCGTCAGGGTTTTCGCGTGGTGCTGACCCGCAACGACGATTCGAATCCATCTTATGAAGATCGCGCTGCCACCGCCAACGCCTATCACGACGCGATTTTTATTAGCCTGCACGTCGCGTCCACTGGAAAACTCGGCACGGCGCAGACGTATTCGTATCAATATTCCAGCCCAGCCACGCAAGCGACGGATGCGGCGGCGGCACCCGCCGGCTCGGCGTCAAGGTCTCTCGTCCCCTGGGAAGAAGCGCAGCGGCTCTACCTCGAAACGAGCCATCGCTTCGCTGATCTGGTGCAGGTGCAACTGGGGCTGCGATTTTCCGACTCTCCCAGCACTTCGAAACCGTTCGCCGTCCGCGAACTTCGCTCCGTTGCAGCTCCGGCGGTTGCGGTGGAACTTTCCAGCGTCGCCGTGCCCGACGCCAACATGCTCTACTCCATGGGTTTTCCACTGATGAATGCTCTGGTGCGCAGCGTGCAATTGTTCCGGCCCGCCCCAGCCGCATCCGGAAATATTTCCGGCGTGGCCGTTCCGGCGGCAGGAGCCAAGTAGTGCCGCGCAATCTGAAAATCACTCTGGCAATTCTGGCCGTAGCCGTACTCATCGGTCTGATCAGCTTGCGCAGTCTGCAGAAACGGCTGCAGCGCCTGGCCCAGGCCCCGACCACGGAAGAGCAGGCCCGGCGCGATTTACTGAAACCGCCGATTTCCACGCCGACCGACGTGGTCGCCCAGATTCCGATTTTCTGGGCCGCGGGGCCCGATCGCATAGCGCCGACCCAGGTCGCGCTGCCGCTTTCCGCCGATCCGGTGAAGCGCGCGCGGCAAGTAATCGACGCGCTGATCCTGCAAACTCCCAGCTCTGATCAGCGCACGCTGCCCGCGGACGCCACGTTGCTCGCTTTTTATATCTTGCCCGACGGCACCGCCATCGCCGACTTTTCCGACACCCTGTCCACCGGGACGCCTTCCGGCATCATGAGCGAGCAACTCGCTGTGGATTCGATTGCGCGTACGCTGGAAAAGAATGTAAGTGGCTTACGGCGGCTGAAAATTCTGATTCACGGCCAGGAAGTTGACACCCTCGCCGGGCACGTCGACCTTACCGGCTTCTTTGATTTGAATTCCGCGACGCAACCAGTCGCGTCATTACCGTCCATCCCCGCGGCGGCGCCGGGCGCGGCGACCAAATCGGCGCGCTGATTTTTCAGATTTCCGGCTGAGGGGTCTTAGCGTTGCGTGGATTTCCGCGGCACCAGTTCCGGAACAAATAATATCTTCGCGGCCCGCGGCGGCCGCTTCGACTCGATTTGCTCCAGCAGCAATTCCGCGGCGCGCGCGCCAATTTTGCGCGTTTGCTGATCGATCGTAGTCAACGGCACCGCCAGCGCATCCGAGTAGTGGACGTTCCCGGCCCCGACCACCGCCACGTCTTCCGGGACCCGGAGTTTCGCTTCCAGCAAGGATTTCATGGCGCCAATCGCCACCGGATCGTTGTAACAAAAGACGCCATCCGGACGCGGATTCCTGTTCAGCAACCGCTTCATGGCCTCGTAACCAGTGTGATCCTGAAAGCCAGCAGCCACTACGTAGCTGTGCGGCGCGTTCATCCGGTGTTTTTTCAACGCCTCCCGATAGCCATTCAAACGATCGGCCGCCAGTCCAATTTTGGGGCCCCGCAGGTGCGCAACGTGCCGGCAGCCCTGCTCGATCAAGTGCGTCGTCGCCAGGCGACCCACCGCTTCATTATCCACTCCGACAAAGCTGGCCTGTACGCCGTCAATCGGCCGGTCAATCAATACGAAGGGCAATTTTCGAACCCGCAGCTGATTGAATAATCCCATTTTCCCGGGCAGTTGGGATGACGCCAGAATCAAGCCATCCACCCGGCGCGACAACAGCGACTCGGCTTCCATCCGTTCCAATGCGGGATCTTCTTCGAAATAAGAAATGATCACGTGATAACCACGCGGCCGCACCGTTTCGGCAATTGCCTTGGCGATCTCCGCAAAAAACGGATGAGTAAAATCCGGCAGCAGCAAGCCGATGGTATAGGTGCGTCGCGTCACCAAACTCCGCGCCACCAAATTCGGCTGGTAATTCAATTCCTTGGCGCGCTTGAGCACCCGTTTCCTGGTGCGCACACTAATCCGCCCCTGATTGCGCAGGACTTTGGAGACCGTTACCACCGAAACCTTCAGATCTCTAGCGATGTCGGAAAGTGTGGTCACTTAGGCGGAGAGTAGCATAGAGCGCCCTGAAATCCGTGCGAGTTACCCGTATCCCGGGCCCCGCAGGGTAATCGTTAACTCTCCATGAATTAACGCTAACTTTAGCGTTGACACCACGTCCACTTTTGACAAGAATCCACGTATTCCACAGGGCCATTATTCGCTCGTGAGCTGCCGGCGATAAGCAATGCCGGGGTCGTGATTCAGTTCGGAGGACTTATGAAGAATTTATGCAGTTCGCCTAAGATAGAGGCTCGTAGCAGGGCACCACGTGCGCGCCATTCCGTAACTTACCACTCCGTCGTCGATCAATTGGTCTCTGAGATGGCGCAACTCGTGCGCGGCACCGAACCGCAAAAATTCTCGCCGTTCAAGCTGGTCATTATTGGGAATCGCGGCTCGGTCGCTTTCAGCGGTCAAATCGATCAAGAAGGCCGAATGCAATCTTCCGGCCCGCGCCGCGCCCTGCGTCGTTCGGATTTTCCCGCAAACGCGTTGATCACCGATGCGTCCCTGGCCGTTCGAACCTTCCGGATTGATTTTGCCCGCGTTGGAAATTCCGCGCGCTAGTTGGCCGATCCGGGTTTGCTTGAGTCTTGCAGTGGCGCGAGCCAAATATCTTGATCCACGTACGCCGTCAACGGCGTTCCTGCCGGTATCTCGACATTCTTCCCATGCTTGATCAAACCAATCGGACCAAATAAAACCGTCAGCGCCACAGCTGCTCCGGTCCGACTATCGCCCTCCCGGCCTTTCGTCCCGCGGATATGGACGCGGTTGCTGCCCACCACCAAGTATTGAATTTGCACCGCCAAATCTCCTGGCCGCCCCATCATTCCGGCTTTTTTCGCGGTGGTCACGGTGGCTAGCGCGTGCGCGCCCTTTTCCACCACCACCGAATCTCCGACTTTCAGGTCTTCATCCAGCACAAATTCCACGGGGTCACCTTCGTTGGCGGTCTTCGAGCTGATCGCGTTCACAAATTTCAGCGGTACTTCGTTCCCTTCCTTGAGCAAGCAACCGTCACCCGCGCTGCAAGTCGGTTTGGAGGGACCCGACCATGCCCCACCCGTCGGCGGCGTGGAACCGTGGACCGCATCCACCGCAGCCGACGGCTTCTGCGCTTGCGCCGAGAGCATCGCGTCGATCACCGAATTGTCCACGCCGGAATTCTTCAAATCGATCAGGGTCTGGGGAGTCGTATCGAACGCCGTGTTGCTGGATTGAATCGATTTCACAATCAGCCCCGCGTCGAGACCCTGTTTGGTCATATTGATGACGTCCGCGTTGGTCAGCGGCTTCTGGGTCTGGGCGATCGCTCCGAGCGCCGTGCACACCGTGAGGACAACCGCCATCGACAGATTTCGATATCTCATTCGTGGGCTCCCGTAAACCGATTGGCCGAGCTTAACTCATAGTGACGGTATCAGAAGGTACTTTTATTCAGGATGTTCGTGCGCTGCAAGCACATCTGGAAGCGACCAGGTCAATGCTATTCGGGTATCAGCTGGCTCATCAATTCTGGCGCGGTAATCTTCCAGTCGTCGGCGAGCACGTAGGCCTTGCGCAGGACCATTTCCGTACGGAAATCGAGATCCACGGGCAGATCGCGCAGTTGCAAATCCACTTCGTTCAGGACCTTTTGCGGAATTTTCAGTTGGCGGGTCGCGTTGTCGCTGACCCGCGCCACCATTCCACCAAGCAGCGCCACGCGGTATGTTCCCAGATGGCCGCGAACTTCCAGCCAGGACTTTACCCGCCTGCAGCGGTCGGCGATCGGCGTCAGCGGCAGCACTCGCGAGATCAAATCGATTCGCAGCGACACCACCGCGGTGAGCTCCCCAACATTCGATCGTTCCAGAATGATTCCCGTGCCGCGATCGCCTTGGTCGCTCCAGGTTTCGTCGTCGCCCACCGTGCACACGCTGGTAAACAAATCCACGTCGCGCATGATTTCCAAATACACCAGCGCGGGAACTTCGTCGATGGCGATTTCCCGGCGCTCCCGGTAAAAACGTACCTGATCCGAGCCCGCGAGCAATCGTCCATCGCGCGCGAAGCAGCCTGAGAGTCACTTGGACCTCACGCTCGCTCGCCGGATATTGACAGTTTTGCGCCTACTCGTCACACTTGACGCTTCGCGTTTCGCTCCACCTGCGGCACTCACCCTGAAGGGAGATTCATTTTGCGAATTGATGGACGAGCCATCGACCAACTGCGTCCGGTGAAGATCACTCCGGATTTTATTCCGCACGCGGAAGGCAGCGCGCTGATCGAATCCGGCCACACCCGCGTGATCGTCACCGCGACGGTCGAAGATGGTGTGCCGGGTTTCCTCAAGGGCTCGGGCAAAGGTTGGGTCACCGGCGAATACGGCATGTTGCCGCGTTCCACCGAAAGCCGCACTCCGCGCGAGTCCAGCCGCGGCAAACAGTCTGGCCGCACGCTCGAAATTCAGCGCCTGATCGGTCGCACCTTGCGCGCGGTGATGGATCTGAAAGCTCTCGGCGAGCGCACCGTTTGGCTCGATTGCGACGTGATTCAAGCCGACGGCGGCACGCGCACCGCGTCGATTACCGGCGCGTACGTCGCGCTGGCCCTTTCGCTGGAACGCATGGTCGCAGCTGGAATTTTGCGCAAGCTGCCGTTGCAGGATTATTTGGCCGCCACGAGCGTTGGATTGGTCGAGGATGAATTGCTGCTCGACCTGGCCTACGAAGAGGACTCCGCCGCGCAGGTCGATATGAATGTAGTCATGACTGGCAGCGGCCACTTTGTGGAAGTCCAGGCCAGCGCCGAAGGCCGTCCTTACACTGACGTCGAATTGAGCAACCTGCTGAAGCTCGCCGCCGGCGGAATTCGGCAACTGATTCGCATCCAGACCGAATTGTTGAACCTTAAATTCCTGCCCCGCGGCAAATGACGCGCCAAATCGCGTTCGCTGGCCAACATCCATGAGAATCTTCCTGGCATCCTCCAATCCCGGAAAATTACGCGAATACAGGGAACTCGCCGGCGACGCCACGCTCGAACTCGAACTTCTGCCCAATTTCGGCAATATTCCGGTCTTCGAAGAAACCGCTCCAAGCTTTGCCGAGAACTCCGCAGGCAAAGCTTTGTACTACAGCAAATTTGCCGACGAAATCGTGCTTGCTGACGATTCCGGCCTGGTGGTCCCGGTACTCGGCGGCGCTCCCGGAGTATTATCCGCGCGCTACGCCGGACCGAATGCGACCGACCAGGATCGAGTCCGAAAGCTGCTCCATGAGATGGCCGATAAAAGAGGGGAACAGCGGCGTGCCTACTTCGTCTGCGTTACAACTCTGGCCAAGCAGGGCCGTCCACTAGCGGTGGTCTCCGACCGCTGCGACGGCCTGATCGCCAGCGCACCGCGGGGCACTGGCGGCTTCGGCTATGATCCGGTCTTTTATTTTGAGTCCCTGGGTCAGACCTACGCCCAGATCTCCCCGGCCGAAAAGCATCGCTATAGCCATCGCGGCAAGGCCTTCCGTAAAATCCTGTATGTCCTTTCGCCTGCTTTCGCTGCTACTTTTGTTTAGCCCCAGCATCCAATGCCATTGAAACATTAGCTTGCCGCCGGGCGTCATACGAGGGTACAAGGGTTGTCTACTTTAACGTGGCCCTCCGAGGTGAATGCTGTGAACGCGGCCTCTCGCGCTGTCACTACATCCGAATCGCCGTTGCTAACTCGGCTGGCCGAAGCTCGCGCCCGCACCGATGCCCTATTTCAGGTGCTGCCGCCGAATTCCTTCTACGACCGGCCCATCGCCGAACGCCACCGCCTGATTTTTTATCTCGGGCATCTCGAGGCGTTCGATTTTAATCTTCTGGCTGGTCCGCTGGATCTGGCTTCCCACGACGAAGCCTTCAACAAATTATTTGCCTTCGGCATCGATCCGGTCGATGGCGGATTGCCCACGGATCAGCCCAAGGATTGGCCGACCATCGCGCGCGTCGAGAAATACAACCGCCTCACCCGAGAACATCTCGATGACGCTATCCGCAATTTGGGATTTGCCGGCGTGGATTTGCCCGCTTCAAACGAGCAGCTCTTGAATGTCGCCATCGAGCATCGCCTGATGCACGCCGAGACTCTGGCGTACTTGTTGCACAGTCTCCCCACGGACAAAAAGAATATCGCGGCACTCGCTGATGAAGACGACGGGCCCGGACCGGAGCCGCGCCAAGTAACCATCCCGTCGGGCATCGCCACGCTGGGCCAGCCCCGCGCCGAACGCGCTTTCGGGTGGGACAACGAATTTGGCGAGCAGAAAGTTTTGGTGCCGAGTTTCACCATCGACGTGTTCCCGGTGACCAACGGCGAATACCTCAGGTTCGTGCAGGCTCGCGGATACGAAGTGCCCAAATACTGGCGCCCAGAAGATTGGGAATGGCGGCGCAAGACCAATCTGCGTCATCCCCATTTCTGGATTCCTCGCGATGGCGGAGATCCCGCGTCGCCCGGGACGCGCTGGAATTATGGCAGCATGTCCGGCTCGGTTCCCTTGCCGGAATCCTGGCCCGTGTACGTGAGCCATGCCGAAGCCAACGCCTATTCGCGTTGGGCTCGCAAGAAACTCCCCACCGAAGAGCAATGGCATCGCGCCGCATACGGCACGCCTGAAGGTCGCGAACGAACGTATCCGTGGGGCGATTCCGCTCCAGCAGCCAAGCATGGAAATTTTCATCATCAGCGCTGGGACGCGGCCCCCGCCGACGCGCATCCCGATGGCGCCAGCGCTTTTGGCGTCGAAGATCTCCTGGGCAATGGCTGGGAGTGGACTTCGACGGTTTTCGGCCCGCTTCCCGGTTTCGAAGCTTTCTCTTTTTATCCCGGATACTCCGCGGATTTTTTTGACGGGAAGCACTACGTTATGAAAGGTGGCTCGCCGCGCACCGACGCGGTCATGATGCGCCGCTCGTTCCGGAATTGGTTTCAGCCTCACTATCCCTATGTCTACGGCAGCTTTCGCTGCGTCGAGGAATAACCCATGGCCAGTGCTCCACGAATCATCGCGGCGAATACTGCCCCGGAAATCATCACTGAATTTGCGTCCGATGTAGTGGTCGGCCTCAGCCAGCCCGGCCAAAAAGAATTGCCGTCGAAATATTTGTATGACGAAGTCGGCTCCGGGCTCTTCGACGTAATCTGCCTGCTGCCCGAATACGGGCTCAGCCGCGCCGGCATGCGTTTGCTGCAACGTCATTCGTCGGAAATTGTTGCGAGGCTGCAGTCGCCGGTGGTCGTCGCGGAACTGGGCAGCGGCAGTGGCGTGAAGACCCGCCTGCTGCTGGAAGCCTTGTCGCGCCAGCAGCGCGTCAACTATTACCCGATCGATATTTCCCTCAGCGCCCTGAATCGCTGCCAGCAGGAAATCGGCCAGATGGATCAGGTCAGTATTGTCGGATTCGAACGCGCCTACCTCGACGGTCTGCAGGAAGTCGCGGCGCGGCGCAAAGACGGCGAACGGCTGCTGGTTCTTTTCCTCGGCAGCACCATCGGCAATTTTGACCGCCCGGCCGGCGACCAGTTCTTGCGCGAAGTTCGCGCCGTGCTGCAAAAAGACGACGCGCTTTTGCTCGCCACGGATTTGGAAAAGCCGATTCCGCAGCTTTTGTCCGCTTACGATGACGCTGCTGGCGTGACCGCGGCGTTCGATATGAATCTCCTTGCGCGCATCAATCGCGAACTCGATGCCGATTTCGATTTGTCGCTGTTCAAACACGTGGCCCGCTACGACCAGTCCGAACGTCGCGTCGAAATGCATCTGCAATCAAAGGCCTGGCAGCGCATCACCATCCGCAAAGCCGGTTTCCGGTTCTACCTGCGCGAGGGCGAAACCATCTGGACCGAAAGCTCGCACAAATACAATCCGCAAGAAGTCGTTCAGATGGGGGAGCGCACCGGCTATCGCTGCGACGGCCAGTGGTTCGACACCGAATGGCCCTTCGCCCAGAATCTTTTCTTCGCCGTGTAGTCAGCGGCGTTCGATCATTTCGACGGTTCCCCGGGGAATTCATGGCCAAGGCCATCTGGAACAATAAAGTCATCGCCGAGAGCAACGACACGGTCGTGATCGAAGGAAATCACTATTTCCCGCGCGGCTCGGTGAAACAAGAATACCTGCGCCCGAGCGACACCCACACCACCTGCCCCTGGAAGGGTAAAGCGAGCTACAACACCCTTGAAGTGGACGGCCAGCAGAACCCCGACGCGGCCTGGTTTTATCCCGACCCCAAATCTGCGGCGCAGGAAATCAAGGACCGCTTAGCTTTCTGGAAAGGCGTTCGCGTCGAAAGCTAAACCCCGGAGTCGATCGTCTTTCCGTTTTCTTTTCTTCGAATATCGCGCTCTCCGGTTTTGCTCGTCTAGAGCGCCTTTGTTCCCTGTGCTATATTCTTTAAATTCATGAGCAAATCGAAAAAGAAAACACCGCAGAAGCATCCGAAAACGGCCGGAAAAGCCGTAAAAACCGCGAAGTCGGCGACCGCGCGCAAGTTTCGGCCCACTCCCGGTCTCGAAGCCGGCAAAGGGCCCAATCCAAAACGCGTTCGCATCATTCTGGAAAAGCTCCAGGAAGCCTATCCTGGCGCGACCTGCGAATTAACTCACGCCAATGCCTTCCAGTTGCTCATTTCGACCATTCTCTCGGCGCAGTGCACCGACGTCCGCGTCAACGAAGTTACTAAAACGCTTTATAAGAAATATCCGGACGCCAAGGCATTCGCCTACGCCAATCCATCCGAACTCGAGCAGGACATCCGACCCACCGGTTTTTTTCGCAACAAGACCAAATCGATCATGGGCGCGAGCAAAAAAATCATCGAAGATTTTCACGGCGAAGTCCCCAGAACCATGGATGAACTTTTGACCCTCCCAGGTGTCGCCCGCAAAACTGGCAACGTGGTCCTGGGCTGCGCGTTTGGAATTCCCTCCGGTGTAGTCGTCGACACTCACGTCATCCGAATTTCCAACCGCCTGGATCTAACCAAAAACCAAGATCCCAAAAAGATCGAGCAAGATTTGATGAAAATCATCCCTGAAGAGAAGTGGATTCAGTTTTCGCATCAAATCATCTGGCATGGACGCCGCGTCTGCGTGGCGCGCAATCCGCGCTGCGCCGAATGCAATCTCCAGCGCGTCTGTTATGCCCAAGACAAAACCATCTGAGTAAGGGACAATCGAGCCTGGATGGAAACCTCGAGCGAATCCGCCCAACGCAACAAGCCACGCTTCTCCGGACTCCTCGGAATTCTACTGGGGGTCCTGCTGACCATCGGCGTGATCGGCGGAGCGGTCTGGCTATCGACCGGCGTCGGTTTGCTGCACCTCCTGGGCCTGTTCCGCAGCGGGCAAACTTCGATCAACGTCAGTCAGCCCACCGTCGTCCGCCAGATTCAACAGCTTCAGCGCCTCGAAACCGTGACCTACACCATGGACAAAATCATTTCCGGCGAACGCGACAATCCTTATCTCCCGAAATTTCTCGCCGGCGATCGCCTGCTCCTCGTGGTCCATGGCCAGGTCATCGGCGGTGTTGATCTCGCGAAAGTGCAGCCCGCCGACGTGATCGTTCGCGGCTCATCGATTACCTTCCACGTACCCCAAGCCGAAATTTTCAGCACCCTGATCGACAACGCCCGTACCCGCGTCTATTCCCGCGACACCGGCCTGTTCACGTCCCCGGATCCGAATCTCGAAAGCGAAGTCCGCGCCGAAGCCGAACGTCAGTTGCAACAAGCCGCGCTGCAGGACGGCATCCTCAAAACCGCCGACCAGAATGCCCGCAGCACGCTGGCCAGCATGTTGAAAGGCTTCGGATTTTCGCAAGTAGAAATTCAATAGGCCCAACGGTGCTCATGAATCACCTCGACCTCCGCCGTCGCAAACTCCGGACCGTGCTCGCCACATTTTTGGCAATCGCCGCTGTTGCGCCCGGCGTCTGGAGCCAAAAAGCCTACGACCCTGGCGCCTCCACCACCGAAATTAAAATCGGAAATATCGCGCCGTACACCGGCTGGGGCAACGAGTACGCTGCCGTCGCGCGCGCCGAAGCTGCCTATTTCCAGATGATCAACGACCGCGGCGGGATCAACGGCCGCAAAATCAATTTCATCACGCTCGATAGCGCGTCCGAGCCCTCGAAAGCGCTTCCGCTGGCGCGCAAATTGGTTGAAGAAGATAAAATCCTGCTGATTTTCAGCTCCATTGGCACCGAAGGGAATCTGGCGATTCGCGATTACCTGAATCAGAACAAAGTGCCGCAGCTGTTCGTCCAAACCAGTTCCGCGGCTTTCAACGATCCCGCGCGCTTTCCCTGGACCATGGGATTTTTTGCGACCTATCGCGACGAGGGCGTCGCCTACGCAAAATATGTTCTAAGCAACGAGCCGAACGGCAAAATCGCGATTCTCTACGCCAACGACGACGCCGGAAAAGAATATCTGCAGGGCGTGCATGATGGTCTTGCCGACAAAGCGGCCACCATGATCGTCAAAGAAGTTTCCTACCAGGTTTCCGGCCAGAACCTGGAGCCCCAGATTGCGGCCCTCAAAGATTCCGGCGCCGATGTGTTTTTCAATTTCGCCGTAGGGCCTTTCGCCACCAAAACGATTCGCGCGGCCTATGACCTCGGCTGGCATCCGCTGCAATTCATTCCCAACGCTTCCCTCTCCATCGCTGCTTTCCTCGATCCGGCTGGCCTGGAAAAATCCGCCGGCATTATTTGCAACGCGCGCTCGAAGGGCTGGTGGTCGCCGCGTTCGCACGACGATCCGGCGGTGCGGGAATTCCTCGACTGGATCGCCAAATACAATCCACAAGCGAGTCTGCGCGATCAAAATAACGTGGCTGGTTACGAGCGCGCCCAAGCGCTGATCGCCGTCCTCCAGAAATGCGGTGACAATCTGACTCGCGCTAACATAATGAAGCAAGCCTCAAATCTTGATTTGGAACTGGGCATGTTGCGCCCCGGAATCAGAATCAAAACCACCCCGACCGATTTCCAACCCGTTCACCAGTTGTTCCTTATTCGCTTCGACGGCCAGCAATGGCAGGGTTTCGGCGGCACGATCAGTTTCTAGGCAATTGCTTCGTTCGCCCGTGGAAATCTACAGCGCTCGCACCCGGCGTTCGAGCTCTCGGGCAATTTCCGCAACGTCTTGATCGGCGGTAAAGCTGACCGGCTCACCGATCGCGACCGTCACCTGCCCCGGCCGCGCGAAAACGCGATTGGCCTGCCGCAATTCCAAAAGCCCATCGAGCCGCATCGGCACCACCGGGATATTCAGCTTTTGCGCCAGCAGGCCGATTCCCGCGCGAAATGGCGCGATGTACCCATCTTCGGTGGTCCTGCCTTCCGGGAAAATAAGCACGCTCCATCCGCGATCGGTCAAATTTCCCGCATACGAAAACGATTTCGCGAATCCTGCGCGTTGCGGCAAAGGGAAAACATTAAAAAGCGACAGCGCGAGAAAATAATCCAACCGCTCGAGCATGCGTTTGAAAATATTCATGTTCTTCGGCGGCCGGCGCATTTCCGCCAGCCGCTCTCCACGCATCGCCGTCGCCAACCGGTTGCGCAGCCTCCACGGCAACGCCGGCAAAACCCAGGCGATATCCAGATAGGTCACATGATTGGCGATGACCAGCACCGGACCGCGCAGCCCGCGCAGATTTTCGCGCCCGCGAATCCGCGGCGCGGCGAGCAAATACGTGGCGGGCCACGCCAGCAAATAATAAACGGCCAGCCGCACGATAGTAGTCAGTGTATTCTGCGGCCACGAGGGATACGAGTACTCCGCACCCGCGCGCTCCGGCTCGCGCAATAATTTTTCCAGCTGACCTACCGTGGCAGCCTCGGAAAATTGCGCCTCGCTCAGATCAACCTGATACCGCTCTTCCAGCCGATCCAGCAATTCGATCCGGTCGAGCGAACTCATGTTCAGTTCGGCTTCGAGCGACGCGTCTGACGAAGCCGCACTAACCGCGCGACCAGTAATCTGCGCAATCAGCGTTTTCAAGGAATCCGCCTGCGGCGCTTCCGGCGCAGCAGCCTTCGATATTCGTGCGGTCGCCACCTCTCGTATCCGCGATAACAGCGGCTTCTGCGTCGGCGTGCGCGGAAAATCCGGCTCCGGCCACACCAACCAGTTGTGGATACGCTGAAATTCCGCCAGCGCCAGATTCGCATTCTTCACCGCAGCGTCGCCATTGCTCGCCGCGCCATCCAGCAGCAATACCGCGCAAGGCTCGGCGTTGCCGTCGTGCTCGATTCCGAGCACCGCGCAATCGCGCACGCCAGCCTGCCCGCGCAGCGCCTTCTCCAGATCTTCAGGATAAATATTCATCCCCGCCGGCGTCACGATCACATTTTTTCGTCGGCCTTTGAAATACAGCTGCCCCTCTTCCCCGGCTTCCGCCAGGTCGCCGGTCCGAAACCAGCCATCGTTTTCCGCCAACCTCTGTTCCGCGCCGCCGAGTTGATACGTCTTGGCCACATTTTCCCCGCGGACCAGAATTTCGCCATTCTCGTCGATGCGCACTTCCATTCCCGGAAACACTTTTCCCAGCGAGCCCTGCGTCGAGTGGAACGGATGATTCAAGCTAATGAGCGAAGTCGTTTCGGTCATGCCGTAGCCCTGAATCACCGCATAGCCGAGCCGATTCCAAAAAGTTTCCAGAACTTCCGGCAGCGCCGCCCCGCCGGAAATGATCGCCCAGAATTTCCAGCCCAGCCGCCGGTGAATTCTCCGAAAGCGCCACCAGCGCCGGAAAAAATGAGTGTTCTCCGCCGCCTCAAATTCGTGGTGAAAGCTCCCGTCCCCGCTGGGGCGATCTTCGTAAAGCACCACTTCGCGCCGCAGCGCTTCGATCACCCGCGGCACCGCGACCAACACTGACACGCGCTCGCGTCGAATGGTATCGACTAGCTCCGACGGCTTCAGCGTATCCGCTAAAATTACGGTTCCCTTCAGCAAAGGCGGAATGAACAAGCCCAGCATCTGTCCAAATACATGGCTCAGCGGCAGCAGGTTCAGAAATCGCAGGGGATGAAACGGTTTTTCGTAGCGCAAATATTTGTGAATTTCTTTTTCGATGGGTTCGATGTTCGCCAACACGTTTCCGTGGGAAATCACCACTCCGCGCGGCTCCGCCGTCGTTCCTGAAGTGAAAATGATCTGCAGCGTATCCTGCCGGGTGAGCGCCGGCCCATCGTACGGGCTTGAATCGCACTGTTTCGTGATTTCGAGCAGCGCGTCCAGTGCGATCACCGGAACCGGCGTGGCAGATTCCGCGACTCCACCGGAACGAAACATGACTTTCGCCGCACATTCCCGCGCCACCCGCGCTACGAATTCCGGCGTCGAACCGTGATCGATCGGCACCACCACCGCGCCGCGCAAAACGCACCCAAAGAAAACGGCAACCCATTCCGGAGAATTCTCCGCCCACAGCAAAGCCGCGTCGCCCTTGCCGATTCCGCGATGTTCCAGCTCGCGCGCCACGCGGTTCGCTTCCGCGGCGGTTTGCGCGTACGTCCAACTGCGCATCCGGTATCCGACCCGATGCCGAAACGCGATTTCATCGCCTTTTCCGGCGTATTCGCGTACGAATTCAACCAGAGACTGCCGTCCCATGCTGAAAGTATGCCTTGGAACGGTTGGCGCACGAACGCGTTTTCAAACAGCGTGCCGCTGGGTTTGGTAGGAACTTCAAGCAGGGGGATTCGCGACCAGGGTGATTGCTTTTTCCGGGCAGGCCACCACGCACAGTCCACAGGCCTGGCAAAGATTTGCCTTCGGGGTGTAAGCCGTTTGGCGTCCGTGGGCGCGGCCTTTCAATTTTCCCAAAAATGAAAGTTCGGCGAAATCGCGAACGTCGATTCGCCGAACCTCAAAAACATCGTAGGGACAGACCTCGACGCAATCCTTCTTCCCTTCGCACGAATTGCGATCGATGCGCGGGATAAATGCGCCGGGCTCCGCCCCACATTTTTCTCCAGGCCGATCAGGGTGCCGCGCGGCTCGCCGAGCCTTCTCGGTATTCAGCTCTGGCGCGTGGCCCACGCGGCCTCCCTTCTCTTCGCCGGCCATTACTTCTTGGCCCGGATTTCTTCGATCGCTTTGCGCAGAATCCCGAACACCCGCTGCCGTTCCTCGGGCGACGCGTCAACCTTCTCGATGATCGCCGCCTTCAGTTCGTGGCGCAGCTCGCGAAATTCCTGCTTGGCCTCGCGCCACTCGGCCTTGATTCCCGACCGGCCTTCGCCGCCGGCGTCCTCGCGCTCTTCGTTTTCTTCGGCGTAGCGCTTCTGGAAGTCGGCCATCTTCTTGCCGAACCGCGCCAGCTGATCCAAAGTCTCTTCCACGCTCGCGCGATTTTTCTTCAGATGCTCGGTGCCCGCTTCGGTGATCTTGTAGAGCTTCTTCGTCCCTTCCGATTCCGAAGCGGCGTAACCCACTTCTTCCAAATACGTCAGCGCGGGATAAACCATCCCCGGACTCGGCGTGTAGACGCCGCTGGAATGTTCTTCGATCTGTTTGATGATCTCGTAGCCGTAGCGCGGTTTCTCGCTCAGCAGCGCCAGGATGATCAGTTGCAGATCGCCCGAAGCCAGCATTTTCGCGGCCCGCATTCCTGGGCCTCCGGCGAATCCAGGTCCGAAACGGCTGAAGAATCTCCCCCGAGCGAAACCGTGCCGACCGCGGCCTTCAAAACAGGGGTGGTGAAAACGTTTATCGTGGTGCATGTGTTAAATTCTCCTTTGAGTCGTACAACATGTCTTACGTTGTATCGTAAGATATATTACGTGTCAATGGATATAAATAACTCCTTTATTTTGTGTAGATCATTCCGTTCGATCCTTGGCCCTTCCATCACAATTGCGCCTCACCATTGCCTCCGCAGTGCTTCCCCGTGCATTCTATCCCCGTGCCCGAACTCCCCGACATCAATGCCTATCTCAGCGCGCTTGAGCCGCGGATCATCGGGCAGCCGTTGGTCCGCGTGCGGATTGTCGGCGCATTTTTGCTGCGCACCGCCGAGCCGGCTGTGACCGATGTCGAGGGCAAAGTCGTGCGCGAATTGCGCCGCATCGGCAAACGCATCGCGATCGGACTCGACGGCGACCTCTGGTTGGTCCTGCATCTGATGATCGCCGGGCGGCTGCATTGGCGCGCGCCGGGTGCCAAGCTGGGTGGCCGCCAAAACCTGGCCGCGTTGGATTTTCCCGGAGGTTCGCTGGTTCTCACCGAGGCTGGCTCAAAACGCCGCGCCTCGCTCTATGTCGTCCGCGGCGAAGACGGTTTGCATTCGCTGGATCCAGGCGGCCTCGAGATCTTCACCAGTACCCTCGATTCTTTTCGCGATGCCCTGACCTTTGAAAACCGGACGCTAAAACGGGCGCTGACCGACCCGCGGATCATCAGCGGCATCGGCAACGCCTATTCGGACGAAATCTTGCACGCCGCGCGGCTTTCACCCATCGCCCATGCGCACAAGTTGAGGAATGAAGAATGGGAACGTCTCTACGCTGCAACCCGTAGCACGCTGCAAACCTGGATCGACCGGCTGCAAAAAGAAGCCGCAACCGCGTTTCCGGAGAAGGTCACCGCGGTTCGCAAGGAGATGGCGGTTCACGGCCGTTACGGGCAGCCCTGCCCCACCTGCGGAGCAAAAATTCAGCGGATTCGCTACGCGGACAATGAAACGAATTACTGCGCGGTTTGCCAAACCGGAGGAAGAGTTCTGGCGGATCGCAGCCTGTCGCGCTTGTTGGGATCCGACTGGCCGCGAACTCTCGACGAACTCGAAGCCCTCAAACGCCGCTGAACGAATGGAGTATGGTCAGCGTTTTCTCGAACTAGGCTTCGGCGCGCTCCGCGGTTTGCCGGCCGCGGCTTTCTTTCGGCCGGTCTTGGCATTCTTGTCGACCCGCAATTTCCACGCGGTGTGCAGCGCTCCCTTCAAGACATCCTCGTGCGCCGCTTTCAGGATGATATGGGTCATACCCATTCGTCCCCAGCCACCGTGTATGGGAATGAAAACCTCCGGCAGCTCCTCGATGAACGCCCGCTGCTGCTCGAGCGTGAGCATCAAATTCCCGTAACCCTGCTTGGCCGACGCCAGCGTCGCAAAAATCCGGCCGCCCACGCGAAAATCCGCCGCTCCCATGTGGGAACTTTCCTCCGAGCCCGGAAAACTCAGAGCAATCCGGCGAAAGTCACCAATGTTCATCCCACTCGTCAACCTCTTCGATTCTTTTTTCATGCCGGTTCCCGCCCGCGCCGGATTGTACTATTCGTGGCGCAGCGCGACCATTGGGTGAGCTCGCATCGCGCGACGCGCCGGAATGTAGCCAGCGAGCGCGGCCACCGTCGCCAGAGTAAGCGTGACAATCGCGATTGTGGCGGGATCGCCCGGCGAAACTCCGAAGAGCATATGTCCCAGCAGATGCGCAGCCGCCAGCGCGCACGGAATCCCCACCGCCAGTCCCGCGAACGTCAGCAGCAAGGTTTCGCGCAGCACCATGCCCAAAATCGCGCCGCGCGACGCGCCCAACGCCACCCGAATTCCAATTTCATTTCTACGACAAGCCACCGAGTAAGAAATCACCCCGAAAATTCCGGTCGCGGCCAGCACCAGGGCGATGGCCGCAAATAATCCCAACAGGAACGTCCGAAACTTTTGTTGCGCCACCGAAGCGTCGATCAGGTCCGGCATTTTCGCAATGTTGGTTACGGGCAGGTCTTTATCCATCTTTTGCACTTCCGCGCGGATTGCGACGGCCACTGCGGCAGTGCTTAGTGTGCTCCTCACCACCAAATTCGCGCCCCAAAACGGCGACTGCGCGTACGGCGCGTACATCATCGGACCTGGAGCCTTAGCCAACGAAACATCGCGGACGTCGCCAACCACCCCGACGATTTCTCGGGGCATATCGGGATCCGGAGGAAACGCAAAGTTAATTCGCTTCCCGATGGGATCCTGATTCGGAAAATAACGCTGCGCCATGGCTTTGCTAATCAGCGCGACCGACGGCGCTGCACGGTTATCCTCCGGATTGAACAGGCGTCCGGCCATCAGCGGAATTCCCATCACGCGGAAATATTCCGGACTGACCGAGGCGTAGTCTGCGGTTCGCGATTCATTGGCCGAGGCCGGAGGAACTCCTTCAATCGTAAATCCCAGGTTCACGAAACCGTCGGTGATTGGCCGCGGCACCACGATCGCTGAATCCTGCAATCCCGGCTGAGCCTGGATTCGGGCGAGAAATTCGTTCGAGAACGTGGTCCACTGCTGCGGAGTGGAATACTGAAATTGCGGTAGCGAAATGTCCGCGTTCACGATGTGCTGCGGGTCAAAGCCGGGGCCCACGGCGATCAGTTTGGAAAAGCTCCGCAACAACAAGCCGGCCGCCACCAGCAAAACCATCGCCAGCGAAATTTCCGCCACGGCCAGGACGTTGCGCGCCCGGCGGCGATTTCCGCTTTCGCCCGAACGGCCGCCTCCTTCCCGAAGATTATTCTGTACGTCGGATTTCACCGCAAAGAACGCGGGAACCAGGCCGAACGCAATACCGGCAAGCGCGGAAAGCACCAGCGCGAAAACCAAAACCATAGGGTCAACCCGAATCGCGTTCAACCGCGGCAAATCGTCGGGAATAAACGAACTGAGCGCCTGCACTCCCCAATAGGCCAGAGCAACTCCTGCGACTCCGCCAAGCAGGCCCAGCACGGTGGTTTCGCACAGCAACTGCCGAATAATTCGCGAGCGGCTGGCACCCAGGGCGGTGCGCACCGCGATTTCTTTCGACCGCGAGGTCGCGCGCGTCAGCAGCAAATTGGCAATATTGGCGCAGGCTATCAAAAGAACCAGACCGACGGCGGCCAACAGTATCAGCAGCGCGGACCGCACATCGCCCACCAGCTCTTTTTGCAGCGGCACCAGATTTACGGTCCAACCAGTATTCTCCGCCGGAAATTCCTGGGCCAGCCGTTGGCTGATGGCGTCCATTTCGGCCTGAGCTTGTTGCAAAGAGACGCCGGGTTTCAGGCGGCCGACCACCGGAAGATAATGTCCGTTCCGGCGCGCCATCCACCCGCTGAAAAGCGGGTCTTGCACGATCGGGATCCACAAATCCTGCTTGCCGTTGAAAAGAGAAACGCGAAAGTCCGCGGGCATGATGCCAACCACTGTGAACGGGCGTTTATCGAGCACAATCGAATTTCCGACGATTGTTGGATCGGCTCCAAGAGTTCCGCGCCAGAGGTTTTCACTGATCACCACCTCCGGCGGAGCGCCTTTCTTGCCGTCCTCGGAGAAAAAAATGCGTCCCGCCAGCGGCTTGACCTCGAGCAGCGCAAAATATTCGGGAGTAATGACCGAAGTGTCGACTACCGAAGGCGTCCCGCGGCCAGTTAGCGTGAGCTGGTGCGCTTGAATGCTCGCCAGTTCGGTGAAAACATGATTCTGCGCGCGCCACTCTTCGAAATTCGGATACGAAACGCCGGTTTCCGGAACTCCCTCCTGCAGATTGGCCTGAAACGCGGTGACCAATTGCTCGGGATGCGCGTAGGGCAGCGGCTTAAGCAACACCGCATACACCACGCTGAAAATTGCGGTGTTGGCGCCGATGCCCAACGCCAGCGTCAATATCGCGACGGCAGTGAAGCCGGGGTTTTTGCGCAGCATGCGAAATGCATAGCGCGCGTCCTGCAAAAATGTCTCGAGCCAGGGCGAGCCGCGCAGTTCGCGGTTGGTCTCGCTCAACTGCGTAGTCCCTCCCAACCGGATGCGCGCCGCGCGCCGCGCCTCCTCCAGCGCCATCCCCCGCCGGACATTTTCTTCGGTGAGCATCTCGAGATGGCTGGCCAGTTCGCGCTCGAAATCCTGCTCGGACTCCGCCGCCCCCGCACCCGGCGAAACCCACCCGCGAATCCGCAGAACGAAATTTCTTGGCCGGCCAGCCGTCGGCGTCACCATCGAATCACCCGCGCTCCGCAAGATTCAAAACGCGCCCGATCACCGCGGAAATCCGCTCCCAATTCCGTTCCTGCATATCTAGCTGTTTCCGCCCGGCTTTGGTGATCGAATAGAATTTCGCCTTCCTCTTATTGTCGGACGTGCCCCACGCGCCCGTGATCCAGCGCTTCTGCATCAGCCGCACCAGCGACGCGTAAATCGTGCCCTGATTGATCTGCAGCGCCTCTTCGCTGATCTGCTCGATGCGCCGCGCAATTCCATAACCATGCTGCGGCCCCATCACCTCCAGCGTCTTCAGCACCATCAAATCCAGCGTCCCCTGCAGAATCTCCGACCGGTCCCCAGCCATCCGCCCTCCTGTGGCATCTACACAGGAGTACCTGAGCGACCTGTGGCCTGTCAACAGAAAAGAATTTTGGAACAGATTCCTCGCCTAATTAGACGTCGAGGCAATCAAATCAATCGCGGGAGCAACAAATTTGCGCGGGAAGAAAATGGCCTTCGCTGTAACACGAAACTTCGAAAGTACCTTAGAATGAATGACGCACTGCACAGTCGGGGCGTAGCGCAGCCTGGTAGCGCGCCTGCCTTGGGCGCAGGAGGTCCGCGGTTCAAATCCGCGCGCCCCGACCACTAACTCATTGAACTGGCTGAGTTTCTTCCTGCGCGTTATTCTCACCGTTCTCCAACTTGGGAACAATTGGGAGCAATTCACCTTCAAGCAAGTTCACAGCATCCCTTTGCGCACTCACACTGGCGTGCGTATAGACGTCCAACGTTGTCGCCATGTGCGAATGCCCAAGTTGAGCCTGTGCAACTTTCAGCGACGTCCCTTGTGAATGCAACAGCGTGCCATGCGTGTGTCGAAGAGCGTGCCAATCGATTCGCTGCAGACCAGCTCTCTTGCATGCGGTGCGCAGAGCCTTTTTCCGGAGGTTGTCTGCCGCAAGCGGAGCGCCTTGGTTTGTGGCAAATACCAAAGCACTCGGAGAGTGATCTACCGAAGACGAATAGCACGCTTTCAATTCACGCACGACTGCTGGAGCTAAGGGACCATCGTGCGAAGGCGATTTGAGCGCTCCATTCGTAATTTTCTGCTTCGATACCGCCCTTTGAGTGATTCTTGGATGCTTTTTGACAATGCGGGCACAACACCTGTCGTCGTTGCTTTCCAGAAAGAAGCAAATCCTCGTATAATGAATCGAGAGCTTTACGAGAACCTCTTATTCCGCTACGCGACATTATGACGAAGCCCCCTGCCAATGTGCTCAACCTGCCGCTGGAAGAACGTGCCGAGATGGCGCTGAAGGCGGGGGTGGAGAATGTTATTCTCGAAAGTGCGCGTGAGGGACGACCGATCTATGTTTGGCGTGACGGCGCCCTTGTTGAAGTGTCTGTGGAAGAACTACGCGAGCGTGCCGCCCGCATCAGCGCCGATCTAAACGTGGGCCAGTAGAGATCGGAGAGCGACCAAACCCCGATAGAAATGGTGGCGCGTGTTGCCCAGGCTCTCGTTACGTTTTCTGCTGACCTCAAGCAGCGAGTACCCCTCAAAGAAGTACAGGTACAGCGTCTCGCGTTGCGCCTCGGTCAGTTCCGCGAGCGCAAGGCGTACGACCTTTCGTGCGGAGAGCTTTTCCGTCGCTCCATCAGCTCCCGTTTCCGGGTCCGCTAAATCTGTTGCCACATGAACCGGAACTTCCCTTAGCGATAGCCTGGTCAAATATCCATTCCTCCGATTGAGCGATCTCGAATATGTCAACTGCAACACCCAGGAAGCCACCGTCCCTCGTGCGGGATCAAACATGCAGCCCCTGCGGAGTATGTAGAGGAACACATTCTGCAGCAAATCTTGCGCTTCGGCGCGATCTCGCAAAATCCGCATCGCGCCGTTCAACACAAGTCGCGAGTAGCGCTCGAAGAGGATTCCGAGCGCCGCTGCATCGCCTGCTTGCACGCGACGCATAATCGTTTTGTCCTTAAGGTCGCGCACCTCACGAACAGTGAGTAGTGGCGAGTCATTGGTGGCCATTTGTCAGGAAACCCCGTTACTTCACCACAGTCGTCAGTTGAGGAGTGAAGAGACCTGGCGATGCTGTTCGCATCGCCAGGCAAGGTTCGGAGAAAGTGGTGGGCGAGCGCTGGATCGGTGCTCGCCGATCAGAACTGGAGCTTCAGGCTGAACTGCAAGGAGCGGGGAGCGCCCATCGCATAGAGCTGATTAGGTGATCCAATTGTCCTTCCGCCACACCCTCTGCCAGTCCAATGGCCGCACTAACTCGCCACTAGTCCCTTAACTAATCCTCAGGTGACTGATCGATGGACTTCCTCGCGAAGATCATAGCGTTAGCATGGGCATCATTCGCGACTTGCCATCGCTGGCGCCGTACGCGCTCTGGCGAGCCCGCCAGGCCACCAGTTCCAATCGCCTGCGATACGAAGGAGCGCCGGACCGATCACGATACGAACGAGTGTCGCGTCAATGAACACGGCGACCGCCAGCGTAAATCCGATCATCTTGACCACCAAAAAATCTCCGAAGGTGAACGCCGCAAATACGACGATCATGATCGCGGCGGCGCTCGTAATCAGGCCTGCGGTTCGAGCCAAACCCTCCGGGATCGCATCGATTTCACTCAGCCCGTTCCTTCTGGCTTCCAAAACGCGTGCAACTAGAAACACCTCGTAGTCCATGCTTAATCCGAAGACGATCGCGAAGGCGACTATCGGAACAAGGGGAAACACGCTACCAGTTCCCGCAGGAATTCCCAGGAACTTGCTTCCGTGCCCGTCTTGGATAACGACAACCAATGCTCCGAAGGCCGCCGCGACCGAGAAAAGATTGAGTGCGATGGCCTTCACGGCGGCGAAGATCGATCGGAAGCCGCAGAGCAACGCAAGGAGCGTCCCACCCACAACCAGCGCCATTACGGACGGAAAGCGGTTTCTGATAATCGTTTCATAATCGGCGTTGAGTGCTGGGATGCCCCCAACGAGAAGGGTTGCGCCAGGCACTCCAGTGAGAGCTGGCGCGCCGGTCTTACGCAGCTCCCGGACCCAGCTGACTTGCTCGCGCAGGGAGACCGAACTCGCGGGTAACACTTCAAGTAGTGCCGCCCGTCCGTCACTACTCAGGAATGTTCGACGCGTCTCCCGCGAAAGATCAGTGAGTGAAGATCGATTGCTCTGCGCAAGCGTGGTGATGGAAATCACGCGGTCACACCGCGGGTCGGTCGCGAGGCGCTTGCTCATCCGGTCCAGTGCATCCCACCCCGTGTCGGTTTGCGCGATGGAGTCTGCGGGAAGTTCGACAATCACGCGCAACGATTCAACGACGCCACCCCTATCCATCCGCTCAAGAGTGTGGAGCGCATGGACCGATTCCGCCGCCTGCGGAAGCCAATCGCCTCGAGGGAGACTGGTATCCAGTCGTGTGACCTGCCAGGCAAGTAGAAGCAAAGGAGTACCTGCCAGAAAGAGTGCCAGCCAGGGATGCGCGACAATCGCTTTTCCCCATTGCCGCCAGCGATTTCCGGTACGTGCGGCGCGCTGCGCATCCAACTTTGCAGTAAAGGGCATTCGGCCAAGATCAATCCGCGGGCCGAGCAATACGAGCGCTGCCGGCACGAGGGTATTTGTAAGCAGCACACTCATTCCCGTCACCAGAAATCCCGCGACACCGATCGAACGGATTTCGCTGATCGGAACCGTTAAGAGGGCTAGAAATCCGATGGCTACCGTCGAGGCTGAAATCAAAAGTGTGCGACCTGCCTGACGTGCCGCGATCGCTCCGGCCGTGGGTCCGTCGTTCCCGGCGGCAATCGCTTCCCGGAAGCGGCTGATCATCAGGAGCGCGTAGTCGATTCCCAAGCCCAGGCCGAGCATGGTGGCCAAATTCTGAACCAGAATGGACAAGTGCCAGCGCTGGGCCAGAAATCCGGTAATCGCCAGAGTGGTGGCAATAGCAAGCTGGCCGATCGCCAATGGAATCAGGGCGGCCATCAGACTACCGAAGGCCAGCAGCAGAAGCACGAGGGTTCCGGGGATCACCAGGCTTTCGCCGCGATGCACGTCAGCAGCGCTGGCTTTCCGAATATCGAAATTTAGTGGAATCTCACCGGTGAGTTCGAGCTTCACCGCGGGATAACGGCCGTGCAGTTGATTTTCAAGTGAGCTCGCTAATTGGTGAAGCTGCGGAACAAGCGACTCGACTGGACCGTCGGTCGACGAGAGTCCCACGAGAACAAACGTTGACCCTCCCCGTCCCAGAAAAATCGGATCGCGCAAATCGAGATAGGACACGACTCCTGAAACGCCCGCCTGCACTTTCAGTGCGGCCACGATGGTTTCTAACGCTTCGCCGCCTCCCTCCGAATCCGCAGGTGGGAGCCCTTCGACCACCAGGACAACGCGGTCAACAAACGGCGAGTGAAAACGACTGGCCAGCTCGTCCCGGACGGTTTCAGCCTGACTTCCTTCGACACGAGTTGCGGTTTCCAGATGGCGTTCCGCGTGAAAGGAGAATGGAAGAAGTGCGATGGTTGCTGCGAGGACGATCCCTGCCACCCAAAAACGGCGCACATGCATAACCATCATGATGTCATATCTCGCAAAATCGTCGTCACCAAAACTCCGCGCTGGCACCTAAAGCGATAGAGGTGTTCGGTCCGGAACCGGTTCGCAGGTGCGCGCGTCGTTGGCGAGTTTGCGCTTACGCAGGACTCGCTTACGGAGCTATGTGAATCTGCTAAACTTTGCCCACCAAATTAGGAGGAGCCATTCGCACCCTACTTTTTCTCGGACTGCTTGCCGCCATCCAATCAGGAGCCACAGACCCGCGCATCGGCTCCTGGACGCTCGCCTCTGCGCAATCGAATCTGGATCCTCCGAACCGGCTGACCATAACGCCTGGGCATGGCGGGACACATGTGGTCATGTCCGGCGAAACTCATCTCGATTTCACTGCAAATACAAACGGGCACCCCTCGGCCGCACCAGGCAATCTGGCGTTCAATCAAATTGAGCTGCACAGGATTGACAAGCGGCAGGCGGAGGTCAAGGAAGAGAAAGATGGAGTGGTGGTGGCGACGGTTCGCGAAAAAATTTCGAGTGATGGGAGCGAGTTGACGACCACGACCGCTACGACGGGGCACGCTGACAAGATCACGGTGTGGACGCGAACCGGAGGTGCGCGGGTCCCGAATGACTTGTTCGCCGGCGAATGGACGCAAGATCTCAGCAAGACCCGTTTGCGGCAGAGTCTGGCGCTCAAAATCGAGGCGGACGGAAGCGGTGGGATCCGTTTTCTGAGTGACTTCAGCTATACCGCCCGATTTGACGGAAAGCCCTACGATTTAAAGAACTCGCGCAACGACACGGTGACGCTTGAACTCGTGGATCCACATACGGTGGAGGCGAGCTATCAGAGGGACAATCAAGTCACGCAAAAGGATCGGTGGGTGGTTTCCGCGGACGGGCAGCAGATGACGTTGTCCACGACCGGCACGTTGGAAACGGGCCAGCGGCTAACCGAGAAGCTCTTGTTTAAGAAGCAGTAGCGGATATTGCGTCGGTCCAGTCCACAAGCCCATCGCCCGGCGAGCCCGCGTTGACCGGACGAGCCGCAACCGAAATGATCCCCTTGCGATGCATGAATTTCAGAATGCCGTTGACCGTGTCTTCCAGAGAGGGATCTGCTTTGCCCCACACCGAGGCATCGCGGGCCATCTGATAAGACGAGCTGTCGTAGCGTTTGAATTCCATCGCAGAGATATTTTCGACCGAGCCCACCAAGAAATCCAGCAGCGGGAAGAGCAGGTCTTCCTTGCGGCATCTCCGGATCAGCTCGGGAACGAAGTCAGGAAGTCTGAAGGTTTCGAATTGCCGGCCAGTCGCTTTGGTAATAAGGCCCGTAATATCCATCATATTCGAATAATCGTCTCGCGTGACATGGTAGGTCTGATTCGCAGTACCGGGAGTCGTAGAGATCGCCACGATGTTGTTGGCCACGATGTCCGCCGGAACAAAGCTGACCTGGTTCAGAGTATCAACGCCGATGCCGTGATTTACCATGAACGCGACCAGGCGAACGGCGATATCGAAGTTATTGCCGCCGCCCGAGACGGAAGGGCTGACCAGAGCAGGCCGGAAAATCCGCGCGGAAAGTCCCCGGCTACGCGCGTCGACAACTACCTGTTCCGCCACCCATTTCGATTGGCTGTACCCGAAATCGAGCAGCTCCATATTCTCGTTCAGGTCGGTCTCATTCAGGACTGATTTGACCGCCCAGCCAAACACGAAGGTCGTCGAGACATAATTGAATTCTTTGGGCCTGCCCTCGAACGCCAGTCTTACGATCTCATTGGTTCCCAGCACGTTTGCGTCGCGCATCAGGTCGTAGTTGAACAGGTAGTTCACGGTGGCACCGTTGTGGAACACGGTGTCGATTTCACTCGCGAGGAAATCCCACTCGGCCTGCGTCAGGCCCAGCTTGGGCTGCCCTAAATCTCCGCAGACAGGGATCACCCGTGCTTCGAATGATTCCATCAGACCCAACGCGCAGGGTCCCATCGACTCCATCGCATCTCTCAGTCTCTGCTTGCCTTGCTTTTCGTCCGAAGACCGGACGAGAACATAGATCTTCGCCCGGGTCTGCTCCAATAAGCTTTTCATGAGGAATGGCCCGATGAACCCGGTTCCGCCCGTGAGCAATACGTGATTCGGCATCGGTATCTCCGGCACGGCCAAAGGCGCCGCAGGCTCGAAGATGAGCTTTCTATCGCTGCTCATTAACTGCTTCTCTGCCGCACGCTGCTCGTCACGGAAAGCCGCAAGGGAATCGCGCAAATGAACCAGGGCCTCCTGGGGAGCGCGCTTCAACTTTTCGGCTAGTCCAAACAGCTCCGCCACGGCGACGCGCTGAATCACGCCAATATCTACTTGCCTGGCAAGCATCTCGGCGCCTTTATCTTTCAGGAGTTCCTTGAGCTCATGTACGAACACCACAAGATCCAGGGAATCCAGGCCGGCTTCGATGAGGTTGTACGATTCCCGGCCGGTCAGGTTGTACTTGGCTTTCAATTCGGCGAAAGAGGAATGGATGTCGGAATCGCACTGGGAATCCCCGGTGTCCTTCTCGCGCGAAAAGTCAGAAAGAACGGTGAACTTGCCTTCCAGCCACATCTGCTTGCTCTTGTGGCGCATGATCTTCCCCGAACTGGTTCTGGGGATCGCACGAGGCGCGATGAGGGAAATCACCGCTACTTCCACGTTGAGATAATTTCGAACCGCGGCGGCAATTTTTCGTGCGTCGGGAAGCGCCCTGGGATTTTTGACCTCAGCGACAATGGCCAACCCAGGTTCGCTGTCTTCCTGAATCTGGAACGCGGCAACGCAATTGTGCCGGATCAAACCAGATGATTTCTCAACGACGTTCTCAATATCGTGCGGGTAATAGTTTTGCCCACGCAGAATAATCATGTCCTTGATGCGGCCGCAGACGTAGAGTTCGCCGTCGTGGAAGAATCCTATGTCGCCGGTACGCAGGTAGCCCTCGTCATAGGGAGAATCGTCTACCAGCCGGGCCCGAAACTGTTTCAGAGTTAATTCAGGATTATTCCAGTAGCCTCGGCACTTACCGCTTCCGGCGACCCAGATTTCGCCGGTGTGCCCTGGCTTAAGAGGAAAGTGCCCTTCCGGATCGACGATCTTAACGTCAAGACCCGGCAGCGGCGTTCCACAACTTACAATCTGCGTGGCCCCATCGATTTCAGAGACCTCCGTAGTCATGCGGGCCATCCCCAGAGCCAGCGCACGCTTGTTGACGGAAACGATGTTGCGCCCGCCCTGTGAAACCGCCAGAGTATTCTCGGCGAGCCCGTAGGCGACATAGAAACTCTCGGACTTGAGTCCATAGGACTGAAACATTTCCAGAAAGCGGGTGTAGGTATCCGGCTTTACGGGTTCAGCGGCGCACATCAAAACGCGAAGCGAGCTGAGATCACAGGTCTCAAGACTATCCTTGGAAAGCCTCCCGGCGCGCAGGCAATAGTCGTAGGCGAAGTTGGGCGCAGCGGTGGCAGTGGCATGGTATGCGGTCATCGCATCGAACCACAATATCGGCCGCTGAATGAAATCCGTGGGAGAGAACCCGTAGGTCGTGCCACCTTTCAGTGCGGGATATAGGTAACATCCGATCAGCCCCATATCGTGATACTGCGGAAGCCAAGAAACGACCACCGGCGACGGATGATCGATCACCAGGTGACAGGTATCCAGAATGTTTTCGTGCGTGACGATCACTCCCTTGGGCTCCATTGTCGAACCCGAGGTGTATTGCAGAAACAAGATCTTCGAATGCTCGGCCGCCGGACGGTTCGAAATCACGTCCACGAATTCTTCGGTGGCGATCCAGGGAAGCCCGGAAATGTAATCTACGTCAATGCCGCACGCCGAGACTCCGCTTCTGGCCAGATTCGTCTTGAGGGAGGCCTGATAGTCCCTGCTGGTTAAGATCCCCGCCGCCTGGCAGTCCTTGGCGATGTGGATCATCTTGTATAGGGCGCTCTGGAAGCCCCGCGAACTGGGGGGATACACCGGCACTGGGATCAATCCGGCGCGCACGCAGCCAAAGAATGCGCCGATCATTTCAAGCCCCGGTGGGTAGGCCAGCAGCAGCCGGTCACCCGCGGCGAAGCGACCGTCTTTCCACAAATATCCGGCGATAGCCTCGACTCGCTGGAGAAACGACGCGTAGGTGTAGCTCTCGATCGGATCGCCGTTTACATCGAGGTACGAATAAAGAAGTTTGTCGGGGTGCTCATCTGCCAGCCTATCGAGATGGCCCAAAATTGACGGTGTCATCAATCAGCGATTCTCCAGTGGTGAATAGCACCCAAGCCAGTAAACGAAACATTCCCCCCAGCAATCGAGGTGATCGGCGTTTGAGGTTGAACGTGCGGACCCGAAATGTAGGCCGATGGCGAGAATGTTCGCTTAGTTTTCTTCTGGGCATTAGCGCCGCGCGACGCCCCAGGGAATGGATGTTTCCCCTTTTGGCGCGCAAGGGCGCGAACGGGAAGCGCGGAGCTCTGCCGACCTGGTATGGTCTCTTGCAGGTAGCCCGTTTCGTTATGGTTCATTGACGGTAATATATTAACAAAGCGTCATGGACAGTGCCATGCGTCGTTTCTTCCGCTGTTCACACTCTGCAACCAAGCACTGTCCGTCCCGAATGTTCTTGATTGTGTTTATGGGCGGGCATTAAAATCGTGCTGCGAGGCTGTCGGCACGGCACGAATTTCGCTGAGGGTCAGCACCCCGGATGGGCGTAGAAAGCCGTCCGGCCCAATTAGCATGACCGCGGAGGCGCCGGTGGCGTTCGAAACCGAAGTGTCGATCACTCAAGAACCGGAGACTCCGGATCTTGTGCCATCGGAACCCCCAGCGGCGGCGGTTACCGAACCAGTTGGTGCGTCTTCCTTTCCTAAAGTCTTGCGTCGGCGTCTCGATAAGTTTTTTGCCGACGGGAACATCCCATACAAAGCCGACCGCACCATGTGGGTCAAGATCGCCGTGGGTTTGGCAGTCCTCGGGGGCTCCTGGATTGCACTGTATGCTCTGCGGCCCGATTCATGGAAGTTTGTGGCCCTCTACCTCTTAGGCGGTCTGGCACAGACGTTTCTTTTGCTGAACATCGCGCATGACAGCAATCACAACGCTATCTCGTCCCGGCCCCGCGTCAACAAGACCCTGAACTATGTCTTTGATTTGTGCGGGATCAGCTCGTACATGTGGCGTATCCTCCATCATCGCGGCCATCACTCCTGCATCAATCTCCACGGCGAAGATGATGCGCTTTCGGGGCGCGGTATCTTTCGCTTTACCCCTTATGAATCCCGCGCGCCGTGGCACCGCTTCCAGCACATCTACGCGCTGTTCTTTTATGCGATGTTCTCTCTCGACTATGTGTTCTTCCGGGACTTCGAGAGCTTTTTCTTCCCGACCCACGATTATCTGAAACGCGCCAATCATTCGCTGCGCGAATATGCCATTCTGTTTGCCGGCAAGGCCTTCTACCTCACTTACATGCTGGTCTTGCCGGTGATGGTTCTGGGGAAATCACCTTTACTGGTGGGTGCGGCATTCCTGCTGGTCCATTTGTTCGTTGGTTTAGCCGTGACGCTTGTATTCCAGACGACGCACACCATCGACACCACCTACTTTCCCACCGACCGCGGTGAATTTGACAACGGCGTGTATCACATCTTCGCGACAACCGCCGATTATGCAACGGAAAAGCCACTCGTCGGTTGGCTCGCGGGTGGGCTCAACCATCACATCGTCCACCATCTGTGCCCTTTCGTGTGCCATACCCACTACGCTCCGCTCACCAGGATCGTGAAGCAGACCGCCGAAGAGTTTGGGGTTCCCTATCGGCAGCACCCCACCATGGCGCAGGCCATCCGGCATCATCTGATACTCTTGAAACAATTGGGGAACGCAAACTGATTCTGAGCATTTTATATTTAGCTATGGCCCCGCGAACACTTCCCAGAAGTGACATGAAATTATCTCCGGTTCGGAGCAAGTATCAGGATAACCGGTCATGACCTCCGGCAGAGCGATCCCCGTTGTTTCCCGATTTCGCAGCTTTGCGGATTCTCGCGCAATGTTCCAGAATCCCGTGCAGGTTTTGTCCAGCTACAACGAAACCTTCGGCGACACATTCCGGCTCTATTTGGGTGGTCTCAAAGAGGCGATCGTTACAATCGATCCCGCTGTCATTCAGCATGTATTAAAGACCAATGCGGAGAACTACCAAAAATCCGAAATTCAAGTAAAGCGCATGGGCCACTTTTTGGGGAAGGGTCTGCTCACCACCCACGGAGAAGCCTGGCGCACCCAGCGTCGCCTGATCCAGAAAGGCTTCGATCGCGCGCAACTCGAGGCGCTGTCCTCCATCATGCAGGACTCCCTCGCGGACTCGCTGCGCGATTTCGACAGAGAGGCCCGTCGCGGCCCCGTGGATATCTATCCCCAACTGATGAAAATTACCTTCGCGATGGTCGCGCGATCGCTATTCGGCGCACGGTTGAAGGACGAAAACATCGATCTTGTCAGCCATACCATCTGCACCGTCCAAGAATTCATTGTTCGGCAAACCCTTCAACCCTATCTGAATCCCTGGTTCGCCGTCTCGGGGGAACTGCGCCGGCATGAAGACATGCGAACCCGCGCGGACGCCGTTCTGCTCGAATACATCAAGAAGCGCCGCGACGAACCGCCCGGCCACGATCTGCTGCAGACCTTGATGGATGCGCGTTACAGCGATGGCCAAGGCATGAGCAATGAGCTCATCCTGAGCGAGAGCATGCAACTTCTGGTCGCCGGCCATGAAACATCGTCGAATGCGCTATCGTGGCTTTTTTATCTTTTGAGCTCGCGTCCGGATTGTCTCGAACGGGTAAGGCAGGAATTTGATTCGGTGCTCGGCGAAGCGCCTCTGGGCTACGCCGACGTTCCCAAATTCGAATTTACGACTCGGGTCATTAACGAGGGGCTCCGACTCTACCCGCCGTTTTGGATGATTGACCGCATGGCTATAGCGGACGACCGCGCAGGCGACCTCGCCATTCCCAGCGGTTCGACGGTCATTGTATATGTGTACGGTGCGCACCATGCTCCGCGCTACTGGCAGAATCCGGAAAATTTCGATACGGAGCGTTTCACCAGAGCGAACGACAAGCTGCGCACGCCGTTCACCTTCCTTCCCTTCGGGGGCGGACCGCGAGGCTGCATCGGTGGAAATTACGCGATGCTGCAGATCCTCATGATCTTGAGCGACCTGCTCAGAAAATACGATTTTCAGTTGGCTCCGGGCCAAACAATCGAAGCTCGTCCGATGGTCATTCTGCGGCCGAAGCACGGAATCCGTATGACGTTCACCAATACCGTCGCGCCCGCCCCGTGTATCGCATAAGACGCGATCCGGAAGTTGCTGATGATTGCTACCAAGATGGCGCATTCGAATACCATAAAAGTGAAGTGAAACCATATTTGCAATGTTATTGGCTTTCCGTTTGCCCCATAGAGAGGCCACGGTTATAGGCATCTCGCTTCCGCTAATCGTATTGTTTCTGTAGAGACTCGGATGAAAATAAAAATGTTCGCCTGAAATAATCCTGTAATCCGAGCAAATTCCGAAGACAAGCGCGAATCAAAAGGCATTGATTCAACTAAGTAATTTGGGGAGGACGAATGTCGTGGTCCAACGACGCCCGAAGCCCCTCACTGACTCACTTTACGGTATCAATCTTGTAGGCCTCGCGTTTCAATCCCAACACGAATTCAGCCCAACGTTCAGCGGCTTCGCGGGTGGTGAACAACTTGGAGTATCCGCTCACTAGCACGGTTAGTTTGAATTTCATTTCGTACATGTTGCCTCTCCGCTTGGACGCGTTTAAATCTATTTCTTACCACAGCGGCGTGCCAGAATTTCAACCAGTGAACGCGACCACGCAGTTTTATGCCAACCCCGGGCGTCCCGCTGGAACGTCTCCTTCGGGAATGCGCTTACCATTTGTGCTGCTGTTCTGAAGCCAGCCGGATTCCCTAGATGAACGGGTCCCCGTTCCAGGACTTCTCGCGGGGCGCGTGCTCCGCGTAACCGCCGCGTAATCGTCGTATGCGATTTTAGCGATTCTGGCTATTCTGGCTATTCTGGCGGAACGTAGAATCAGAACCTACAAGCCCTCAACACGAAAAGCGCGTTCGATCCCCGGCCGAGATACAAAAGCACCGAAATAAATTAGGAAACTGTGCCCAAGAAAATTGTGCCATCTGAGGGGGTCACCTCAAAACTTGGGGACAAAATGGGTCCTACAGCCAAACTAGGTGCAAAACGAGGTACTGCGACACAGAACAAAGCTAGACGGTCCAGTTAGATAACACTTCTACCGTGCCTTGGGCGCAGGAGGTCTGGAGTTCAAATCTCCACGCCCCGACCATTCACTCCTCACTGAAATCCAGATTTTAGCGCGTAGAGAATCGATAGATCGTGGTCGACCGGAAAGTTTGTCCCGGCTTCAACTTCGTGGTTGGGAAATTCGGATGGTTCGGTGAATCCGCATAGTGCTGCGTTTCGAAACAAAACGCGGTGCGCCGCGCGTACATTACGCCGCCCTTGCCGCGCGCAGTCCCGTCCAGCGAATTACCTGTATACAGCTGCAGGCCCGGCTCGGTGGTCTCCACCGACAGCACCCGTCCGCTGCTCGGCTCGTACGCTTCGGCGGCCAGCTGCAAAATCTGCGGCTTGCCTTTCTTGTCCAGCACCCAGTTGACGTCGTAGCCCCCGCCAATCTTGAGTTGCTCGTTCGCGCCGTTGATCCGGGCCCCGATCGCCGTCGACTTCCTAAAATCAAAAGGCGTGTCGGCCACCGGACGCATTTCCCCGGTGGGAATCTGCGTCGCATTTACCGGCGTGAACATTTCCGCGCGGATCGACACTTCATGATTCAAGATTTCCTGGGTCGGTACCCCGGACAAATTGAAATAGCTGTGGTTGGTCAGGTTCAGCACCGTGTCCTTGTCCGTCGTCGCCGAATAATCGATGCGCACTTCGTTCTTGTACGCCGGCACCGTGTAGGTCACCGTGACTTTCAGCGTGCCCGGAAAACCTTCCTCGCCGTCCACGCTGGTGTAGCTGAATTCCACCACCTGCGCCATCGCCGTTGAGCGGTCGACACCCGTCCAAACTTTCTTGTTGAACCCGCGGAGACCGCCGTGCAGCGCGTTCGGCCCATTGTTCTTGGGAATGTGATACGTGCTTCCGTCCAGCACCAATTCGCCATTCGCGATTCGATTCGCGTAGCGCCCCACCGTCGCCCCGATGTACGCCTTATCCTGCTCGTACCCGTCGAGATCATCGTAGCCGAAAACCACATCCGCAATTTTGCCGCTGCGATCCGGTGCTTTCACCGACACCAGCGACGCGCCGTAGTTGGTCACCACCACTTCGAAATTCTTTTTGTTGCTGAGCACGTAGCGCTGGATCGCCGCTCCGTCTTTGGTCTTGCCGAACTCGGACACCTGCAGCGCGCGTTCTTTATCTTTCGCACCTAGGCCGTTGGCGAAAACCAAAACCGACAGCAAGGCCAGCAAAATTGCAGAGCAAACCTTCATCACATTCCCCCCGATCGAGCCAGAAATAGCACCAGCGCCCCGCTGCCAGTCACACCCAATGCGCGTTCAGTATCGCTCAGTCTGCAAATCATACGCCTTCGAACTGTTGCAATTGACTCGTATGGGTAAGCGGGACCCCCAGCCGAGCCACCGCAAATACCGCATCGCCATTCCAGCCACCGTAACGATAGACTGTCCTCGCTCGTTCCACTCCAGAGGTGCAAAATGCTGAAACACGCATCAATCATTCCTTACATTCCGGTTCAGGACGTAGCTCGCGCCCGAAAATTCTACGAAGAGAAAGTTGGCCTCAAGCCCAAGGAGCTTTACGCCGGCGGAGTGGTCTACGAATGTGGCAACGGTTCGTGGGTCTTCATGTATCCCACGCCGAATGCCGGCACTTCGAAAGCCAGCACCGCGTTCTGGAGCGTCGACGACGTTGCCGCCGAAGTCGCCGAACTGAAAGCCAGAGGAGTTGTATTCGAAGAGTACGATTTTCCAGGGCTAAAAACGGAAAACAGCCTCGCTACCGGCGGCGGCGCCAAAACCGCCTGGTTCAAAGATACCGAAGGAAATATCCTGGCCATCAGCCAGAGGATTGCACCGTAACAACCTTATCGATCCTCAGCTCGGCCCATTTCCGATCTGCCTACGGCACGATCGGCAAATTAATGAAGCTGGCCTTGTCCGGCGTGTGCCAGATCCGCTGCGTCGCCTTCTGATAATCCTCGCGCTTCGCGTCAAAAATATTCGGCACAAACGTCTGCGGATTCCGGTCGTACAGCGGAAATAACGTCGACTGCACCTGCACCATGATGCGATGCCCCGGCAGAAAAACGTGATTCACCGTCGGCAGGCCGAAATGATAAAGCAACGGTTCGTTCGGCGTGATCGCCGCCGGATGCTCGAAACTCGTCCGATAACGCCCACGGAAAATATCCAGCGCCACCGACAGTTCGTATCCCGCCATAATCGGGTGCGATGGCACCGTCCCCGGGTACACGTCGATCAGCTTCACCGCCCAGTCGCTGTCGCTTCCGCTGGTCGAAGCATACAAATTCACTTCCGGCACGCCGCTCACCCGCACCGCCGAAGTCAGCGGTTCACTCACATAGGTCACGATGTCCGTGCGCCCATCGACAAATCGCTGATCATCCACCAGCCATTCGCGCCAGGCATCTCCGCCGGCCGGCATCACCGGCCGCCACAAATACGGGACCGGTTTCGCCGGATCTGAAACATATTCATCGTATTGCGCACCCGCCACACTCGCGCCAGGCGCAGCCGCCGGCGCGTCAAACGATAGTCCGCCATTCGTCGACAAATAAAGCGCCTTCGATTTATTCGCGCAACCCTCGTCGCAAGTCGGAGGCCAGGCCTTCAGCCGGTCCCAGTGATTTTCCCCAGTGTTGTAAATAAACACTGGCGGCGTATCCGCCTTGGGGGCCCCATCCAGCAAATACTGATTAAAAAACGGCAGCAGCACATCGCGCCGGAACTGGTAAGTCGTATTTCCGTCCCACAACAGCGGCCCCAGCGAATATCCGTCGTAATTCACCTGGCTATGCCGCCAAGGTCCCATCACCAAAAAGTTTTTATCGTTGTGCGTATCTTTCGGCTCCACGGCGGCGTAGCTGTGAATCGCGCCCCACATGTCTTCCTGGTCCCACAAACCCTGCTCCCACATAATCGGCACGTCGAGCGGCAGCGCCGCCATAATCTTGTCCAGCGCCTGCCCCTGCCAGAACGCATCGTAAGCCGGGTGCGCCTCAATCTTGCGCCAGAATGGAAGCTGATCCAGGCCTCCGGCGCGCGCGAAATCTCCGGCCGAGCCAACCTTCAGATAATTCGTATAGTCATCGTTCCCTTCGCGCGTAATCGGCTCGCCTTCGCCGCGCACCGAAGTTTGTTCCCGGATGTAATCCAGATTGTTCTGCCGGAACGCGCCGTAGTGAAACCAGTCGTCGCCCATCCAGCCATCCACCATCGGACTTTCCGGAGCCGTCACCTTCAGTGCCGGATGCGGATGGATCAGCGCCATCACCACCGTAAATCCTTCGTACGAAGAACCGAGCATTCCCACTTTGCCATTCGACTGCGGCAAATTTTTCACCAGCCAGTCGATGGTGTCATACGCGTCCGTCGTGTCGTCGATCCCGCTCGTATTCAGCGGCCCAATCGGCGGCGGCGTCATCAGATACGCGCCTTCCGAACCGTATTTCCCGCGCACATCCTGGAACACTCGAATATATCCCGCGCCCACGAAAACATCGTCGCCCTGCGGCAAGATGTCCAACATTTTTGTCGACTGGTTCCGTTGCGCGCGGTGCGCCGCGTTGTAGGGCGTGCGCGTCAGCAGTATCGGCACATGCGATGCGCCCTTCGGGATCACGATCACCGTGTACAGCTTCACCCCGTCGCGCATTGGGATCATTTCCACGCGCTTCACGTAGTTGTAATCCCCGGTCGGCGCTTTGAATTCCGACGGAATGTCCGATTCCGGCGACTGCTTTTGCGCGAACGACGGCCAGCAGACCAAACCAAACGCAAACGCGGCAACTGCAGCGCGACGGAACGAGTTCATCAAGTTTCCCTTTACCATTAGTTAGAGAAAGCAAATCCCGAGATACGAAATCTCACAGGCCCAGCACAGACTAACTCAAGCCAAAGAACTTATGCAACGAACGTACTTCAGGCAGCAGCCGTCGGGCGTTTCAGCCCCATCGCTTCAGCCGTCACGTCCGTATATTTCAATCCCGCTCCCGTATTGAACAGCACCACCCGGTCGCTCGGTTTCAGATAGCCCGACGCCAGCAATCGATCATAAGCAGCCGTCGCCGCCGCGCCTTCCGGCGAGAGAAAGATTCCCTCGTTTTTTGCCCAGTCGAGCAGTGACACCAAAATCTCCGCGTCCGGAATCGCTAGCGCCACACCTTCCGACTCGCGCAGTATTTCCAGCATGATCGAATCGCCGTACGGCTTCGGCACTCGCAATCCCGAAGCGAACGTCGCCGCGTGCGGCCACATCTCACTCACGTCCGCGCCTGCGTCAAACGCTTTGGCCATCGGTGCGCACCCCGCCGATTGCACTGCGATCATTCGCGGCCGCTTCCCGGGATTCACCCAACCCAGTTCTTCCAGCTCCGCAAACGCCTTCCACATGCCGATCAATCCCACTCCCCCGCCCGTGGGATAAAAAACCGCGTCGGGATATTCCCAGCCCAGTTGCTCGACCAGTTCGTATCCCATGGTCTTCTTGCCTTCCACCCGGAACGGTTCCTTCAGCGTGGAAATGTCGAACCAGCCCTCGCTCTTGCTGCGCTCGGCTACGATCCGCCCGCAATCCGAAATCAGCCCATCCACCAGCGTGACGTTCGCGCCGTGTGCAATCGCCTCCACGTAATTCGCGAACGGCACATCCTTCGGCATAAAAATATTCGCTTCGATATCCGCCGCCGCGGCATACGCTGCCAGCGCTCCCGCCGCGTTTCCCGCCGAGGGTACCGCCAGTTTCTTCAGCCCGTAGTGCCGCGCCATGGTTACCGCCAGCGCCAGCCCGCGCGCCTTGAACGAGCCCGTCGGGTTCGTTCCCTCCTCTTTCAAGAACGCGCCAGGATGCCGCTTGCTCCGCATCATCGGCGTCCAACCTTCGCCCAGCGTGACCGGTTTCACTTCCGGCAGCACTGCGCCATACCTCCACATCCCGGGCCACGCCGTCTTCTTCGAATCACGCGCAATGGCCGCATCGCGCGCCGCAACGCCACGCAGCTGCTGCAAGTCATAACGCACGTAAAACGAGCCTTTGCATTTCGGGCAAAGCGTTTGGGGCGTCTCCGCCGAGACAGTTTCCTTGCAGCGCGAACATTCCAGTTTTTTGATGATGGGCATAAGAACGAAGATAACAGATGGCACAAACACGAAATAGGTTTCGAGAAACCACAAAAAATCGGTAGTATCACCGCGCCGCGCGTTACCGCCTGAAAACGCGCCCATGTCCAGAATGAACTCGACGCCCGCAAATCAGTTAGACGATAAGCACCGCGATCCGTCGCTGCGCGCCCTTGCGCTGCTGGGCTTTGGCCTTTTCGTCGTGGGCGCAACTCTCCCGATTTTCCTCGGCCCTCACTTCTCGTTCTCGCTCGTGCGCTGGCTGGGCCTCGCGGTCATCGCCGCCGGCGGCCTGCGAAAATCCTCCCTGACCTACTGGATTTTTTTCGCCATGCTGGCCGGCGGTGAAATTGGTTTCGACCGGCCCCACGCCGCCGAGCACTTGCGCATCCTCAGCGACATTTTTCTCCGCCTCATCACCGTAATCGTTGCGCCGCTGATTCTCGGCACGCTCATCACCGGAATCGCCGGTCACGGCGATTCCAAAGGGGTCGGCCGCATCGGCCTGAAAAGCCTGGTCTACTTCGAAATCGTCACCACCGTCGCGATCGTCATCGGTCTCGCCGCCATCAATATCAGCCGCGCCGGCGTCGGCGTCATCGCCCCTGCCGCAGCCGCCTCACCCGCAGTTCCCACTGCCCCGCCGCTGCGCTGGGACGATTTCCTGCTCCACGTGTTTCCCGAAAACCTCGCCAAGTCCGTCGCCGAAAACCAAATTCTGCAAGTTGCTGTCTTCGCCATTCTGTTCGGCCTGGCGCTCGGCCGCCTCTCCGAAACCAAACGCGCACCCATAATGCGCTTCTTCGAATCCCTCGCCGAAACGATGTTCGCCTTCACCAACATCGTCATGTACTTCGCGCCCATCGGCGTCGGCGCCGCCGCGGCCTACGCCATCGGGCATCTCGGTGTCGCCGTGCTGCTGCCGTTGGGCAAACTTCTGCTCACCGGCTACGTCTCGCTCATCGCCTTTCTCTTATTGGTCCTGTTGCCCATCGCCAAATTCGCACGCCTGCCGCTGAAGCGTTTGCTTCGGGCGATTGCCGAACCCGCCCTCATCGCCTTCGCCACCAGTGCCTCCAGCGCCGCTTTGCCGCGCGCCATGGAGGACATGGAAGCCTTCGGCGTCCCGCGCCGCATCGTGGCCTTCGTCATCCCCGCCGGTTACAGCTTCAATCTTGACGGCTCCTCGCTTTATCTCGCCATCGCTTCGGTCTTCGTCGCCCAGGTCGCCGGCATGCACATGGGCTGGGCGCAGCAACTCTTCATGGTTTTTACCCTGATGCTGACCAGCAAAGGAGTCGCCGGCGTTCCGCGCGCCGTGCTGGTCGTCCTGCTTGCCACCGCCGGCACCTTCCACTTGCCCACCGAACCTATCCTCCTCATCCTCGGCATCGACGCCCTCATGGACATGGGCCGCACCGCCGTGAACGTGATCGGCAATTGCCTGGCCTGCGCCGTCATCGCCCGCTGGGAAGGCGAACTCGCGCTGCCCTCCGCGCTTCCGCCCGCCTAAGCCATAAGCCACGCTTATGCGCACAGTCCAAAACATTGATTGGCCCTTTCGCGCCCGAAGCCTTAATCTCTAGTTATGTCATCGGCCCTTCACTCGGCGACGCAAGCCTGTTGTTGCAGAGCAGGGTGTGTGTGTCCGGATGCGGGTGGTCTGATCGGCTAGAATCGCAATTACCGTTTTGGATTCGAAGCCCACCGCCCATGCACCTGGCAGGTGGGTTTTTTATTTCTGGGGCACTCTTTATAGCAGCGGAACTGTAGTTGCGGTTGTGGTTCACTCCAAGGCGCGGTCGCCAAGTGGTAAGGCAAGGGTCTGCAAAACCCTTATCGGCGGTTCGATTCCGCCCCGCGCCTCCAAAATTCTAAGACCAGGCCGACGAGCCGCTAGTCATCAACCGGCGAACCGGAATAAGGCGGCGAGACCCTAGTGCGCGCCGGGCGTCCAGGCGCCCGAATCTTTCGGACGCGCGTCCGGATCCGAAACGCTGGCGCAAAATACCGCGAGGCCATAAACCAGCGCAATTCCCGCCGCCGTCCACGGCGACGATAATCGGGAACTTCATCGGATTTCCAGCCGCCAGACGGAATCATCGCAAGTCGGCCCTCGCGTCCAGCTACGCTGGATGCGGGGATAGTATCATTGGAGTATCGTCCTTATAATATAAATGTAACGCCGTTGTTGATGGCGGGCGCAGCCTGCATGGGGGGCTGTTAGCTGGCGGTGCGCGCCAGGCTGCCTGCGTTTTTGCCGATGACGGCTTTTGAAAACGCTTCCATCTCTTCGAGCTGCGGGCTGAACTGCAGCAACACCAAATCCACGCCGGCCTTTTCGAATCCCGCGATCCTTTCCTGAATCTGCTCCGGCGTCCCGATCAATCCCGATCGCAGCCCGCGATTCGAAACTGAATAATCTTCCAGCGAAACCCGCTGCTCCAGTTGCGTCCCAGCAATCCACTGCTGGTAATTCGCGTACCCCGCAGCGGATTGCTGCACATCTGTGATCCGCCGCAACTCGTCCTGCGCTTCCTTTTCCGTTTCGCGCACGATCGCGTATCCCGCAATTCCAAATTTTAACGGTTCGGCCTTGAATTTCGCCCGCCGCGCACTCAGATCCTGCACTTTCTCCGCCGCGCGTTCCGGCAAATCGCCATGCATCAAATACGCATCCGCTTTCTCCGCGATCAAATCCTTCGCCGCCGGCGATTCCCCTCCCGCATAAATCGTCGGCCGCGGCTTGGCCAGCGGCTTGGGCTGCAGCACATTGTCTTCGACCCGATAATATTTCCCCGTGTACGAAAAATGATCCTTGGACCACGCGCCGTCCACCACGTCCAGCCATTCGCTGGTCCGCGCATACCGATCATCGTGTTGCTCGAACGTCACTCCATATTTCCGGGCTTCATCCGCCCACCACGACGACACCACATTCAACGACAATCGCCCGCCGCTGATGCGATCGATATTCGCCGCCTGCTTCGCCAGCAGCGCCGGCAAATGAAACGTCGGCCGCACCGCGACCATCAGCTCAATTTTCTCCGTGACTGCTGCCAAAGCCGCGGCCGTCGACCACGCGTCCAGTGACGGCGCATCCACTCCCTTGATGTCGTTCAGGTTCAATTCCGCGATCAGCGTTAAATCGAACCCCAGCTCTTCGCTGCGCTGCGCCAGCCGTTTCACATACGCCCAGCTCGCCTGCATGTTTTCGTCTTCCACATTGCGCAGCCATCCGCCGAACACCGGAAGCCAGTAGCCGTATCTCATGAGTGTGCCCCCGCCTGCGTCAATTGACCTGCTTTCGTCCGCGCTTCGTTGGACCGCGCTTCGTTGCGCCGCGCTTCCTCGATCAAATAATCCGCCAGCCGCGCATACGGATTGAATCCGATCATTTTTTCCGGATCGGCCACGAAATTCGACAGCGCGTTGATGTCGTAATACAGCCGGCGCCCGTCGCGATCGTCGATCACCGACTCCACTCCTCCCACGTCGATTCCCGCGACCTGCATGATGCGCTCCACGTCCTGTTTCACCTGCGCCGGAGGATCGTAGGCCTCCACTCTCAGCCCGGTCTTCGGCGCATCCACGGCGCAGGCGATGCGCGTCAGCGCCTCGCCCCGCGCATTCATGCAAATGTCCGCCGGGCACAAATCAAAAGTCTCCCCGGTAGTGTGAATCTGAATCGCATACAAATATTTGCCGCCCAGAATTTCCACGCGGGTAATCAGCGAATCGCGCGCCGGAAAAAATTCCTGCACCAGCGCGGTCGAATCGATTCCAAAATACAGTCCATTCTCCGCCACCGCGCGCTCCAAATCAGCGGCGCTCGAAAAACGCACAATCCCCGCCCCGCTTCCACCAATATTCGGTTTCACCACCAACGGAAAACCAATCACCTCCGCCGCCTTCAGCGCCTGCGCCGGATTGTGAATCACCACCGCCTTGGGATAACCAAGTCCCAGCCCATCCAGCAACTGCAACTGCCGCGCCTTCGAAGTCTCCGTCGAAAATCCCTTGAACCCATTGATGACCCGCACGCCCTGCGCTTCCAATTGCGCCAGATACCCTAGCGTGTAGAAAATCGCGTCGCCCAATCCGCGCTGCCACGCCGAAGGGCTCATGCGGTTGAATACCAGCGAATACGGCGCTTCCCCCGCGCCCACCCGATACGAATGATCGCGAATATCGATCTTCGTCCAGTTCACTCCGCGCTCGTCCAACTGCTGAAACAGCGGCCGGAACCATTCCGGATGCTCGTAATAAATCCCAATCGGTTTTTCCAGTGCGTCACTAAACTTCTGCGTCATAGGTCCTCATTTTTCGCCAACGTGACAATAAAAAAGCCGCTCCAAAGAGCGGCTGGCCAATCGCGCGATCCCAACTTTTCGCTTCGACCTAGCCAGCTCCGCGTTCCAGCGGACAACAACAGCCAAGTCGATACGCGCACCAATAACCGCAAACATCTGACGCCGGGACCAGGCCTCCGGATACAAAATCAGTGCTGAATGTAAGAGCCATCCTGCTCATGATAGCACCGCCCCAATACGCCGCGGGGGGCGAAAGCATTAAGCGAGGCCGCACCCCGCCGCATCCTCCGCACTCACGGACTAAAGATTGCCCCAACCCAGGGTCCGGTGTATGGTATCCCCCGCTCCGGGTCCTCCTGGCGGTTTGGCTCCCGACCGCGAACGCGGACCCCGTTCGTTCCAGCTGACGCTCCGGCCCGAGATAAATTCGCTGCGACTTCAAATCGACATGCCCAACGACTCGAAGTTGGAGTGCGAAGTGCATAAATGCTGCTCAGGCGAGTTCCGCGCCGGGGGTAAGTGCCGTAGATCTAATATTTTCCAATCACCAATCGACTGTAAATGAGAAATCCGTGGGCCTATTAAACAAGTGGTTTTCATACGACTTTGGAGGCTTTCAGATGCGGCGTATTGTACTGGTCATTTTAGGATTTTGCGCCTTCTTTGCCGCTCCCGCCCAGGCCCAGAACACAATCTCCACTGTCGCGGGTAGTCCTCCCCCCAACAACGTGGCGCCCACGGCGGCGTCGCTTGAAGGTCCGGTCGACGTGGTTCGGGATGGCGCGGGAAATCTTCTGGTCCTGACTGACAGTGGCGTCATCTACAAAGTAACTCCTGGGCCCGCCGCACCCAGTCTTCTGACCATTTATGCCGGAAATAATCATGCGGGACTGGCCACGAGCGGCGTTCCGGCGACTTCCGCATTGACCAACGAACCGGACAGCGGAGCCTTTGATGCCAACGGGAATTTTTACTTCTCCGACGGGGGTAACTGCGTCATCCGCGAGATTGTCACTGCCACCGGAATCATCAACACCGTGGTGGGAAATGGCACCTGCGGTTTTTCAGGAAATAGTGGTCCCGCGACTGCGGCCGAGCTTAATTTTCCGCAAGGCATCGCCATTGATCCATCCGGAAACCTGTTCATCGCGGACATCAACAACAATGTGATTCGCCGTGTGGACGCGACCACCAAAGTCATCACGACCTACGCCGGCACGGGCGCCACCGGATCCACGGGAGATGGTGGTCCGGCGAGCCAAGCCACGTTTGAATTCCCCCAAGGCGTCGGCACTGATACCAACGGCAACCTTTTCATCGTCGATAGCGGCAACAATAAGATTCGTATGGTCGACGTCGGGACCCAGGTCATCACCACGGTAGTTGGAACTGGCGTCTTCAATTACACCGGCGACGGCGGACTCGCAACAGCAGCAACGATGCAGGCGCCGGGCGGTGTGATCGTGGATTCTGCCGGCAACCTCTATATCGCTGATAGTGGAAATGCGGTGATTCGAAAGGTGACTGCCGCGACGGGCATCATTACCACCATCGTGGGTAATCACGGATTTGGCTTTGGGGGAGACGGAGGGCCGGCGTTGTCGGCAACTCTAACGAATCCCTTTGGACTGGCGCTTGATCCTGCTACCGGCAACCTTTGGATCGCGGATTATCAGAACAATCGCATTCGTCTGTACACCCCGGGCAACGGGCAGATTTCAACGGCGGTCGGGAACGGATTAGTGGGTGACGGTGGGCCCGCGACCAGCGCGAGTTTGTACGATCCGCGGAGTCCCGCGCTGGATGCGCAAGGCAATTTGTATATCGTCGACACGTCAAACAGTCGAATCCGTGAAGTGAATGCCACGACCCAGGTCATCTCGACGCTGGTTGGCAACGGAATTCCGTGTCCACAACCGCAGGAAACGTGTGGCGATAACGGACCCGCGACCAGCGCTTCCATTTCTGTTCCGCGCACCGTCACCGTCGAACCTTCCGGGACTCTACTGGTGGCCGATTCAGGCGACCAGCGAATTCGGCAGGTGGTGGACGGGACGATTACCACCATTGCCGGAACTGGCGCGCAGTGTGGCAATCCCACGCCGTTGCCTTGTGGCGATGGAGGCCCCGCCACGGAGGCCAGCCTCAACGACCCTCGAGGAATCGTCGTCGATTCCAACGGGAATATATTTTTCGTGGACGCGCAAGACAACCGCGTCCGCAGAATCGACGTCACCACCAAAAATATCTCCACCGTGGCCGGAAACGGACCTAATGGGAACGCCGCTTTGTGCGTCCCTGGTTCCGCCGAAAATATTTCCGGAGATGGAGGGCCGGCGGTCAACGCCATTCTGAACTGCCCCCTCGGCCTGGACATCGATGCCCACGACAACTTGTTCGTCTCCGATACCCAAAATAATCGAGTCCGCGAAATCAATGCCACGACCCAGATCATCACCACTGTCGCCGGAAGCGGGACGACCGCGGGGTTTGGGGGCGACAACGGCCCGGCCACCAGCGCAACTCTAAATAACCCGAATCGGATTTCGGTAAACGGCGCGGAAAATTTCTTTGTCTCCGACACCGACAATAACCGCATCCGGCGTGTGGACGGAACCAGCGGAATTATCACCACCTTTGTGGGCAATGGCGCTTTCGCCTTTGCCGGTGATGGCGGCCCGGCCTTGTCCGCCAGCTTGGCTAATCCCACTGGCGTAGTTGTCGACAATCAAGGCGACATGTTTGTGGGCGATTTGTTCAACAACCGGATCAGGCTGGTGCTCCTGAATCCCGCCGTCAGTTTTTCGAGCAACCCCTTGGCATTCGGAAATCGACCGATCAGCGCGACCGCCACCCTGCCGGTCACCCTGACGAACAACGGCGACGCACCACTCACTATCTCGAACATTTCGATCAGTGCGGGGACTTTCACCATTGCCGCGAATCCCTGCCCCACCACCCTGGCGGTCGGCGCCAACTGCGTGCTGCAAGTTGCATTCGCGCCGACTGCGTTTGTGGCCAGCACCGGGACGATCACAGTCACCGACAATGCAAAGCCCGCCACGCAGGCAATCGCTCTTTCGGGCATGGGAGCTGCATCCTTAACGGTCACCTCGACTGGAACCGGCACCGTCACCAGCGCACCCGCAGGTATCACTTGCCCGGGAACCTGCACGGCCACCTTCGCCGGCAACAGCCAGGTGATACTGACCGCAGCCGCCGGCGCCAATTTCACCTTCGCCAATTTCAGCACCAACTGTGCCCCGACCGCTGCCCTCACGTGCACGGTCACCATGAGCGCGGACGAAACGGTGACCGCAACGTTCACTTCGACCAACGGACCCAGCCCAGCACTGACCATCACCAAGTCGCACACCGGCAATTTCACCCAGGGCCAACACAGCGCGCAGTACACCGTAACCGTATCGAATGCCGCGAATGCGGCAGCCAGCAGCGGCACCGTCACCGTCACCGATACCACGTTGACCGCCGTGGCCCAGGACATTGCGACCAGTTTTTCGGGAACCGCTAATCCAAACGGCGTGTGGAGCTATGGCCAGTACGTCGAAGCGCCACCGGCGTTTTCGCTTTTGACCGGCCAGGATGCCGGCTTTCCTACTTGCGGCCTTCCCTATTGGTCGGACGCGGCTTACCCGGATGTGATCGCCAACAACTCCGGCTTAACGGTCAGCTGCGGCACGGTTACCGTGCCCACCGACATGCTCTGGTTGCATCCGACGAATACCGGCGGAACCGACGCCGCCGTCCGCTGGACCGCTCCAGTGTCCGGAACTTACGAAATCACCGGAAGCTATTCCGCTTTGGATTCCACCAGCACCACCGACAGCATTCTGGTGAATGGTACCTCGGTGTTTTCCACCTTCATCTGCAATCCTGGCAACGGCAAAACCTGCGACACAGTCAATACGCGTGCGCCGTTCTCGGTGGTGGAAACGCTCACGGCCGGAAGCACCGTCGACTTCACCGTAAACTGTTGCACTTTGCCAGGCCAAACCTTCCTTTTCGATTCGACCGGACTTACTGGCGCGATCGATTCGAATCTATCCGGCCTGTCACTCGCCGCCATGTTTGGCCCGGGCTGGACCTGCGGCCTTCCGAGTAACGCGGCCAACGTCTGCACCCGCAGCGACGCCCTCGCTCCCGGCGCAAGTTACCCACCGATCACCGTCCTGGCGAACGTCGGGGTAAACGCCCCTTCGCCTCAGATCAACACGGTGACGCTTTCGGGCGGCGGCTCGGCCCCGAACAGCTCAAGCGACTCAGCTGTGATCAATCCCTTCGGCCCACCGCTGCTCGCCATCGCCAAGTCCCACATCGGCAACTTCACTCAAGGCCAGCAGAACGCAACGTACTCCGTCGTGGTTTCCAACGGCGCAAACGCCGGACCCACCAACGGCACCGCCGTCACTGTCACCGAAGCGCCTCCCGCCGCTTTGACGCTGGTCTCCATGGCCGGAACCGGCTGGACTTGCGCCACCACCACTTGCACTCGTACCGACGCGCTCGCCGCCGGCGCCAGTTATCCGACGATCGCCGTCACCGTGAACGTCGCCGCCAACGCCACTTCGCCGCAGGTAAACGCTGTCAGCGCTTCCGGCGGCGGGTCAGCTACCGCCAACGCCACCGACTCGACGGTCGTCAATGTCGCTGGTGCTCCGGCGTTGAGCATCACCAAAACGCACGCGGGCAATTTCACCCAAGGCCAGCAAAATGCGGCTTACACCGTCACTGTGTCGAACGCCGCCGGCGCTGCACCCACCACCGGCGCCGTCACCGTCACCGAAACCGCGCCCTCCGGTTTGACTCTCGTTGGAATGGCCGGAACGGGATGGACTTGCGCCGCCACCACCTGCACCCGCGCCGACGCGCTCGCCGCCGGCGCCAGCTATCCCGCGATCGCCGTCACCGTGAATGTCGCCGCCAACGCCACTTCACCACAGATAAATGCAGTCGCAGTTTCCGGCGGCGGTTCGGCCGCGGCGAACACCACCGACTCGACCATCATCACCAACACGGCGGCGCCGGTGTTAAGTATCACCAAAACTCACACGGGCAATTTCAATCAGGGCCAACAGAACGCCACTTACGTCGTCACCGTCTCGAACGGCGCGAACGCCGGTCCGACCACCGGCACAGTCACCGTCACTGACACCGTTCCGTCCGGTCTCACTTTTATTTCCGCCACCGGCACCGGATGGACCTGCGTCGCTAACAGCTGTACCCGCGCCGACGCGCTCGCTGCCGGCGCCAGTTACCCCGCGATCACCGTCACCGTGAATGTCGCGAGCAACGCCACGTCGCCGCAGGTCAACGCCGTCAGCGTTTCCGGCGGTGGCTCCGCCGGGGCCAACGCCATGGACTCCACCACGATCACGCAGGGCCTGGTAACCGTCACCATTCCGTCGGGCGGCTCCACCAGCGCCACCACCACTCCCGGCGGCACCGCGTTCTACGGCCTCGTCCTCACCGGCGAGCCAGGAGTCACCGGCACCGTGCAGTTGGGCTGCGTTCCATCATCCGCGCTGATCACCTGCACCGTCGTCCCCAGCAGCGTCACACTCAACGGCGGCACCACCGAAGTCGCCTTCGGCATCACCACTTTCTGCCAGGGTGCAACCACCACTGGCGGCGCAACTCTGCCCTTCAATTTCGGCGGAAAATTCGGCTGGCCGCTTTTCCTCTTGGCCTTCGCCGGAATGTTGTGGATCCTGCAGCGTAATCGCCGCCTTGCGGTCGCCTTCGCCACGATCTTCCTGATCACGCTCGGTTCCGCAGCCTGCGCCAGCCTCCCCAAAGGTCCCGCCGGAGCCACGCCCGCCGGCACCTACACCCTCACACTGAGCACCACCATCAACAGCTCGACCCAGACGTATCCGAATTTCCTAACCCTGGTCGTGAAATAAAAAAGCGCAAGCAGTGCGCCGGATTCTCCCTGCACGGAGAATCCGGCGCAGCCATTCGTCATCGTGAATCGCTCACCTTCAGGTCGTCATCCTGCTTGCCCCGATAAAGGAAGGGAGCGCAGCGAAGGATCTCATCCATTCAGCGCCGCCCACCCCAAAGCCAGCGCGCCACCCAAATCCACCGCTCCACCTGTAGCGGCCGGCGTTAGCCGGGCAGCCATTGCTTTTCGCCGTTGCCGCTACTGTTGCCATTTTGCCGTTGCTGTTACCGTTGCCTCGGTTCTCGTTGTCATCCCCCGACAGAGGCGCGGCCGCTTTTGCCGCGCCGACGAGGGATCTCTCTTCGATTTTCACTTCGGCGCGTCGCAAGTGCCCGGCACCGTCGCAGCCGCCTCCGAATCCAATGGCCAGACTCCCTCGCCTGTTTTAGTATGGTGCGCGCCTTACCCGGAATCTTCGCGCCACCGCCAGAATGGAAAACAAAACCTTCACCGTTGTCGGCCTCGGCGAACTTCTCTGGGATTTATTCCCCGACAAGAAACAACTCGGCGGCGCTCCCGCCAATTTTTCCTACATGACCCATCTGCTCGGCGATACCGGCGTCATCGCCAGCCGTATCGGCGACGACCACCTCGGCCGCGAAGCCCGCGAAGTTCTCGATCGCCTCGAAGTGGATTCCTCCCACGTTCAAACCGACCCGCTGCACCCCACTGGCAGCACCGTCGTCCATCTTGCTGCCGACGGCCAGCCCAGCTACGAAATCACCGAACCCGTCGCCTGGGATTTTCTGGAATGGACTCCGCGGTGGCAGGCTCTCGCCCGCCGCGCCGACGCCGTCTGCTTCGGCTCGCTCTCCCAGCGCTCGCGCATCTCGCACGAAACCGTGCGCACTTTTCTGCGCTGGACCGAACCCACGGCCCTGCGCGTTTTCGACGTAACTCTGCGCCAGAATTTTTATTCGCGGAAAGTATTGGAAGAATCGATTCGCTTTTCGAACATCATCAAGTGCAATGAAGAAGAGCTTACCGCGCTGGTGAGTGTCTTCGGCTCATCCGCCAAAACCATCGACGAAGCCGCGCACTGGCTGCTGGCCTCTTACGACTTGGAACTCATCTGCGTCACCCGCGGCCAGCGCGGCAGCATCCTCTACTCCCGTAGAGGTAGCGACAAACATCCGGGCCTGAAGGTTCAAGTCGCCGACACCGTCGGCGCCGGCGACGCCTTCGCCGCCGCCCTGGTGCATCATTATCTCCGTGGCTCGTCCCTTAGCGCCATCAACGAGGCCGCCAATCAGCTCGGAGCCTGGGTCGCTTCGCAACCCGGCGCCACCCCACCGGCGAATCAAGAAGTCCTGGAATCCGTCCGCAACGCCACCTAGCACCGGCGCAAGCTGCAAACTCTCCGTGCCCTCAAGTTTTTCTCTGTGTTAATGTTCCAGGCCTCTGCCGTTGTCGTTGCGCCGTTGTTTTCCCTTCTTATCCGTTAGCCAAAAATCGATGCACGAAAGCCACTGCCATCGCGCCCTCACCCACCGCTGACGCGCAACGTTTCACCGACCCATGCCGCACGTCGCCCGCCGCAAACACTCCCGGCATATTTGTTTCCAGATAATAGGGCGAGCGGTCGAGCGGCCATCGCCCGTCCCGCCGCAGGTCCCTCGGCAAATCCGGTCCAGTAACCAAATACCCATCCGAATCGCGGACAATTCCCACTTGCTCCGCCCATTCCGTTCGCGGCGCGCCGCCAATGCAGGCGAAAAGCCACTTGGTCGGAATCTGCTGCGTCTGCTTGGTCCGGTCGTTGCGAATTTCAATGCACTCCAATGTTCTGCCACCGGAAAGTCCGATCACGCTCGTGTTGGTCATCACCGTCATATTCGGCGACGAAGTGACCCGGTCGACCAGATATTGCGACAAGGTATCCTTCAACGCGTCGCCGCGCACCACGATCGTTACATGTTTCGCATACTTCAAAAAATTCAGCGCCGCCTGCCCCGCCGAATTCCCTCCACCCACCACCACTACATGCTCTCCGTCGCACAACACCGCTTCGCTCGAACCGGCGCCGTAATATAAGCCCTGCCCGAAAAATTCGTCTTCCCGCGGCAAGTTCAGTTTCCGGTAGTTGATGCCGGTCGAGCAGATTGTCGCGCGCGCCACGATTTTCGTCCCGTCGGCCAGCGTGCCCACCCCTTTCCCAGTGACGAACTCGGCGCTCACGCCCTCGCGCGCAATTAAAATCTCCGCGCCAAATTTGATCGCCTGGTTGCGCGCGCGTTCGGCCAGCTGTGCGCCGCTGATGCCGTCCGGAAATCCTAGATAATTTTCGATTCTCGAACTCGTCCCGGCTTGCCCGCCGATCGCGTTGCGTTCGATCAGCACCGTCTTCAGCCCTTCCGACGCGCCATACACCGCCGCGCTCAATCCCGCCGGCCCCGCGCCGTAAATCGCCAGGTCATATTCGCTGCGATTCGGGCTGTGGAACCAGCCCAGCTTTTCGGTGATTTGCCGGATCGTCGGGCGGTTAAATCGCGTGCCATCTGGAAAAAACACCACCGGCAGTTTGTCGTCGTGCAGGCTCGCCGCGCCAACTTTTTCCTTGGCTTCCTGATCGTTTTTCAGTTCGGTCCAGTTGAAGGGAATGTCGCTGCGGTGCAGAAAATCTCGAATTGAATACGACGGCGCGCAACCCGGCGCGCCAAAAACATTCAGAGGAAGCGTGTTCGACGAATCTAGATCGGTTCGCATAAATCCTTAGATGTGCGCGGGACTGGGAGGGCGCAAAGTGAATTCATTCCACGACTTCCGCAATCTTATCGCGTTTATTCGCCCGCAGTTAGTGGCCCCATGATCATTATCAAAATCCGATTTCGGACGGCGGGCGTACTATCAGGCAGGTGCCCATCATGAATCGACTTCTTCGCGCTTCGCTCTTGTTCTTACTATGTGCCGCTCCCGCGCTGGCCCAAAAATCCGCCGCGCCCCAACCGCATTTGCATTGGCAACCTTGGTCCGACCAGGCTTTCGCCGACGCCAAACGCGAAAATCGATTCGTCCTGCTGGACCTCGAAGCCGTCTGGTGCCATTGGTGTCACGTCATGGACGCCAACACCTACAGCGATCCCGCCGTCATAAAACTTTTGCAGAGCCGTTACATCGTGGTGAAAGCCGACCAGGATTCGCGCCCCGATCTGTCCACCCGCTACGAAGATTTCGGCTGGCCCGCTACCATCGTCTTCGACGCGAACGGCCGCGAAATCGTCAAACGCCAGGGCTACCTCGCCCCCGACGAAATGGCCTCCCTGCTCCAAGCCATCATCGACGATCCTTCTCCCGGTCCCTCCGTCGAAGCCCCGCCCAAATTAACCATTCCCGCAAACGCCATCCTCGCCGCGCCGATTCGCACCAAGCTGGTCTCCAATTATTTCGCCGGCTACGATAAAAAATTCGGCAGCTGGGGCACCGATCAAAAATTTCTGGATTGGGATTCCGTCGAATTCGCCATGCTACTCGCCCGCCGCGACGGCAACCAGCAAGCCGAGGCCATGGCCCGTCAGACTCTCGACCAACAATTGCATCTTCTCGATCCCGCCTGGGGCGGCGTCTACCAATACTCTACCGACGGCGACTGGAATTCCCCGCACTTCGAAAAAATCATGCAGATGCAGGCCGAAAATCTGCGCGTCTATTCTCTGGCTTACGCCCAGTTTTTGGATCCAAAATATCTCCACGCCGCCCAGGAAATCCGCCGCTTCCTCAAAACTTTCCTAACCTCGCCCGACGGCGCGTTCTACACCAGCCAGGACGCTGACGTGATCGAAGGCCATCACAGCGCCGATTATTTCGCGCTCGACGACGCCCACCGCCGCGCCCAGGGCATCCCGCGCGTCGATAAACACATATACGCCCGCGAAAATGGCTGGGCCATAAACGCCCTCGTCACACTTTACGCCTCCACCGGCGACACCGCGGTCCTCGACGACGCGCTGCGCGCCACGCGCTGGACCATCGCCAATCGCTCGCTCCCCGGCGGCGGATTCCGCCACGGAACCACCGACGCCAACGGCCCCTACCTCGGCGACACCATCGCCATGCAGCGCGCCTTCCTTTCCCTCTACGGCGCGACCGCTGATCGTCAGTGGCTCACCCACGCCGAAGCCGCCATGAAATTCATCGACGCAAATTTCAAAGACCCGCAGGGCGCCGGTTACGACAGCTCCAAATCCGCCACCGATCGCGCCGCATCCCCGCACCCGCAGCGCGACGACAATATCGACGTCGTCCGCGCCGCGAATTTCCTGTTCCATATCACCGCCAACGACGCCGACAAAAAAATCGCCGAACGCGCCATGCGTTACGTCGCCGCCGATCCCATCGTCTTTCGTCTTCCCGCCGCCGGCCCGCTGCTCGCCGATTACGAACTTTCCTCCGAGCCTCTGCACCTCACCATCGTCGGCTCCAAAAAAGATCCCATCGCGAAGAATCTTTTCGACCAGGCCCTCCGCTACCCTTCCAGCTACAAGCGTCTCGAATGGTGGGATCCCAGCCAGGGTCCCGCCGGACGCCTGCCCAACCCGGACGTCCAATACCCCAGCCTGAAAGTTTCGGCCGCTTTCATCTGTACCAGTCGCACTTGCTCGCCGCCCATTTTCAAGCCCGCGGATCTGCCCGCCAAAATCGATAAGCTCCTCGCGGTATCCTCGGCCAACGCCACCGCCGTGAATTAACACTATGTAATGCTCATTCGATGTTCCGCGCCCCAAGCCTGCCTTCCGGCGGCCGGTGCACCCCGCCTAAGTCATTGATTAGCTACACCATTTTCCCAATCCGGGCGTCTAACGTGTCGATTCCGGGTCCGGCTCTCAAAAAAATGTAACCAATCGCTACACCGGCAATCACAGGAGGGCGGCGACTCGCGCTCTTAGGTCCTAGATAACCGATGTTGCGAAAGTCTATTGTCCGTGTCGATTCGCTGGGTGTATGCTTCGCACGAAAATCCGGTCATATCCGGATTCCCGAAGCCCAACCCAGTCCACAACAATCGTTCAGCCAGGGAAATCCGTTCGTCCCTGATACCACGTAGTATCAGTACGGATGTAGTTGTTCAAACCAACCGGAGGTAATTACGAAATGACCAAGTCAAAGAAGGCGCTTATCGCTGGTGCAGCTCTCGCAGGTTTGCTGGCAGGCACGAGCCCGACGATTCACGCGTCGAATCTCTTGTCCGGCATCCACGGCGCAGGCGTGCAGTCCGATCAGAAAGCGGACGACAGCAAGGTGAAGGAAAAGCATGCTTGCAAGGGTCAGAATTCTTGCAAGGGCAATGGCGGATGTAAATCGTCCGACAACGGCTGTAAGGGCAAGAATTCCTGCAAGGGCAAGGGCGGCTGCGCTACCGACGGCTCCAAGATGCCCAAGGCCTAAAGCTCAACCATCAACTTTCGGATGTTGGGGGTTGAGATCAGAATCGACCTCGACCCCCAACTTCTGAGCTTTCGCCTCTCGCAAGTCGCCTCTCAACTTTCTGCGGAGATTCAGTAATGCCGGCAAATCGCTTCAACGGATACACCGACTACGGAATTGGCATCGGCCTCCGGGTTCCCCACTACCAGCACATTCTCACTCGCAAACCCGTCGTCGACTGGTTCGAAATCATCTCTGAAAATTTCATGATCGACGGCGGCCGTCCGCTGCGCATCCTCGATCAAATTCTGGAGCAGTACAAAGTGGTGCAGCACGGTGTCTCGATGTACTTCGGCTCCGCCCAACGTGCCGACCGCGAACACCTCCGCCGCCTCAAGGATCTGGTCAAGCGCACCAAGACTCCTTGGCTCTCCGATCATCTTTGCTGGGGCAGCGTCGACGGCCGTTATACCCACGATTTGCTCCCGATGCCCTACACTTTTGAAGCCGCGCGCCTCACCGCGCAAAAAGTCCGCGAAGTCCGCGACTACCTCGAAATTCCCATCGCCGTGGAAAACGTCAGCAGCTACGCCGAATTTCACGTCTCTGAAATGACCGAATGGGAATTTCTGAATGAGGTAGTCGAACGCGCCGATTGCGGGATCCTGCTCGACGTAAATAACATTTACGTCTCCTCGCAAAATCACAGCTTCGATCCATTTACTTACGTGAACAGTGTTCCGGCCGAGCGCGTCGCCCAGATTCACATCGCCGGCCATTCCAAATACCGCAAATACATTCTCGATACGCACGACCACGCGGTCATCGATCCGGTCTGGAAACTCTACGCGCGGGCCATCGAACGCGTTGGCCACACCGCCACCCTTCTCGAATGGGACGACAGCATTCCCGCCTTCGACGAAGTTCACGACGAGGCCTTGAAAGCCAACCAATTTCTCGCCAGCGCTTCCCTGGCCACCGCCGTATGAACCTCTTAGCGATTCAACGCCAGATGGCGGCCGCCGTGATGACTCCGCTCACGCCAAGTGAACGGATGCGCCAGGTCGCACCCAACGGCCGCTCCATGCGTGCCGTCGCCAATAAAATCATCAAGCCCAACGACCGCCTCACTTCTTTCGAGCGCCTGGAAATTTACAACCGCCAATACTGGTTCCGCGTCCTGTCCGGCTTCGCCGAAGATTTTCCCGGCCTCCGCGCCATCCTCGGCACCCGCGCCTTTGATAAAGTCGCCGAAGCCTATTTGAAGGATAACCCTTCGACTTCTTTCACCATGCGCAACATCGGTTCGAAGCTCGAACCCTGGCTCCGCAAACATCCGAAATTCGCCGGCCCGCGCCAGCACCTCGCGCTCGACATGGTCCGCCTCGAATGGGCCGAAATAAATGCCTTCGACGGCAAACGCGAAACTCCGCTGACGCCCGCCGACCTGGCTGAAGCCAATCCTGCGAAATTGCGCCTCGGTCTGCAGCCTTACATCACCCTGCTCGATCTCAAATATCCCGTCGATGATTTACTGCTCGCGGTGCGCAAAGACGCCGAAGATGTCAGCGTGGCCAGCAACGCCATGAGCGAACGCCACAAAACCAAACGCGTTAAAGCCGTTGCTAGCATGAAACCCAGTCAAATCTTTCTTGCGGTCCATCGGATGGGCGAAGAAGTTTACTTCCGCCGCCTCGAACGCGAAGAATTCGCCATGCTTTCGTTCCTGCGCGACGGTAAATCTCTGAACGCCGCGATCGACGCAGGCCTGCGCCAGAGCGCCACGCCCGCCACCGAACGTCCGCTGCTCATTCAGAAATGGTTCCAGACCTGGTCCACGCTCGGCTGGTTCTGCCCGTAGACAAAAATTCCGCGAAATCGTAAAACTCGACCCAAATAAAAATTCGCTACGCCAAAAGAGAGAAAAAATCGAAATGAGCAATCTTACGAATCAAATTGAACGCCTTTACGCCCTGTTCGTGCGCATCACGAACAGCCTGCAATCGCCGCTGCTCCTCCTCATCCGCGTCTATTGGGGCTGGCAGATTTCCCAAAACGGCTGGGGAAAGCTTCACAACCTCTCGCACGTCACCGAATTTTTCCAGAGCCTCGGCCTCCCCGCGCCCGCCTTCACCGCCGCCTTCGTCTCCAGTTTCGAATTCATCGCCGGCATCCTGCTCGCCCTCGGCCTACTTTCGCGCATCGCCGCCCTCGGCCTCTTCATCGACATGACCACCGCCTACCTCACCGCCGACCGCGAATCGTTCCTGGGCTTTTTCTCTGCCCCCGACAAATTTGTCGCTGCCGACCCCTTCATCTTCTGGTTCGTCGGCCTCCTGATCCTGATTTTCGGTCCCGGAAAATTCGCGCTCGATACTCTGATCGCCCGCTCCATGCACAAAGACCCAAACCGCGACCTAGACATTACGCATCCTAGTTAAGTTCGTTCAGGTACTCGGCGGGGTTTCGATGTATGAAAAGCAACGAAGTTTTCGTTTTCGCAGCATCTTGTGTTCGCCGGGCTGGCTGGGCCCGCTCGCTCTTTTTGTCGCCGCCTGCGCTTACCCCGCGGACACCGTGACTTCCACCGTGCTCATCGGAAATTCGCGCATCGACGTCTCCACCGAAGAAGGCCAGCTCCATGCCCCCAAGGAAGACGTCATGAAATGGGTGCAATGGTCCGCCGAAGCCGTCGCCGGATACTACGGACGCTTTCCCGTCCCGCACACTTCGCTCCGCATCATTCCCACCTCCGGCGACGGAGTTCGCGGCGGCCGCACCTGGGGCGATCACGGCAGCCACATTTCGATTCACGTCGGCGCCGACACCACTTGGTCCGATTTCGCGGACGATTGGATGCTCCCCCACGAAATGATCCATCTCGCCTTTCCCGATGTTGACGACCGCCATCACTGGATCGAAGAAGGCATCTCCGTTTACGTCGAACCCTTCGCCCGTGTCCGCGCCCATCACATGGATGTAAATCAAATGTGGTTCGAAGTCGTGCGCGACATGCCCAAAGGCCTGCCCGGCCCAGGCGACGAAGGCCTCGACCACACTCACACCTGGGGACGCACCTATTGGGGCGGCGCGCTTTTCTGCCTGCTCGCCGACATCGAAATTCACGAGAAAACCAATAACCAAAAAGGTTTGCAAGACGCGCTGCGCGGAATCCTCGACGCCGGCGGAAACATTCAGCAGGAATGGGATTTGCAGAAAGCCCTGGAAGTCGGAGACCGAGCGACTGGCGTCGCCGTTCTCGTTCCACTCTACGAAGAAATGAAAGACCAACCGCACCCGGTCGACCTGCCCGCCACCTGGGCCAAACTCGGCATCGAACGCGATGGCGACAAAGTCCGCTTCCTCGACTCCGCCTCCGAAGCCAAAATCCGCGAAGCCATCACCTGGGGCGCAACCAGCTCGCCGCCAGATGCACTAAAAAAATCCGCAACCCTGGAAAATCTAACAATCTTCGCCGGCCGCACCACCCGCTAAAATCCAGCACAAGCAACTAGTGTCATCCTGAGCGCAGCGAAGGATCTGCTTCAAACGCACTGCGCAGCGAACCGCCCCGCCGAGCAAATCCCAGCCCAATCATCCTGAGCCTTTTAGGGGGTCGGAGCTTCAGCTCCGACATCAACCCGCCGCAAAAAACAGGGGCTTTAGCCCCTGAGGTCAGCGCCACGAAAAAAGACTTACTCTTCCACCCTCGCCCGCGCCCCATTCCGAAACCGTTCCAACGCCTCCAAAATCTGCGGCCCGTACAATTCCGTCTTGCGTTCCCCAAATCCCGAAACCCGCCGCAATTCCTCAAGCGACTTCGGCCGCACCCGGCACAATTCATTCAACGACGAATCGTGCATCACGATAAACGCCGCCGTCTTCATCTCTTTCGACGTCACTCTCCGCCATTCCCGTAAATATTCCCGCAGCTCCGGATCAACGTCGTCCGCCCCAGGCTCGCCCGAGTAACGCGCGGCCGCGCGACTCTCTCCGCCCCCGGCCGAAATCGCTCCAGATTTTTTCGCCGAGCCCCACCACCGCGATTCGCTCCCGTCGCGCCGGGCGTCGACCGCGCCACTCGACGACCCAGCGCCGCCGGCAGCTCCCGCCGCCGCGGCCCAACTCCGATCCGTCGCCGACCGCGACCCGCGCGTAAACGTATATCCCGCGCCAATTGTGTCGGCCGCAGCCGCCGGACGCCGCGTCTTCCCCCGCCGCTTCGGTTTCTCCAGCGGTCTCCGTTCCTCTTTCAACCATTCAATCGAACTCCCGCATACATCGCAGGCCTCACACGTTTTCCACTTCGGATTCTCGCCAAAATGCTGGCAAATCTGCCGATGCCGGCAATTCGCCGACTCCACAAATCTTTTGATCGTGTTGTACCGATCCCACGCCCGATTCACTTCCCGCTGATCGCTCAGCTGCCCGATAAAATGCGCCAGCAATCCCACATCGCGTTTGCGCCACAACAAAACACAATCCGCGGATAATCCGTCGCGCCCCGCTCTTCCCGCCTCCTGATAAAACTGCTCGATCGATTTCGGCAGCGCCAGATGAATCACCGCCCGCACCGCCGCCTTATTAATCCCCAATCCAAACGCCAGCGTCCCCACCAGCACCGGAATTTCGTCGGACATCCAGCGCTCCTGATTACGCGTGCGCTGCTCCGTGGTCATTTTCCCGTGATACCCGATCGCCTTGATGCCCTGCTCCTTCAACAACTCCACGGTTTCTTCCACCCGATTGGTCGTCGGCGAATACACAATCACATTACTGCCGCGATACGTTTTCAGTGCCCGCACCAGCAATCCGGGCTGTTCCTGCCCGCTGCATTCCCGCACAAAGTATCTAAGGTTAGGCCGGTGAAAGCTGGCGATATACCGGTCCGGGGTCCGCAGCGCCAGTTGATTCATGATGTCGTGCCGCACTTGCTGCGTCGCGCTGGCCGTAAACGCGGCGATGGGCCGCTCCGGAAAATTTTTCCGCAGCGCGCTCATCTGCCGGTAGTCCGGCCGGAATTCGTGCCCCCACTCCGAAATGCAGTGCGCCTCGTCAATTGCAAAAAACGAAACCGGCACGCGCTTCAGCCACGCGATCGTGTCTTCACGCGCCAATCGTTCCGGCGAAAGATAGAGCAGCCGGTACGTCCCTGCGATTGCGTTGCGTTGAATCTCCCGTTGCTCGCCGGCCGGAATCGTGCTGTTCAAAAGGGCCGCCGAAATTCCCATCTGCGTCAGTTGCGCCACCTGGTCCTGCATCAGGGCGATCAGCGGCGACACCACAAGCACCGTGCGATCCGCCAGCAACGCCGCCGGCAGCTGGTAACACAAAGATTTCCCGCCACCCGTAGGCATCACCACGCAGGCGTCGTGCCCAGCCAGCAAACTCCGCACAATTTTTTCCTGCAGGGGCCGAAAGGAGTCGTAGCCCCAATACCGCCGCAACGCGTCTAAAATTTGAGTTTCGGATTGCACCACTGCATTATACGAGACGCAATGAATATCTCAGACGTGCGGAAGAAAGCAGATTCCGGGAACGTCGTCGCGCAAACGGTCCTCGGCACCTGCTATCTCGACGGCACAGAAGTCGAAATCAATCATGCCGAGGCTTTTCGACTATTGTCGTTGGCAGCGGATCGTGGCGCCGCTCGCGCAATGGTCAACCTGGCTCGGATTTATATGGAAGGATTGGGAGTTTCAAAAGACTTGGCCGAAGGAATCCGATGGTATGAAGAGCCTCGCAAGGAGGCGAGTTCAAAGCGCAGATCCAGTTAGGCCGAATTTATTCACAAGGAAACTCCATCCCGGCAAATGAACGACTAGCGTTGGAATACTACAGGGCTGCTGTGGATCAAGAGGCGGCTGCGGATGAACCTCGGGCAATAGCAGAAGCAAAGGCTTACATCGCAAGAAGGGAGAACTACAAATGACTGAGAATAAATTCAACGACTCCAATCGCCACATGCTGCGCCACTCTCTCGCCACGGTGGCCTATCGCGGCAGCAAGGCCATGCGCGGCGCCACCGAAGAATTCGCGCGTTTCCGCGCCACCAACTCCTGCCGCACCCCCGCGGAACTTCTCGCCCACCTCGGCGATCTTTTCGATTGGTCGCTCTCGCAAGCGAAGGGTGCGCCCAAATGGCAAGAATCCCCGGTCCTCCCCTGGGACGAAGGCAAGGCCCGCTTCTTCGCCTCCCTGAAATCTTTTGACGACTTCCTCGCCTCCGACGCCCCCATCCAATTCTCCGCCGAGAAAATCTTCCAGGGCCCCATCGCCGACGCCCTGACCCACGTCGGCCAAATCGCCATGCTCCGACGCATCGCCGGCATCCCCATCCGCGGCGAGAACCTGGTCGTAGCCGAAATCACCGAAGGCCGTGTAGGCGAAGACCAACCACCTCCCCGCCGCGAATTTTAGCCCCACCAAATCGTGGCAGGGCGCGGCGCTACCGCTTGCGCGGCCTTCTAGCGCAAGCCTTGCTCCACACGAGCACGACTTCGCCGCCGTCGCCACTCGACGCACACCTTCACGCCCGCAAATTAAAATGGGATTTCCCGCGGAGCAGAATGGAAAACTCGCAACCCCAATAAAAAGCTGGCCGGCAGCCAGGCTGAGGGACCCAAGCCGCCGGCCTTCCTACCCATCTCCGCAGGGTCTGGGTAAGAATCTCGTCGTCACACCAACAAAATCGTTACGCCGCCGTCTCGCTGTTACGCATGAACTCGTAACGCTCGATCGCCGCCGCTACTCCCACGTCGCCGGAATTCTCCGAACTGGATCGCAAGACGCGCCCTAAACACCGCACGCGTACCGGTCCCGCCTGGGTCAATTCGTGCGGCAAAGTCATCACGATTTCCACCGGCGAGCCACTCTTCAATCCCTTGGGCAAGTGAAAATAAAGGCCTCGGGAACTTACTTCCCGCGATTCGGTTGCGGCCTCGCCCACGACGCTTTCGTCGGTCCATCGCACGGTCAGCGGCAGACGCATGAGGAAACGCCGCGTTGCACGTCGCTCTTTTGATGCCACAGGACACTACCTCCCTAAACACGCATGTAGAGTAGGCGTATCCCCCATTCCAACCAATAGGCCTAAAGCCTCAATTATCAGGGTCTAATTCGGTACGCCAGTACTAGACGTATTGCGCTTTTGCTGGCAAATCGTGTGATTTCAATCGGCTCGGCTCTAGGGAAACGCACAGTACGCGACCCCGTTTTCGCCAGGTTTTCAGCTTTCCCGGCCCTCGCCGTGCTCCCGGCCCAACCACTCGTTCGCCCGCCTGATGTTCCCATTAGGGCTCCTATCGCCACCGTGTATGATGCAACCTCGTTTGCCGCTATTCTCTCCTGCTCCGCCAACCCTGCAGCGCGTCCGAAATTACGCCGGGCGACCCCAACATTCCTCCCGAAGTCATGGCTGGTTGGGTCGACGACCAGCAGCACCTCCTCTACAAAGCCTATTTCAGCCAGGGCGCCACCCAGGCAGAAAACGACGCGCACCTTGCCAGGGAAAACGCGAAGTACAAAATCACCGTGAAGGATCCCGATTTTTTCGCCGGTGCCGCCAAGCCTTAGACATCGCTCGGGCCTGATTGCCAGCCACAGACCGCTGCGTTAAACTCCGTGTCCCATGCCCGATGCTTCCTCGATGATTGGCCGCGATGTTTCGCATTACAACGTATTGGCCAAACTAGGCGGCGGTGGCATGGGCGTGGTCTACAAAGGCAAAGACTCGCGGCTCGGCCGCCACGTCGCCCTGAAATTCCTGCCCGACGATATTTCGCAGGACCCGCAAGCCATCGAACGCTTCCGCCGCGAAGCGCGTGCCGCCTCTTCCCTAAACCACGCCAACATTTGCACCATCTACGATATCGGCGAATTTGAAGGCCGTCCCTTCATCGCCATGGAGTTGCTCGAAGGCCAGACTCTCAAACACCACATCTCCGGAAAACCGCTCGATCTCGCGCGCCTGCTCGAACTCGGAATTCAAATCGCCAGCGGACTCGACGCCGCCCATTCCAAAGGCATCGTCCATCGCGACATCAAGCCCGCCAACATTTTTCTGGTCGAACGCGGGCAAGCCAAAATTCTGGATTTCGGCCTCGCGAAATTATCACCGGCCGGGCAACACGCGGCCGAGTCCGCAAACGCCAGTGCGATGCGCACTCAGGCGCGCGGCGGCAGCGACGATCCGCAACTCACCAGCCCCGGTAGCTCCATGGGCACCATCGCCTACATGTCGCCGGAACAGGCCCGCGGCGAAGAACTCGACGCCCGCTCCGATTTGTTTTCGTTGGGTGTCGTGCTCTACGAAATGGCCACCGGCACTTTGCCCTTCGCTGGAGCCACCGCCGCGGTGATCTTCGACGGCATCCTGCATTCGGTACCAGCCTCGGCGAAAGAACTGAACTCCGCGCTGCCTTTGGCTTTTGAAAATATTTTGGGCAAAACCCTCGAAAAGGATCCCGACCTGCGCTGCCAGTCCGCTTCCGAGCTGCGCGCCGACCTCAAACGCCTCAGCCGCGACCTCGAATCCAGCCGCCGGCCCGCCGCCGAAAAAAGCACTACCGGCTCCGGCTCCGCCGCGCATGCGGTCGAGCAGAAACGCAAATCCGTCGCCGTCCTTTATTTCGAAAATCAAAGCGGCGCCAAAGAAGACGAATATTTTCGCGACGGCATCACCGAAGACGTCGTCACCGAAATTTCCAAAATCGCCCAGCTGCAGATTTTTCCGCGCTCCGAAATGCTCGCCTTCCGCGACAAAGCGGTCACCGCCCAGCAAGTCGGCCAGCAACTCGGCGCAGCTTACGTCCTCGAAGGTTCCATCCGCCGTTCGGGCAGCCGGGTGCGCATCACCGCCCAGCTGGTGGAAGCCTCCACCCGCCATTCCGTCTGGGCCGAGCGCTACGACCGCCAGCTCGAAGACGTTTTCGCCATTCAGGAAGAAATCGCGCGCAGCATCGCCCAGGCTTTGCGCATCACGCTGACCCCGCAGGAAGAAAAAACCATCGCGCGCAAACCCACCGAAAATCCGCAGGCCTACGACTTTTATCTGCGTGGCCGAAATTACACCCGCCGCGAAAATTACGATTACGGCCTGCAGATGTTCGAGCAGGCCATCGAGCTCGACCCGAATTTCGCGCTGGCCCACGGCGGCATCGCCCATCTCTGCGGCCTGATCTACGAAGTTCGCGAACAAAGTCAGAAATGGATCGAACGCGGCCTCGCCGCCTGCGATCGCGCCACTGCTCTCGCTCCCGACCTGCCTGAAATTCTGGTGGCGCGCTCGCGAATATCCTACGCCCAGAAGAAGTACGAAGAATCGGCCATGTTCGCCCAGCGGGCCATCGAACGGAAATCCGATTGCGACGGCGCCTGGAACATTCTGGGCCGCGCCTATTTCGCCTCCGGCAAATTTGAAGAGGCCGCGGCGCTCACCGAACGCGCCCTCGAAGCCAACGGCGACGACTACAACACCTACATTCCGTATCATCAGGCGCAGGAAAGATTGGGTCACAAGAAAGAAGGCGAGGCGGTCCGCAAGCGTATGACCGTAATTCTTCGCCAGCAGCTTGAGCTAGTCCCGGAAGATGTCCGCGCCCGCATCCTGCTCGCCACCCAACTCGCCAATTCCAGTCAGGATGCCGAGGAAAGCATTCGCCATTTGCAAACCGCGATTGCACTGCGACCGGGCGACGCGAACACGCTCTACAACGCCGCGTGCACTTACGGCGTCCTCAAGAAAAAAGCCGAGGCACTCGACACATTGAAAAAAGCAGTCGCCGCCGGCTACGGCAATTTGAATTGGGCCGCCAAGGATAGCGACCTCATTTGCCTCCACGACGTCCCCGAATTCAGAGCGTTAGTAGGTCTGGGCGCTGCTTCGGCCTAATCGCGTTTCAGATCAATCGCGCGCGCAGCGTTCCGAATCTGCCCCTGAGGATTTGGGTAGCGGTGAAAAACCTCGCTGGCGGTGGTGCCCGCCACCGCCAGCGATTACAACATGGAAGCGAGTGGATCCGGCTTAGTCGCCACTCACTAAAGTTTTGAAACTGCCCGGCGCTGAGGCCACTACGGTCTCTTGCTTGGCCCGGTCCAGTTGCCGCGCTTCCGACCTGGGGTACACGAATTCGTGCCCGGAATTAGACCCAGGGTAAAACCAGGTCACGATCGCGTTGGACGGCGTGGCTTCGCGTTGCGCAAAGGTCAGCGCCGTATGCTCGGTGGGCCTGAGACGCTCGGCATCGATGGTCAGGATCGTGGCGCACAACGTAGTTCGATCGGCCTTAAAGACCTGGACTAGGTCGCGATCGATGCTGCCGGCTACCACAAACCAGTAGGTGCCGGCCGGCAGAACGTGTCCAGGAATCTCGACGGGTTGATTGAAGGTGAGTTTGGTGGCCTGATTTTCTTCGGTACCGCGCGCCACCGGCAACATCAGAAGCGACGCCAGTGCCAGTCCGGATATTAGGACTTTCTTTAGAGTGTTCATAAGGTTCCCTCAGTTCTCCTTTTGAGCTGAAAGCCTGTCCGTCAGCCGAGGCTCTCAGCCCAATTTGACGATAGGGGAACCCTCGGTTCTGAGGAAGAGCGTGAATCCTCTGCCTCACATAAGCAATCCTAATAGATCATGGATCTCGATCAACTTCGCTGCTTCGTGGCCGTCGCTCGAGCCGGCACCTTCACCCGCGCCGCTGAGCAGGAAGGAGTTACACAACCTTCTCTTTCCCAACAAGTACGAAACTTAGAGACTTGCCTCGGCGCATCGCTCTTTGAGCGCCGTGGCCGCTCGACCCGTCTGACCCAGGCCGGAGAGCATCTTCTCCCTCAGGCTCGGGCCTTGTTGCGTCAAGCGTCCGACACCAAGCGATCGGTCAACGCCCTCACCAACCGCGTATGCGGTCCTCTCGCGATCGGCGCCATTCCCACCGTAATGCCCTATTGGCTGGCGCCGCGGATTGCCGATTTTCAGGCCCGCTACCCGGAGGTGGAGGTGCGTCTGGTTGAAAACATCACCGCGCGCCTCGTGGAAGGTTTGCAGGAAGGTCAAATTGATGTCGCTCTGCTGAGTCTTCCGCTGGCGTCCCCGGATGTTGTTTGCAGCGAACTGTTTCGCGACGAACTTCTATTTGTGCTTCCACCGTCGCATGCGCTTGCCGCTCGGCCGCACCTTGACCCGGCGCAGATCACCGGGGAGCGTCTGCTCGTACTGCGGGAAGGACACTGCTTGCGCCACGAGGCTCTCGCAGTCTGCCGCCGCGGGTTGCGTGATCCCGGCGCAGTTTTTGAGAGCGATCAGTTTTCGAGCGTATTTGCCCTGGTCGCGAGCGGTTTTGGAATCACCGTCGCGCCCAAGATGGCGGTGCACAAAGCGGAGAGTTGCAGCCTCGTTCCGATCGACGGCGAGCCGTCGCGCCGAATCGGCTACGCCCAGATTCGCCGCCCCCATCCTCCGCCAGCACAGAAAGCTTTTATCGCCTGGCTCAAAGAAGCCCGCGGAGCCGCGTGAGAATGTTCGGGTGGCCCGGCGCGCGCGCCCGCGGGATTTACTCTTCTTTCGGCGCTTTGCGGAACGCCATTAGCGTATCTTCCAGCGTCAAAATTCCTTCAAGCTTCGCCAGGTTCGCGCGATTCGCCACCGGCAGCAGCGCCCAGTCCGCCATCACCGCCAGCGCTTCGGATAACGTCTGATCCGGAAACAAATACGGCAGCGGCCCTTTCGATTTCACGCGGATCACAGTAGTCGTCGGCGAAGCGTCCGGCGCCATCCGGATCACCTCGTCGCGATCCAGGATCCACCACTCGCCCGGTTTCACTCGCAACAGCAACGCAACCTCCGGTTGCGCCTCCGCCCGTCTGGCGATGTCCGGAATCGAATCGCCCGGTTCGCACACCACCACGTTCACCGGCCGCATCGCGTCTTCCACCGCCAAGGACATCATCTCCCGCCGCTCTTCCAGCGACGGCAGCACCGTGCCGTCCTGCCGCGCCAGCACGTCGAACAGCGGCACCTTCTGATACGCCCGCGAAATTCCGTACGCCACCATCGTCGAAATAATCACCGGCAGAATCGCGGTGTAGTTTCCCGAAAGCTCGATGACCATGAACACCGAGGTAATCGGCGTGCGCAAAAATCCCGCGAACAGCGTCCCGATCCCCACCAGCGCAAACGTACCGACCGTGCCGGTCAGCCCCGGGAAAAAATGATGTTCGATCGCTCCTACCGCGCCGCCCAGCATTGCCCCGATAAAAAGCGTCGGCGCAAATGTTCCGCCCGGCGCGCCGCTCAGGAACGAAAATCCGGTCGCCAATAATTTCAATCCCGCCAGCACCAGCAATATCTTCCAGGTGAATTGCCCGTGCATCGCCTGGTCCACGATCGCGTAGCCCGCGCCCATCACCTGCGGAAACCGGATCCCGATCAGCCCAATTAACAATCCCGCCACGGCCGGCTGCAAATAATGCGTCCACCGCGGCAGAGCCATCAGTTTCGGCCGCGCGTACACAATCCATTTCAACAATATCAACGACGCAAATCCGCCGGCGATTCCCAGCCCCACGTACGCCAGCATCTCGAACGCGCCGGCCACCCGAAACGGCGGCACCCGGAACAGGGAATCCGCGCCCAGAAACGCGCGCATGGTCACCACGCTCGACACCGCCGCCAGCACGATCGCGCCCAGCGCGCCGGCGCTCCACTGCCCAATCACTTCCTCGATAACAAACAGCACCGCCGAAAGCGGCGCATTGAACGCTGCCGCCAATCCTGCCGCCGCGCCCACCGGAGCAATCAACCGCAAGCGCTCCTGCGAGAGCCGCAGCCTTCGTCCAATCAGCGACGCAATCCCCGCGCCCATTTGCAGCGAGGGATCCTCGGGCCCCAGCGACTGCCCGCTGCCGATCGCCAGCCCGCAGGCGATGAATTTTCCGATGACCGTGCTGAACGGAATGTACCCGTTCGAAATGTAAAACGCCGATTTGGTCTGGTTCACGCCGCTCCCGCGCACCGCCGGGAAAACCCGCAACGCCAAAAACGCGACCACCAATCCCGCAATCGTCGGCGCCAGCACGACTCGCGGAAATGACGGCACCAGCGACGAACCAAGCAGCGTAATTTGGGTCCACTCAATGGCCAGCCGGAAACAAACTACCGCCAGCCCACTGAAAATTCCGATGAGTACCGCCAGCAGCAAAAACAGGCGGTCTTCCCGCATGGTGAGAACTTCGTGCGTCCATGTTTCCCAGCGAGAACGAAAACGAGCGGTCGTGGATACTCGCGGCGCACTTTCAGGGGACGGCGCCCCGGGTGCCGTCGCAGCTGCCGACGAACCCTCCGGTGATTCCGGCACCGGCGTTGTCGTCAGTTCGCTCACCGGTTCACCGCGCTTCGGCTCCGCGCCAGCAGCCACAGCGCCCGGTTATCGCCTTGCGGTTCGCCGCACGTCTGCGCCACTGCGTTTTCAATGTCGAAGGCGGTCTGCATCGCGGAATCCAGCCGGTCTGGAAATTTCTGCAGGTCGCGCAAATCCCAATTCAACTGCATCGTCTGGCTCGTCGCATACGCCACTTGCAGCTCCGTTCGCGGCGGCGTTTCCACCAGTGACTGCCCCGTTTCCCGCGCACATCCTTGTGCGCGCAGTTCCGCGATCGACAACGCATTCGCCGCCCGCTGGGCTTTCACCTGCGGCGACAGCCCAGCCAAAAACGGACTCATCGCCAGGACCCGGTGCGCCATCTCCAATACCGACGCCACGTCCGCCTGCTCCCGCCGTTCCGGCGATAGGCGGTTCAAATCTTCAATCGCCGCCGAAAATTCTCCCAATTCAAACGCCGCCCGCCCGGCCCCCGCCGTCGCCTCTTCGTCGTAGCGATCGGCCCGCAGCAACGACCGGTACAACGCTTGCGCCCGCACCCATTGATTCGTCTGCAATAACAGTTGTCCCACGATTTTCAGCCGCGCCGGGTCGTTCTCCGGCGTGTTTTCATCCAGGTCGAGCGCCGCTGGTATCGCTTGATTGATGGCGCCCTTCGAAATTAAGTATTCGCAGAGCTCCCGCCGGATTTGCCAGCGCGTCGAATTCGCATCGTCCTTCCATTCGCCGTAAATCGCTCCCTGGTAATAGCGCAACGCATCCGCCCGCGCGTTATTCGCCGCCGCAATTCGTGCCAGTTGCAGATTCACTTCGCCGCTTCCCGGCGATTCCGATAACAGCGCCAGCAGGTAGGGCCGCGCTTGATCGTAATGGCCCCCCGCCGCCAGCGCCTCCGCCAGATGAAATTGAAATTTTGTGTTGTTGGGGGAATAAACCAGCGCGTTTCGATAATCCGTCAGCGCCACCGCCGAATCGCCGGCCTGCAACCGTTCTTCGCCCGCGGCAAACCACTGATCGGCCAGCCCATGCACTTTCTTGTGGTACATCCGTGAAACCAACGCCGTAAACGAAAACAAAACCAAAAAACTCAACACGCACAGCAGCAGAATCATTTCCCGCGAAGCTTGCCGCCGTCCCGCATGACCCGCATGACCCGCAGGCGTCTGTACCGCCTTACCCATGAATTCTCCGCACTACACAATTATTCTAAATGCCTTTCGCGCCAGAAAGCGCACAACTTCAAAAATTTCTGACCGTTTCGCCGACCTCACTTTCCGCGCGTACTCGTCATCGTGACTCGATCGCCACCAAGCACCCTCCGTGCCCTCCGGCCTCTCTCCGCATTTCTCTGTGTTAATGTTCCACGTTTTCGCCGTTTCCACCCGCCACCACGCAACGACCAGCGCGCAGCGCCGCGCCAAATTACACCCCTCCCCAAATCGGCCGTTTTGCCGTCATCCAGAGGAGCGCAGCGACGAAGGATCTCTCTTCGATGTAAAACGTTGAGGAAAGACGGGAGGGAAACGAACTAGGCCTGATCGATCAACCGATGATGTATCGCGTACAGCGCCAATTCCAGCCGGTCCGAAACGCCCAGCTTATCGAAAATATTATGCAAATGATTCTTCACCGTCTGCTCGCTGATGAAAAGCTTTTCGCCGATTTCCCGATTCCGGAAACCCTGGGCCACCAACTGCACAATTTCTTTTTCGCGGTCGCTCAGCAGCGGCTTCTCCCGGCGTTGCCCCGATTCCGCCGACTTCTTGAAAGCATCAATAACCTCAGCCGTCATCCGGTTGTCGAGCCAGATCTCGCCGTCCGCCACCTTCCGAATGCTCTTCACCAATAAATCGCTGGCCGACTGCTTCAAGACCACGCCGCGCGCGCCTAACCGCATCGCCCGCACCACGTCGCGATCATCTTCCGCCGCCGTCAACACAATCACCCGCGTCGGCAAAGAATCGAAATTCACCTCTTCCAACACGCCCAGGCCGTCTTTTTCCGGCATGCGCAAATCCAGCAACAGGATATCGGGCTTCAACTTGCCCAGCATCTTTACGCATTCCACGCCATTTGAAGCTTCACCCACAATCTGGATTTCGTCGGCCGCTTCCAATAGCTTGCGCAGCCCATCCCGAAAGATGGCATGGTCGTCCGCTACCAGGATGCGAATCACCTGTTTCGCTTTCGTCATTTATTCGGCTAATTCAGTGGGATTTCTACTGTCAGTCGCGCCCCGTGCCCGGGATTCGATTCCACCGTCAGCGTGCCCCCTACGCTTCGTGTCCGTTCTTTGATCGAAATAGGCCCGAGACGCAGACGATCGAGGTCCTCGCTGGCGTAATTTCCCGAGAAACTGAAGCCGTGGCCGTTATCATCAACAACCATCGACACTTTCGCCTCATCTTGGCCTAGTTTTACCACGACGTGACTCGCTTTCGCATGCTTTTTTATGTTGTTCAGCGATTCACGATAAATCTGAAACAATTCCCGGCAAATCCGGTCCGGCATCCGCAAACTCCGGTCCTCAATGAACAAGTCCACCGCCAGGCCTGACTCATTGCGGAAGCGCTCCGCAAAACCCAGCATCAACTCTCGCATGTCGGCGCTTTCAACTCGCAGGGGCCTAAGATCTGTAACCATCCTACGCAACTCTTCGCTTTCTTGTTGGACGGTTTTTTGGAGTGTTTCCAATTCGGAACCTGCCTGTTCCGGCGCCCAGGGGAACTTATGCCGCAGTACGTCCAGTTGAATATTTAAACTCAACAGGGTCTGCAAGATACCGTCGTGCAGGTCCCGTGAAATCCGGCTGCGTTCCGATTCGATCGCCCGCGCCCGGAGGTGCCTCATTAGGAACACGTTTTCCAGCGGCAGCGCGATATGCCGAACGATCTGCTCCAGCCAGCGCAAGTCCGCCGACGTGAATTTCAACGCCGACCCGCCGCTCTGCTTGGGGTTCAGGAGTAGTACTCTCCCCGCCGGCTTTCCTGCGGAATCGATGGTCACCGCCATGAATGCGTGTGCGCCGAATTCGTGGCGCGTTGAACTCGGCGGCGCGGCTAAGTGCCGCACCGCTTGCCCCGTCCGCCGGTCCCATCCAAACCCGCGTCCCGGGCCATTCTCTTCAAACTCCCAGGCGAACGAAGTCTCGAACGAGTCGGTCAGAAAAGTTTCCGACCGCGATAGCGCCAGCGTCTCCGGTCCCGACGGTTCGTGCTCGTTGGGATGAATTTTCCAGACGAACAGCCGTTCTAGCTCTTCGTCGCGAATCGCGAAACAGGCCTGCTCGCAATTGAACGCCAGCGCAATTTCGCCCAGAGCCTGCCGCACCGATTCGGTCAAGCCGCGATCGAATTGTAGAAGTTGCGAGAGTTTTTCCAGGAATTGCTGCCGTTCCAGATGCTGCCGCTCGCGCGCGCCCAGAAATCCCATACCGAGCCCCGAAATCAAAGTCGCGAGCCCGATGGCCAGCCAGTGCCAAGCGCTGCGCACCGCAAACGATTCCGTCGCGGCGATCCGGAAAATGATTCCGACGGTTGCCACGCAAACCAATCCCAACATCGCCCGCGAATTCCCGCGCGTCGACAACGCGAAAACCAGAAACAAAAACAGAAACCACCACGCCGCCAGCGAAGGCGAAAGAAACAGAAAACACACCAGCGCCACGAAATCGACCAGCAGGGGAAATTCGACTTTCGCCAGCGACGTTCCGCGTTCATACAACAAAATCGCCAGCGCCAACCCCACGTAAGCCGCCAGAAACGCCGCGCTAGCCCACGCTCGGTCCACGCCGGAAATCGCGAGGGCGCCCATGCCGCCGCCAGTTGGCGGCCGAAATTCCACCAGGTCCACCAGCGCCAGAGCCGCAAATATGACTCGCGCCAAGGTGACCTGCCGTTCCAAATGCATGCGTTCCGCGTTTTCAAGGACCATCATCGGCGGGCTAACATGTCCGCGGCGGTTTTTACACCCATTCCGCCGCGATCACGACCTACTAAAGTCTAGCAAGCGCCCGTACCCGCCCAACTCCGCACGCAAACCCCTGTCCTCTTATGGTTACGCCACCGTCCTCGGCGTGCACTCCAAAACAGCATCCCTGCACCAAAACCTCACTCGCCTACGATCACCGAAGCAACCAACAAAAACGCGTGTCATCCCGAAGCGCAGCGAGAGATCTGCTTTTTACGATCCGCGAAGTAAGAATCCAACCGCGTCACAAATTGCCGCCGTTGTACTTCGCCAGGGCACGGCTTCAGCCGAGCCAAAGAAACTGCCTCTCGTCAAATTTCCTTTTGCGCGCCTTCCGCGCAAGCCTTGCTAAACCGCTTGCACGATGCCCGCGCATCCGCCTTGCTTCGGGAGGTTGGGGCCTTAGCCCCGCCGTAAAAAATGCCTTCCGTCCCATTTCCTTTCGCGCGAGCCTTCGTAACGTGCGTGCGCGCCCGGCATCCTACGAGGTGTCGCCTTACCCCACCCAAGCGCCTCATCCATCACCCACCTGAGGAAAATTTATTTTCCACAGGTCTGTACCACTTGCAGAATTCAATTCCCGATGCATAATCATTCCAGGTTCGTCTTGGGCGCGGGGGTTCTCTAGAATTGGCGGAACGATACACGCGGACGGAAGCTGGCCGCATTCTTGGACTAGAGCCGAACCGTCTGCGCTACTGGGAACGCTTACACCTGATCTGCCCCGAAGCCCGCTGGGGCCAGCGTTTTTACAGCTTCATCGATCTCGTCGCGCTCCGCTCCCTGCAACGCCTGACCCAAAATCACGTCCCGGCCCGCAAAGTACGACGCGCCATGACCCTGATCGAAAAACAATTCGGCTCCGCCACCGTGCCGCTGCACCAACTTCGCCTGGTCGACCTCGGCCGCGAAATTCACGTGGTGCCGCCGGGCTCCGAGCTTCCGTTTAATCCTTTCCTGAAACAGTGGGCTTTCCCTTTCGACATGCCCGCGCAACCCGCCAAACTTCACGCGTTGGCCGGGCCCACGCCCGAGGATTTTTTCCGCTCCGCGCTCGATTGCGAAGCCAGCACCGAAACTCTGCCGCAGGCCATCCAGAATTACCAGCGCGTCGTCGAACTCGCCCCCAACTGGATCGAAGCGCACATCAATCTCGGCGTCGCCTATTACCAACTCGGCCACCTCACCGACGCGCGCAACGCCTTCCTCGGCGCCGTGCAAATCGACCCGCTCAACGGCATTTCGCGTTACAACCTGGGCTGCACCCTGGAAGAACTCGGCGAGCTCGATGAAGCCATCGAGCATCTCCGCCGCGCCGCCCGCGCCATGCCCGCGCACGCCGACGTGCATTTCAATCTCGCGCTGGCCTACGAAAAACGCGGCGAACGCCTAGCCTCCCGCGAACAATGGACCCTATACCTGAAATATGCGCCGCAGGGCCCCTGGGCCGATCAAGCCCGCGAACGCCTGAAATCTCGCTCCACCCGCCGCAAACGCGTCCCCCCCATCCCCTTCCGCCGCCCCAGTTAAAAAAACTCGACCGGGCCAAGTTTCGCCCATCCAAGTCGCAGTTCCCTCGCTCGTCATCTGTTGGCGCGACGTCCCTCAATCGTCACTCAACAGCAACGCCCGCGCGTCTTCCTCCAGGCCGACACCCATTCCACGATTCCAAAATCTCCGCTATCATTTCACTGCGTCGCCGACAGCGCGAAAAAAGGAACCCATGCCCTCGTCCTCCTTACAATTTTTTTGCGGTACGCTGTGTGTACTCATGACTCTGTTCCCCGCGTCGTCGCCGCAATCGACCGATTCCTCCTCCGCCCAAAAATTCGCCACCCTCAGCGATCAATTCATGAAAGATTCCCTCGCCCTCTCCCCCGTAAGCGCCTCCGCCGCCGGCTACCACATTCACACGGATCCCAAAACCGGCCAGAAAATCGAACTCGACGCCCTGCTCGACGATCTGAGCCTCGAATCCATCGCCCAGCAACGCGCCTTCTACGCCGCCTGGCGCGACCGCTTCCACACCGAAACTCCCGTCTCCTCCCTCGATCCCGAAGACGCCGCCGACTGGCAACTCATCGACGATCAAATCGGCCTCAACCTTCTCGAATTCGACAAAATTCAAAACTACCGCCACAACCCGACCGCCGTCGTCGAACTCATCGGCAATGCGCTCTTCCTTCCGCTGACCCAAACCTACGCCCCGCACGATGTCCGCATCGCGCAAGTTCTCGATCGCATCCAGCAAATTCCGCGCCTGCTGGAACAGGTGAAACCCTACCTCGCCGATAGCGACCCGGTTTGGATCAACACCGCCGTTCAGGAAAATCAGGGCAACGTCGATCTGATTCTCGGTTCCGTCGCCGCGGAAATCGCCGCCGGTTCGCAATTGGCCACCAAATATGACCAGGTCGGGCCCCCCGCCGTCAGCGCGCTCCACGATTTTTCCACCTGGCTCCTGCTCGATTTCGCCAAGCGCCCGACCAAAGGCAGCTGGCGTCTCGGCGAGCCGCTCTACGACGAAAAATTCCGCCTTGTCATGGAAACTCCCGTGACGCCCCAGCAGGTCCTCGCCGACGCCGAACAGGAAATGGCCGCCGTCCGCGCCGAAATGCTCGACCTCGCACTGCCCATGCACACTCAGATGTATCCGGCGCACACCGACCACGCCGAGCTCCCCGCGCATCAGCGCCAGAACCTGATCGTCTCCGAAGTCCTCACCAAGATTTCCGACGATCACACTACCCGCGACCGGCTCCAAAAAACCATCGAGTCTCAGCTCGCCAACATCACTCAATTCATCCGCGACAAAAAAATCGTCAGCCTCAGCTCCCGCGACAACCTGAAAGTCATCGCCACGCCCGGTTTCCTCCGCGGAATTTATTCTGTGGCCGGCTTCCACAGCGCGCCTCCGCTCGAACCCCAAGCCGAAGCTGAATATTGGGTCACGCCCATCGATCCCAAAACGCCCGAGGCCAGCGTCGAATCCAAACTCCGCGAGTACAACAACTACACGCTGCAGTGGCTCAGCATCCACGAAGCGCTGCCCGGCCATTACATTCAGTTCGAGCACCTCAACAACATTCAACCCGAACGCCGCCGCCTCTTGCGATCGCTCTACGCCAACGGCGCCTACGTCGAAGGCTGGGCCGAATACATTGCCCAGGTGATGATGGACGAAGGCTTCCTCAACCGCGATCCGCGCTTCCGCATGGTCATGCGCAAAATCCGCCTGCGCGTCATTTCCAACGCCATCCTCGATATAAAAATGCACACCATGGGCATGACCGATGCTCAAGCGATGGAATTGATGACCCAGGATGCCTTCCAAACCCAGGCCGAAGCGGAAGGAAAATTGCAGCGCGTAAAACTAAGCTCGACCCAGCTCCCCACCTACTACGTGGGCCTGCGCGAGTGGCTCGCCTTCAGAAAAAAATATCAAAGCGCAGCCGGCGCCAATTTCGACCTGCTCAAATTCCACGACCACGTCTTGGACGAAGGCCCGTTGCCCGTCCCCATCGTCGAAAAACTCGTAATGCCTACCGCCACCCAGTAGGACTCTAAAAACGAAAATCTCGTGGACGCGTCATTCTGAGGAACGCAGCGACGAAGAATCTCATCCACTAATCCGCGCTCGAATCACTACGACGAAGAGGCTTGGGGTCGCATCCGGCATCAGCGCCGTAGGCGCGGCACAATTTAGCCCAGCCCGTAAGGGCTGGGTGCCGAAGCAAAAATCCCGCGAGCGCCGCAGGTGCGACACTTCTTTGGGGTCTTATCCTCTCCCTCTCCTGCGCACCACACGCACATTCCTAAAACGAAAATCCCGCCTGCAAATAAATCTGCCGGTTCGCCGCCCCTGAAGAAAAGGGTCCAGGTGCCAGTCCGTTAGACACTCCGAAAAATCTCGAAAAAGACGCGTCGCCACCCGTAGTCATTGGTGGACTCAATACTGCGCTCGGAGTCGCCGGATTCACGTCGTTGAAAACGTTTCGTGCATTCACACTCAACGTAATGCTGTAGCGCCTCGAAGAAGGCGTTCCTCCTCCAAATCCTCCCGGACCGCCGCCACCGCCAAACGGGTTGCGCCCGCCGCCACCTCCGCCACCGCCGCGTCCTCCCCCGCCGCCCCCGCCTCCACCGGAACCACCACTCGCGCCAGTGCTCTTGTTCTCCGGACCGAAATTGAACGTCTTCGCCAACCGCACATTCAGCGTGAAGTGATTTGGGCCAGTCAGCGAATTGATCGGAACCAGTTTCTCGCCTGGCGTCGGCAGTGTGTCAAACGTACCAAAGCCTGGAACGGTAACGATCGAACCGCCGGCCGGACCCGTCGCAAAAGCCGGACGTTGATTGAATTGCGAACTCCCGATCAGGTCCTGGCTGAGCGTGATGCTGTACGGCGAACCCGAGCTAGCCAACATGAACGGGCTGAATCGCAATCCCCAGGGCAGCCCGACTGAACCACCCAGAAAAAAGCGGTTCCGAATATCAAACGGCGATCGGCCGTAATCCTGATTAATGTTAAATGGATTCGACGGGAAGGTCGTCGCTCCTAGTGCGTCGGAGTTGGCGTAGTTCAAAACGTAGTACGCGAACAAAGTCACCTTCGCACCGGCGCGAACCGTGCCTTGCACGAACAATTGGTTCTGCCGGTAAATCCCTTCCGACTGGTAGTCATAAATATTCATCGTCCCAAATGGTCGGAGTCCGGAAGCCGGATTCAGGTAATACGGAAATATGACGTTAGACGTGGGCGTATTGAGGTTGTTCTGGAAAAGTTGATCCCACCCGCGCGAGTTCAAATACGATACGGTCATGTTCGCAGTCTTGGTCAGTTGCCGTTCCAGGCTGATCGCCGTCTGCATCACGTACGGAGCCCGGAAATTTGGGTCGATTTGATATTTGGTCAAAAATGTCGTGGGCCCCGGTATAACCTGAACCGGCGTTGCCGAAAAGAAAGTTGGGTTGGTGACGGTGAACTGCGCCAGGTTTTCTCCATTGAAGCGGTTAGTCTCCAGCACGTTCGACTCGGCGAACCGGTCGTAGAAAATTCCGAAGCCCGCGCGCAGCACCGTCTTCGGCGCCGTCTTTCCGCCGCCGATTCCCCACGCGAATCCCAGCCGGGGCGCCCAGTTCGCGTGATTATTAATGTCGTTCTGCGATTCGAAGCGCAGCCCGTAACTCAACGTGATGTTCGGCCGAACTCGCCAGTCATCCTCCACGTAGAGTCCAATGTCAAACTCCGACGCACTGGCGAACGGATTGGCCACTCCATTCGCCACCGGTGAACCCGTAATCGAGTATTGAGCCGCGGTTGGCATCAGCGGATTTAGCATCGTTTGCTGGAACGCCTCAATCGAAGCGAAGGTATACGAGCTGTTGAATCCCGCGGTCGAAAAATTGTTGTCGGTCACTTCGCGCAGTCGCGCTCCAAATTTCAGAAAATGCTTGTCGAATTGGATCGAAGTATAGTTCTGAAGTTCATAGTGATTCGCCGTGTCGAGGGTCGTTCCGCCGCTCGAACCGCCTTCGGTGAAGGAAAGCGGCACTATGATCGACGGAGTCGTGCTCAACGGAACTTGGTTGCTGTCTTCGCGCAAAAACTGAAACCGCGTCTCGTTCACCACCTTGGTGCCGAAGATTTGCGTGTCGCCAATCTGCACGGTCTGTTCCGTGCTCAGGATGTTGTATCCCGCGTCGGGCAGCACGAATTGCCCCACGCCATCGTTGTCCTGTTTGTCGCGATAATACTGATACCGCACCGTCAGCGTATTCGTCTTCGACAGCGCGTAATCCAATCGCGGCCCGACGTTGTCCCGCGTCCTCGGATTCGGCACCGCTGCGCTGAACGGCACAATCGCATTCGCGGCATTTACAATTTGCGCGTTCACAATGTCCAGGTCGTTGATGTCCCGCACTTCCGCGGTGAAAAAGAACGACGCCTTTTTGCTGAGTGGGCCGCCGATGTTGCCCGTGTATTGCACCGAGTGATAGGCCGGAAATTCGGCATCCGCGGCGTCTTCCGAATCGAAGAATGGGTTTCTCGTATTCAACCCCGAAGCGTTGGCGTTTACCGAAAATCCGCCGTGCCATTTGTCCGTTCCTGGCTTGGTAAAAATCTCCACTCGGCCGTATCCGACTTTGTCGTATTGCGCCGAAAATGGATTGGAGTTGATCCGGATTTCGCGGATCGAAGCTTTAGGCGGCAGCTGCCCCGCCGTGAATCCGTCAATATAAAATTGCCCGCCATTCGGGCCCGCCGACGGCCCCGCCAGCGCCGTCAGATCCGTCTGCAACTCGTCTGGATCGTCTGGCAATGCATCCAGCGCGGCTCCATTGATCACGATCGCGCCCGCATTATTTTCGGGGCTCACGTCGACGGCTCCCGGTTGGTCCGTCACCGTCACCTGCTGTTGCTGCACTTCGATTTCCAGCGCCGCATTCACCTGCTGAATCTGCCCGGCCGTAACCTGCACGTCCGCCAGCGAGAACGGCGTGAATCCCTTCGCGAAAATTTCAACCTTATATTTTCCCGGCGCCACGCCTTTCAGATCGAACGTCCCCTGCTGCGTCGTGGTCGCGCTCAATACGCTCCCATCCGCGCCGGTAACGATCACCGACGCCCCCGCCACCACCGCGTTCGAGGGATCCGTCACCGCTCCGTGAATCGCGCCCACATTCGTTTGCGCGCTCACGCCTAAACCCGTGCTCACCCACAGTGCAAACACTGCGGCCATCTTGAAAAATACGTACCACCTGGGATTCATTCCATCTCCTGAAAGTAAAAACAATTATGATTTCGTCGCGCGCTTAACAGTAGGTCTACAAGGTATCCGTCGCTGCCACTGCGAATTTACTGCACGCCTCCGCCCAAATCTCCGGCCGGCGCGCCGCCCAAACTCCACGGTGACAATGTCACCGCCTGCCCCGAAACTCCGGCCGCTGCCGCCAACATCGGCTCCACTCCTCCCAGCAAAGTAATCGCCGTCACGCCGCCCGTATCCGTACCCTGGGTCGACACCACCAGTACCGCGTCGCCTTTTTGAAAATCCGTGATCGTCGCCGCCGGCAAACGATTCACCAGTTGCTGAAAATCTGCCCGCCCGCCGCCACCTGCACCGCCGCCTCGTTGCACTCCGCCGCCCGCGCCACCCGCTGCGCTTCCACCCGCGGCAGATCCACCGCCGCCATTCGCCCCGCCAGCCGGCGCAGCTCCCGACGCGCCATTCCCTGCTCCGCCATTTCCGCCCGCTCCGCCACCACCCGCCGCATCCGCGCCGCCATTGCGGAAACGCAGCGCGATGCGCTGCGCCATTTCCGGTGACAATTTTTTCAACTGAGATTCGTCGCTGATCTTCACCACCATCGCTTTTTTCCCGATCAAATCGTTGACGCTAATCGTTTTCGTCGCCTGATCCACCGAAATAATGGTTCCGGCAATATTGCGAAAAGTTCCCGAAACAATTTCCGCCGCCGTAAACTCATCGCCGTCTACGCTCTTCTCACCGCGCGCGCGCAATTGATCGCCCGGCTTGATCTGCTCGATCGGTGCCGCTTTCGCATCGTCGAATTTCACCGAGTCCGGCGCGTATCGCCGCAGGATCGTCGCCTTCGTCGTGTGAATCACCGTCGTTTTTGCCACGCCCGCCACCGCCGGCCCCGCAATCGCAATCGTTCCCGCTGCCGGATCCACCGCCTTCACCAGCCCGCCCACTCCACTCTTCTGCCAGTCGCTCAGGTCCTGCTTTTTCTTGGCATCCACATCAGTGCGCTTCATCGCCATGATTCCCAGCGCCGTAATCGATTTCGGATCGTCGGACGCTCGGCTGCGCACGATAATTCGATCGCCCACCTGCAAATCGGAAACGTGAATCGCCGGCGCCGCCCTCAAATCTCTCTGGCCCGGCGCCACCTGCACCATTCTCGTCGTGTCGGTCACGGTCACCGTCACGTCCGTCCCCGCATCGAGCGTCAACGTCAACACGTTCCCGTTGATCGCCTTCACCGTTCCCACGCTCTGCGCCACTGCCGACTGCGCGCCACCTGCGGCCTGTCCCGCCGGCGCA
>Ga0209530_1000029_pt1 | contig 108546 bp, 105 predicted proteins | sample BlaSpr_A8_Ref_O1_FD_187987 | JGI IMG/M metagenome (GOLD analysis project Ga0209530, IMG submission 187987) | Forest soil microbial communities from Thunder Bay, Ontario, Canada - Black Spruce, Ontario site 2_A8_Ref_O1 (SPAdes) (version 2) | ecosystem: Environmental > Terrestrial > Soil >...
GTGCGCGTCCTGGCACGCACGGCGCGTGCGCGTCCTGGCACGCACGGCGCGTGCGCGTCCTGGCACGCACGGCGCGTGCGCGTCCTGGCACGCACGGCGGGTGCGCGTGGCATCCTGATCACACAGATCTGTGCGGCATCCGCAAACGAACCGAGGGCGACCTACGGTGGACAGATCGGTTATCTGAAGCGCCTGCCGCAGCCAGCAATCGCCACGGCGTGTGACTAGCACTCGCTGATCTGCCGCGGGCGTATCCCGGCACCAGGTTCTGGCCACCCGCGGCAGGAACGTAGGCGTGCAGGCCCGGCTACTCGAACGGCGCGGGCTGACCCAACTGCTCAGCTCGCTCCGCGACCCAAACCTTACGGCCCAGCAACTGACCGAGGACCTGTTCCAGCACCTCTCGGTCACCGAGCGCCCTGAACGCCTCGGGCTCCAGGAGAAAGCCGCGCTCATCTTCACTGACGATCGGCGCAACGACAAGGCTGCCTTCGTAGCCGGCCAATTTGAAGGCGCCAGCTACCGCGGTCCGCTGGCCCACGTTGAACATGCGCCCCAGCCTACGTCGAGTCCCGTTCCTACCTCATCAGCCGGGTGGGACCCTGTTCCAGCCTGCCGTGCCGATAGTCACGAAGCCGAACAGATCACCCGCTTCGGCACGGCGCTGAGCAGCGACCTCGGACGCCCAGTGGCCAGCCAGATCGGTTAGTGCGTGTTTCCCGGTTACGGCTAGTGGCCGGTAGCTGGGAGGGCGGGTTACCAGGCGGCGCTGGCGAGGTAGGCGGCGACGATGTAGGCGGCGTGCCGGTCTAGGCTGCCGCGGGCCCGGTCATCCCTCATCGTGGTGCGCGGATCCGCATGCGATGCTGCTTCCTGGACGTCCCGCAGCGGCACCCCGGCATCGAAACTGGTGATGAACGCGTGCCGAAGCGTTTGAGGACTGATGGCCTTGGTGATCCCGGCGCGCCGTGCGATGCGGCGGACGATCCGCCGCTCCACTACTGTCCACGCGACCGGGAGGGACTTTAAGACGCCGGGTATTGACGGCTGCCGGCAGGCGACGCACGATCGGTGCAAGCACCATTCAACTATATTGCGCAAAATAGCGAGGATGGAGTGATCGCCGATGCGCGGGCTGGCGCACTTTTGGCCTATCCGCACGTTGCTCCCGGTCGTCGCGGCCCTCGCGCTGACAGGCCTCAGCGTGCTGGTGCTGCCTGCGGCACCCTCGCACGCCCAGGGGTCGCTGCCCTGCGGCATCTACAGTGCGGCGGGTACACCGTGCGTGGCCGCTTACAGCACGGTCCGCGCGCTGTACTCCTCCTACGACGGGCCGCTTTATCAGGTCAAGCGCGCCTCGGACGGCACGACGACGAACGTGGGCCTGCTGTCCGCCGGCGGCTACGGCAACGCCACCGAGCAGGACGTGTTCTGCGCCCACACCGCATGCACCATCACCGAGATCTACGACCAGTCGCCCGAGGGCAACAACCTGACCATCGAGGGGTCGGGCGGCGCGGCCGGCGCGGACGTCGGGGCGGACGCGGCGGCGCTGCCGGTCATGGTCGGCGGGTACAAGGAGTACGGCCTCTACATCTCGGGGCAGGTCGGGTACCGGGATGACAGTACACGGGGGATCGCGGTCAACGGCGAGGCCGAAGGCATGTACATGGTGGCCAGCGGAACGCACGTCAACAGTGGCTGCTGCTTCGACTTCGGCAACGCCGAGACAGACAACGACGATAACGGCAACGGGCACATGGACGCCGTCAACCTGAGCACGACGTGCTACTTCTCCCCGTGCACCGGCAGCGGCCCCTGGGTCGAGGCCGACATGGAGAACGGCCTGTTCTCTGGCGGCAACGGCCCCGACACCGCGAACGACGGCAACAGCAGCGACTTCGTCACCGCGATGCTGAAGAACAACGGGCAGACGACGTATGCGCTGAAGGGCGGCAACGCGCAGTCCGGCGGCCTGTCCACCTGGTGGGAGGGCGCCCTGCCTGATATCGGCGGCTACACGCCGATGCACCAGGAGGGCGCCATCGTGCTGGGCACCGGCGGCGACAACAGCAACTCGTCGATCGGCTCGTTCTTCGAGGGCGTGATGACCTCGGGCTACCCGTCAGACGCCACCGACAATGCGATCCAGTCCAGCATCGTCTCGGCCGACTACTCCGGCCAGTCTGACGGTCCGCCCGCCACAGCGGGTACGATCACCGGCCCCGGCGGGCAGTGCGTGGACGTGCTCGGCAACGACAGCGGCACCGACGGCACGATCGTGGACCTGTGGGGCTGCCAGTCCTCCGCGATCGACCAGCACTGGACGCACAACTCCGACGACTCGCTCAGCACGCTGGGCCGCTGCCTGGACATCGACGGGGACGGCACGGCCGTCGGCACGAAGGTCGAGATCTGGGACTGCAACGGGGTCGGCGGCCAGAAATGGGTGCAGCAATCCAACGGCTCGCTGCTGAATCCCCAGTCGGGGCTCTGCCTCGACGATCCCAGTGACAATACGGCCAACGGCACGCAGCTGCAGATCTACACCTGCAACGGCACCGCGGCGCAGGACTTCTCGGTCAACGGCGGCGGCATGATCGACGGGCCCGGCGGCCAGTGTGTCGATGTCGTCGGCGACGACACCGGGACCGCCGGCTCGATCGTGGACCTGTGGGGCTGCCAGTCCTACGCCGTGGACCAGCACTGGTACCACAACTCGAACGGCTCGCTGGAAACCCTGGGCCTGTGTCTCGACATCGACGGCGACGGTACCGCGGTTGGCACGAAGGTCGAGGTATGGACCTGCAACGGCGTCGGCGGCCAGGTCTGGGAACAGCAATCCAACGGGTCGCTGCTAAATCCGCAGTCCGGGTTGTGTCTCGACGATCCGAGCGACAACACGGCCAACGGCACCCAGTTGCAGATCTATACCTGCAACGGCACCGCCGCCCAGAACTTCGCGCTGAGCTAGCGGCAGGCCGGCGGGCGACCAAGCGGTAAGGGGCTACCGGGCCGGCTGCTGATCCCGGATCGGCGATGAGTCTCCCCGGCGACTCCGAGCCGCCGGGAGACATGGCACGCCAGATCAGCCGGTTCTGTACGACCAAACTGGACCGCCTACAGGGGCATAGGCGAGGGCCAGTCAGCGCCTATCCGCCAAGCGCCGTACGCTAGCCGCGGTGAGCAGAGCTGTGATCAGCGGGTGCAGCGTGCCAGATTCGCTACTGCCAACCTGGGGCTGAAACGCGGTAGCCACGAAGAAGGGGTGGCCTGCAAGCTCGATCGCCTCGACACCCGCATCCTGGGCCCGCGCCGATAGCACGACGCCAGCCGCCTGGAGCTGCGCCTCGGCGCCCGGATCGAGGCCGTACCCGCACCAGTGGAAGCCAGCGAACGGCTGACCTCCGCAGATCCGCGCCAGGAGCGTGCCGGGGACCGGCTCGACCAGCCTGCGCAGGCGTACTGGAACCCGCCGCACGTCCCCAGGAACGGCGTCCCCGATACGCGGCAATGCTCGATCGCCGCGTAGGCGGTCGCGTCATCACGATACGGGGTGCCTGGCAGCAGCCATACCCCGTCAGCTGACTCCAGGTCGCGAGCCGCCGGAGTATCCGTTCCAGTCCACGAGCACTCCACCCCGGCAGGCATCAGCTCAAACGCCGCATCCAGCTCTCGGTGCGTGACGAACGCCGGATCGCGATCACCAAGAGCCAAGATCTTCACAGCAGGTGATTCTAGTCAGCGGGAATCCGGATGTGGCCACCCCGGACAGCCACGCTCGCCTACGGCGGAGAATGGCGATATGCAACCGAACCTGATCAGGATCTCGGATGATGGCTGTTCCGCGAGTTCGGGGCGCGTGCCGACTCATGCCCGCCTGAGACCGTTGGCTGGCCAGGCAGGCCCTGGTATGTAAACACGACATAGGGGCCACGAACCGGGGCGATCAGCGCGCGGCCAGAACTAGTCCGACCCGGCGCGACCGGTGCCGACTGCCAGGGGCGCCGGCCAGGCAGCGGGGTCGGACAGATCGGACGGCACGGTGCGGCAGACGACGTAGTGACGCGGGGTTATGGCCATCGGGTGGTGTGCGAGGGCAGCCATACAGCGGGCGTGCGCCTGTTTCGGGGTACGGATGTCATCGGTGGCGGTCAGGTAGGCGACCAGCGGGCGCCCGCCGGCCGAAGCAAAGACACGGGCCACGGCGGGTGCGACGGCGTCGTCAAGCAGGCGCTGCACGTCGGTTACGTCGACCCAGCAGGAGTCGATCAGTATCCAGCCCGGGCTGCCGACCAGGGGTTCCAGCCCGATGATCTCAGGCATCCGGCTGCAGGGCACGTCCTCGTGCGCGGCCGCGACCAGCAGGCGTTCGACGGCCAGCAGCACCAACTCCAGCTCGGCCCGCGGCACCAAGCCGGTGTCACCGTTCCACGCGTCCAGCCGCAGGCAGCCATCGATCTGGTTGAGGCGGAACTGGATCGGATTTCCGCTGACCGGCAGCGGGCGCCACCGCAGCTCGGTCCGGGCGAGCGCGACGTCGATCTCATCGGGCTGGAACCCGACGCCAGCAGTCAGTCCCGACCACGACTCAGGGACGAGGCTGTTGAACAAGGTGCCGTAGTCAAAGTGCAGGCCGCGTTCGTGCTCGATCAGTTCGGCCATGGCGTCCCGTCTGACCGTGTCGTACCTGCCGCGCCGGCTCGCCTCCATCACCGTGGTCCAGGTGTGGCTGGCCAGCTCGTCAAAGCTTCTCCCGCCTATCTCTATGGTGGCGACGGCGCTCTGGACCAGGGCGCCGACGTAGTTCGCCAGATGGCGCTCGAAGCGGTTGCTGGATGACACGGGGAACACCAGCTCCCGGTAGCCTGCGCGGCGGCCGACCACGGCGCAGATGGCCGCCAGCACGACGCTGGACCGGCCGGTCCGGGTCCGCGCCGCCACCCGCCGCACGGCCATCGCCGCGGCCACCGACGACAGCTCCACCGCCAGTGACTCGCCGCTAGTCCGGGCGCCAGGCAGCGCGTACAGGCAGTGGGGAATCCGCCATGACTGCTCCCGCACGTGGTCCAGTGCCGCCTCGGCCCTGTGCCGTTCAGCCGGCGTTGCCTCCAACTGGGCCTGGTCCAGCGGCTGGTGGCCGGGCCGCCCGGCCAGCCGTCGCGCGGGATCGCCCAGCAGGCCGGCGAAGTCGCGCTTGAGGATCTCGATCGCGCCGTGGTCCACCGCCAGGTGGATGAACGCGGCGGCGCACGCGATGACCCGATCGCCCGCCTCGGGAGCGATGGCCACCGCCACGCGCACCGGCCGACGCGCCGGATCGGGCGACTCGTGCAGCCACTGGATGAGCGCCTCGGCCACTGCAGGACGGTCCTGCGGTCCCCACCGTCCCTCGCCCAGCGAGCAGATTTCCAGTAGCTGGACGCCGGCCGCCGCGACCCGCTGGCGGGGCTGCTCGCCGGGCACATAGGTGGTTCGCAGGACCTCGTGCCGCGCGATCAGCGCCCCAGTCGCCTCGGCCACGTCGCTGACGGACACCACCGCCGGCACCGGGAGCTCGACGCACAGGTTCGCGTAGAAGTGGTCCGGGGCCCCGCTCACCCATGCGTAGACGTCAAGCTGGCCCAGGGTGAGCGGTCCCTCGCCTGCCCGCTCCCCGGCGAACTCGACCGGGATCGACCCCATCGGGGTCAGCCGCAGGCGGCGACGACGGCTGACCTCGATGTCAGTGCCGGTGCTCATCGCTGATCAGCCGAGCAGTTCACGAGATCCAGCGTCGCCAGCGCCATAGACACCATATCGATCACGCCCAGCTCTCTCACTTCGAAACGGGGGGTCTGGTGACATCGCGGCGCGCCCGGTACACCCGCACAGGTCGTCGGTGACCATGTGCGTGCGGATGCTGACCCTGCTGCCGAAGACAAACATACGCAGACGGCCGCGGACAGCCCCCTCCGAGATTGCCGATCGTCGTGGTCGGCCGATCCTGCAGGGCGGAAATGCCGTGGCCTTATCGGCCACGTGTCGCTAGGCTCGCTGGGTGGCGGTGGGATCAGGGCTTTCGCAGCTGGATGGCTATCCGTTCGAGGTGCGCTACAGCGATGGATCCCTGGTGCGGGCGCGAGCGGCGGCCGATATCGCCGCTGCCGCCTACGTTTTCTTCAGCCAGCTGTTCGGAGGAGTTGAGCCGGACATCGCCGTTATCGTGGCCGGCGAAGCGGACTGGTCGGGCAACGTCCCGTACGGGCTGCCGTTCTTCAGAAATGACGCCGCTGAGATCCGACCCGGCATCGTGCTGATGCCAGCCGGAGGCGGAGACTTCTGGAAGGGAATCGGGCAGGACATCCGCGACGCGTCACCACGCGGGTATGCGAAGCTGCTTGCGACGTACCCGGACGGCGCAGGTGGCCTGGACCTGCAGCCGTTTTTCGACCTCGTGACGATCCATGAGCTTGGGCACGCGTTCGGGGTGCTCGGGGATCTCCGGCTGCCCACCTTCTGGCTCGGCGAGATCTTCGTCAACCTGGCCATGCACGCGTTCGTCGCAACCCAGCTGCCGGCGAGCCTCCCGACGCTCGAGGTGCTCCCCACCGTGGGAGCAGGAAGCCGCAAGCTCGCCGCCCGGATGCGCGCCGAGGGGTACAGCACGCTGGAGGAGCTGGACGCGCACTACACGGGTGGTGACGACTCGATGGACCCGCTGAACTATGTCTGGTACCAGGACCGGTGGATGCGGCTCGCGGCAAAGATGTTCGAGGTTGACGGTGTGGACGGACTGGTCCGCTTCTGGGATTGCTTTCACTCGGCCGATCGCGTCAACCCCAGCGACGCCACAGCGGCCTCACTGGCCCCTCTTCTCACAGCCGAAATCAGCCCGACCCTTGGACGGGCGATCCGGGACTGGCGTTAGACGCCCAGCCAAGCGACGCGACTCCTAGTCGATACGATGAATCGATGGGTCATATGGAGGAGTTGCGGCATGCGTGACGGTCCGGCATACCTGAAGGGGTTCGACGCGAGCCGGCCGAGCCTCGCGCGTGTCCATGACTACTGGCTTGGCGGCAAGGACAACTTTGGCGCCGACCGCGAACTCGCCGAGCAGGTTATCGCGGCCTACCCCAATATCGTGCTCTCGGTGCGGGCCAACCGCGCGTTTCTCGGTCGCGCTGTGCGATACCTCGTCGCCGAATGCGGGATCCGGCAGTTCCTGGATGTCGGCACCGGGATCCCGGCCGCGGACAACACGCACGAGGTAGCGCAGCACCTGGCACCGGACAGCCGGGTGGTCTACGTCGACAACGACCGTTGCAAGTCGGGTTGTGCGCACGCGCGCTGGACCGGTCAGGCTGCCTGAAGCGAACAAGGGAAAGGGAAGCGATCAGAGCCGACATCCAAAGTGCATCCAAGCGTCCTAAGCTAGGGGCGTCCAAGCGGATGTCGGTTGGCTGCTGCAAGTGCACGAACTAGTCGGTACTCCAGCCAAAATAAACTTCTGCTCGGCGGAGCTTGTCGCTGTTGAAGGTCAGAATTTCAGTGTTCACGCTCTTGCTGCCATTCGGGTGTTCTGCCTCGTATGTGATGACGACCTCATCGCCGGACTCGATGAGTCGAATAAATTCGATCACTCCGCCTTTTCCTGCGCCAGGCCAGCAACGTTCAAAATACCCTGCACGGTCCAAGTGTGGATCTGGTGGAGCGGAAAAGGTAAAATCGTCTGCCAGGTGTTCCTCAAGAAAGTGACGGTCACCCTTGGCGAAGGCGCTGTAATATTCTTTTGCGATTTGGATTCGACTGCTCATCCAGGCTTTCTCCTCATCTTAATCGTACGCGCGTAGCACGATTGTACTTCCGGGATGTGCGGCTCTGGGGTATGAGCATGGCATTCATATGGTGACAAGCTCGGTCTACGACCCGGCCGCCATCCTGGCCGCGGCTGCGGACACGCTCGACTTCACCAGGCCAGTGGCAGTGATGCTGATAGCCGCGATCCATTGCGTCCAGGACGACGACGAGGCCCTCTCCATCGTGGGTCACCTGATGGACGCGTGCCCGCCGGGCAGCTATCTCGCGATTACGCACGCCACCAGCGACTTCAGTCCCGGCCAGGTAGGCCAGATGAACCAGCTCATGAACGAGTCGGCCATGGCCGAAAAGCGAGTCACCAGGGACCGGGCCGGTGTTGCGCGCCTGTTCGGCGACTATGAACTCGTCGAGCCTGGCCTGGTCCGCGCCCCGGAATGGCGTCCGGATACCGAGATTGAAGCCGCGAGCCCATGCGGCCTCTGGGGCGGCATAGCACGCAAGTCCAGCTAACCGAAAGAGGGACGCCTGGGGTTTACGCCGTTGCCTCCATGGCCTGGAGGTAGGCGCGGTGCTTGCCGACGTTGATTCCGAAGCACCACACCCACCCGGCTGTTACCCCGGACTGGCTGGCCTGCCGGAGGGCATGCAGGTCAATGTAATCTGCTCGCCCGGTCGGCTGCGGCGGGATCTCCCCGGCACAGCCGAGGCAGAACACGCTGCTGCCTGCCGGAGTTGCCAGCTGGCTGCCGAACCTGGCCACGAACCTGCTGAACGCCTTGACCGGGTGCGCCGGGAACTCCGGCCCAAGCCACCATGCGCCGCGCAGCTGCGTGCCGGTACCGTCCTGAGGGTCGTGAGCCATGATGAGCACGGAGAAATCATAGAGCCGCACGGGTGCTTCAGGCGGGTGTGGTTACAACCCTCATGCCTCAGGGGGAATGTAACCACACCCGATCATTCGAGGGATGCTAGTTCACGACGGCGGGCTGGTTGGCGAAGCCGGCCATGGGAGACGGGTCGTAGGCGCCGCCGAACCCCACCGGTCCAGCAAACAGCACCGCGTTCACGGACACCGACCCAGGGGCAAACGGGTACGTGCCGCTGGCCGAAGGCTGGATCACGACGTCGACGGTCTGCGGGCTCCCGGTGCAGTTGATGGCTGGCGAGGTGCCGGAATAGGTGTAGAGCTGGGTAACGGCCGTCTTGATGTAGCCTCCGTCACCCTGGGTGCAAGTGACGGAGAAAACGGTCTGCCAGCCCGACTCCTGCAACCCGGCGACCGTCGTCTGATACGTGTTGACGCTGGTGACGCTGAAGCTTCCGGTCCCCTGGGCATGCGCCGTCCCGGACACGATGCCTGAGACGCCGAACGCGGTACCCGCCGCGACCACGACCCCCGCCGCGAGCACGCCGAACTTCTTCCTGCCGATCATGGATGATCCCCTGTCCACTCTTGCCACTTCGAGAAGCGTGCGGATGCACGCATAGCGCCAGCGTGCCAGGCACATGTGGCAAATGCGTCACAAGTAACACGGTGTTCACCGGTTCACCGGTTCACCGGGCGGACCGGCTCTGCGCCAATACACGCCCTTGCCGGCAACGAATAACGCGTGAAGGACCTGGGCTCAGTCGCTAGCGCGGACGGCCGGCGGCGAAGGACATAGAGGTGGCAGCATGGCCGGGCTTGTCTTGATAGGTATCGTGGCCGGTTTCCTGGCCGGTATTTCGCCGTGCATCCTGCCGGTCCTGCCGGTCGTGCTTGTCGCCGGAGCCAGCTCCCCGGCAGGCACCGAGACACCGCAGGGCCCGCCTCGTGCTGGTCTGGCACGTTCGCTGGCTGTGATCGGCGGCCTTGTCCTGAGCTTCAGCATCATCGTCCTTGCCGGGTCGGAAATCCTCTCGCTCCTGCACCTGCCGCAGGACGCCCTGCGCGACGCCGGTATCGCGCTGCTGGCCGTGGTCGGGCTCGGCTACCTGATCCCGCCGCTGGGCAGGCTGCTCGAGCGTCCGTTCGCGCGTGTCCGCACTCGCCAGCCGAGCGGCAGGACCGGAGGCTTCCTGCTCGGCCTGGCCATCGGCGTGGTGTACGTCCCCTGCGCCGGACCGGTGCTGGCCGCGCTCGCGGTTGTCGGGGCGACGCACCGGGTGGGGCTGACGGCCGTCATCCTCACCGCCGCGTTCGCCGTAGGGACCGCTGTGCCGCTCCTCGCCGTTGCCCTCGCGGGTGGCCAGCTCACCAGCCGGATCGGCGCCATCCGACGCAAGGCGCCACAGCTGCGGCTGATCGGCGGCGTCGTTCTTGTCATCATGGCCGTGGTCATCTCCACCAACGCCCTGGCGGGTCTGCAGCGTGATGTCCCCGGATACGCCGATGCGCTCCAGGGCTCGGCTAAGGTCCGCGACCAGCTCAACGCGCTGACCGGCGTTAAGCACACCACGCTGAGCAGCTGCAACTCGAGCGCCACCACGCTGGTCAACTGCGGTCCCGCGCCGAACTTCACCGGGATCACCGCCTGGCTGAACACCCCTGGTGGCAAGCCTCTTTCTCTCAGCGAGCTGCGGGGCAAGGTGGTCCTTGTCGACTTCTGGACCTACTCGTGCATCAACTGCCAGCGGACACTTCCCCACGTCGAGACCTGGTACAAGGACTATGCCAAGGACGGTTTCGTCGTCGTGGGCGTGCACACCCCGGAGTTCGCCTTCGAGCATGTCGTCTCCAACGTGCGGGCGCAGGCGGCGGCGCTCGGGGTGCGGTACCCGGTCGCCGTCGACGACAACTACGCCACGTGGAACGCCTACGACAACGAGTACTGGCCTGCCGACTACCTGATCGATGCGCAGGGCAACGTCCGTTCTGTGCATTTCGGCGAGGGTGGTTACTCAACCACGGAGCAGCTGATCCGCCAGCTCCTCCAGGCCGCCCACCCCACCGTGTCGCTGCCGCCCCCTTCCGATGTACCCAACCTGACCCCGACCGGAGAGCTGAGCCCGGAAACATACGTCGGCTACCAGCGGCTCCAGTACCTGGACCCTGACGATGCCGTCGAGGGCTCGCCAGCGGTCTACCACTTCCCCGCCACACTTCCCCTCGGCGCGCTTGGCCTGGCCGGGACCTGGACCGACAACTCGGAGGAAGCCACCGCTGGCACCGGAGCGGAGATGGAACTCGGCTTCCTCGCCCAGGACGTCTACCTGGTGCTCAGCGGAAAGGGAACCCTCGATGTGTCCATCGACGGCCACCATACGCAGACCATCGACGTCAGCGGGGTTCCGCGGTTGTACACGCTGTACCAGGCTGGCTCGGCGACTCAAGGAACGCTCCAGCTGCACGCCTCACCAGGCATCGAGGCCTACGACTTCACCTTCGGCTGACAGTCGCGCGGTCGCTCAGTCAGGGGATCACGACGATCTTCTTGCCGGGTGAGGAGACCTGCGCCTCCCACGCCTGCGTAGCCTCGTCCAGCGAGTACGTGGCCGTTGGCAGCTTCAGCGAGCCCGCTGCCGCGAGGGCTGCGACGTGCCGGTAGCTGGCGAGGACGTCGGCCGGCTCCGCGCGTGTCGCGCTGAAGCCGATGAGCGTCAGCTGGGCGGCGCGGAGCCATTCGGCACGGAATGCCATCCCGTCGCCGCCGGCCGCGCCGACGTTCAGGTAGCGGCCGCCTGGCTTCAGGCAGGCCAGCGCCGTCTGTGCCCACACACCCCACACCGAGTCCACAACCAGGTCAACGGGACCGCCGAGGGAAGCCAGCTGCGCCGGTAGCGGCTCGTCGCCGAGCAGTGCCACGCCGTCCGCGCCAGGCGGGAGCTGCGCGAGGCGCTCGGGATTACGGCCGGCGGCGATCACGCGCTTAGCGCCGGCCAGTCTCGCGAGCTGGATGACGGCCGTGCCCAGTGGACCGGTGGCGCCCAGCACGAGGACGCTCTCACCCGGCTGGATCCCGGCCTTGCGCAGCGACAGGTCCGCGCTCGTGCCGACCACGCCGACTGCCGCGGCCGCGACACTGTCGAGTTCCTCCGGAACCGGGATGCATGTCGCACGGCTGGTCAGCAAGAGCTCGGCCATCCCGCCGTTGACACCAGGGGCCAGGCCCGCAGGGGCGGCGGCGCGCACTCGCAGCCCCTGGTCAGGTCCGGCCACGATGGTGCCGACCGCCTCGATCGCGGGAACGTACGGAAGCTGCGGCGGCCCCGCCCGGTGATGCCCTGAGGCGATGTGAACATCGATCGCGTTCAGGGCTGCCGCCTCGACCTTGACAAGTACGAGGCCGTCGGTGGCTGGCGATGGGTCGGGATGGGCGATCACGCGCGGTGCCGTGCCGAGCGTGTCGATTACTGCTGCCTTCATGGTTACCCTCGATCCTTCGTGGCGGTCGGGCTGTGCGGGGTGTCGTTCGGCCGGGTGCCGGCGTCGAATGCGGTGTTCGCGAGCGATGTGAGCTCGGCTGCGACGGCGGCCGGGCTGGTCGTGTGCGGGAGGTGGCCGCTGTCGATGACCACGAGCCTCGACCCGGGGATCAGGTCCCGGGCCGTCTCGGCGGCACGGAGCGACAGGACGGGGTCGTGCCGTCCCCAAATCAGGACGGTGGGGGCGGTGATCTTCCCGGCCTGGGCCCGGAGGTCGTGCTCGGGGAGGCTGAAGCTGTGCCAGATCTCGGTGACCGCCGTTACTCCCGGGATGGTGCGCGTGATCGCGATGGCGGCGGCCCGCGCCCGGTGGTCGGCGGCGGTGCGCGGACGCATGTACGCCCGGGAGAACAGAGGATAGATGCGGCGGGCAAACCAGGGGCGGCTCATCAGCGCGCAGAACACCCGGGCCGAGAGCCTGGAGCACTCGAAGCCGCCGCCGTCGATGATCATCAGGCCCTTCACCAGGTCAGGTCGTCTGATCGCCAGCCGGGCGGCGACGTTGCCGCCGACCGAGTTTCCGGCCAGGACGGCGCCGCCGGGCGTGAGCGAGTCGAGGAGTTCCTCGACGATCTGGGCTAGCCGCAGCTCGGTGGACGGCGCAGTACCGGCCGGGGACCCGCCGTGCCCTGGCCAGTCGATGCCGATGCTGCGAAACCCCTCGGGGAGCAGCTTGCGGACCTCGTCGTAATCACGTTGCTCATGGCCGCCGCTGGGCAGCAGGATGATCGGGTCGCCGCTGCCGAAAGAGTCGTACGCGACCGTTCCTGCGGATGTCGACATTGTGGTCATGGGGCCAACCTTAACATAATGACCGACCGGTCGGTCACTCAGGTCAGTTCCTCCGGTAGCGACGGGGCATATACTCCGGGCGATGGCAGATGGAACGAGGGCCTCCGGCGCCCTGCAGACACGCGAGGCGCTGCTCGATGCCGGCGCGGCGCTCGCTGAGGAGCACGGGCTGGCCAGCGTCAGCGTGAACATGGTGGTCGCGCGGGCGGGGGTCGCCAAGGGGACCTTCTACGTGCACTTCAAGGAGCGCGCGGCGTTTGTCGATACCATGCACGCGCGCTTCCACGCCCGGGTCGAGGCCGCTGTCAGCCAAGCTGTCGCGGGACTGCCGCCCGGCGCCGAGCGGCTCTTCCGCGGTTCTGAGGCCTACCTCGACGTCTCACTCGCGAACAGGGGCGTCAAGGCGCTGTCGCTCGAGGCCCGCTCGGACCCGGCGGTGCAGGGCTCAATGGAAGCGCGGCGCGAGCGCCTCACGGCAGCGGGGGTGGCTGACCTGGAGGCCATGGGCTGGGACGACGCCCAAGCGGCGGCGCAACTGCTGGGAGCGATGACCCGGGAGATCTCGGTACTGGAATTCGACGCCGGCCACCGGCTTCCGGCGCCGCGGCGTGCGCTGAAGCGATTCCTCGGGCTGTCGTGACAGGCAGCTTTGATCCCGTGGCGCATAACCGCGCCGCGTGGGATCGCGAAGTGGGTAACGACAACGAGTGGACCAGGCCGGTCGGGCCTGAGGCTATCGCCCGGGCACGCGCCGGGGACTGGCCCGTGGTCCTGATCGGCTATCAGCCGGTGCCGCGTGAGTGGTTCCCGGCTGATCTGCCCGGCAAGGAGGTGCTGTGCCTGGCTTCTGGCGGGGGGCAGCAGGGGCCCGTGCTTGCGGCAGCGGGTGCGGTGGTGACCGTGTTCGACAACTCACCACGGCAGCTCGGCCGGGACGAAGAGGTCTCCATCCGGGAAGGGCTAGCCATCCGCACCGTGCTCGGCGACATGCGCGACCTGAGCGTGTTCGCCGATGCCAGCTTCGATCTGGTCTTCAACCCGGTGTCGAACGTGTTCTGCCCCGATCTCGCGCCGGTCTGGCGGGAATCGTTCCGCGTGCTGCGCCCGGGCGGAATCCTGATGTCGGGGTTCATGAACCCCGACCTCTTCATCTTCGACATCACCGCGCTCGACGAGCGCGACGAGCTCGTCGTGCGTCACCAGCTCCCGTTCAGCACCCTCGACCTGCCGGATACCGAGCGCCTGATCTCCTACGGCACCGGCCCCATCGAGTACAGCCACTCGCTCACCGACCAGATCGGCGGCCAGCTGACAGCCGGCTTTACCCTTACCCACCTGGTCGAAGCCCCGCATCACGCGGACGCCACGGCCCGGTATATGCCCGGTTACTTCGCCACTCGCGCCCACAAGCCAGAGCCGTGACCTGACGAGTTACAGTGAGCTAGGGTTTGTCCGTGGCCAATCTGGCTGGCGAGATCGGTCAGCTCCGCGACGAGGGACTCCCCGCTGTCCGGGTAATCGTCCCGCCTGACCGCAGCGCCCGCCTGTTCCAGGATGATCTCGATCCGGACGACGTCGTCTTCGACGGCAACCTGACACCGATGCTCATCTGGCACGAGCGCTACCCTGTCGGCCGCGGATGGCGGACCGGCTGGGTACTCACCTTCGACACCGACGGCCGGGGGAATTCGGACGACTACATCGTCGGCCTCAGCCTCGGCGCCGTTGACGCCGCCGTGACGCAGGCCCGCGAGTACCTGCGGGCGGTGGGATATCCCCCGTGCGGCTGGCGGCCATGATTCTGTCGAAGGTCCGAGATCCTCGCTTGGTGACGATCCGCCGCGGTGGGACCCTCACCGACTCCGATCACCATCTCCTGGCTCTCTGGGCGGCATCGTGCGCAGAGCACGTTCTTGACCTCTTCGAGTCGGTTCAGCCACATGATCCACGACCGCGTCAGGCGATCGAGGCCGCCCGCGCCTGGGTGCGCGGCGAGGTCACGATGACCCAGGCTCGGGCGGCGGGCGGCCATGCGATGGGCGCGGCCAGAGACCTGCGCGGAGCGGTACGTCATGCCGCGTACGCCGCCGGCCAGGCCGGCGCTGTCGCGCACGTCGCCGCGCACGACCTCGGCGCCGCCGCCTACGCGATCAAGGCCGCACGCGCTGCCGACACGGAAGCAGAGGCCGCGGGGCGACGTGAGTGCCGGTGGCAGCGTGATCAGCTTCCGGCCGCGATTCGCGACCTCGTACTCGACGACCAGCGGCTGCGGAACGAGCTCTGCTGGTCAGTGTTTGACTGCTGAGCGTGCCTGGATGATCCGTGACTCCGGTCAGCCCGCGAGGATCACCTTGGCCACGGCCTCGACCTGGGCGACGCTGAGCAGATCGCGGCCTGGCTGCCGAGCCCTGGTACCGGCGTGAGGGTTCCGGTCGCCACCGAGGTGAGCGATTGCAGCGTCGTACCGGCCGGGTACAAGCCCACCGTCAATGCTTCGTTGCTGCCGCTGTAGCTGCACACAGTCTGGGGAAAGCCCGAGCTCGGCGGCTGCACCTTCAGCGCGTTGTACTTGGCGTTGGCGGCGGCGCTGGACGCGGAGGAACCGCCGCAGCCGGCGAGGGCGAGGATGCCGGTCGCGAAGATCGCTCCGGGCAGGGCTGATCTGGATGAAACGCGCTGAGTCATGCGGGTCAGCTGCGCCGCCGACGGTAGCCAGTCGGGCGCTCGCCGATCTCCCCTCCTGCCTGCAGCCGGTCGACGTTCCACGCGAGCTGCGCCGCGGTCGCCGCGGAGACGCCCGGCGGGACTGTTACGTGCTCTAGTGCCTTGGCGAAGTCGGCTAGGGCCGCGGTGATGATCTGCTCTGGTTCGCCGGTGCCGAGCGCGTTCCAGTGCTCGGCCTCACGGATGAGGTGCGCAGCGCTGATGCGCCGGTGGTCGAAGCTGCCATAGATGGCGAGCGCGAGGTTGTAGTCGATCCGGCCGTCCTGGAAGAGGTTGGGGACCGCGTCGTAGACGTCTGTGAGCACACTGCGGCCGGGAAGGTGCAAGATGGCCAGGTTCTTCGCATGCGCGTCGTTATCGCCTAGGAGCACGGTGAACGTGAGCCTGCGCACGAAGTCGGCGACCGGCCGCCCCTCCCCCTGAAGCGAGCCGAGAACCTCGGCGATCCGGTACGCGCTCGGGCGGTGGGAGTCACGCGGCGCACTTGGGTCCTGGAATTTCGCATGATCATCGACCCAGTCCAGGCCCAGCGCCTGAGCGGCGTCCTCCTGATGGATCAGGGCAGCCGTCTGGCCCTCGACAGCCCGATCGTAGCGCTCGATAACCAGGTACTGGCGGGCGCCGCTGCCGACAAGCTCGGTGCTGTAGCGCGCGAGCCCGAGCTCGGCGGCCAGTGCATGGCCGTAGTACTCCCTGGCGAGCCCGTCCGGGCGCCCCGGGAGTCTCGGCTTGAGGATGTGGGTGGAGTGCGCGCGGCCGTGGGGGAGGTACCAGTTACTGTCGAACCGGGCGAGCAGCAGCTTCGGCTGCAGGCCGGCGAGCATGGAGCGGCTCTGCTCATCGGAGCCGAGGTCGCCATCATCGGCGGCCCGCTGGAGGCGCTTGATGATCTCGCCGTCACTGATCGGCTCGTAACTCGGCTGCGTCTGGCTTGCCGTGTCCGGGTCGCTTACCGTCACGGCGCCGGCGATCGAACTGCCGAACTCGCGCAGCATCGCGTACAGGTCTGCCGGGTTGCTGATGCCGCGGCGCTGGGTCAGCCGCTCGCGCTGGCGGCCCTCAAGCGCATATCCCCCGAAGAAGCTGCTCGCTGCAGGCGACGGCGCCTTCAGCAGGACAGACCCGAACGACTCCGTCAGCGTGACAGGCCCGGGGATGTACCCGTCAGCCCACTCAAACTCGATGCGTTCCCGCCGGGAGCCGCGGGTAATCCAGCCGAGCTGCTCGCCATGCAGACGCACCTCCAGCCTGTCAGCCATCAGAACGGCCATCCCCGGCAGCCGGGTCACCGGTGTCGAACGTCACACTGAGAGTGATACCGAGCGATTTCAGCGTGCGCAGCAGACGGGTGATGTACACCGTGCTCCGGCCGGCCTCCAGCCTGTAGAGGTAGAACCGGTCGTAAGCGTTCGCCTGCGCGAGATCCTCCTGCGAGATGCCGCGTGCCTCGCGCACGGCGCGGATCGCGTCGCCGATGTCACGCGGCTTGCGCACCTCGATCGTCCTGCGGGCCATGACCACCCCCTGGGTCTACGTGAGGAAATCCTCACATCGCTTGACGTGAGAATATCTCCACATCCCGCACTGTGCGAAAATCCCCACACCGTAACCAGGTGAGAATCAGCTCGATGAGTCCTGCCGAGGTGGCGGACATGCTGACAGCATGGACTGGCCGGGTCGGTGAACGCGCCTGGCTCCGCGCCTGTTCGTACTCGCCGCCGCCCTGACCGCGGCCGCAGATCTCCGCCACATCCGCCAGCTCGGCCTCACCGAAACTCGAGACGCCGATCGAGCGGGCGTATCCCAGCTCGGCGGCGTGCACCATGCCGGGCCAGGCCCAGCTCAGGGAGAAGTCCGGACGGCCTTCTCGATGCGCTCGCCGAGGGTCTGGTCAACGTTCACCGGTCACCTGGAAGTAGCCGAACGCGCCAGATCCCTTGGCGTGCGGCTGCCGTTCCGGGATCCGCTCCCGGTTGAAGTTGGCCATCTGCTCGATCAGGTAGTGATCATTCAGCAGGACCGGGCCATCGGGCCCCACCGTCAGCGAATGCTCCAGGCTGGCTACCGGGATACCGGCATCGGTCGTAGCAGGCTCAGGCTCTGCACTGGACATCGACAGTTCTCCTTACCGGGTCACCGAGTGCGCTTTCCACTCCCACGCAAGCATCAGTACCCCACCGGGAAGAGCCCATCCAGGATCGCTGTCACGTTGGGCGGCCCACTAGAGTGGACGGGAGTTTTGCTCCTCTCCAGCGGGCGTGGCCCGAGGCAAGGAAACGATCATGTGCCCCATGCCCGTAGATGGCGTGACACCCGCGGTTGTTCCAGGATCCCGGCCCGCCCATCACTCCGGCCCCGGCTATGTGGCGAGCCCCAAAGCGCGCGACTTCGAACTGGACGCGCCGCTGAAAGAGGCCGCGGCCCGGTGGCTGAACCTTGTTCCCGCCGGACACCGCCATGACGCCGGGGAATCGGCGAAAAATGTTGTGGAGACGCTGCGGGAACACACCCGCAGCTGCCCCGATCACCCGCTTGGGGCGCTGTGGGTGGCCCATCGCTACCTGGGGGATCCGGTGCCCGCGGTCCGGATCGCGGCGCTCGTGCTCGCCTCGGAGGCGCTGTGGTGGCTTGGGCATTTTGAGGATGCACGCGAGGCCGCCCAGGCAGCGGTCGACACTGATCCGGCGTCTGCCCAGGCGCTGTGGCGCCTTGCGGTCGCGCTGTACCGCCAGGGCCGATTCGAGGAGGCGGGCCAACGCCTCGATGGCCTTCTGGACGTGGCCAGCCGGTTCGCCCCCGCGTGGGCGCTACGCGGCCAGGTCAAGGTCTGGCTCAATGCGAGCAATCCCGAGGCGGGGCGGCACGACTTCACCGCCGCGGCGGCGCTGAACTCCGGTTCTGACATCTGGGTGGTGCCGTACCGGATACCGAGCGCTGCCTTCGAGGCGCAGGCCGATGCGGAGATAAGGCTTCACGACTCCGAGACGGGCAGCTCAGCCGGCGTCCGTGCGGACGTAGTGCCGCTTCCGGACAGGTCCCGGGTGGAGCTGGGTGTGGATCCGGATCGCCGGTGGCATCTGGAAGGGCCTAGCGCTGGAGGCGGCGATTCTGACAGCCAGTTTGGCGGGCTGGGCGGAGACTTCGCGGCCGGGGCACGGTCGCGGGTCGCCTTCGGGATGAGGTTCGTTCTTTATCAGCGGAACATCGAGAACCTCTGCAAGGACAAGGCAGCCCTGCACGAGGAGATCCGGAAGTCGGTGGCCGAGCTTTTCGACGCGGCTCTCGAACCCAACCTGACGGTCGCGATCAAGGGTGCGCCCGAGCAGCACGCCGAGGGGGCGAACATCCCAGGGGAAGAAGACAGCTAGTACGGCCGACCGGTTCAGGGTGCCAATGGTGCCAACGGTATCGCTGGCGAGGCAATTCGGCGGCCGCGAACCGACCCGTTGGCGCCATCGGCACGCTGCCGAGCACGAAAACGGGTCCGGTAACAGATCTTTTCCGACTTGTGCTGTTGAGTTACGCTCACCGAGAGTCGACTCACCGCAACCCCCTGCGAGACCGACATTGCGGACCGGGCTGCGCCTAGAGCACAAGGGAGTCTCCGCATGCTACGACGATGGCCCATTCTCCTCGCCGCGCTCGCGTTGTCGGCGGGCACCGCACTCGCGGCCGGCGGCACCACGGCAGTGGCTAACGCCACCACCCCCGCTGTCGCCCCGTCCGCGATCAACCCCGGCGGAATCGCCCACCTGATCGGACCGACCAGCGATGTCACTGGCGTCCTCACGCAAGCCGAAAGCACGAACTGGGCCGGCTACGCGGACACAGCGGGCACGTACACAAGCATAACGGCGAGCTGGGTACAGCCGGCTGCCACCTGCGGCAGCGGCGACCAGTACGCCGCGTTCTGGGTTGGCATCGACGGTTACAGCAGCTCAACCGTCGAGCAGACCGGCTCCGAGGTCGACTGCATCGGCAAGACTGCTGAGTACTACGCCTGGTATGAGATGTACCCGGGCCCCTCGGAGAACTACTCCAACACGGTGAAAGCCGGCGACGACTTCACCGCCACGGTGACCTGGCTGGGCGGCGAAAAGTTCAGCCTGTACATCGACGACAGTACCGAGGGCTGGAGCCACACCACTGACGCGAGCCTGGGCTCCACTCCGGCCCGTACATCGGCCGAGGTCATCGTCGAGGCTCCGTGCTGCTCTGAGAGCGGCGGCGTCCTGCCGCTGGCCGACTTCCACTCGATCACCTTCACCGGCGCGTACGCCAACGGAAAACCTATCGGCACACCCAGCCTCGACCCGGTGCAGATCAGCTTGATCGACAGCACGCAGAAGGACGAGCTCACCTGCTCCGCGCTCGGCGACGACGGCACGAGCTTCACCTGCACCTGGATCCGCACCAGTTAACGTAACTGAGCACCCGGCTGACCGCCCCGCCGGCGTATCGCGGCGGGGCGGTTAACCCCGTCCAATCTATGGGTGGGGGAATCGCAGGTCGCCGACCTCGCCAAGGTAGTCGGCCATGCCATAACGGGGGGCAGACAGCTCGTAGTCTGTCTGGCCATCGACCCAGGTGCCGATTATCTCGGCATAGCGACGTGCGGCGGCCGGTTCGGCCGGGTCGTTGAGGACGGCAGCCAGAAGCTGGTCATGCTGGTCGCGGAGAGCGGCACCGATGGCCAGGGCACACAGCACGGCGTGTGGAGTGTCGATTCCGTAGGTCTGCTTGATGACGTTGAAGAATGTGTGCGTCGTGCCCTCGCGTTCTTCCTTGTGCGCGCTGATCAGGTCGTTCTCCACGCTGATGAGGCGGCAGACGAGCCAGCGCAGCTGGTCCAGGCTCGCCGAGACCGGCGAGCCTGGATCGAGCACGGCAGGCTTGAGCCGGATGAGGATCATGGAGGGAAAGGCGCCGATCGTCGCCTGCCGGTTAGCCAGGTACTGGGCGATCGTCGGCATCGTGCCGCTTGCTCGCCAGCGTTCCTCCCGCTCTACGGCGGCCATGAAGGCGTCTACGCTGTCGGCCAGCTCAGGTATCACCGGCTCGGCGCCCATGCGGACGATGTGCTGCCGCAGGTCGAGGCAAGCGCGATGATAGAGGTCGGCGCCGGCGGGCAGTTCTCCCGTGCGCAGGATCTGGGCGCAGGCGGTCTTGTACGCCGACAGTGGCCTGCCCAGCTCATTGATCTTGTCGTCCAGAGCCGAAACGAGCGCCATGCCCCGGACGATAAGGTCGATCACCTGCGGATCCTGCCCCAGGGACCAGATGCTGGCGAGCATTGGCATGCTGTACGCCTGCAGGCTGTCGTACTCCTCCGGCCGGAACAGGCCTGACTCATAGATCCAGTCGAGCGCCGGGCCCGCGATGAGGAAGTCCTCGGGCTCATAAGTCCGCCACTGGCGTCCGCGCAGCAGCTGCGTTCGGATCCATGGCATGTACGGGCTGAAGCTCGTGAACGATCCGATCGCGGGCGTCCCTAGCGTGGTCACAGCGGTGTTCATTGCGTTACTCCTAGGCTGAGGTGAGCGGATTCGGCGGGCCCATGCTGCGGCTGGGTTCCGCGGGCGGTGACACGCAACCGCAGCCGGCGCGGCGACAGTGTGGTGCGCGGCTTGGGGCGGGCATTCTTGCCGGGGAGGAAGTCGACCTGCCAGTGTCTTGCGATGCTGGCGAGAACAAGGGTGGCTTCGGTCATGGCGAAGGCATCCCCGATGCACTTACGGGCACCGGCGCCGAAGGGGATGAACGCGTCGCGGGCAGGCGGGCTGGTCCAGCGACCGGGGTCGAAGTCGTCGGGGCCGGCGTGCACGTCGGGGCGGTGGTGGATGAGGTACGGGCTGTAGGCCATGACCGTGCCCGCGGGAATGACGTGAGCGCCGAGCCTGGTGTCGGTGGTCGTGGTGCGGGTGATGATCCAGGCCGGAGGGTAGATCCGCAGGGTCTCGGTGAGGACCCGGCCGGTCAGCTCCAGCCGGGGCACGTCCGCATAGGCCGGCGTGGCGCCGGCCAGGACGGTGTCCACCTCGTCCTGCAACTGCCGCTGGATGCCGGGGTGCCGCGCCAGCAGGTACAACGCCGACGTCAGGAGGGCGGCGCTGGTCTCGGTGCCGCCGAAGAGAAAGGTCAGGATCTGGTCGGTGATCTCGGCGTCGGAGAAACTCTGGCCGGTGGCGCCAGCGTCCATGCTGGTGTCGCGGGTTGCCACCAGCATGGAGAGCAGGTCACCGTGGTCGGCACCGTCGGCGCGGTAGGCGTCGGTGATCTGGCCGATTGAGTGCCGTAGCCGGGCGCGTGCCCGCTGGTAGCGCCGGTTGCCCGGCGTCGGCAGCCTGGCGAATGGCAGAGGGAGAATCATGTGCGCGTAGATCCCGTCCATGACGGCGGCGAAGTCATCCAGGATCTGGCTGTGGGCGGCTGGCGGCAGTGCGGTACCGAACATCGTCGCGGCGATGACCCTTATGGTCAGGGCCGTCATCTCGGGCAGAGCATCAATGATCTGGCCGTCGCGCCAGGCTCCCGTCACCGCCTGGCACTGGTCGGCCATCGTCTGCGCGTAGCCGGGCAAGCGCGCCTGGTGGAAGGCCGGCTGGGTCAGGCGGCGCTGCCGCCGGTGCTCCCCGTGCGGGCAGGTACCCAGGCCGTTGCCGAACACCTCACTGGCCTTGTCGACAAGCGGTCCTCCCTTCTCGAAGGTGCGACCGTCCAGCAGCATCTGCCGGGTCAGTTCGGGATCGCACACCACGATCGCATGAACGAGCCCGAGCCTGATCCGCACCAGGTCACCGTGCTCCGGCAGGGAACTGAGAAAACGCAGCGGATCACGCAGCAGAGCCAGGGTGTGCCCGAGCAGCGGCAGCGCCCCCGGCGCCCGCCCGCATGCCTTGGCAGCAGGCACGTCAGTCACGTTCATGCCGACCTGCTTACGATTGCGTCGGCGATGGTGCGGAGCGAGGCGGCCGCCGGCTGGGCGAAGGGTCCCTGATCCAGGGCGTCCAGCGCCCGTCGGTACCGGGCCGTGATCAGTTCTTCGACGGCTTGCGGAACCTGGAGGGCAGTGAGGATCTGCCGGACCCGCGCCGCACCGTCCTGGTCCAGGTCCGGCCGGCCGACCAGATCCCTGAGGGTGTCCCGCTGGCCAGGCGTGGCCCGCTCATACGCCACCGCGAGCACGATGGTCGGCTTTCCCTCCCGCAGGTCATCCAGGACCGGTTTGCCGCTGCATCGCGGATCGCCGAACACCCCCAGCAGGTCATCGCGCAGCTGGAACGCCTCCCCCAGCGGCATCGCGAACTCCGAGCAGTGCCGCAGCAGCCCGCCGTCGGCTCCGCCCAGCGCGGCGCCGATCTGCAGGGGACGCTCGACTGTGTACTTGGCGGTCTTCAACTGCGCAATTCGCAGTACGTCGGCGACCGGGCAGCCCACCCGGCCGGTGGCGGCCAGATCCAGGTACTGTCCGGCCATCACCTCGGCTCTCATCTGATCTACCAGCCGCCGCGCGGCAGCCGCCCGGTGGCCGGCCGCCAGCGGGCCGACGTGCAGCATCTCCTCGGCCCACACCAGCGCGAGGTCGCCGATCAAGATGGCACTGTTACGGCCGAACCTGTCGGCCGCTGGAACACCCGCACCATGCGGATGGCGAGCAGCCATCTGCCAGTGCACAGTCGGCCGGCCGCGCCGGGTCGCCGAATCGTCCATGATGTCGTCGTGGATCAGGGCGAAGAGGTGGAACAACTCCAGCGAGGCCGCCCAGCGGTACACCAGGTCCGCGTCACCTGCCCCGCCCGCGGCCCGCCAGCCCAGCACGCAGAGCACCGGGCGGATCCGTTTCCCGCCCGCCAGCAGGCACTCGCGCAGCAACTCCGCGAACTGGCCGAGCTCACCGTCGCTCGCCTTCTCCGACAGGAACGAGTGCAGCGACGCGTCCACCCGGCCCGCGATAACGCCCGGGTCCGGGCCGGGGATGCCGGTGCCGACGCCGTCATCGAGCAGAACTGCGGTGCGCATGGGCTCCCCCATTGAGTCAGAGAACGAGGCAGTGAGCGGGTTGCTCATGCGTCGATGATGAAACCCCGCCCCGGTGTCAGTCCCTAGGGATTTCCCCTAGTCCGATCGCGACCTTCGTATCTGTCAGGTGAAGGCTGGCCGGCGGGAGTCCCTGAGCAGCCGACGTAGCTGCTGGCGTCCGCTGAGCCCGAATTTGGCGTAGATGTTGCTCAGGTGGTATTCGACGGCCTTGGGGGTGATAAACAGCTCGGCGCCTATCTCGGCGTTGGTCATCCCCCGCTCGATCAGGCTGGCGACCTCGCTCTCCCGGTCGGTCATCGCCAGCACCGAGCGTGGTTCGGCCCGCTCCTGGCGCAGCCCGCAGGCAGCGAGCTCCCGCTCGGTCCAGGCCAGGAACGGCGCGGCCCGCAGAGCCCGGTACAAGTCGCTTGCCCGCCGCAGTCGCTCGACCGCGTCCTTCCTGTTTCCCGTCCGCCGCAGCAGCCGGCCATGGGCCACCAGCAGCCGGGCCGTGTGCACCGGCCATTGCGAACCGGCGCCTTCCTCACCGCGCGCGTAGATCTCCTGAGCTTCCGCTACGGCGCCGCGCTGTTCGGCCAGCCACCCGTCCAGCCAGGCAATGGCGGGCTGGAGGTAGCTGACCTGACCATTGCTGGTCCGCATATGTTCCAGTGCGGCCGCTGCCTGTGCCGCGCGGCCGGCTCCGGTCAGACCTTCGATCAGCAGATGCCGCCACAGCGGGGTGTACAGCCGGCTGCGGTTATCCAGTGCCTCTTCTTCCCGCCAGTGCCCAAGCGCGGCAGCCATGCCCGCGTAGTCCGCCGATGCCTGACAGACCACGGCACGGGCCATCGCCGCGTATAGCCGTTCCTGGCCGTACCCCAGGCTGCCGGCCGCTTCCTCGGCCAGCCGGGCGTGCCGCTCGGCTTCCTCGATCATGCCCCGCCCGGCCGGCACGCAGGTTGCCGCCAGGTGCAGGAGCGGCATCTCGTACCGGCGGGCGTGGATCGCAGCGGCGGAGAATCCCTGCTCGACCGTGAGCAGCACGTCGTCCCAGGCACCGGCCAGGTACTGGGCCAGCGCCAGGTAGGAGTAGGCGCGCAGGCCGAGTGTGAAGGTGGCGCCCCGGCGTGCCAGCCGCAGGCTTGCGGCCATATCAGCGATCGCCTCGGTCAGGTCGCCGGCCATCAGCCGGAATATCCCGCGGAACGCCAGGCCGTCGATATCGGCGGGACCGACGCACGCCGGGTCGGCATCGAGGTGCTCTAGCTCGGCTAGGGCGGGGCGTGCCCCGGTCAGCTGAGACGCGCCAATCGCGACCAGGGTACGGGTCTGGCTGGCGGCCGCCTCGTCCAGGCAGCCGGTAGCCAGCGCCTGCCGCGCGAACGTCATCACCTTCTCTCCGTCGCCGAGAACGGTGTAGGTGCCGGATAGCCGGTTGCTGATCACCGCGGCGAGCGGCTGGCTGCCTGGGTCGTTGAGCACCTGGGCCAGCGCCTGGCTGAACAGCGTTTCCGCCTCGCGCGGCTGTCCTGCCGAGAATGCCATCGTGCCAAGCACGCAGCTGCGCAGCGGGGAAGGCGCCGATGCCTGCACCGCATCACGCAGGGCCAGGCCGCGCGCCTCCTCGCCCAGTGCCAGGTGCAGCGCAGCGGTCAGCAGCCGCCGTTCCCTGTCGGCCTGAGCGGGCGAGATGCCCGCGGCCCACTGCAGGTGCGTGGCCGCCAGCGCCAGCTGGCCACCGGCCGCCTCAGTACTCGCCAGCTGCTCAAGCTCGCTGGCCAGGCCTTCGTGGGAACGGTCAAGCGCCGCCACCCGGTGCGCCCATCCGCTTGCCGCATCGACGAGCGTGACGGCTTTCGCGTGCAGCTCTCGTCGCCTGTCCGCGGTCAGCGCAGCGTAGAGCGCATCGCGCTGCAGCGCATGCCTGATGGCCACGGGGCGAACCGGCTCGTCGGACGTCAGGTCAGCCAGCCCCGCCCGCAGCGCCGGCTGGATCGCCGCGGTCGGTTCGTCAACCTCTGTCGCGGTGCCCAGCAGGGCCAGTGGCACCGGCCCGTTCACGACGGCCAGCATGTCCAGCAGCGACCTGGTGGACGCGGGCAGCGCGGCAAGCTGGTCCCCGATGGCTGCCGCCAGCGAATCCGGGACGGCGGACTGCCGCAGGCCTTCTGTGTCGCTGAGCATGGTGCGCAGGTACAAGGTGTGCCCGCCGGTGCGGTCGTGCAAGTGCTGGATGGCATCCTGGTCCAGATGTCCGGTGCCCAGAGCGGCGGCCAAGGGCGCCACGTCCTCGACGCTCAGCCCGGAGAGGACCACGCGCTGCCGCTGCGGCGTGCTGACCAGCAGCTGGCGGGCGGTCGCGTCGAGCTGTTCGCGATCACCTCGGATGATCAGGATCACGGCGACCGAATCCACCGACAGCCGGCGGAACGTGAACGACAGGGCCTCCGCGGACCGGCGGTCTGCCCATTGCGCATCATCGATCACCAGCGCCACCGGCCCGGCCTCTTGCTGAGCGCCGACGAGCCCCAGGAACTCGGCCCCGACCGCGAACGGGGTGGCACGCACCATGTCGCCGGCAAGGAGCGGGTACCGGGCAAGCAACCGCCGATCGACGCCGCGCACGAGCTGCCCGATGATCCCGTAATCCAGGTCGGTCTCGCTAGGATCGGCTCGCGCGCGCAGCGGAATAAGGCCGGCAGATGATGCCAGCAGACGTCGCGCCAGCGCGGTCTTGCCGACACCCGACTCGCCCTCGATGGTGACCAGCCATGGCTGGCCCTGCCGCACCCTGGCTACCATGTCCGCCAGCTGAGCCAGTTCTCCCTTCCGCCCGACGAAGACGTCCTCATCCGGCAGAAGAGCCACGATCCAGTGTAAGACGCCGCGCCCCGTCGCGCCCGGCGGGAGAGGCGGGACGGGGCGGGAGGCTCCAGTGCATCACCGGCATCGTAGGATAAAGTCCGTCGTGTTAGATGTGTGCCTGTGAGTTCAGGGGAGAGCGCTCGTGCCGCGACCGACTGAGGCTGACCCGGCACGTGAGCCTTATCCGGCTGGGGTGGCAGCGGGAATACCGCATCCGGCGCGTATGTACGACTATTACCTTGGCGGGAAAGACAACTTCGAGGCCGACCGGGTCGCGGCTGAAAAGGCCATGTCTGTCGTCCCCGACGCGCGGAACCTGGCCATGACGAACCGGGAATTCATGGTACGCGCGGTACGAGCGATGACGGCGAGCGGTATCGACCAGTTCATCGACATAGGCTCGGGTTTCCCTACCTCGCCCAATGTTCATGAGGCAGCCCCAGGCGCGCAGGTGGTCTACGTCGACAACGATCCTGTGGTGGTCTCGCATAACCGGGCACTGCGAGCTGGCCCTGAACTCTTGTCGATACACGGCGACCTCCGCGCCCCGCAGGCCATCCTCGACGACCGTGCCCTGACCGGGAGGATCGACTTCAGCCAGCCGGTCGGACTACTCCTGATCGCCGTGCTGCATTTCGTCACCGAGGCTGACCGCCCCCACGACATCCTGCGCGTTATCCGCGAGCGCATGGTGCCCGGCTCGATGATGGCAATCTCCCACCTGACCAGTGACGGGACACCGCAGGCGGTGATCCGCACACAACAGGAAGTCTACGCAAACGCGACAGCCCCCATCGTGTTCAGGACAACGAGCGAAATCGAGGAGCTGTTCCGTGACACGCAGCTGCTGGACCCCGGCGTGGTACCACTTACCCGCTGGCGACCGGAGCTTCGCGCGACCCGTGCCACCACCACGCTGAAGTGGCTAGGTGGCGTCAGCAGGGTGTAACCGGGAAACCTGTCAGACGTGAAGTAGCGGTACATCGTATTTCACGATGTACTCGTCGCGCGTGGCCAGAGTCAGGCCTTCGGTCTTGGCTTGCGCGATGAGCATCCGGTCGAACGGGTCGCGATGAATAACAGGCAGGCGCCCTGCCGCGATGGCATGCATCGCAGTGACCGGCAGCTCCCGCAGCCCAGTGGCGAGAATGCGCTCGGGCAGGTCAGCGGGACCGAGCTTGCCCTGAGCTTGCTTGATCGATACTTCCCAGAGAGACGCCGCGCTGACGAACACATCCAGGTCTGTGTCGATTGAGTCCTTGACCTCGCTGGACAGCGTGGGGTCGTCCTCCAGCCACCACAAGATGACATGGGTGTCGAGCAGTAGCCTCACGATCAGAGCCCGAAGTCGTCGGCGATGGCCGCGTTTGTCGCCGCGGAATCCCAGTCCGGAGACCGGTACAGCTGTCCAGCTAGCGCCCCCCGCCCGGTCCGCTGTGCCATTCGGAGTGGAACCACCTTGGCGACCGGCTTCCCGGAACGGCTGATGACAACCTCTGCACCCTGCTCGACACGTTCGATAATCCGCGAGAGCTGCGTCTTGGCCTCATGGATGTTGTACTGCTCCAGCGCGTGCTCAGACATGTGAGACCTCCTTAGCTAAGTCTAGTCTAGTCCATCAACGGAGCACGAGCTCCGGCGCAAGCAGCTCGGCTCTCGGCGGCAATCCTGGCCTGGCAATACGGTCGAGGAGAAGCGTGCAGGCCCGTTCTCCGAGCAGGCGCGCCGACTGCTGGACGGTTGCCAGCGGAGGTACCCGTTCATCCATGGCTGCGGCGATGACGACGATGGGTACTCGCTCGGCAAGCCGGACCAGCAGACGAGAAGGGAGGATGTCATCGGCTACGAGAAGCCCGTCGACCTGGCCCGCAAGAGATTGCAGCCGGAAAAAGTCCCGCTCGTGGCTCCCATGGAGATAGGTGATCAGGAGCGACAACCTGGAATGACGGATACTCGCCACCACGCCGCGTACAACCTCGTCGTTATAGAGCGAGCCCGTTTTCTCGCGATCAGCTGCCTCGGTCGGGCGTACGACACCAATCACATCCTGCATTGCCTGGGTTGGCATGGCTCAATGATCGCACGCAAGGCACCCGATCACACCCGCAGAAACCCCCTTGCCTGCTCCCTGGCTGCCCGGCAGGACGTACGCCTGAAACATCCCGAGAGCACACTTGGACCATGGACATACGACGGGTCCGGGTGGGGTGCGAGTTCGTGCACGTGGCTGCCATCGACACCCCGGCCATCCTGCAGATCGAACCCCGGGACGCACCCCCCGTCAGTCTCGTGCGACGGGAGTGGTCAGCTGAGCCGCAGATGCGCATCCGCCACTACACCGACCTCTACGGCAACCCGTGTGCCAGGACGATCCTGCCTGCTGGGCGCTCCACCCTGCGTTTTGAAGCCTCGGTGCTCGTGCCCGACGCGACCGAGGACGCCGACGAGCAGGCGCCGGAGCTAGGACCGGAGGAGCTGCCTGACGAGGTGCTCATCTACACCCTGCCAAGCCGCTACTGCCTGCCCGACATGCTGGGCAACGAAGCCTGGTCACGCTTCGGCGCCATGCCCCCTGGCTACTCCCGGGTGCAGGCCATCTGCGACCACGTCAACAGCCACCTGACGTTTGAGTATGGCAAGAGCGGCCCGTGGACCACGGCGGCCGACGTCAACGCTTCCGGATTCGGTGTCTGCCGCGACTTCACCCATCTGGCGATCTCGTTCTGCCGGGCGCTGAACATCCCCGCTCGATATGTCTTCGGCTACCTGCCCGACCTGGACATGCCGGCCGACCCGGCGCCAATGGACTTCGCTGCTTGGATGGAGGTCTGGCTGGGCGATCGGTGGTGGACCTTTGATCCGCGCAATAACCGCCGGCGCAAGGGCCGGATTCTGATCGGACGCGGACGGGACGCGTGCGACGTGGCCATGGTCACGACCTTCGGCACGCCGCTGCTGGAGTCGATGACCGTGTACGCGCAGGAGGAGCCGACGTGAATATCCTCACCCGCAGCTTGCTCAGGCGAGCCGGGTGACCTCAACGGTGACGCCGAAGTGCTCCGGCGCCGGGCCCGAATAGACGCCGGACAGCGGTCGCACGTCCGCGTAGTCGCGGCCGCGCGCCAGCAGCACGTGCCGGCTGCTGACCTCAGCGAGGCTGGTCGGATCGGCCGCGATCCAGTCACCGGCCCAGAATTCCACCCAGGCGTGGCTCTCCCCTGTCATCGTCTCCCCGATCCCGGCTTCCGCCGCCGGGTGAAGGTAGCCGGAGATGTAGCGCGCGGGCAGCCCCACCGCACGCAGCAAAGCCAGCGTTACGTGCGCGAAGTCCTGACACACACCCTTGCCCGCGGCGCGAGCCTGCGCCGAGGACGTGTATACGTCTGTCGCACCCCGTTCGTAGCGCAACGTCTCGTGAGCCCACTCGGCGACACGCAACCCGGCCCGCATGGGCGTCGACTCGGCACGCAGGGAACGTCCGAGCTCAGCCAGTTCAGGCTCGGCGGTGACGAAGGGCGAGGGGGCGAGCAGTTCGGCGAAGCGGTCCTGCACGGCGGGCCCGGCCAGCTCGGACCAGCTGATGTCGGCCGGCACGGGACGCAGCAAGGCGGTCTCAACCGTTGAGGTCGCCAGCACGACCAGCTCGGTGTGCGGGACGTGGATGTCGAATGCGTCCACGGTCGTGCCCCAGTAGTCGACGTAACGCAGTGGCCGCACCGCGGGCGTGATCTCAAGGGTGGCCTGCAGGGTGTGCTGCCCAGCTATGTTCGGCGGAGTCAGCCTCGCCTCGTTGTATGACGCCGACACCGGTTCGGCGTACTTATAGCCGGTGCGGTGCCGGACAGCGATCCGCCAGCTCATGCCGCGGGCTCCTTGAGACTCCACAGGGATGGCGGCGATCCGGCGAACAGCCGTTGAGTAACCTCTTCGCTGATCGTCGACACGGCCCGCTGCAATCCGAAGAGCCGGTCCGGCAAGCCCTCTAGGAGCCGGGCGGTGGAAAGGAACTCCAGGTCGGTGCGTGCGCGGCCGATCGCGCGATGGGCAGGATCGTCCAGCCCGGAGCGTCCGGAGCGTCCGGACGCCGGGTCCAGCCGGGCCAGCGCCCGCTCCCCCGCCTGGAGCGCATAGAAGACCGATCGCGGGAAAAGCCGGTCCACCAAGAGGAACTCCACCACCCGGGTGGCCTCGACACCCTGCTGGTAGGTACGCAGGTACGCATCGTGGGCAGAGCACGCGCGAAGGGTTGACGTCCAGCCTTCGCTCCCTTGCCCGGCGCCGACTCGGGCCGCGAGCAGGCGCGCGGTCATGTCCACCCGCTCCAGACTGCGGCCCAGGATCAGCGCGTCATAACCCGCCTCCCTGCTCATGCTCGCATCGACGTAGCCGGCCACGGTAGCCGCGCGCTCGCGGACATAGGAGAAGAACGGCGCCGGACCGAAGTCACGAGCGGCCATTGCCCTGGCTGGCAGGGAGTTACGAGTGGAGTTCAGGCACTCCCAGATCTCCGCGGAGAGCGCCTCCCTGGCGCTGCGGGCGTTCTGCCAGGCGGCGGACAACGCGCCGACGATCGAGCTTGGCGAGTCCTCGTCGTAGCCGAGCAGCTCCAGAACGGCTCTGGAGTCCTGGTGCCGTTCCGCGATGTCGTCAGGTACACCCATGACGCCCAGCAGGACGGCGCACGCGTGTGCCTCATCTACACTCGGGTCTTCGAGGACCTCGTGGAAATGCACATCGAGCAGCCGGGCGGTATCTTCCGCCCGTTCAACATAGCGGCCGACCCAGAAGAGCGCCTCGGCGACCCGGCTCAGCATCCGGTTCTCCTCCTCACTGCTGCGGCTGCTCTTCGCGAGGACCGCGGTCGGGTTCGGCGCCGCGGACCGCCTGCGCGGGAAACGCCGGCAGCCCGTCGACCTCCGGCTCGCGGCCGGGCGAGGGGGTCAGCACCCAGGTGTCCTTGGAGCCACCGCCCTGGCTGGAGTTGACGATCAGGCTTCCCTCCCGCAGCGCCACCCGGGTCAGCCCGCCGGGGAGCACCCGGATCTGCTCGCCGTCATTGACCGCGAACGGCCGGAGGTCGATGTGCCTGGGTAGCAACTGGTCGCCGAGCTGCGCCGGCGAGGTCGACAGCTGCACCAGCTCCTGTGCGATCCACGCACGCGGCCTGGCCAGCACCTGCTCGCGCACGGCGGCCAGTTCGGCGTCGGAGGCCTGCGGCCCGATGACGATACCGTTACCACCCGCTCCCTCCACCGGCTTGATGACAAGCTGATCCAGCCGGGCGAGGCACTGTGCACGGACGTCCGGATCGTCGAGCCGGTAGGTCATGACATTGGGCAGCAACGGGCGCTCGCCGAGGTAGTACTCGATGAGTACCGGAAGGTAGGTGTAGGTCAGCTTGTCGTCGGCCACACCGTTGCCGACCGCGTTGGCGATCGTCACGTTGCCTGCGCGAGCGGCGTTCAGGATCCCCGGGCACCCCACGACGGAGTCCGACCTGAAGTGCACCGGATCGAGGAAGTCGTCGTTCACGCGCCGGTAGACGACGTCCACCCGCTGCTGCCCGCCGACGCTGCGCATGTACAAGACGTTGTCGCGGCAGAACAGGTCCCGCCCCTCGACCAGCCCGATGCCCATCTTGCGAGCCAGGAAGGCGTGCTCAAAATAGGCCGGGTTGCGCACGCCGGGGGTTAGCAGCACCACGATGGGCGTCTCGGCGCCGACAGGCGCGGACCGCCGCAACGCGTCAAGCAGCCGTCCCGGGTAGGAAGCTACCGGCCGCACATGCTGCTCAAGAAACAGGCCAGGAAAAACCCGTGCCATGGTCCTGCGGTTTTCCACCACGTAGGACATGCCGGAGGGCACCTGCAGGTTGTCCTCGAGTATCCGCAGGACACCCGCCTGGTCCCGGACGATATCGATCCCGGCGAGGTGAACTCGCACGCCGTTCGGCGGCTGGATGCCGTGCACCGGCCGGCAGAATCCGGCCGAGGTGGTAAGCAGCGAACGCGGCACAACGCCGTCGTGGACCACCTCGGCTGGACCGTAGATGTCGGCGAGGAACGCCTCCAGGGCGCGGACCCGCTGCACGACTCCCGCTTCGATCAGCTCCCACTCGGCAGCCGGGATGAGCCGGGGGATCAAGTCGAGCGGGAAGACCCATTCTTCGCCGCCATGGGAAAAGACGACGCCCTGGTCGCGGAAGCTACGGTCCCGGGCCTCCGCCCGCCGCGCCAGATCGTCGCTAGTGAGCGTCTGCAGGGCGTCGTGCAGGGCTCGCATGTGCGGATGCGGCAACCCATCCGCCCCGAACATCTCGTCATACGCGAGACCGCGTTTGTATCTGTCGAGGAGGCCGCCCATACATGGATGAAAGACCCAGCCTGTTACCGGTTACTGCACCAGTTGTTACAGCGGGGAAACAAAGCTAGCCGACTATGTAGTAGTGGCAGGTCGGCGGACTTATGTGTTGCACCAGCGTTTCAGCTACGCCTATGACGCACCGGTACAGGATCTGAGCCACCGGCTGGTCGTGGTACCGCCACGCATGCACGGCGACCAGCGCCGGCTGCGGCACTCGATCACCGTCTCCGCCGCCAACGCCCGGACCACCCACCGGCAGGATGCCGCCGGCAACCTCATCACCAGGTCTCGCGTGCCTCTCGTGCCCGACGGGGTCGAATTCGTGCTGAATGCCGTGGTGGAGCGGTCAGCCGAGCCAGGCTCTGGCGTGCGTCTGCCGGCTGGCGCGCTCACTGACTCACGGCTGCTGCGCCCGACCCGGCTGACCGCCGCCGACGCGGCAATCCGGCGGCTGGCAGCGCAGATGGCCGACCAGGACAGGCTGGCAACCGCCGACCGGTTGTGCGCGTACGTACATAAGGCGATCAGCTACGCGGACGGGGTGACCTCGGTCGCCACCACCGCCGCCGAGGCACTCGCTGGCGGACAGGGAGTCTGCCAGGACTCCGCGCATGTCATGATCGCCCTCTGCCGGGCCATCGGACTGCCAGCGCGTTACGTCTCCGGACACCTGCTGCGTGAAGGGGGCACGCACGCCTGGGTGGAGGTGATCGTCGCCGACGCCGGCGCCGCGCTTGCCGTGGCCCTCGACCCCTGCAATGGCTGCCGTGTCGGCGTGAATTACCTAACCATCGCCGTCGGGCGGGACTACGCCGACGTAGCCCCGACCTCCGGCACGTATCTAGGCAGCGCCCGCGGCACCCTGACAGCTACCAAGCACATCGAAGTCGCGCGCTAACTGGACCGTCACCACCGGAGCGGCCCCGGCCGGGACCGGCTGGATGCGGGCTCTGAGCCCTTCCGGAACCAGGATCGCGTGCGGCACCGCGGCGACGCTCGCCGCGTTGCCCGACCAGATCTCGTAGTGCGCCGCCAGATGAGAGACGGCAGCGCGTCCGGTTCCGGCCACCAGCGCGGATCCCGCTGCAGCAGGTAGGGGCTGAACATGACCTCCTGGCCGACCCGCAGCGGCCAATCGCCCAGTGTGCATTCGCGGCGGACAATGCGGCCCATTAGCCAGGTCGGCGGGTACATGCGCAGGATCTCGCGGACGAACGCCCTGCTGTACGGAAGAGAGCTGTCGTCATCCAGGGATCCACCGCTGGCGAGACGGCAACCACGTCATCCTCGACGAGGCTTGGATCGGCCACGAGTACATCGAGCATGTCGGTCGATGCGGCATGCGGCGCGGCACGGCGCTCTCGCAGTCGTGCCGTGATGGCCGCGATCACGTCCTGCTCTGCGCGAAGGGTTCGCCGTACGCTGGGCGCGGGGAACCACTTGGGCACGGTCAGGTTCGTGGTCATGAACTTAATCCCGCTGTCGAAGCGTAACGGAATGCTCCGGGTCGGCACGATAGAGCCCTGGGCGCTCTGGCTTGACAGCCGCCCTTCTATCCGGGGACTCCCGGGGCAGCGAAGTACTTCAGGTGCGGCCAGAGGGCAGGCCAGCTAGCGTCCGGGCCTGTGCACACGCCGATCGGCACGCCGCTCAGCACGTTCTGCACGAGGCCCGGCGGATAAAAGGTGCTCAGCACCCGGCAATCACTGAAATATGGCGAGAGCTGACCGAGGCCGATACTGCCCGTCACGAGTACGACGCGGTCAGACGCACCTCCTGGACCCCATGTCCAGTACGCGTTGTGGCCGGAGAGCACGGGCGGCAGGCTGCCGGGATGGCCGAGCAGTTGGGCCGCAGCAGCCTCGTAGAACTCTCCGGCGAAAACTGACGTAGGCCGCTCACCCGCCCGGGTCAGGGCGGCGTCCTGGGCATCGACCGCCGCCGCGAACTGCGGCCAGCCGATCGTGCTCGCCAGCCCCGACTCCGCGAGCTCTCCGCTGTTGCTGACGGTGCCGACCGGGTAGATAGGCAGCCACGTGACTACCTCGAAGAACAGGGCCACCAGCGGAGCGGCCACGAGCAACCCGCACCGCACGCGCGGACGCTTGCCGCGATGCGCCCACCGCTCGGCACAGGCCGATCCGCACGCCACGACCGCCGGCTGCACGCCGGCGGTGTAGTACTCCTTGCCCGGTATCCAGATCAGCACCCACACCACGACGAGCGTGACGGTGATGGCGCAGAACCGCAGCCGGGCGTCGCGCCACAGCCCGATAAAGCCGGCGACAGTGACCGGTACCACGAACAAGCCCGCCTGAAACAGCTGAGCCGGCCCTCCGCGAGCGTAGTTGCCCGCAGCGGCGAATTCCTGATGCAGCGCCGACGCCATGGCCACCGCGTCCGCAGCACGTCCCGGTACCGCGAGAATCCGATGCCGATGGCCAGGCAGATCGCCAGCATGGCCACCAGGTTCTCGTCCTGCATGCCCACGCCGGCCACGACACCGGCGCCTAGCCACCAGCGGGGCCGTTCCCGCAGCAACGCAGTGCTGGCGCAGAGCAGGACCAGTGTCCAGGCCAGCACGTCATACGCGCTGGTGTCGCCGAAGTGCGCGAGCGGGAGGGTGAACGGGGCACAGGCCGCGATGAGGGCAGCGAGTACCCGGCCAGGTCGCCCCGCCCCGAACAGCGCGGCCAGCCGGGCAGTAGCCGCGACGGTGAACCCGCCGGCCATGGCCGGCAAGATGCGGATCGCAGTGGGGCTGAATCCCAGGACGTCAGTGGTCCTGGTCAGCAGCGGAGCGAGCGGCGGCTGGTCCACGTAGCCGAACGCCAGATGGCGCCCCGCCTCGATGAAGTACAGCTCATCCATCCCGAAGCCGTACCGGTCACTCACCGCCAGCTCAAGCGCAACGAGCGCTGCCGCGATGCCCCAGGCGGCTCTCGGCACCCGATCCGGCGGTACCGCAGCGGCCGGTTCGGTCAGGCCGAGTACTTCGGCTTGCTCCATGACTGTTCCGTTCCCGGCTTGTCCCATAAGCCCAGAGATGTATATCAGAACCAGGCCGCTCCCGGCTGAGCTGAGATGTATCGCAACCGATCAAATCCGGGCGATTCGCTACAAATGACTTCACATGTACCGGCGGTCATGATTGGATCGGCTCCGTGCAGCCCAACCAACCCGAGCTCCCAGCCGCACCGCCGGTCACGATACCGCCCAGCCCGGCCAGGCAGCCTATGGATAATGCGCTGCGCCTGGTCATCACGCTGATGTTCGTCAACCTCGGATTGTCGGTGGTACTGACCATCCTGATGCTGATCTTCCGCAACAGCATCGTCAACTACGAGTTCGCGCATACGCAGCTGCCGGCCGGCAGCGACCCGGCCACTTTCCGCAATACGCTGCAGGCCGCGCTGTGGGGGCGGCTGGCCGGAGTGGTCATCGTCTCCGCGCTCTATGTCTGGCGGTCGTTCTCGCTGCGCGCCGGCAAGCGCCGCGCGTACATCCGGCTGATCTGGATCTGCGCCGTTGGCCTGGCTGGCATCGTCTACCTGCTCGCGGGCGCCAAGTACCCGGACTGGATGCGCGTGGAGCAGGTCCTGCAGGGCATCGTGCTGATCTCGCTGCTCATCGCTATCACCCGCAAGCCGGTCCGTGACCGGTTCGCGAAGCAGCAGCGCGCGTAAGCGCGCCCATGCCCCGCCTGTCCACGACCGGCGGTGGGCTTCTCATCACACGACTCCGTTACGACGGCTATAGTCGCCGTAACGGGGTATTATGCCGACCATGGTAGGCGCTAAAGAATCGATTACACCGCTCGCGGTTGGGCGGGGCTTGCGGTTGCTTGGCGAGCACATATCCACCTGGCGCAAGCTGCAACGGCTGACCGCTGCTCAGGTGGCCGAGCGCGCAGGAATCAGCCGTGACACGCTGCGGGCTATCGAACAGGGCAAGGGGACAGCATCTACCGAGAACCTCCTCCGGGTCCTGCGCATTCTCGGCATCCTGGACTCTGTGGTGGCCGCCGCCGACCCGTATCAGACCGATGTCGGCAAGCTTCGCGCTGACGAGATCCTGCCCAAGCGGGTGCGTGAATTATGGCCGGACGGGAACCCGTTGAGGTCACGGTAGAGATCGAAGGCCAGGAACTTGTCGCGGGCACTCTCTGGCTTCACGACCAGCGAACCGAGACCGCCACCTTTCGTTACTCCGATTCTTACCTGGCCAACCCCGACAGCTACGACCTGGACCCCGCCCTGCCGAAATCGGCTGGCATCTTTCAGTCCCCGCCAGGAAAACCGCTCTTCAGCGCCTTCGCGGACAGCGCTCCAGACCGGTGGGGACAGAATCTCATGCGACGCGAAGAACGCGAGCGTGCCACCGCGGCGAACAGCACACCGCGCAGTCTCCGCAATGCAGACTTCCTGCTCGGCGTGCGAGACGATGTGAGGCAAGGGGCCATCCGGTTCCGACAGCCCGGAATCCGCGCCTACTACTCCACACACCGCAGCGCCGTACCACGCCTGATCGAACTGCCCCACCTGCTGCACGCGGTTGACCATCTCGACGACGAGGCGGATAGCCGCGACCTGAGAGACCTGATCGATGCCGGGAGCTCGCTCGGCGGAGCCCGCCCTAAGGCTTCCGTCATCGATATGTCTGGTCAACTGGCAATCGCCAAGTTCCCGCGCTCAGGCAGCGACGAATGGGACGTGGCAGGCTGGGAGGAAGTCGAGCTCCGTCTTGCCCGCCGCTCCGGCCTCACCGTCAGCGACTCCCGGCTCAGTGTGGTCGCCGGACGCAACGTCCTCATCGTGAACCGTTTCGACAGGCCCTCAGGTCGACGCGCCGGCTTTGCCAGCGCCCTCACCATGCTGGAGGCGTCTGACGGCGAGCAGCGCAGCTATCTGGAGATCGCTGAAGTGATCGAGCGGCAGTCCCCGGCCGCGACCTCTGATCTGAGAGAGTTGTACCGCCGGATCATCTTCTCCGTCCTCACCGGAAACACCGACGACCACCTGCGTAATCACGCATTCCTGCGCCGGGGCCGAGGGTGGGCCCTATCCCCCGCCTACGACCTGAACCCGAACCCGGACCGGCCGGACAGGCTCAGCACGGCTATCGACCTTGACGACACCAAGGCGGACCTCGGGACCCTCCTGTCGGTCAGCGGCTACTTCCGCCTGACCCTAGCCGAAGCACGGTCGGAGATAGCTTCTGTCCGCGATGCGACCTCTAGATGGCGGGGCGAGGCGGCTAGCCTGAACCTGCCCCAGCGGGAAATGGATCTCATGGCAGAAGCGTTCGAGACCGATCAGCGACGCGCCGCAAGCAACATTGAGCCATAGCCGCGAACCTACCTAATAGCCTCGTCGCCTTCGGCGCGTTCTTCGAATCCCAGCGGGTTAGAACCAGGACGGCCCGTGGGCCGTGTACGGCTTCTGGAGTGCATGGATCTCGTCGTCGGTGAGGTGCAGGCCGAGGACCGCGACGGCTTCTGTCAGGTGGTGCGGTCTGGTCGCTCCGATGATCGGGGCGGTGATGACGGGGTTGTGGAGGACCCAGGCCAGCGCGACCTGGGCCATGCTGGCACCGCGGGCCGCGGCGACTTCCTGGACGGCGTTGACGACGGGCTCGTCGAGGGGTGAGTCGAAGGACTGGACGACGTGGTCCACGGTGGAGCGGTGGGACTGCTCTCCCCACGGACGCGCGAGGCGGCCTTTGCCTTGCGGGGAGTAGGGCACGACACCCACGCCCATGTCGGCGCACATGGGCAGCAGCTCGAGTTCTTCCTGGCGGCGGAGCAGGTTGTACTGGTTCTGCATGGACACGAACCGGGTCCAGCCGCCGAGGCTGGCCGTGTGCTGGAGCTTGGCGAACTGCCAGGCGTACATGGACGACGCGCCCAGGTAGCGGACCTTGCCGGCCTTGACGATGTCATGCAGCGCCTCCATCGTCTCCTCGACCGGGGTATCCGGGTCGAAGCGGTGGATCTGGTACAGGTCGATGTAGTCGGTGCCGAGCCGGGTCAGCGAGGCGTCGGCCTGCTCGAGGATCGCCTTGCGGGACAGGCCCTCCCCGCCGGGGCCGTCGTGCATCCTGCCGAACACCTTGGTCGCCAGCACGATGTCCTCACGCTGGGAGTACCGCCTGATCGCACGGCCGACCAGCTCCTCGGAGGTGCCTAGCTGATAGGTGTTCGCGGTGTCCCAGAAGGTGATGCCCGCCTCGACGGCCTGGCGGAAGAACGGCTGGGCCGCGTCCTCGTCCAGGGCCCAGCGATGCGCTCGGGTGACCGTGGCGTCGCCGTAGCTCATGCAGCCCAGCGCGAGACGACTCACCTTCAGGCCGGTATTACCCAGCCGGGTGTACTCCATGGTGATCTCCTTCATCATGCCGATAGTGGCAGGGCTGCGGCGTGGGCGTGCACGAGCTGGCCGAGGGCCTCGGGGCCGTTCGCCACCCGGTCGCGCTGGGCTGAGCCGAACGGGCCGTAGGGATAGGGCGCCGGGTCCGGGTCGCTGGCGGCATCGAGTACTGCTAGCGCATCCGGGTCCAGGTGCAGGCTTGCTGCGGCGAGACTGCTGGTGAGCTGCTGGGCGTTCCGGGCGCCGACGATGGCGGAGGTGACGCCGGGCCGGCTGGTGACCCAGCTCAGCGCGACCTGGGCGGGTGAGACGCCGGCTTCTTTGGCGACCTGGCGTACGGCGTCGACTGCGTCCCAGGTCCGGCTGGAGGTTTCATAGTTGGACGAGGTGTACTGGAGACCGCGAGCTGGAGCTGCCATCCGGTGAAGTTCGACAGGCCGGCGTAGCGGATCTTCCCCGTCCGGACGGCGGAGTCGAGGAACGACAGCGACTCCTCGATCGGGGTCAGCGGGTCCCATGCGTGGAGCTGGTACAGGTCGATGGTGTCGGTGCCGAGCCGGCGCAGCGTCGTGGCCAGCGCCCGGTCCAGGTGCCGCCGGGACGTCCCGGCGTCGTTGGGGTCGCCTCCGGTCCGGGTCCGGCCCTTGGTGGCGATGACCGCCCGGTCGGTGACCTCTCGCGGTCGGGCCGCGAGCCATCGGCCCAGGGTTTCCTCGGCTACTCCGCCGTTGTAGACATCTGCGGTGTCGATCAGGTTGCCGCCTTGCGGTACTCCATGATCGTTGAATGCTCCTTCTGAATGTTCATTGCAGAACGCAGGGATATTTCCCTGGCCTCTTCCAGGTAACCCGTGATCGCGCGGGCGCGGGAGGTTGAGGTTATAGGGGTCCTGGCTCGACCCCCCTACCCGCGGTAACCCGACATACCGTTGGTGGTGTGGACAACAGAGCTGAGATCCGCGAGTTCCTGGCGACCCGGCGCGCCAAGATCACCCCGGAACAGGCCGGGCTGATGCCGGGCAACGGGCGCCGCCGCGTACCCGGGCTGCGCCGCGAGGAGGTCGCTGTCCTGGCCGGGGTGAGCACCGAGTGGTACGTACGGCTGGAGAAAGGGCACATCAGCGGCGTCTCCGACGAGGTCCTCGGCGCCGTCGTCCGAGCCCTGCAGCTTGACGAGGCCGAACGGCTGCACCTGTTCGACCTCGCCCGCGCCGCGAAACCCTCCCGACCATCGCGGCGCCGGACTCGGCAGACGGTACGGCCCAGCGTTCTGCGCATCCTGGAGTCGATGACGGGCACCCCGGCGTTCGTCCGCAACGCGCGCCTGGACGTACTCGCCATCAACCCGCTGGGGCGTGCCCTGTACTCGCCGGTGTTCGACGACCCGGCCCGGCCCGCGAACCTGGCCCGGTTCTGCTTCCTCGACCCGGTCTCCCGCGACTTCTACCCCGGCTGGGACGACGTCGCCCACACCACCGTCGCGCTACTTCGGACCGAAGCAGGCCGTGACCCCTACAACCGCGAGCTGACCGACCTGGTCGGCGAGCTCGCGACCCGCAGCGAACAGTTCCGCAGCAGGTGGGCCGAGCACGACGTCCGGCTGCACCAGACCGGGACCAAGCACTTCCGGCACCCGGTCGTCGGCCTCCTCGATGTCGCCTTCGACGCGCTGCCACTTGCCGCCGGCGAGGACCAGGACCTCACGATGACCTGCTACACCGCCGAACCCGGCTCACCGTCAGACGACGCGCTGAAGCTGCTCGCCAGCTGGGCCGCCACCTCCAGCCCGGACCTGGACGCCGCCGCCGAGCAGACCCGCTAGCGCGGAAGAGCGGGACCGAATTTCCCGGGTACTGGTCCTGTGGACATGTCACGCCTCACCATGACTACCAAGAGTAATTCTCGCTGTACTGAAAGGAGTACGGATGATGCCGGAAGGTAAGGAGCCGTCAGGCGCCGCCAAGATGTTCGGCGACTTCGCGCCCGCACCCCGGCCTGGCGAAGCAGAACGGCGTCACCGAGCAGGAGCTGATCGAGACCATCACCCACCTGGCGTTCTACGCGGGATGGCCGAAGGCCATGTCCGCGATGACCGTGGCGAAGAACGTCTTTCGCTCAAGCTGAGCCTCGCTGACAGGAGAAACCAGGATGGAACTACTGAAGCAGCCGCAAACCGGAAAAGGCCCCGCCGAGATGTTCGCCGGCGATGTCTGGTTCGACGTCATCTACCCTGATCCAGTCCCGCGGCGGCGACCTCATCGAGGCCCACCCCGGCGACATTATCTACACGCCACCCGGTGAGGAGCACTGGCACGGGGCCGCTCCCGACCGGTTCATGATCCACCTGGCCCTGTGGGAGTGCCCCGGCCCGGACGGCGCCGCGGAGAACACGTGGCTGGAACGCGTCACCGACACCGAGTACAACGGCCCGCGCGCGACCGCCCGCCGCTGACCCACCTGCCACCAGTGGGCACCCGGCACTGCTATTCGGAGCGGACGTCGTTCTCGTCGTCGTCCACCACGTGCATGGCGGCTTCCTCGGCGGTGGCGCCGCCGCCATCCGGTCCGACGTCATGCGCCAGCAGCCGCGGCTGCCAGCGCACCTGGTGACCGCCATCGGGGGCGATCAGGCGCCCGGCCCGGGGATCGGGGCCGTCGTCGAGCAGGAGGCCGTCGACATCCTCGTCGGCCGCATCCGGATCGTCCTCGTCGGACTCCTCTTCCTCGTCCGACCAGTCGTCGTCCGCAGCGAGGGCCGGGTCGGGCTCCTCCTCGGCCAGAAGCTGATCGAGGGATTCCTGGCCGTCGGCCGGCGAGTCGGCCCGCGTGACGGCAGACCATCGTTCCGGCGGAACGACGCCCCGATCGAGCGGGTCGTCGCCAGGCGCGCCGTCCAGGGTGTCGCTGCTGTCCAGCGTCTGATAGTCGGTTAGGTCACTGGATTCGTGCGGGCGCTCGTCGGGCATCGTCACCGGCCTCCGTGGGAATGCACGGTATGAACATATCGCAAGGGATGTCAAGACGGCGGCGGCGGCTCCGACTAACCGGTCGGAGGGCCCGACCGGGGCTCGCGAACCATGAGGAGTATGAGATGCAGTTCCTGATCAGCATGCATATCAATCCGGCAGTGCTTGACGCGCTGACCGACGAGGAGAAGGTGGCGCTTGGCGGGGGCCACGGCACGTTCATCGCAGCGCTGAAGGAGTCGGGTGAGCTGATCACCACGCAGGCGCTGGTCGACCCGTCGCAGGCCGCCGTGGTGTCGGTGCGCAATGGCCAGCCGGTGGTGACCGACGGGCCCTTCCTGGAATCCAAGGAGTACCTGGGCGGCTTCTACCTGATCGACTGCGAGAGCAAGGAACGGGCGATCGAGCTGGCGGCGCAGATCCCGGACGCCGCGATCGATGGCCTAGGGGTTGAGGTGCGCCAGGTGATGTTCGCTGACGGGCCCTTGGAGGCATGACCGCATCGGCCATCGAGGACCTGCTGCGTGAGCTCAGGCCGCAGGTCCTCGGCGCGCTGGTACGCCGGCACGGCCAGTTCGAAGGGTGCGAGGACGCCACGCAGGAGGCCATCCTCGCCGCCGCCGCGCAGTGGCCGGCCGCGGGAGTGCCTGACAATCCGCGCGGCTGGCTGATGGCTGTCGCGTCCCGGCGGCTCATCGACCAGGTACGCAGCGACCACGCGCGCCGCGAGCGGGAAGTAGCAAGGGCCATCGAGATGGCCCCGGAAGACGTGCCAGCCACGGACGACACGCTCGTTCTGCTCTTCCTTTGCTGCCACCCGTCGCTGACCCCCGCGTCCCAGACCGCGCTGACGCTGCGGGCGGTCGGCGGCCTGACCACGGCCGAGATCGCCCGCGCGTTCCTGGTGCCTGAGGCCACGATGGCAGCCAGGATCAGCCGGGCCAAGCAGCGCATCAAGGCCGCCGGCAGCTCGTTCAGCCTGCCGGAGGGGGCGGAGCGCGAAGAGCGGCTACGGGTCGTCCTGCACGTGCTCTACCTGATCTTCAACGAGGGCTACACCGCCTCCTCGGGCAGCGAACTAGACCGCGCCGACCTCGCGAGCGAGGCGATCCGGCTGGCCAGGATGGTGCACGCGCAGCTGCCCGAGGACGGCGAGGTGACCGGGCTGCTCGCACTGATGCTGCTGACCCACGCCCGCCGGGAGGCACGTACGACGGCGGCCGGCGACCTGGTGCCGCTGGACGAGCAGGACCGTACCAGGTGGAATCGCGGGCTGATCGACGAAGGCACCATGCTGGTCAAGGCGTCGCTGGGCAGCCCGGCACTTGGGCCTTACCAGCTGCAGGCCGCCATCGCCGCCACGCACGCCGATGCGGCCGCCGCCGAGGAGACCAACTGGCCGCAGGTGCATGCCCTGTACCTGATCCTGGAACGGATCGCGCCCAACCCGGTGGTCACCCTCAACCGGGCGATCGCGCTGGCCGAGACCGACGGCCCGCTGGCCGGGCTGGCCCTGCTGTCCACCCTGGACGGTGACCAGCGGATGGCCGGGCATCACCGGCTGCTGTCCGTGCGGGCGCACCTGCTGGAGAAGGCCGGCGACACGGCCGGGGCGTACGAGCACTACCGGCGCGCCGCGAAGGCCACCGCCAGCATCGCCGAGCGGCGCTATCTGGAGTACCGGGCCAGCCGGGTACGTGCGTAGGTTCTCAGCGGAGGTGCTCGGCAAGGACCTCGGCGAGGTGCTTGCCGCGCACGGCGGCGAGGTGGTCGAGCTGGGTGCGGCAGGAGAAGCCATCGGCCAGTACCGTCGCGTCCGGGCCAGCCGATCGCACGGCCGGAAGCAGCGCCGTTTCCGCGACCGCGACCGATACGTCGTAGTGCCCCTGCTCGACGCCGAAGTTGCCCGCCAGGCCGCAGCAGCCGCCTACCGGCTTCACCTGCGCGCCGGCGTCCCGCAGCAGTGTCGCGTCCGCGTCCCAGCCCAGCACGGCGTGCTGGTGACAGTGCGGCTGCGCGACGCCAGTGACGTCCGACAGGTCCGGTGGCGTCCATCCATCGGTTGAGGTCAGCAGCTCCGAGAGGGTCTTGACGGACGACACGAGCCCCGCCAGTCCCTGTTCGGTCTCGGGCAGCAGCCGGGCGGCGTCGTGCCGCAGCGCCGCCGTGCACGACGGCTCGAGGCCGACGATAGGAACGCCACCCTCCAGCGCGGGTCTCAGCGCCCGAAGGGTCCGCCGCAGCTGACGCCGCGCCCCGTCCAGCTGGCCGGTTGAGATCCAGGTGAGACCGCAGCACACCTGCTTCGGGGTGATCTGGACGGTATAGCCGGCCGCCTCCAGCACCTGCACGGCTGCCTGGCCGATCTCTGGCGCGAAAGCATTCGTGAAGGTATCGACCCACAGCATGACGGATTTGTCCCGCACGGAACCGGTCGCCGCGCCGGCTGGCCGTCCCGCGAACCATTTCCGGAAGCTCTCCTTCGCGAACACCGGCAGCGGCCGCCGCGCATCGATGCCGCCCAGCCGCTTCCCCAGCGCGGTCACCGGCCCGGCTCGCAACCCCAGATTCGCCAGCCCCGGAAGAAACGCGGCAACCGATGCCCAGCGCGGCAGCCACCCCAGCGTGTAATGCGACGCCGGCCGCACCTTGCCGCGATACCGCTGGTACAGCGCCTCGGCTTTGTACGTCGCCATGTCGATGCCCGTCGGGCAGTCGCTCGCGCAGCCCTTGCACGCCAGGCACAAGTCCAGCGAGGACGCGACGGCTTCCGAGGACCAGCCGGAGACCAGCGACCCGTTCGCCAGCTCCTGCAGCACCCGCGCGCGGCCCCGCGTCGAGTCCTTCTCATCTCGCGTCGCCAGGAACGACGGGCACATCACCCCGCCGGAGCCCGTCGTGTCGGCCCGGCACTTGCCCACCCCGGTACACCGGTGCACTGCGGTGGCGAAGTCACCGGCGTCGTTCGGGTAAAGGAAACCCAGGCCACGGGTCAGCGAACGCGCCGCAGGAACCCGCAGGTTCGCGTCGAGGGGCTCCGGGTCGACGATGACGCCCGGGTTCAGTACGTTCGCCGGGTCAAACAGCCCCTTAACGGACGAGAACAGCGACAGCGCCTCGGCCGAGTACTGCAGCGCCAGCAACTCGCCCCGCGCCCGCCCGTCACCGTGTTCCCCGGACGCCGACCCGCCGTACCCGGCCGCCAGCCGTGCCGCATCCTGAGTGAACGAACGCAGCACCGACGGGCGCGAGCTCAGCGGGAAGTCAATCCGCACATGAATGCACCCGTCACCGAAGTGCCCGTACATGACCCCGTCCACCCCGTGCGCCGCCATCAGCGCGGCGAGTTCGCGCAGGTACGGACCGAGCTTCGCGGGCGGCACGGCCGAGTCCTCCCAGCCAGGCCACGCGGGTGCTCCGGCCGGGGTGCGCCCGCCCAGGCCCGCACCGTCCTCCCGGATCCGCCACAACGCGGCGGCGCGCGCCCCGTCGAGGACCAGGCTGTCCAGACACGCGCCGTCGGCGGCCAGCCGCGCCGCGGCCTCGCGCGCCTCCGCCAGCGTCGTGCCAGCCGTCTCGACGAACAGCCAGCCCCCGCCCCGCGGCAGTTCAGGCACAGCCGACGGCCCGCGCTGCGCCCGGACCACGTCCACAAGCCGGGAGTCGAACCCCTCAAGCGCCACCGGAAGGTGCGGGAGCAGGCCCGGCACCCCCTCCGCCGCCGCCGCGATGTCCTGGTAGCCGAGTACCGCTAGCGCGGTCGCCCGCGGCGCTTCCACCAGCCGGACCGTCGCCTCGAGCGTCAGCCCCAGCGTCCCCTCGGTGCCGGACAGGAACTTCGCGACATCGAACCCGTTCTCCGGCAGCAGGTGCTCAAGCGAATAACCCGACACCTGCCGGGTGAACCGCCCGAACTCCGTTCTGATGGTGGCGAGGTGCCTGCCGACCAGGTCGCGCAGCGCCGGAAGCGGCTCCGGCCCGGCGACGTCACCCCGGCCCGCGACCAGCCGCGCGCCCGTCCCCGTGACGACCTCAAGCCCGAGGACGTTGTCCGCGGTCCGTCCGTACCGCAGCGCTCGCGACCCGCATGCGTTGTTGCCGATCGCGCCGCCGATCGTGGCGCGGGAATGCGTGGAAGGATCGGGCCCGAACCGCAGCCCGTGACCGGCAGCCGCCCGGGTGATCTCATCCAGGACGGTCCCCGGTTCCACCCGCGCCGTCCGCGCTTCCGGGTCGATGGCGAGCACGCGGCGCAGGTGCTTAGACGTGTCGAGGACGATCCCGGTGCTGATCGCGTTGCCGGCGATCGACGTGCCCCCTCCGCGCGGCACGATGGGCACGCCCAGTTCGCGGGCAACGGCCAGCGCGGCGATGATCTCGTCGCCGTGGCGAGGGTAGGCGACCACCGACGGCACGACGCGGTAGTTGGACGCGTCCGAGGTGTACTCGGCCCGGCGCCGTACACTCGTGTCGGTCTCGCTGACGCCGGCCTTGCCGAGGGCGGCGGCGATTTCCGCCATATCCGCCGTTGCTGCCGACCGGACGGCCCGGCCCGTCGCTGTCGTGGTCACGCCTGGCAAGACTAGTCCTTCCGGTCAGCGGAAACCTGCCCGGCGGCGGGCGTAACATCTCCCGGAATTTTTCAGAATATTTCCGGAACAAGGCTTTAACGTCCGCAGACCGCGAGTTAACGTGACGTTCAGCGACTCGATGAGCACGCTACCGAACCGGCGGGGGGCGCGATTGAAAGGGCACCAGCATGACACCTCCCAGACGCCTCTTTACGGCCGGGGCCGCGTTGTCCCTGGCCGCCGCGGCAACACTGGTCGTAGCGTTCGGGGCGACGCACGCTCACGCCGCCACCACGACGCTGTGCGACGAGCAGACGGCCGCAGTGGGCGGCAGTTACATCCTCCAGAACAACGAGTACGATTCCGGCGGCTCAGAGTGCGTCACCACCGACGGCAACGCCGACTTCACGGTGGCGAACTCGGCGATCGACAACGCCACCAACGGCGAGCCCGGCGCCTATCCCTCTATCTACCAGGGCTGCCACTGGGGCAACTGCAGCTCCGGCGGCCTGAGTACGACCCCGATCCAGGTGTCGGCCCTGACGACTGGCAAGGTCACTACCAGCTGGAGCACCACCCAGCCGGGCGGCAGCGCCAACGCCTACGACGTCGCCTACGACATCTGGATCAACCAGACGCCCACCACCTCCGGCCAGCCCAACGGCACCGAGATCATGGTCTGGCTCAACCACAACGGCAGCGTCCAGCCGTTCGGCTCCGAGGTCGCCAGCAATGTCACCATCGGCGGCCACACCTACAACGTATGGGAAGGCGCGCAGTCAAGCTGGGATACGGTCACCTATGACATGACGACGGCCAGTACCTCGGTGAGCGGCCTGGACGTCGGCCAGCTGGCACAGGACTCCGTCAGCCGCGGCTACACGCAGAGCTCCTGGTACCTCATCGACGTCGAGGCCGGCTTCGAGCTCTGGCAGGGCGGCGCCGGCCTGGAGACCAACTCCTTCTCCGTGGACATCGGCAGCGGCGCGTCCCCGACGCCGTCCCCGTCCCCCACGCCGTCCCCGTCGGGCTCTGGCGGCTGCTCGGCCGCCTATTCGCTGGTCAGCAGCTGGTCCGGCGGATTCCAGGGACAGGTCGTTATCACCAACACCGGCTCCAGCACGCTCAACGGCTGGACCCTCGGCTGGACCTATCCCGGTAACCAGGACATCAATGATCTGTGGAACGGCAGCTACACCCAGTCCGGTGAGGCGGTAACCGTCACCCCCGAGTCCTACGACAGCAGTATCGCCCCGGGAGGCACGGTCACCGTCGGCTTTACCGGCACCTACACCAGTAATGACACCGCGCCCGCCAGCATCTCCTGCAGCTGAACGGAACCCGGACCGCTCCGGGCGTACCTGCTCAAGGGATGGCAGGTACACCCGGAGTTAGGTCGGGTAGTGCTCAGTATCCGTACACGAGGTCATAGGCGAGCTGCGGGTCAAACTCACCAGCAGTGGTGCCATCACCGTTGCCGCAGTCACCGTCGGACTCGCCGGGGTCCTTGATCCACAGCAGCATCTCGGCGCCGTCACCGTTGCCCAGTTGGTCGGTGGCACCCAGCTTCATGCCGTCCGGGTTGCACCACTGGTTGTCGTTGGAACCGTTGCCGTCACGGCTGGTGTCGATGACGAACGGCCGGGTGTAGCCGTACCAGGCGCTCAGGTCCGCGTTAATGGCGTTGCCGTAGGCGACGTTCTGGGCGACGGTGTAGAAGCTCGAGACGTTGAGCGAGAAGCCGTGCGCCTGGGCCAGGCCCGCGGAGTTGAGATAACTGGCCATTGTCCCGGCCGCTATCCAGCCCGGGTTGCCCGCGTCCAGGTACACCCACGTCTCCTGGGCGTTCTCGTTGAACTGGGCGATGGCGTAGTTCAGCAGGCCGTCGCGATCTGAGATCTCGGCCGAGGTCATGCAGCTCTCGTCGGCGAGCGCGTCGGGCTCGAGGATGACGAGTGCCGGGCGGTCCGCGATGCCGACCGCGAAGAGGTTGATCCAGTTCTCATAGGCGGAGTCCGATGCGGCGCCGCCGGCGGACTGGCCTGCGCAGATGTCGCGATCGGTGATGTTGTAGGCCACCATGACCGGCAGCTGGTTCGAGTACGCCGCGGCTCCCTCGAGCGCACCGGTCTGCTCGGCGATGTTCTCGGTGCCCTGGCCGGCGAACCAGACGGCCGACGGCTCGTTGGCGATGTTGGCCGCGATCGCCGGCTCCCGGCCGTCGGTGGGATTCGCGGCATCCCAGACCGCGGCGCTGTTGTCGGGGTTGACATAGAACCCGTTGGTCTGGGTGACCGGGTCCGTGTCGGCCTGACGGACGGTACCGGCCTGATGGACGGTCGCGTCAGCGGCCGGGGCCGAGAGCAAGCCGGCGATGAGGCCGGCGGTGAGAAGGGCGGAGATGCAGAGGCGTCGTTGCATACGGTGTCACTTCCCCTTCGCGGAAGCAGATGGTCGGCGGGTGCCGGCGAGCGGCTTCCAGCCGGGAAATGCAGTCTGACTGGAATCGCTTCCGGTACAATCCGGGATGGATCACCTTGAACGGATGATCCGTCCGATGCGACAACCTGTCAAGAGTTCATTGGTCCGACGGCGCAAAGGGTTTTCCGCCTCGCTGGCGGGGAGCTCGTCAAGCCTGAAAACTGGTAGCGCTTCCAGTTTCGTTCCCAGCGGCGCTAGGATAGTCCACGGGGCCGGGATCGGCTGTGGACGGCCGGCTTACCGGCCGACGGGGTACCACCGGGAGAATAGGACCGACCAGCCGATGGGTGCACGGGCCAGACGCCCTCCAACACTCGACGAGGTCGCGCTGCGGGCAGGCGTGTCGCGTTCGGTGGCTTCCCGGGTGATCAATAACACCAGGGACGTGAGCGGGAACGCCCGCGAGGCAGTCCAGAAGGCGGTGCGGGAACTGGGGTACGTGCCCAACCCGGTGGCGAGGGCGCTGGTCACCTCGCAGGCCGGCACGGTCCTGCTGGCCGTCTCGCACAACGACCCCGGCATGTTCGCGGACCCGTTCTTCGCGCACGTCATCGTCGGGATCAACGCCGCGCTGGAGAAGACCGACCTGGTGCTCATGCTGCTGCTGGCCGACACCGACAGGGGTCACGAGCGCCTGGAACGGGTGCTGCGCTCGCGGCGCGCCGACGGCCTCATGCTCCTCGCCCTGCACGGCGAGGACCCGCTCTACCAGCTCGCCCAGCGCCTCGAACTGCCCGTGGTCCTCGGCGGACGCCCGCTGCACGGCACTCCGTCCTGGTACGTCGACGCGGACAACCGCGGCGGCGCCAGGGTCGCGACCGAGCACCTGATCTCGTCAGGCCGCCGCCGGATCGCGGCGATCACCGGGCGTCAGGACACGCATGCAGGCTTGGTCCGGCACCAGGGGTACCGCGAGGCGATGGCCGTTGCCGGGCTGGAGAGCTCGCGCACCGAGGCGGCCGACTTCACCGAGACGGGCGGAGCCACGGCGATGGCGCGGCTGCTCGAACGCTGCCCCGACCTGGACGCCGTGTTCGCCGAATCAGACAACATGGCCGCCGGCGCCCTGCGCACGCTCAAGGCGGCGGGCCGGTCCGTACCCGGCGACGTCGCCGTCGTCGGATTCGACGACCTGCCCATCGCCCGGAGCACGGACCCTGCCCTGACCACCGTCCACCAGCCGGTCCAGGCCCTGGGCCGGGAGATGGCGAAGATGCTCATCGACCTGATGGCCGGCGAGCAGCCCAGCCCTCTGCTCCTGCCGACGCACCTCGTGGTGCGCGACTCAGCACCCTGATTGCCCGGTTAGGTGCTCCGCCGACTATCCTTCTTTGTGCGCCGAAATGAGGCGGTTTCCGCCCCATTTCGGCGCACAATCATGACGAGGGCCTGTGTTGTTTATTGACTGCCGCTCAGTCGAGGCAGAACTCGTTACCCTCGATGTCCTGCATCGAGATGCACGACTCGTTTTCGTCATCGGCAGGCAGCAGCTGCACGCGTACCGCGCCGAGCGCGACCAGTCGGGCGCACTCTGCCTCGAGTGTGGCCAGGCGCTCTTCACCCACGAGCCCGGTGCCGGCCCGCACGTCAAGATGTACCCGGTTCTTGGCGACCTTGCCTTCGGGAACACGCTGGAAGAACAGTCGCGGGCCCTCACCTGAGGGATCCACGCAGGCGAACCATGCACCCTGATCCTCGGGCGGCAGCGAGCGATCGAAATCGTCCCACGTAGCAAACCCCGCCGGTGGCGGCACGACGTACCCCAGCACCTCGCACCAGAAACGAGCGACGCGCTCAGGTTCTGCGCAGCCGAAGGTGACCTGGAACTTCCTGATCGACGCCATCGGTCCACCATAGTGGCGCGTGTTGCTCACCGGGAGCCCGGAAGCCCGCCGCCCTCGCTGTCGGCCGGATGAGTTCCCAGGAGCATCGTCCGACCCACCAGCCCCGACCGATACACGAATCATGCCACTTTTGACGGAAGAAACCAGCCCGGCGGAAGAAAAAGCGTCATTTTTGACTCCTTTTCTTCCGCCGGGCGTCCATCTTCCGCGCAAACCACGGACGCGCATGGCGCGGAACCGGGCAGAGCGCGGAGCCGCTCAATCCGCGGAGCCGGGCAGAGCGCGGAGCTGGGTGGATGCGGGAGCCGGCGGGATGCGGGTACGGGGGCTGCTCGCCAGGTAACAGTTCGGCGCAGGGCGGCCGTCTCGCTCTGGGGGCAAACGCCGCTGTTGTCTGGTTTCATCTTGTTTATACCACAATGCGTGTTGATCACGTTACTGCGTGCTTATTGCTCTTTGTTTCCTCTTAGCCCTAGCGTGCTGCGAGGCGACAGACGGGTGCTATCGCACCTCATGTGGCTTATGTTCCATCTGACACAGCCAGCACAAGAGGAGTCTCCCCGTTGAAGCTGTCTAAGCACGCCGGGCGACGGATTGTCTCGGCGGCAGCCGTCGTGGCGGTCGTGCCCGCTACGGCGCTGATGGCGACCGCGGCATCCGCCGCCACGCCGAGCCCGCAGCCGTCGAAGGTCGCGGTCGCGCAGGGCACCGGCTCTGCCGCCCTGCAGAACGCCACCGTCTTCGGCACCACCGCCGCATCCACCCCTGAATCGGTCTCGTTCGTCCTGCGTGGCCGTAATCTGACCGGCCTCGCGTCGGCCGTCGAGGCCGGCCACTCCCCCGGCATCTCCGTCACGCAGTTCGCCAGGCGTTACGGGCAGGACCCGGCGGTGATCGCCGCCCTGGAGAAGTACCTTGAGGGCTTCGGGATCACGGTCACCGAGACCTACTCAGACGGCCTCGATGTATCGACGACGGGAACCGCTGGCGACTACGACAGCGCACTGTCGGTGCAACAGCACCAGTACCGCGTGGCGGCCGTCCCTGCACACGACGGCTCAGGCGGCATCCCCGCGCAGAACGTTCACGGCACGCGGCAGACACCGATGCTGCCGGGGTCGTTCGGCCGCGACGTGCTCGCGGTTCTCGGCCTGACCAACTACTCACCGTTCACCGACCACCTGACCCATGTGCCCAGCGCGGTGCGCAGCTCGACGTCGGCCACTCCGACCGCGACCTACACCGGCAACCTCACCCCGGCCGACTTCGCCACGAACTACGGCCTGAACCCGCTGTACCAGGACGGCATGACCGGCGCCGGACAGACCATCGGCATCGTCACCCTGGCCGGCTTCGACCCCACCACGGCCGAGTACTTCTGGAACAACGTGCTGCACATCAGCACGGCGGCGAACCGGATCACGGTAGACAACGTGGACGGCGGCCCGGGCGCTCCCAACGAGCAGGCGGGCTCCGGCGAGAGCGACCTGGATGTCGAGCAGTCCGGCGCGCTGGCGCCCGATGCCAGCATCGTCGTCTACCAGGCACCGAACACCGACCCCGGCTTCGCTGACGCGATGTTCTCCGCCGCGAGCGCCAACGTGGCGGGCACCGTGTCGTCGAGCTGGGGCGAGTCGGAGACCGTGCTCAAGGCGAGCGTCGCGGCCGGCGAGGAGACCGCCGCGTACGGCCAGGCCTTCGACGAGGCGTTCCTCGAGATGGCCGCGCAGGATCAGAGCATGTTCACCTCGGCCGGTGACGACGGCGCCTACGACGCGTCCGGTGACCTCGGTACCACGAACCTGTCCGTGGATAACCCGGCGGACAGCCCGTTCGTCACCGCGGCCGGCGGAACCACGCTCGGCGGCCAGATCAGCGCGACCGTGGTGCCAAGCAGCGGTCCGGCCGCCACCGTGAGCGCGACGATCCCGGCCCAGCGCGCCTGGGGCTGGGACTGGCTGTGGCCGGAGTACGCCGCGTTCGGCGCGGCGTCGGAGAGCGCGTTCGCCGTCACTCAGGTCGCCGGCGGCGGAGGCGGCTTCAGCACCACCGAGCCGACCCCGTCCTACCAGGAGGGCCTCAACGTCCACTCGTTCCAGGCGGTCGAGTACCTGACGCCGACGGCGGACCAGGATGTGGACAACCTGACGCTGCCGACCAGCTGGAACTTCAACGCCACGCCGTCTGTACAGTCCGGCTACGGCAGCGGCCGCGCTGTTCCTGACGTCTCGGCAGACGCCGACCCGTTCACCGGTTACCTGCTCTACGACCCGCTGAGCACGGTGCAGCTGCAGGCCGGCTGGGGTGGCACCAGTTTCGTGGCACCGCAGCTGAACGCCTCCGCCGCGCTGATCAACCAGTACGTCGGCCACCGCGTCGGCCTGTGGAACCCGGCGATCTACCGGCTCGCGCAGGGCCCGAACTCGCCGTTCACCCCGCTGGACACAGCCGGAACGAGCAATGACAACCTCTACTACACCGGCACACCAGGCCACATCTACAACGTAGGCACCGGCCTGGGTTACCCCAACCTGGCGAAGCTGGCGGCCGACCTGGCCCGTTAACCTCGCGAAGGCCGAATAATCAGGCGTGGGCCGGAGGCTTCCCTCCGGCCCACAGCCAGGACCGAACGAATTTGGATGGAAGTTCGATGCTCGACGGAGACTTACTAGTCGTTTTTGACTGGTTTTCTTCCGCCGAGCGCCTATCTTCCGTCTAAACGAGGGCTTGTGGCGGCGGGTGCGGGCCGGAGGAAAGCCGACCCGACCGGATGGCTAAGGCCCCGGTGTCGCGTCAGAGTGAGCGGCGCAGCAGGGAGTCGAGCCTGACGAACGAGCTCTCCCAGCCGACCTTGGTGAGCTCGCCGCGCTCCTCGGTGAACGGGCCTTGGCGAAGGTCGAGCCTGGTCGTGTCGTCGCTCTCCTGGTGGAACTCGAGCCGCAGCATGATCCTGGTGCCTGGAGCTCCCTCGATCTCCTGATGCCCGACGAGCAGCTCGTTCTCCACAACCTCGGCGAAGGTCGCGTCTACCTGGCTGCGCATTGCCGGGTCGGCGTCGCTCACCATCACGAAGCGCTGGAAACCACCGGGTCTCGCGTCTATCTGCACGCTCTCGCAGGGGACCGAGAAGCCGTCGGGCCCGAACCACAGGCACAGCTGATCCGGATCCACGAAGGCCCGGTAGACCAGTTCTGCCGGGGCGTCGAAGACGCGCGAGAGAGTGATTTCTTCTTTAGCGGCCTCAGTCACCGTCTGATAGTACGACCCCGCGGGGCCCACGTACCCGCGGGGCCGGGCGTCAGCTCGGCAGGACGGCCGGACTGTTGTGGTAGGCCGCGATCAGCCAGCTGCCGTCACGCTTCTCCAGCGCCCAGGTCGCATACACCATGCGCTCGGCGGGGACCTCGGTCTCGCCGGGGAACCTGACACCGGTCTCGGTGACCACGAGCGCGGCGTTCTCGCCCAGGAAACGAATGCCCTCCAGCTTGTTGATGGTCGTGCTGCCCTTGAGGAAAGACGCGAAGCCCTCGGCCATCCCCTGGCGGACCTCCTCCCTGGACGTGCGGTAGGTGCCGGGCATGATCGCGGTGGCATCCTCCGTGTAATCCGCGACGAAGGCGTCCGCGTCGCCAGCGTCCCAGGCCTTGTAGAGGCTTTCCAGGACGTCCTTAATGGCGGCCTCGTCGCGGGTTCGGATCTTGGTCATGGCTCTTTCTCCTTCGGGAACGAACTGCTGCCCGGTGATCTCCAGGCCAGCCTGGCGGATCCAGGACCGGTAGGTGGCAGCGTCGGCGTGGCCGCCAGGTCGCAGCCAGCGGACGATGTCGCGCAGGAGGCGTGGCTCGCGGTTCAGCGGCATGTGGATCAGGCGTAGAGGCAAACGACAGCATCGAAGCCGGCCGCCGGGAAGTCGATCTCGGTAACGTCGGCACGGATGAACGTGGCGCCAGGGACAAGCCGACGGGCACGTTCGATCTGGACATCGCTGATGTCCACCCCGGTGACCTGGTACCCGGCCGCCGCGAGGTGCCTTGCGACCGGGATACCGCATCCGCACCCGATGTCCAGGATCTGGCCGTGCCCGGGAAGGCGATGACGCAGATCAGCTAGCCAGCTGTCGTACTCGTGTGCCGTGTCTTGGTCGCCGCGGTAGTGCCGAGAGAGCGCGTCCTAACCGGAGCGGACTAGATCGGCCGGATTAGCGTCCATAGCGAGCAGGCTATGCGCCAGGCGGGTCGCGGGCCGGTCACCGGCCTGGCAGGCGGGTGGTGATCTCCTGAACCAGCCAGCCGTTGCCGTCCGGGTCCTCGAATGAGAGGAACGAACCATAGCTCGCGTGGTCCGGAGCCGGGCCGGCGATCCGGGCCTGCGTCCCGGCATGGTGGAATACGCCACTGGCGTCATGGAAGACCTCGCTGACCTCGGCCCCGTGCCCGGCGAGTTCAGCCCGGGCCGCGTCGATGTCGGTCGCGACCAGGTGCAGGCCCCGGGCCGAGCCAGGCGCGGCCGAGGTAACACCGGTGCCGAAGATGATCGCGCAGGCGGACCCGGGCGGGGTCAGCTGCACGACCCGGTAGTCCGGGCCGGGCGCGATGTCGGCGTCGAGCCGCCATCCCAGCGCCTGGTAGAAGTCCTTGGCCTTGTCCACGTCGGAGACCGGTATCACCACGACCTCGAGTCTCATATCCACTGTTCTGCTCCCTTGCTCTGGTGTCGATGACCTGAAATCCGCAGGGCGACGGGCTAGCCGCCCACCAGCTTTCGCGCCGCGGCCGCGATGTGCTCAGCGTCGATCCCTGCCCATGCGAGCAGTTCCTCGCCGGTGCCCGAACCCGGCATCCCGCTAACCGCCAGGCGAGTGACGTGCAGGTTCTGCTGTCCCGAGTCGAGCAGCGCATCCGCGACCGCCGAGCCGAGCCCGCCCTCGGGATGGTGGTCCTCCGCGACGACAATGCGCCCGCCGGTCGCTGCCGCGGCCGCGGCCAGCGTCTGCGTGTCGATCGGCTTGACGGAGTAGCTTGGACCCGCCGATGGGGAACCTCTCCCCAGCCGGGTAGAGGCCCGGGAGGCTGCCGCGCGTCGTGCGCATGTAACTGATTCCCGGCGTGCTGGCCATCGCATCGACGAGCGCCGCCGCGCTGGTGCCGTCGCTCGGGTAAAGCACGGTCGATCCGTGCACCGCCCGCATCATGGCCAGGTCCTCCAGCGCCATCTGTGACGGGCCGTCAGCACCGATCTCCACACCGGCGTGGGATCCGCACAGCCGAAGTTCCGCGCCCGAGATGGCCCCCATCCGGATGAAGTCGTAGGCCCGGGTGAAGAACGCCGCGAACGTGGACGCGAACGCCCGGTAGCCGCGGGCTGCCAGCCCGGTCGCCGCGGCAATGAGCTGCTGCTCCGCGATGAACATCTCGAAGTACCGCTCGGGGAAGGCCTGCGCGAACTCGTCGGCGAAGGTCGAGTTGCTCACTTCGCCGTCCAGCGCGACCACGTACTCGTCCCGTGCGCCCAGGGCGAGGAGCGCGTCGCCGTAGGCCTTCCTGGTGGCAACCTTGTCGCCGACCTCGTACGTCGGCGGCGTCGCGCTGGGCTTGGCCTGCGGATCCGCCTGCTGCACCGTGCTGGGCTTGTCCGGTACCGGGCCTGGCTCGGCTGGTTCCGGCTTCGGGCCGCGGAGCACCAGGTTGCGCACACCGCCGAGTCCGGCGATCGCCCGCGCGGCCATGTCGGGCGGGAAAGGCTTGCCATGCCAGCCGTTCTTGTTCTCGACCTCGGCGAAGCCGCGGCCCTTGATGGTCCTGGCCAGGATTACCGTCGGCTGGCTGCCCGAGGTGTCCTCGGCAGTGGTCATCGCCTGGTCGATGGCGGCGAGGTCATGTCCGTCGACGGTCAGCACCCGGGCGCCGAACGCGGCGGCGCGCCGCGCATACTTTTCGACATTCCAGCCCAGGTCGGTCTCGCCGCGCTGGCCGAGCCGGTTGATGTCGGCGATCGCGACCAGGTTCGACAGCTTGTAATAGGAGGCCTTGTCAAACGCCTCCCAGATGGAGCCCTCTGCCAGTTCGCTGTCCCCGCACAGCACCCAGACACGATAGGGCAGCCGCTCCAGGTACTTGCCCGCCAGCGCAACGCCCACGCCGTCGGGCAGGCCCTGGCCCAGCGAGCCGGTGGCGACGTCGACCCACGGCAGTATGGGAGTCGGGTGGCCCTCGAGCCGCTGGCCGATGCGCCGGTAGCCGGTCAGCAGCTCCCCTTCGGAAACGACCCCGACCGCCTTGAACACCGAGTACAGCAGCGGGGAAGCGTGGCCCTTGGAGAAGATCAGGTGGTCGTTGACCGGCAGCCGCGGCTCATCCCAGTCCTCGTGCAGGTGCCGGGTGACCAGCACCGCAAGGAGGTCAGCGGCCGACATGCTCGACGTGGGGTGGCCGGATCCGGCGCTGGTCGTGGAGCGAATCGAGTCGACCCGCAGCTGCGCGGCCAGTTCCGCGGCGGTGTCGAGGCCGATCGTGGAGGCAGGTTGCGTCGTGGTCATGTGCAGACTCCTGTCCAGTGGATGACACAACAATCACACGCTAGGCACACGATCACCCCCGTGGTAGCCCCTGGCCCGCATCCCGGTATGCCCTGGCGGACGATCCGGGCGAGCGGCCATCCGGGGTACTGGCCAGGGTCTGGCACGGATGCGACCGGCTGCCCCGAGAGCGACTGTAGATCCCGGTGGCGTCGACGGCCGCCACGTTGACCAGTAGGAGGAACCAGGATGGCGAAGCCGCAACAAGAGCAACGCGTCGTGGTCGTCGGGGCGGGTTTCGCCGGCTTCAACGCCGCGCGGGAGCTGTCCCGGCTGCTTGGCAACACGACCGAGATCGTGGTGATCAACTCGACGGACTACTTCCTTTACCTCCCGCTGATGCCTCAGGTGACAGGCGAGGTAATCGAGCCGCGGCACATCATGATCGAGCTGCCTCGCCGACTGCGCGAGACGCGGTTCGTGCTCGGCACGGTGAACCACGTCGATTCCAAGCAGAAGGTAGTGAGCTGGGCGGGCCCGGAGGGCGCGGCCGGCCAGGTCGGCTACGACCGGCTTATCCTGACCGCGGGCAGCGTGAACAAGCTGCTGCCGATACCGGGCATCGCTGACTACGCGCACGGGTTCCGCACCATCTCCGAAGCCATGTACCTGCGCGATCAGATCATCCGCCAGCTGGAGCTGGCCGCAGTGGCCGCCGATCCCGCAGAACGCGAAGCGAGATGCACCTTCGTGGTGGTCGGCGGGGGCTATACCGGCACCGAGGTGGCGGCGCAGGGCCAGCTGCTTACCACCCGGCTGGCCAGGACGCTGCCTGGCCTGGCCGGGCAGCGGATCCGGTGGATGCTGCTGGATACGGCGCAGCGGCTGCTGCCCGAGCTTGACCCGCGGCTGTCCAAGACCGCCGAGCGGATCCTGCGCCGCCGCGGTGTCGAGGTGCTCACCGGCGAGTCGGTCGCTGAGGCCAGCGAAGGCCACGTGCAGCTGACCACCGGGGACACGGTGCCCACCAGGTCGCTGATCTGGTGCGTAGGGGTCCGCCCTGACCCGCTGGTCGACGGCATGGACCTGGCCACCGCCCGGGGGCGGCTGGTGGTCGATGAGTTCATGGCGGTACCTGGCGTCCCTGACGTCTATGCCTGCGGCGACTGCGCGGCGGTGCCCGACCTGACCCGCCCCGGCCAGGTCTGCGGCATGACCGCGCAGCACGCCCAGCGGCAGGGCAAGCTGGTCGCGAGGAACGTAGCCGCCTCCCTCGGCCACGACGCCGCCAAGCCGTACAAGCACCGCGACCTAGGCTTCCTGGTCGACCTGGGCGGACTGGCCGCCGCCGGTAACCCGCTGAACATCGCGCTGTCCGGGCCGGTCGCCAACGCCCTCACCAGGGCCTACCACCTGTACTCCATGTCAGGGAACCGGTCCCGGGTGCTGACCGACTGGACGCTGAACGGAATCACGCACGAGGAAGTGACGTCCTTCAGCGTGATCGACGCGGCATCCGTCCCGCTCGACGTCAACAAACCGCGCGCCTGAGTCGGCTAGCCGAGCAGGTTGAGCTGGCTCGGCGCGCTGTACCCGATCCTCAGCACGCTCTGGCCATGCAGCCTGATCAGCGGGTCCCAGTCGGGGTGATACTCGGCTCGCTGGAAGCCTATGTACGACCGCATCCAGCCGACATATGCCCCAGGCGTGAGATGCGCCGCCTGGACGCTCGTAGCGAGGTCCACCCATCGCATGAGGCTGGCGCGTCCGCCCCCAGGTGAGTCGCTGGCGAAGTCCACGACGTACAGCGGATGGCTACTGGCCATGCCGGCAATGAGCTGCAGCAGCCGAGGGTCGACCTGGCCGGTGAGGAGCGCTGTCCTGGCTTGCGCCGAGAACCTGATCTGGCCGTTGGTCACCAGCTGGGCGCCGGCACCCTTCCTGAGGCTCAGCGTCGAGGAAAGCGCCGCGTTGTATGCCGCGGCACCGTCCGGGTAGACCCACAGGATGTCGATCCTGGCGTTTCCCGTGCCAAAGCTAGCGAGGACACCCGGGGCATAAACGCTCAGGCGGCCGCCGAACTGGCTCCGGACCGCGGCGGTAGCCACCACCACCTGGGAGTCGAGCGGGTCGTTCGACGAAGAGCCGAGCACATTCAAGCTCGAGGACGCGAAGCCCGCGTTGGCCAGATCCGTGCACACCTGGGCATCGCACGACACCACCACGGCCGAGCTGACCTGCTGCATTATCCACGAGACCGCCTTCGCTCGCACCGCCGCCTCAACCGTGAGCTGGCTGGTCTGGGTGTGACCCCCTGCTGACTGCTCCAGCGATACGCTCCGCCCGGACACTGCGTGCCGCGGCAGAAGAGCGAACGCTAGCCCGGCAGCACCGGCAACCAGCAGAATCGAGGTCGCCAGCGCGGCCACTCGCCGGCGTGAGGACGCGCGGCCATTCCTGTGCCGCCTGTGCTGTGACCTGGACGCCGGGCCGCCGCTGATCAGCCCATCGCCGCTGATCAGGCTGATAGGGGTGTCTCCGCTGACCGGCTCATCGCCGTCGTCGGCCTGGGGCTCGGGCGGCATCGGGGCCATGAGCCGCGCTCCCGCGGCCGCCAACTCGCTGAGCGCGGCGCGGGCCGTCGGCCTGCCAGCCGGATCCTTGTTGAGGCAGCGGCGAACGAGTGAGCCCAGCGGTTCGGGGAGCCTGCCGACACCCGGCTCGGAATGGAGGATCGCGAACGCCGTGGCGGTCAGCGAATCGCCCCTGAAGGGCAGCTCACCGGTGCCCGCGTATGCCATCATCACGGCCCACGACCACATGTCGGCCGCCGCGGTCACCCGCTGCGCGGCCAGCTGCTCGGGAGCCATGTACGCCGGGGTCCCGATGGCGACCTGGCCAGACATTCCGGTGGTGGTCATCCCCGGAACCGCCGCCAGCCCGAAGTCGATCACCACCGGCCCATCCGGCCCGAGCAGGACATTGCCTGGCTTGACGTCGCGGTGCACCATCCCGACGGCATGCGCCGCCCCTAGCGCGGTGAGCGTCGCAACGGCGATGCGCTGAAGTACCACATCGGAGCGAGGCCCGAACCGCTCGACGACCTCTACCAGAGACGGCCCGCTGACGTATTCACTGACGATGAACGGCCGCCGCTCGAAGATCCCCGCATCTACCACCTGCGCGGTACAGAACCGGGCGAGCCGCTGCGCCGCGGCAACCTCCTTCAGGAACCGGTTGCGGACCTGCGGGTTCGTGGTCGGCGGCAGAAGCTTGACCGCGACCCGGCTCCCATCGGCACCGACCGCCAGGAACACCACGGCCTGCCCGCCTTCGCCGAGGCGGCCGAGCAACCGGTATGCGCCTACCTCGCGCGGATCCATGTCGCGCAGAGGGAGCATTTCCGGCAATGCGGACTGAGTGGACGTCACGCGGCCATTTTGCTCCTATCAGCACTCCCAGCGCCACAATTCCTTTTTCGCCAGTTCTTGGTCAGATATTTCCAGTGGCCTACGGCGGGAAGGTGACGTCGATTGTCAGGCCTCCGCCGGGCCGGGGCCGCGCGGTGATCGTGGCGGCATGGGCGATGGCGATAGCCCGGACGATGGACAGCCCGAGGCCGTGGCCGTCACGGCGGGCCGGGCGCTCCAGGGCGGCGGCGCCGTCCAGGGCCACATCGACGGCCATCCCCTCCCGGCGCAGCCCGGCCGCCACCACCGTAGCGAGGATCTCGTCGTCCTCGGTCACCAGAACCCGCATCGCCTGCCCGCCGTCTCATGAGCTCACAGTCCGCCTGCCTCCCAAGATCGCAGGCCACAGGTGACAGCCAGGTGACATTTCTCGTCACCGTGCTGTCACCTCCCATTCTGTACAACGGGTTGCGGTGGACGAGTCTTGAGGAGACAGTGATGAACGAGAAGATCTGCGGTACCCGGGGTAGGCGGAGCGCGGGAGCCCTGGCTGTCCTGGCCGCCACCGCCTTGCTGACGACGGCATGCAGCTCCCCTTCGCCGGAGAGCAGCGGAACTGCTTCCACGGCGGAGTCGGCGTCGTACCGGGCGAATATCGCCTTCTCGCAGTGCATGCGAACCCACGGCGTACCGGACTTCCCCGACCCCCAGCCGGGGTCGAACTTCTCACTCAGCGGGCCGCTGACGGGCCCCGCGGCGGACACTACGTCGGGGAAGGCAACCATTGCCTGCGAGCACCTGCTGCCAAACGGACCGGTTTCGAGCAACGGCTCGGTATCCACGCAGGAGCTCGCCGAGGGGGTGGCGCTCGCGCAGTGCCTGCGCAGCCACGGTGAGCCGTCCTTCCCCGACCCCACAGTCGTCAACGGGGGTCTTAGCTTCGACTTCACCAGCGTGAACACATCACAGTTCAAGGCCGCGGTGAGCGCCTGCCGTTCGACGGTACCCGCGGGGGTCAAGCTGCCGTGAGCGAGACCGTTTCCGCATCCAGTTCCTGGCCGAGGCGATCCTGATCATGGGCGGATGACCTGCTACGTCCGGCGGGTCTCCCGGACTTCTTCCCCCGGATGCCAGACGCGGATGACCAGCTCGGCGCCTTGTACTTCGGTGTGGACAACTTCGAGGATGTCCAGGCGGAAGTAGTCCGCGCCGGGCTGGTTGGCATCACCGGCGATGCCAGGCGACAGGATGGCAAGCCCGCTGATCTTGCTGTCGCCGCCGGTCATGGAGCCGTCGCCGGGGTTGGCGTGGAGCGCGAAGCGGACGTCGCGGAGAAGATCGCGGGACTTGACCGAGCCCGGCATAGAGCCCAGCGTCAGTTCGGCGCCGAGAAAGGAGACCTCGGTCCCGCTGACCCGCGGGGATCCGTCCTTGCGCAGCGTGGCGAGCACGTGGTGCTTGGTCGCCTCGAAGCGGGATCGCGTGGCCCGCGCCAGATCGGGGGCCGAGGTCTCGAACTCTGTCCAGGTAGCCATTGATCTACTCTGACTGCCACTGCCGGTACAGCTGAATCAGATCATCGCGCAGCTGTGGCGGAAGCTCTTCCGGCGCCGCCGGCTGCCCGGCGAGCCTGATGGTCTCGCGCAGCTGCGCGAGGTACTCGGTGCAGTGCGGGCACCGGGCGAGATGAGCCTCGAAGCGGCGCCGCTCGACCCGGCTCAGCCTGCCTTCCAGGTAATCCGTCATCAGCTCGACGGCCTGGCGGCAAACGAGGTCACGACCACGGAGAAGCTTCACTGCGCCTCCCTGTACTCATCCTCGCACAGTTGCCTGAGCCGGCTCCGGCCACGATGCAGCAGTACCCGCTGGTTCTCCTCGCTTACCGCGAGCACGGCGCAGGCATCCGCGGCGGTCAGCCCTTCAACATCGCGAAGCAGAACGACCTGCCGCTGCCGTTCGGGCAGCAGATCGATCCACTTCCGGATGCGAGCGGCCAGCCGCAGATCATCGGCTGCCGAGATCCACTCCGCCGGCGGATCCGCCCACCCGCCTGCCCCGTCGAACCGGGCCGGGTCGACAACCGGAGTGCTGCGCTGCTCCCTGGTTCCCGTGGTCCGTGCTCGGTTCACCAGGATCTGGAATAGCCACGTCTTGAGCGATGACCGGCCCTCGAATGACCCGATCCCGCGCAGCATGGCGAGCCAGGTGTCCTGGACGACCTCCTCGGCGACGGCGCGACTCGGCACGAACGACGCTGCGAGCCGCAGCATCGGCTCCTGGTACCGCTGCACGAGCGCGGCAAACGCCCGCTCATCGCCAGAACGCAATCTGACGAGGAGTTCCGCATCGGCCGAGGGCTCCACCCCTCGAAGCGTAGTCGCCCGGGGGCGGGCCAGGCCCCGCCCCCGGTTCGACGGCCTCAGGACGCCACGATCCCCTCGCCGCCGGCTGCGTCCGGCACGGTCACGGAGCCGAGCGGGGTCAGCGAGCCGCCAGCTCCCACGCTGAACTCGTCGACAATGCCCGCGCCGCCGGTCTGTATGTACAGGAACCGGCCGCCGGGTGCGGCCGACGCGTCCACCGTGCCGGCGTCGGTGTTAGTGTCCGCGATCAGCGTCAGCTGGCCGGCCGCGGAACTGTAACTAGTCTCGGTGGCGCTGCCCGCGTTGCCCGCGAACAGGAACTGCCCGGCCGGGGCCACCCAGCAGGTCGCCGCCTGCCCGTTGGGCACCTCGCTGATCGCGCTTAGCGTCCCGTCGCGAGCCACGCTGAACGTGGCAAGCGCGTTGGGACCGGCCTCGGCGATCACCAGGTCACCTGAGGTGTCGTAGGTGATCCCGAACGGCACGGTTCCCGGCTCCGCGTTGACCACGGGGGACTGGGACAGCCGGCCGTCGAAGCCAACGCGGAACACGTCAATGTCATTGCCGTTGTTCTTCGTGGTCACGATCAGCTGGGTGCCATCGGGAGTAAAGGCCACCTGCCCGGGCGTGGAGGTGAACTGCGGAGTCTCCGTCGGGTCCAGGCCCAGCGCACGGGCCGACCCGGGCAGCGGCGCCAGGTAGTCACCGAGCACGCGGTAGCCCTGCAGGGTTCCGCCGTTCAGCGCGTTGAGCACGTACACCACGTCGCCGGACACCGCGATGCTGACCGGGAACGACCCGCCGGATGACACGACCTGCCGCAGCGCGAGCCGGTCACCGGAAACGGAGAACACTGACACGGTGTTGCTGCCCGCGTTAACCGCGAACAGCAGCGAACGCTGCGCGTCGTACTGCAGCGAGCCCTGCGAGGCGAGATGGTCGACCACTGATCCGGCCAGCACACCGCCGAGCCCGCCTGTTGAGTACGTGCCCGCCTGGCTCAGCGTGCCGTCGGCGGCCCGCTGATAGGCGACGACCCGATTGCCTGCGGTGTTATCGGTCTGCACGAAGACGGCGCCACCGCCGTGGAAGAAGGCAGGCGCCGTGCCGGTGAATCCCGTGCTGGCGAACGCGGGGGTGGCGAAGCCAGCCATGGCGGCCAGCGCGGCGGCCGCGACAACGCCCGTTCTGAGACGAAACACGTGAGTGCTCCTCGCTCCTGGAAATGAATTTGACGCGGTTAGGTCCAGGGGCAAGGCCCGCCGTTACACAAAACGGACCGATGTAATATTTCCGTAAGAACTCGCGCCCCGCCAGGGGGGCGAGTTCCCCATGATCATGAAATACCAGTGGGTGTGCTGGTTCTTAGGGCTGGCGGGTCCAGCGGGGACCGGTTACTGTCCATTCTGCGTCCCAGGCGGCTAGCCGCTTGCGATCGATCACGCGCTTGATCACGCTCACGGTGATCAGGAACAGGCCGATGAGCAGCGCGATGGCGGCGCAGGCAGCGGTCCGGTGACGTCCGTCCGGGGCGATCCATGCGGCGTCGACCTGCGGCTGGGTCATCAGGGTGCGATTCGGTGAGGGTGCCGTCTCCAAGGAGATCGCGGTGACCTCGTACCGGGTGGCGAGCGCGGAGACCCGTGCGTGTTCCGCGACCGCGTGCGCCCAGGCCGCAGCGGCGCGCGCGGTGAGCGGCGCGATGACAGCGAAGGCCACAAGCAGCCAGACGCAGATGACCGCCTCGGCGCGGTCACTCGGGCGGCGGAGCGAGTTCCTGTCCAGCCGCCAGCCCCGGATCAACCGGGCGAACCGTGATGTCATGGTGGCCCTCCTCCACGGGGTACTGGCATCCACAGTCGCCTTCCTGGCGGATCTTTTGCACCCGGGGGAAACCCCAGTCCGCACCCGGGGACTGAACTGTCCCGGTGCCGGGCATGGCGGGGCCAGGGCTGTACCTGGGGTGTCACCCGGGCGCGACCGGGGACCAGGCGAGGCGAGGGTGGGCGTCAGTACCGAGTTACTGACAGGAAAGGAGCCAGGCGAATGAACTCTGACTGGCGCGACCGCGCCGCCTGCCGAGGTGCCGATACCGATTTGTTCTTCCAGGACTGGGCGACCGGGTCGGCGTTGCGCACTATCGAACAGATCAAGCTGATGTGCCGCGATTGCCCCGTCCGTGCGCTATGCCTGGACTGGGCGCTGGATCATGGCGGCGATTTCGGCATCTGGGGCGGCCTTACCGAAGATGAACGGCGCGCCCTTCGTGGCACGCTGATCCGGCAGCGGCTGCTATCAGCATGATGTCGAACTACTACGAAGAATCGGAGGCAGCCGTGGATGACGAGCTGATTCAGGGGCAGGTCACGGCCGTCCGCGTCGCCTGCCGCCGGATGACTTCCCAGCGGCTGGAGGCAGTGCGCCAGAGCGTCGAGCAGGCTTGCGTTCTGCCTGCCATGTTCGGCTGGGACCGGAAGGCCGCGGCCCATGCGGAGATCTTCAACATGCTGGCGGATACGGTTCGCGACCCAGCCCTGCGCCAGGTGCTCAACTCTGGCGTCGGCCTCATGCACCACCTCATGATGACGGCCGGGCCCGTAGCGGGTGGCGTGGTCTCCTCCTCCCGGCGGCGCGTGCTCGCTTGCTTCCTGGCCGGTGATCCCGATGGGGCGGCAGGCGAGCTGGAGAGCGAGCTGAGGTTCCTGCAATTCACGTCGCGCCTGGTTAACTCGCGCGCGGCGAGCAGCAACACCGAGGAAGGAGCGGTGGCATGAACTGAGGAACCAGATCCGCGTCCCATCCCAGACCGCCAGCCGATAGACCAGGGGTTCCCACGGGCGCGATGCCGTGCCCCGCCTGAGACTGTGGAACGTGTCAGTAAATGCGCGCTGGTGGCAGCGCCTCATTGCGAAACTCGGGCGGCTGGCCGGAGGATCGGCTGTGGACGGACCGCTCGGCCTGCTGGCTGTGGCAGAGGAACACCTGGCAGCTGATCATCAGAACAAGGAAGGCAAGGGCGCAGAGGCATGAACGCGAACGGGTATGACTACGACGTGATCGTCGTGGGGGCGGGCTCGCCTGGGGAGCACTGCGCCGGGGAACTAGCCGACGGCGGCCTGCGGGTGGCGGTTGTCGAGCGGGAACTGGCGGGCGGTGAGTGCTCGTACTGGGCGTGCATTCCGTCCAAGACGCTGCTGCGGCCCGGTGAGGCGGTGGCAGCGGCCCGGGACGCGGCGGCCACCGCTGCGGTTGACGTCGGGCAGGCGCTGGCCTGGCGTGACTTCATGGTCTCTGACTACTCCGACGACAGCCAGGTGAGCTGGCTGGAGAGTAGGGGCATCGCCCTGCTCCGCGGGACCGGGCGGCTGGCCGGGCCTGGCGTGGTCGAGGTCGCCGGCAAACCGTACACGGCCCGGCACATAGTGGTGGCGACCGGCTCGGATCCGGTTATCCCGCCGGTGCCGGGGCTGCGCGACCTGGCGGGAATCTGGACCAACCGCGAGGTGACCGGCATGAAAACCATCCCGCGCCGCCTGCTGATCCTCGGCGGTGGCCCGGTCGGCGCCGAGATGGCCCAGGCCGTGCGGCGGCTGGGCGGCGAGGTGGCCCTCGTCGAGGCAGCCGCGCATGTGCTGGCCCGCGAGCCCGCTCCGCTCGGCGAGGCGCTCGGGGAGATCCTGCGCCGCGACGGCGTCGAGGTGTTCACGGGTATCGCGGCGACCGCTGCACGCCGCGAGGGCAACGACTACGTGCTGACCCTCGCGAGCGGCCAGGAGCTACGCGGCGACCACCTGCTCGTGGGCACGGGGAGGCGCCCGCGGATGCCGGACGGTCTGGCCGCGGCGGGCGCGACGTTCGACGGGCACGGCATCAAAGTCGACGCGCAGCTGTGCGCGGGCGAAGGCCTGTGGGCCATCGGCGACGTAACCGGCATCCGGATGCTGACGCACGTCGGCAAGTACCAGGGCGAGGTCGTTGCCGCGAATATCCTCGGTGAGCCGCGCCAGGCCCACTACGAGGCCATACCGGATGTCATCTACACCGACCCGCAGGCGGCCGCGGTGGGCGCGACCGAAGCACCGTTCAGCGCCACTGTGCCGATCTCCCAAGTCGCCAAGACCGCTACCTATACCCGCGCCTATGCGGCATCCAAGGGGTTCCTGACCTTGCTCAGCGACGGCGACCGGCTCACCGGCGCCTACGCGCTAGGCCCGGAAGCCGGGGAATGGATGCAGCAGGCCACGCTCGCCATCCACGCCCGCGTGCCGCTGCCGGTGCTGCGTGACGTCATCCAGCCTTTCCCGACTTTCTCAGAGATCTACGTCGCAGCACTCAAGGCGCTGAACGTCCAGATCGCTCACAAAAAGGAGGACTGATGGCCACCCCGACAACCGAGAACGCTGTACGTGAACCCGCGTTGCTTGGGCAGATCGTCGTCGTGATCGGCGGAAGCTCGGGCATCGGGCTCGAAACAGCGCGCAGGGCACGCGCCGAGGGTGCCGAGCTGGTGCTGGCCGGTCTTGATCGCGGTCGCCTGGACCACGCCGCCGCCGAGCTCGGCGCATCGCGAACGGCAGCCTTCGACGCCACCGATCCGGCAGCACTCGAGCGGTTCTTCGCCGGCCTGCCGGTGCCGGTCGATCACGTGATGGTGACCGGTCCCGGTCCCTACTACGCGCCGCTGGCCGACCTGGACCGTGCGCGGGCGCACCGCGACTTTGATGATCACCCGTGGCTGGCCATCGAAGTGGCCCGGCTCTCCGTCGGCCGGGTCCGGGCAGGCGGCACGCTGCTGTTCATGGCGGGCACCAGCGGCCGCAGTAAGCCGGCTCCTGGCATGTCGCTCCTGTCCGCGAACAGCGCCGCGATGCCCGCCCTGATCGCCAGCCTGGCGTTCGAGGTGGCGCCGATCCGGGTCAACCTCATCGCGGCCGGCTTCGTCGACACGCCCCTGTCCGCGTCGCTGCTCGGTACTGACCTGGACGCGCGCCGCGCCGAGCTCGCCGCCAAGCTGCCCATCGGGCGCGTCGTCGGCCCGGCCGACATCGCGGCGCTGGCTGTGCACATCATGATCAACACCGCGCTGGACGGCGCGACCTACGACATCGACGGCGGCGAGCAGCTCGTCCAGAGCTAGTCAGAGGCGGAGGCACGAACTGTGGAATACCTCGTTAGCATGACCACGCATGTTCCCGATGGAACGCCTGACCAGGCGGTCGCGGATATCCGTGCCCGCGAGGCCGCGCATTCGAGCGAGCTCGCCGCGCAAGGGCACCTGCTGCGACTGTGGCGCCCGCCGCTGCGGCCAGGCGAGTGGCGCTCGCTCGGGCTGTTCGCCGCCGACGACGACACGCGGCTCGAGGAGGTGCTCGCCTCGATGCCGCTGCGGGTGTGGCGCACCGACGAGGTCACCCCGCTCGCGCCGCACCCCAACGATCCGGGCCTCCCGGCCAAGACCGGCGCCGCGGAGTTCCTCACCACCTTCACCACCGTCGTTCCTGAGGGCACGCCCGCTGAGACCGTGCAGGACACCGAGGCACGCGAGGCCGCGCGCGCGAAGGAACTCGCCGGGCAGGAGCACTTGCTGCGGCTGTGGCGGCTACCAGGCGAGGGACGGGCCCTGGGGCTGTGGCGGGCCGGGGATGCCACTGAGCTGCAGACGATCTTGAAGTCACTGCCGCTGGATGCCTGGATGACGGAGGAGACTACGCCGCTGACCCCGCACCCGAGCGACCCCGGGCTGATGGCGTTGTAGTGGCGTGCTCCGGTCACTGAGCTTGTTCCGAGCGCGACCATGATCATGGGTCGTTCGCGGTAATAGTCACCGCAAAGGACCCATGATCATGAATGCGCCCGACGGGCCGCCGTCGTACCCGTGGAAAACCCTGGCCTGGCAGAACCAGGGCACCGGCCAGGTGTCTGGGTGCGCACACCAGGGGCCATACCGGGGCATCCACGGGGGCGATAACGCGTACGGCGATACGACAGTGGGTTAGCACCAGAACTGTCTTGTCCTGCACGTGAAAGAAGAACTAATGAGTAAGCAGCAGATTTCGGCTCCGCCAAGTGGCCGGCTCGCTCTGGCTAATCGCGAGAGAACCGAGGCGATGGACTGGCGCACGCGCGCCGCGTGCGTGCACGCCGACTTTGAGGTGTTCTTCCCCGAGTACACCGCGGGGCCGGTGATCGATCGGGCCAAGCAGATCTGCGGCGGCTGCCCCGTGCGGACGCGCTGCCTGGACTGGGCGTTGAGTAACGGTGCCGTCTTCGGCATCTGGGGCGGCCGGACCGAGGCGGAGCGGCATGCAATGCGAGGACGCCGCGACTGAGTCCATGGCCTACCCCCCTCCGTACGACAAGGAGACGCCGTGGTCCGCTGGGCCTTCACCGAATGGGCTCGGCTAGTGCCGCCCGCGAGGCGGGTGCTGGGAACGGGTCGGCGAAGTACTGCGTCTCGTGGATTACCTGGCCGTTCCTAAGCTCCATGATGCTTACCGAGTAGGCGGGCGCGCCGTCGTATGTAATCACGCACTCGCTTATCCACAGGTCGCCGCCGCCCCGGATCCGCAGCACGGTGAAGTGACGCTCGGCCGGATGCCCGCCACGTTGCGCCTGGATCCTCGATCGGCCCCGGAAGCGCTCGCCGGACTGCGGGTAGTCAAGGACCGCGTCGGTAGCGTAGATGGCGTGCTCGGTGTCGGCGTCCCCGCGCTCGGAGGCCTGCCAGTGCTCCGCTATCCGGGCCCGGGTGCTGGCGTCACTATCCACTGACCGCTCCTAATTCTTGGACGGAAAATCCGTATTCTTGGACGGAAAATCCGTGCTCGGTGGAAATAAATGGGTCAAATTTCCGCGATATCCCATGTGAAAGGCTGGAGCATGCAGGTTAGCAAGGGACCGGTGCTGCTGTCGGTCAATGTCGGGATGCCAAAGGACGTGCCGTGGCATGGCAAGACCGTTTACACGGGTGTGTGGAAGGCGCCCGTCGCCGGGCCGCGGATGGTGCGCCGCCTCAACGTCGACGGCGACGGCCAGGGCGACACGCAAGGCCACGGCGGCGAGCAGCGGGCCGTGCTCGTCTACCAGGTTCAGTCCTACGAGCACTGGCGGCAGCACTTCGGGCGCGCTGAGCTTACCTATGGCGAGTTCGGCGAGAACCTGACCGTAGACGGCATGCTCGATGACGAGGTCTGCATCGGCGACAGGTACCGCATCGGCGAGGCGGAGTTCGAGGTCACCCAGCCCCGCGTCACCTGCTACCGGGTAGGCATGCGGCTTGGCGAGCCTGAACTGCCCGCACTGCTGGTGAGCCATCACCGGCCCGGCTTCTACATGCGCGTTATCACCGAAGGACGCATCCAGGCAGGCGACCCGATCGTCAAGACCAGGACCGGTCCCGGTGCGCTGACCGTGGCCGACACGGACGCGCTGCTCTATCTCCCGCACCGCGACGAGGCGAAGCTGCGCGTCGCCCTGAACATACCCGCCCTCAGCCCGGGCTGGCAGGGCTCGTTCCGCGATCTGCTGACCGCGGCCGACGCTCCTTCCACCGACGCGGAACCGGCCTGGTCCGGCTTCAGGAAGCTGCGCGTCACCAAGGTGGTCAGCGAAGCCGAGCACGTGTCCTCGATCTATCTCACAGCCGCCGACGGCGCCGCCCTGCCGGCCGCCAAGGCCGGCCAGTACCTCACGCTGCGGATAAGCGGTGCCGGGCAGCCGGTCCCTGTCCGCAGCTACTCGCTGTCCTCGGCGCCAGACGGCGGCACCTACCGGATCAGCGTCAAGCAGGAGCCCCATGGCGTCGCCAGCAGCTACCTGAACCAGGATCTGCGGCCAGGAGACACGCTGGACGTCGCCGCGCCCCGGGGCGATTTCATCCTCGATGACGGCACCGGCGCGGTCGTTCTGATCTCTGCCGGTATCGGGGTCACGCCGGTCCTCGCCATGCTGCATCAGCTCGCCGCGGGCCACAGCCAGCGGGTCATCTGGTGGCTGCACGGGGCACGCGGACCGCGCGAGCATCCCTTCGCGGCCGAGGCACACGACCTGCTGGCCACGCTGCCAAACGCCCGCGAGCAGGTGTTCTACAGCACGGCTACTCCGGCGCAGCGCCGCGACGCGCACGCCACCGCCGGGCGCCTAACCAAGGAGGCGCTGGCCGAGCTGGCCGTGCCGCCCAGCGCTAGCGCCTACGTCTGCGAGCCGGCGTCGTTCATGGCCGACATGCAGGATGCCCTGACCGCGATCGGCCTGGGCCCGGCAGCGATACACACCGAGCTGTTCGGATCGCTGCCGCCCATCAGCCCCGGGATCGCCAGGCAGGCAACGAGGCCGCCGCACCGGCCACCGGGTCCGCCGGGCAGCGGGCCGCTCGTTACCTTCGCCCGCAGCGGCATTACCGCGCCCTTCGGCGCCGACGTGCGCAGCGTGCTCGATCTCGCCGACGCCTGCGATGTTCCCACCCGCTGGAGCTGCCGCACCGGCGTCTGCCATACCTGCGTTACCCCGCTGCTGGCCGGGGACATCGCCTACGCCCCGGATCCGCTTGAGCTCCCCGCGGACGGCCAGGTACTCATCTGCTGCGCCCGGCCAGCCTCCGACATCGTGCTGGACATCTGAAATCGCGTGCCCCCGGTGACGCCGGGCAGCGCGTTCCTGAGCTGCCGGCGGGAGGTGATGCCGAGCTTGGCGCAGACCTTGTGCAGGTGCCACTCCACGGTGCGAGCGCTGAGGAACAGCTCGGCGCCGATCTCCCTGTTGGTCATCCCGTCCCTGGCGTGCATGGCGATCTGCTTCTCCTGCGGGGTCAGGGCCCGGTCAGTCCCGGCGGCGCGCGTGCGCACGGTCTCGCCGGTGGCCAGCAGCTCACGGCGGGCGCGCTCCGCGAACCCAGCCGCCCCCATCTCGCTTAGCATCTCGTGGGCGCTGCGCAGCTGCTCGCGGGCATCGGCCCGGCGGTTCTCGCGACGGAGCCACTCTCCGTAGAGCAGGTGCGCGCGGGCCAGGTCGACACGGGCACACGACCTGCCAAGGTGGTCGACGGCTGCCTGGTAGAGGTCCTCTCGATCGGTCAGCAGCGCCTGCGAGCGAGCCTGGACCCCGAGCGCCCAGTCGGTTCCCGCCGCCATGGCGATGCGCGACAGGATGCGCATGGGCACGTCGGCCCGCCCAGGCTGCCCTGACCGGACCGCCGCCTCGACCAGCTCGGCCATCGGCCTTCCGGCCACCACGGGCGGTCCTGCGTGCTCGATGGCATCCTCGGCCGCGGACAGCGCCTGCGCGTACCTGCCCAGGCCGTTGTAAAGCAGGGCGGCCGCCCATTGAGCCGCGGCGACCCCGAGTCCCTCGCCGCGCTGCTCGGCGTCATGCGCGCTCCTGCCGATCAGGGCCAGCGCCGGGTCCTCATGACCGCGCAGCGCCACCAGGCCGAGGGCACCGTACGGCACGGCCCTGACACCCATGGCTTCGGCTATCACCTGCGCTTCCCTTGCCGACGCATCCGCCGCGGCAAGATCACCTGCGAGCATGCGCATGCAGCTGTGCGCGTTAAGGGCCGAGGGCAGGTCGCCGAGCGCTCCCTCGCTGCGGGCCAGCCTTACGTGCCGGCTGGCGAGCGCGTCCGCCGTGCGGTCATCCCACACCTGCAGCGCTGCTGCGTGGGCCAGTGGCAGCAGGCTGAGCTCCGCCGCAGTGGTCATCGTGTCACCGAACCCGTCGATGGCACGGCGCAGGAGCGACGCTCCCACCGCAAGCTCGCCGCCGTAGCTGGCTGCCAGCCCCGCGAGAAGGGCGTCCGCGGGCCCCGGGAAGTCCGCACCCGACGACGATTCTCGCGCGGCGCACGCCACGTCTGCCATCGTTGCACCAGGAGCGGCCAGACTGCCGGCCGACAGCGCGGCGCGGATCGCGTCCAGGTAAGCAAGGCGGGACTGCGCGGCATCAAATCGGCTGAGCTGCCGTGCGGTGACAAGGAGCTGCCGCGATGCGTCGGTGCCGCGGTTCACGGTGAACGCGAGCCTGGCGCGCACGAGGTCGTCACGCGCTTGCTGGTGATCGTCCAGAGTGTCGGTCTCCGTCAGGTCGAGCAGCTTCGCCGCGGCCCCGGGTTCGCCCGCCGCTAGCATCAGCGATGCGGCGGCAAGGCTTCGCTCTGCCCGGCGTGCCGCGTCCGGCGTGACGATGGCGGCGCGTTCGAGGAACGCGGCGGCGGCGGGGAGACCGCCGCGCGCCTGTGCCCGGGCCGCCGTGCGCTCCAGTTCGGCGGCGACGTCCTCGTCCAGTTCGTTCAGCGCCTGGGCCTGGTGCCATGCGCGGCGATCGGGATCGGTGCATGGATGAGTGGCCTCCGCCAGCGCGCGGTGCGCCGACCGGCGCTGCGGCAGGCGCGCGACCCGGTAGGCCGCTGACCGGACCGCATGATCCCGGAAGACGACCCGGCCGTCGAACGTGATCAAGCCGGCCTCGACCGCGGGGACCGCGGCCTCACCGGTGATCCCCAGACACGCGGCCGCCCGCCACAGCAGTGCCGGATCGCCCGTGGGGTCGGCCGCGGCGAGCAGAAGCAGCCCGCGAGTCTCGGCGGGAAGATCGCTCAGTTCCGCGAGCAGGGGCCCCGATGCGCTGCAGGACAGCACACCGGGGAGGCCGAGCCCTCCGGCCAGCTGAGATGGCGGTATCTCGTGCAGTACGTCAAGCAACGCCCCGGGAATCCCTCGTGCCTCGGCAAGTACCTGATCCCATACCCGCTCATCGAGGGGGCACCGTACGACGGAGGCGAGAAGGTCGCTGGCGTCCGCATCCCGTAGCCCGCCAAGCGTCATGGCGTGCAGGCCGTCCAGGTCCAGGATCGGCTCGGGCGCGGCGAAGAGCAGCAGAATGGGTTCAGCGCTCAGCCGGCGTGCGGCGAACCCGAGAGCCTGCCTAGACGGCTGGTCAAGCCAGTGCGCGTCGTCAATCACGCAGATGAGCGGATGGTCGGCGGCGTACTGTGCCAGCAGGCCGAAAACCGCCAGGCCCACAAGGAAGCTGTCCGGTCCGGTATCGGCCCGCAAGCCGAACGCGATCTCAAGCGCCCCACGCTGCGGGCCAGGCAGGCGGTCGCGCAGATCGAGCATCGTCCCGCACAGCCGCTGCAGCCCGCCGAAGGCCAGCGACGTCTCCGGCTCCGCGCCCGCCGCCCTGACCACCGTCAGGCCCGTGTCCAGCCCGGCGGCGAAGTCCAGCAGCGCTGTCTTTCCGGTACCCGGCTCGCCGTGCACAACGAGTACGGCACTGTTCCCGCCACGCACGCCGTCAACCAGCTTGGCCAGCTCTTCACACTCGGCCTGGCGCCCCAGCAGCCTAAGAGATTCGTTATTCGCCGACATGACATCAGACTGCCTCGCCCGTGCGCCGCGGCCCATTGAGCGACCCTCATCCTTTGGCACGGGCTTTCCGCGCGGTGATGTGGGGTTAACCCCAGGCGGGAGGTATGGCTACCACGACGGTGGGAGGTTAGACTTCGTTTCACCAGGCAGGAAGGCAGGCCATGACGATCCCGGCGTCGCAGGACCCCAGCCTGGGGTTCCTCCCTGGTGATCACGTGTGCGCTTTCTACAGCGGCAGCCGGAACGTACTGGACGATATCGTCGTCGATTACATTACGAAGGGCCTGACCGCAGGAAACAAGGTCTTCTGCATGGTCGACCAGCCGTCCGCGGTGCACAGCAAGGTCCCTGCTCAGCTCGTGGCAAGAGACGGCATGCTGAATGTCCTCACCGAGGATGAGGCGTACATGCCGGACGGCCATTTCTCCAAGGACACGTTCATCCGCAACATGCAGGCCATGGTCCTCGATGCGTTCGCTCACGGGTACGACAGCTTCCGGGCTGTCGGGGACGAGACCTTCCTCATCCGGCACGGCGTTGACATCGGGGAATGGTTCGCTGCCGAATCGGAACTGAACTCGATCGTCCCTGACTATCCGCATTTCTTTTTCTGCCTCTACGACCTTGACCTATTTGACGGCAGCACGATCATGCATGTGCTGAGGACGCATCCGCGGATATACGTCAATGGCATCCTCATCGGCAACCCGCACTACCAGGCAGACCAGCTCGCGGGTTAGCAGATGCCTTCGACGGAGGCCGGCGGGCCTGACGCTGATGGCGTGGTCCCTGACGTCAGCCAGGTACTATCGTCGCTTAACTCCGTGTTCAGCCTGTCGCTCATCCTGGCCCAGGCATCCTCTCCTGCCCAGGCCATGCGCCTTGTCATCACGGCGGTCCCGTCGATCGCCGCTTCCCATAGCGCCCTGGCCTGGCATCCGAGCAAGGCCGGCGAGTATTACGAGCAAGCGCCGGAGGACGTCGGCAGCCTCCTGACCGAGCTGACCGGAGTCGCCCGGCTCGACGTGGCGGGCTCTTCGGTCTGCTGGGCGTTCCCTATCACCTCGCCGCTCACACGCGAGCAGGTCTTCCTGATCGTCACCGGCACGGATGACCTGTCGGACCAGGAGACGTTCCTCTTGTCGGTCCTCGCGCAACTGTGCGGCGCCGTCATTGCCAGCCTGGAACTGATCGCATCCGAACGAGAGCGCCTGCGGCAGATCGCCGTCCTCAACGAGGAGCTTGAGGCGACGGTCTCAAGCCTGGCCAGGCTGACGGAGATCCACCGCAGCCTGACCGGGATCGCTGCCAGCGGCGGGCAGGCGGGAATCGCCGCGACCCTGCACGAGCTGACCGGTTACCCCGTTCTTATCGTGGACGCCCTCGGGGGCGTCGGCGCGGCAGCCGGCCAGGTGCCTGGAGATCATCGTCTGCTGAACGAGGAGCCTGGGCAGTGGGAGGAGATCGTCAGCTCGCTGCGGACAACCCGTCGTGCGATCTACTATCGGCGCGCCTGGCTTATGCCGTCCGTGCCGCAGTCCGAGGTCCTCAGCGTCGTAGCGCTCATTGATCCCGCGCGTGCCGCGGACGGAACCGACCTGGCCGCGCTCGAACATGCCGCCATCGTGCTCAGCGTTGAGCTCGCCAGACTGGCCGCGAGCGAGGCGCGGCAGCGCACGATTCTCGAGACCGCTCTCGATGCTGTCATCAGCGTTGACCGGTACTCCCGGGTGACGTACGTGAACAGCGCGTTCGAGCGAACCTTCGGCTACCGTGCCGAGGAAGTGACCGGTCGCGACCTCGCGGATACGATCGTGCCGGCGTCGCTGCGGGAGGCACACCGGCGCGGCCTTGCCCGCCATCTGGCGACCGGGGAGGTCACTATCCTGAACCGCAGGATCGAGATGCCTGCCATGCGCGCCGACGGTACCGAGTTTCCTGTTGAGCTGTCCGTCACCCGTACGGGCCTGCCCGGAGAGCCAGCGTTCACCGCGTACGTGCGCGATATCACCGACCGCCAGCGGGCAGAACGGGAGCTCATAGCGTCGCGGGCACGCCTGGTGGCGGCGTCCGACGCCGCCCGCCGACGCGTTACCAGGGATCTGCACGACGGTGCCCAGCAGCGTCTTGTCGCCACCATTATCAGCCTGCAGCTGGCCGAGCAGCGCTGGGAGTCAGCACCGGAGCGGGCGCGGGAACTCCTCGGCCGGGCCCTAGACGACGCCCGAAGGGGGCTCGAGGACCTGCGCGCGCTTGCGGCGGGCCTGCATCCCGCGATCCTCACCCAGCATGGCCTGGCATCGGCCTTCCGCGTCCTGGCCGACCGCATTCCCATCCCCGTCGAGATCGACGCACCTGGTATCAGGCTGCCGGCGCCGATCGAGGCCGGCCTGTACTTTTTCTGTTCGGAGGCACTGACCAACATCGTCAAGCACGCGCACGCCACCGGCGCGTGGATACGGCTAGAGGTCGCGGCTGACCAGTGCGTCACCGAGGTCCGCGACGACGGAATCGGCGGGGCACTTCCCCGCGCGGGGACCAGCGGCCTCATCGGGCTGAGCGACCGGATGGGTGCGCTCGGCGGAACGGTGGAAATCATCAGCCCGGACTCGGGCGGGACGGCGCTCCGGGCAGTAGTCCCGATTCCGCAAGGTAGTTTCATACAGTGAGTCCGGATCGGCGGGTACGCGTCATTGTTGGCGAGGATCAGTCATTCGTTCGCGAGGGCATCGTCCGCGTCCTCGAAGACGAGGATTTTGAAGTCGTCGGTACCGCGACCGACGCGCGTGAGCTCATCCAGCTGGCCGATGCCTACGCGCCGGACGTCGTCGTTACCGACATCCAGATGCCTCCTGAGAACTCCGATGACGGGCTGCGGGCGGCGCTGGCGATCCGGGCAGCCCATCCTGGCGTGGGCGTTCTGGTGCTTTCTCAGTTCCTTGAGGACGCCTATGCGCTCGCCCTGGTCGCCGACGGGGCGCAGGGCGTCGGCTACCTGCTGAAGGAAAAAGTCGGAGATCTCCGGATGTTCACCGACGCCGTTCGTCGCGTTTCCGAGGGCGGATCGGTGCTCGACCCCGATGTGGTCGCGCGCCTGGTGGGCCGTAAGCGGATGACGGGACCGCTCGACAAGCTGACGCCCCGCGAGCGGCAGGTGCTGGCGCTGATCGCCGAGGGCCGTTCCAATTCCGCCATCGCCCAGGAGCTCGTCGTTACGGTAGCGGCCATCGAACGGCACGTCACCGGCATTTTCGACAAGCTCGGGCTGCCTGTCTCACCGCAGGCCCACCGCCGGGTGCTCGCCGTCCTCACGTACCTGCACGCGTGAGCAGCTCGGCCAGGTCGACCGTGGCGAGGTCCTCTTTGGGCACGAACGCGTGGGCACAGCAACCGCGCAGGGTCTCGGCCGCGATGTGCTGGACGTCGGCGGAGGTCAGCACGATCCGGGCGGACGGGCAGACTTCGGATAGCGCCGCCGCCGTTGCGAAGCCATCCCGCCCCGGCAGGTTAATGTCCAGCAGTATTCCGTCTGGATGCTCCCTGATCGCGACCACCAGTGCCTGGTCCGCGTCCATGGCCTTGCCGAGCACCTCAAAGCCGCGCTCGGCAAGCAGCTCGGCCGCAATACCGAGGAAGCTCGCGTCGTCGTCGACAATCAGGATCCGGTTCGCCACATAGTGATCGTCCCTAAGCCGCAGGCCCCCGGGCAATAGGGCTAACCCCAGGGTTCACGAGGCCCGGCGGCCCAGGCCAGTGACTTTCACTGGCGCGAGCGGAGCCCGTGAGCGCGAGCATGGTGGCATGTCTGACACACCGCGACCGCCCCGCCCGCCATCGCCCCGCCGGCTGTTCGTCATCGCCATCGCGGCGGCAGTGATCTGCTTCATCATCACGCTGTCGTTCGGGTACGCCGATCACGCCCCCGCCCCGCACGGCGTCCGGCTCGCGGTAGCAGCGCCTGCCAGTGTCGTGCGGGAACTGACGGCCGGGCTCGCGCACGCCGCCCCGGGCGGGTTCACCGTCGTGACCGCGCCGTCCGCGGACGCTGTAAGCGCCGGCGTCCGCGCCCAGGCCGCCGCAGGCGGACTGATCACCGCCGCGGCCGGCCCGGTGACGATCGTGACGGCAGGCGCGGCGGGGACAAGCCAGCAGCAGGTCATTACTGCGGCACTCACCGCCGCGGCGGCCGCACTCGACCGCCCGGCCCGCACCCTCGACGTCGCGCCACTTCCCCCCGGCGACCACGCAGGCCTGTCCGTGTTCGTCTTCGAGCTCGGCCTGCTCCTGCCTAGCGTGATCGGCAGCATCGGCCTGTTCCTGCTCGGCCGGCGCTTCCGCCTGTGGTGGCGGGTAAGCGCCGCGGTCCTGTTCGCCCTCCTCGCGGCCTGCGCCAGCGTCCTGGTCCTGGACTCGATCTTCGGCGCCCTGACCGGCGCGAGCCCCGCGCTGATCGGCATTGCCTTCTTCGGCGCGCTGACCTTCGTCGCGTTCGTCACCGCCGCCCAGGCGGTCACCGGGCTGCAGGGCACCGGCCTGGGCGCACTGGTCTTCGTCGTCATCGGCAACGCCGTCTCCGGAGGGACAGTGCCGTTCGCGTTCCTGCCCGCTGGCTTCCGCCAGGCGGCACCCTGGCTGCCCAACGGCGCCATCGTCTCCGCCGCCCGCGACGTCATCTACCTCCCCGGCAGCGACCTCACCCATCCCCTGCTCGTCCTAGGCATCTGGCTCGCAGGATCCCTGGCCGTCCTGGCCGGCATCGACCTGCTGCACCTGGCCGAACGCCGCCACGCACCCGAACGAGCAGCCGAGATCTACGCCACACCTGGCACCACCCACCTGCGGCAACGGGCCGCACGCCGGCGCGCGGCAGCGCCTGACACCACCGACAGGAGCCAATATGTCTAACCATTACAGCGCGGCCAACCTCAGGTTCCCCGGCGATGACGCGCGGCTGGACCTCACCGACCTGTACGTCTTCCCGGTACCAGGCGATTCCGGCCAGACGGTGCTGATCATCGACGTGAATCCGTTCACCACCGGCATGAGCGCCATGCCGCCGTTCCTGATGAAACCGGAATTCCACCCCGATGGGGTCTACCGGATAAACATCGACCGCGACGGCGACGCCCGAGCCGACGCCACCTTCACGTTCGTGTTCTCCGAGCTCAGCAACGGCGTCCAGACCGGGACTGCCTACTATGCCGCCGGCCCGCAGGCCAGCCAGTCCGAGCCCGGCGGCGACGTGCTCGTTGAGGGTACGCCGGTCGGTTTCGACGCCAGCGCCCAGCCGGTCCAGGCCGGCCCGGTCCGGCTGTTCACGGGCGTGCGCAGTGACCCATTCTTCGCCGACGCGGACGGCGCCTTTCACGGCTTCCGGTGGACGGGGCAGGACGCATTCGCGAACAGGAACGTACTCTCGATCGCGCTTGAGGTGCCCAGCGACATGCTCAGCACCGACCCGGTCATCGGAGTATGGGCAACAGTCAGCGTGCGCCGCGACGGCAGCCTCGTCCAGGTCGACAGCGGCGGGCACCCGACAATTAACCCGTTCATCAACCCGAACAACGTGAAGAACGAGTACAACCTCCGGCAGCCAGGCGATGACGTGGCCAACTACCTGCAGCTATGGTCCAGTCTTCTGGAGGGCCACGGCTACCCGCCGGAGGAAGCGAGGCTGGCGGCCAGCATGGTGCTGCCCGACATCCTCCGCTACGACCGCGCCAAGCCGGCCGGCTACCCGAACGGCCGCACGCTCACCGACGACGTTTTCAGTGCCCGCTTCGCCTGGCTATCCAACGGCAAGATCCCGCCCGATGGACTCAAGCCGCACGGCGACCTCCTGGCCGAGTTCCCCTACCTCGGTGTGCCCAACATCTACCCGGTCTGATGGAGCTCCCGTTCAACCAGTGAAACAGCCAGCTCCAGTGAGGCGGCGAACTCCGGCTGTTCTTGCTCGAGCAGGGTGCGTACCCTCACGCCGCCCTACTGGGTCCCGATGGGCGCCACGGCGATCACCGTGCTGGCCGGTGCCCGCATACTGAGCCTTTCCGCCTCACTTCCAGCAGTCAAGGCGACGGCCGGGTTTGTTGAGGGGTTCTCCTTCGCGCTGTGGGCATTCGGCACCTGCCGCGTTCGTCGGCAGGACCCTGACCCGGGTAGTCGCTAGGGGCTCCGGCTAGGCACTGGCTAGGGAGCTGGAGGACCCGACTAGGGAGCCGGGGGACGCGACCGCACCCTAGCGGAGGCGACGATGTGAGGTATGCGGTCGGCGACCGCGGACCTTGAGGAGCAAGATCGTGGTCAAGGAAGTGATCGATCAGGCATCCGGGCACAGGCTGCATGGCCGTCGCGGCGAGCGCGAGATGCTGGACCGCCTGATCGCCGACGTGCGGGCAGGCCAGAGCCGGGTCCTGGTCTTGCGTGGCGAGCCGGGGACCGGCAAGAGCGCGCTACTGGAGTACCTGGCGCAGCGCGCGGCCGGCTGCCGTGTCGCGCGGGTCACAGGCGTCGAGCCGGAAATGGAAATGGCGTTCGCCGGGCTCCACCAGCTGTTCGCGCCGTTCCTTGACCGGTTCGGGCATCTTCCGGATCCGCAGCGTGACGCGCTGCGCACCGCGTTCAATATGCAGGACGGGGATGCCCCGGATCGCTTCGCGGTCGGCATGGCTACCTTGAGCCTGCTGACGGATCTGGCCGCAGAGCAGCCGCTGGTCTGCCTGGTGGACGACGCTCAGCTGCTGGACCAGGCCTCGGCTCAGGCGCTGGCGTTCGTCGCCCGTCACGTGACGGCCGCGCCAGCCGCCGTTATCTTCGCGGTGCGCCCCTCGGACGGGCAGGGCCTTGGCGGGCTGCCGGAGCTTCAGCTCGGCGGGCTGGCCGACGCCGATGCACGGACCCTGCTTGACTCGGTCGTGATCGGCCCGGTTGGATCCTCGGCGGCCTGCCGGGCCGCCTCCAGCGCCTGCTCGTAGCGACCCATTCCGTTGTAGAGGATGGCGGCCGTCCAGTGCGCGGCGGTCCCCGCAAGCCCTTGGCCTCCGCCTTCGACCGCGTTGATCATTGAGGCGATCAGCGGGGTGACCTCGGCCTGGTTGCCCCGCAGGCAAGCAAGCATGAGGGCGGCGTAGGGCGCGAGGCGAGAGCCAGTCGCTTCGCACACCAATTCGGACTCCGCATTCAGGGCAGCAGCCAATCCAAAATCGCCGCTCCAGGCGGCGACCAGCCCCGCCGAGACCAGCTCGATCGGCAGGCGGTCGAGGGCACCTGCGCTGCGGATGAGCTCGACCTGCCGGGCGAGGATCGCGCGATACCCCTCGTAGTCCCACAGCATGAGCGGCGCCGCGAGTGCTATCCAGCCCCGCCGGAGTCTGTCGCCGGCGGAGACCCCGTCGCCGGCAAACAGGCTCACTGCCTGCCGCAACGTGGGAGCCGCGGCGGCCAGCCCGTCGGTGATCATCAGCGCCAGGCCATCCAACAGCAGTTCCATCGGACCAGGGTGCGACGACCGGGGCAGCGCTCGGGCGGCGCGGCAGATCCCCACCATTTCACTGGCCGCCATCGGCCCGGCCGTATATGCCGCACCCCAGGCGTCGAGATAAGTCTCCCGGGCCAGCTCAGGATCGAGCGGCTCCAGCCGCCGGGCCGCGTTGAGCAGCAGCGGCGGGGCGTCGCTGCCCAGAGCGGTGGAGAACGCGACCAGCCCGCGGAGCAGGTCCACCCGGGCGGCGGCGAACTCATCCAGCGGGGCGGCCTCCGTCATCACCAGCAGCCCCAGCGCCTGATCGAAGGCGCCAGCCCGCATACTGGCCTGCGCCGCCGCCAGCGTACGTTCCACCATTCGGGCCGGATCGGCCGTCAGCCGCACCGAGCGCTCCAGGAACGCCGCCGCCGCGGCCAGGCCGCCGCGCGCCTGCGCCCGGTCGGCCGACCGCTCCAGTTCGGCCGCGACCTCCTCATCCGGTCCGTCCGCAGCCTGCGCCCGGTGCCAGGCCCGCCGGTCCGGATCGGCCACCGGGTCGGTCACCTCCGCCAGCACGCGGTGCACCTCTTGCCGGTCTGCGAACGACGCCGACCGGTAGGCCACCGCGCGCACCAGCGGATGCCGGAACCGGACCCGCTCGCCGAACTCCGCCAGACCCGCCTCGACCGCTAGCGCCGCCGCCTCCAGAACGCCGGGCCCGAGCCGCCCCGCCGCCCGCCACACCAGCGACCGGTCACCCGACGGATCGGCCGCCGCCAGCAGCAAGAGCTGCCGCGCCGGGGCCGTCAGGGTGTCGAGCCGCCGCCGGAAACTGTCCTCGATCCGGCCCGTCAGCGAGACCGGGCCGGGCAGCCCGAACCCGCCCGCCAGCTCAGCGGGCGTCATCGCGCGCGGCAACTCAAGCAGCGCCAGCGGGTTACCCCCCGCCTCGGCGACAATCTGGTCCCGGACCAGGGCATCAAGCGGCCCGGCTAGGGCCGAGTCCAGGAGCGCCCGGGCATCGCCCTCCGCCAGGCCCTCGATCGCCAGCTCCGGCAATCCAGCCAGCTCCGTACCCGGCACCCGGGCCGCGAACACCAGCCCGACCGGATCGGCCCCCAGCCGTCGCGCCGCAAACCCGAGCGCCTGCGCCGAGGCTTGATCGAGCCACTGCTGGTCATCGATCACGCACACCAGCGGCCGTTCCCCGGCCACCTCCGACAGCAGGCTCAGCACCGCCAGCGCCACCAGGAAACGGTCAGGCGCCGGACCCGCGCTGATCCCGAACGCGGTCCGCAGCGCATCCCGCTGCGGCACCGGCAGCCGCTCCAGCCGGTCCAGCATCGGCGCTAGCAGCTGATGCAGCCCGGCGTACACCAGTTCCATCTCCGACTGCACGCCCGCCGCACGCACCACCCGGCAGCCCTCAGCCTGCCCGGCCAGGTTATCCAGCAGCGCCGTCTTGCCCACACCAGGCTCGCCGCGCGCCACCAGCACACTGCTCTGCCCCGCCCGCACGGCCGCGACCAGACCGGCCAGCACCGCCACCTCGCTGCCCCGGCCCCGCAGCGGCATCGCCGGCACCGGAACTACCTCGAGGCCAGGGCGCGGACACCGATAGACACCGTTTCATGATCGACTAGCCGAGCATGACCGGTCACACGGCCTCCAAGCTGATCAAAAAACAGGCCCCCATGAGGCCCTGAGACCGCGTAGCGCCACCCGTCGCCGTGCCTTGCTAGTTAGCGTACCTCCGGTAATCCGGCGAAGGAATACACGGCAACCCGGGTTCAGGCCAGGGATTCCCACGGGGGTGATCGGGTGCCTTGCGTGCGATGGTTAAGACAGGCACCCCGTGCCGAAGGAGATGCTGACATGACCGAGTTCCTGCGAGCCCACTGCGAGAGGCAGTCATCCCATGCGTCCTGACATCAGGCCCGGTGGCATCTTTCCCGATTACGCTCTGCCGGATCACACCGGCACGGTGCGTAGGCTCAGCGAGCTACAGGGCCGCGATCCGCTGATCCTGACCCTGGCACGCGGCAATTACTGCCCCAAGGAGCACCAGCAGCATCTCGAGCTGGCGGCCAACTATCCGAAGATCGCGGTGGGCTACACCCAGGTCGCCACCATCGCCACCGATGACCATCACGTCCTGCAGGAATTCCGCGCGTCGGTGGGCGCGCAGTGGACCTTCATGTCCGATCCCGGCCGGACCGTCCAGCAGGACCTCGACATCCAGGAGTACACCGACCCCGAGCACAACCCGATGATCCCGCACACACTGGTGCTCAAGCCTGGGCTGGTCATCCACAGCGTTTACAACGGCTACTGGTTCTGGGGCCGCCCGTCGTTCTACGAGCTGTGGACTGACCTCCGGGCCGCCACCAGCGAGATCCGCCCGGACTGGGACCTGAGCGCTCCGGGACTCCGCGAAGCCTGGGACGCGGGCGACTTCTCGCACTTCCACGGCTGGGACCGGCGGGCCCCCGGGTCGATGCCGACCTCGTATGTCGAGCCGAGCAAGGGGTGAGGGCGACGCGCACGCCGGTGTGCGAGCTGCTCGGGATCGAGCAGCCGATAGTCCTGGCGCCCATGGTCGATGTTCCCCGGCTGGCCGCGGCGGTTTCGAATGCGGGCGCGCTCGGCATGCTGACGCTTACCTGGTCGGAAGACGTGGGAGCCGTGGTCCGGGAGACGGCGGCGCTGACCCCGCGCCCGTTCTGCGGCAATCTCGTTCTCACCGAAGATCGTCACCGCCGCCTTGACCAGGCCCTGGAGGCCGGCTTGCGGATCGTGTCCTTTTTCATGGGTGACCCCGGCGGCTACGTCGAGCAGGTCCACCAGGCCGGGGGGATCGTCCTGCACACGGTCGGCACGGCCGAGGAAGCGCGGCGGGCCGTCGCATCCGGCGTGGACGTGATCGTCGCCCAGGGCTGGGAAGCCGGCGGGCACGTGTGGGGTACCGTCGCGACCCTGCCGCTGGTACCTGCGGTGGTGGACGCGGTGGCGCCGGTGCCGGTGATCGCGGCGGGCGGGATCGGCGACGCTCGCGGCGACGCCGCGGTGCTCGCCCTGGGTGCCCAGGCCGCCTGGCTGGGCACCCGGTTCCTGCTGGCGGAGGAGATGCCGATCCACGAGGACTACCGGCACCGCCTGATGGCCGCGGTCGAGACCGATGCGCAGCGGTACCCCAACCTGTACTCGGTCGGGTGGCCTGATTCCCCCCACCGCGCGCTCCGCAACTCGACCGCCGACGCGTGGCAGGCCGCGGGCAGCCCTCCGCTTGCGCAGCGGCCAGGAGTAGGCGACGTGATCGCGCACTTCGCCTCCGGCGAGGCGATCGTTCGTTACGAGCCGGCGCCGCCGATGGCCGGGACCACCGGTGACATCGAAGCGCTCTCGATGTGGGCCGGGCAGAGCGTCGCACTCGCGAGACAGCCACAGCCGGCGGCGGACATCGTGGCCGAGCTCACCTCCCGCTTGTAAGGAGATTCCCGCGCCATGTACCGACCCGCGACCGCCCCGTCCATTCTTCTCGGCGTTCTCTCTATCATCATCGGGATCTGGGCCTTGGCCTGGCCAGGTATCACCGTGCTGGCCATAGTCCTGCTGTTTGCCATTTTCGCCTTCAGCCGGAGTTTCGTGCAGGCCGCGCACGCCTTCCGCAGCCGTGCGGTGGGGTCGGTCCTTGGCCACGTGGTGCTGGCGCTGATCGACCTGGCGGCCGGGGCCTTCGCCGCCCTCTGGCCTGCGCCCACCGCGCTCGTCCTCGTGCTGCTGCTGGGCATCTGGGCCGTCACCGGCGGCGTCTTCGAGTTCTTCGCGGCGTTCCGGGCCGGCGAGCGGGCGGGGACGCGGGCGCTATTCATCGTCGGCGGGTTCGTGACCGTCCTGTTCGGCCTGGTCATACTGGCCCGGCCCGGTATCGGGGTACTTACCCTGGCGCTGCTGTTCGGCCTGTTCAACCTCATCTACGGCTTCTGGCAGATATCGTTCGGCCTCGAACTGCGCAACGCGCACTGACGGTGGGCCAAGCGCAGCGCGGCCGAGCGCGAGCCGCGTGATCGCCTCGGCGTCGGAGTTCGGCGCGCTAACTGATTTTCGCGGAAGAAAACAGCCCGGCGGAAGAAAAGGTGTCATTTTTGACTCTTTCTCCTCCGCCGGGCATTGATGTTCCGGCTAAACGGGCCGCTTGCCCGGCTTCCCTGCCGGTAACTACTAAGCGATGCTTACCGGTGGCAGGTTCTGCACCTGCTGTTTGGTGAGGCTGAGCTGGACGGCGTCCAGGACGCTGGTGACGGTGCCGATCGGGATCGCCACCTGTCCATGGCCGAGCGCATGTCCCTCTTGCAGCAGGACGTGGCTCACGTGATGATTGCCGGGCTCGATAACAAGACCCTCCACTCGCCCGATCTCGCCATCGGTGGCATAGACGCGCTTATTGCGGCGCACGTCCAGCTCCCCAGGGGGCAAGCCGCTGTAACTGCCTTCACCGGCCTGGGGCTGGTCTTCGCCGCCGACCCGGCGGTGGAAGGGCTCCATCAGGATCTGTTCCGCGCTGTACCCCGCGTCCAGGTCCGGGCTGGTCCTAGGTGCGAAATGGGCAGCCTCGGCGAGGCTGAGCTCGTCGAACTCCGCCCGGGTACAGCGCAGCTGGATCTCCTCCGGTGTCGCGGCGTCAACCAGGTCGAGAGGAACGAGCCGGCCCAGGCCGGGCCAGTGCCTCGGCTGGATCACCAGCTGGGTGACCGCTCGCTCGACCGGATCGACGACCACGCGGACCAACTGGCCGCACACCCCATCGGTGCAGCTGGCCTCGGCCCCGATCACGAATGGCGTCTGCGCCATAACTGGCCTCCTCTTCGGTTGGGACTCTCTAGAAGCCGATGCGCTCGATGATGAGCGGGCTCGCGGGCGGGGCCTCGTCGCCGATGTCGATCGCCTGGGCCAGTTCGGCGCGGGCGGCGTCGAGCCGGCTCGGGTCATCCCCGTGCAGTTCCAGGATGGGCTGGCCTTCGGTTACGTGCTCGCCCGGCTTGGCCAGGCACATCACGCCGGCCGCCGCCGATACCGCCTCGCCGGGGCGCGACCGGCCCGCGCCCATGCGCCAGGACGCCATGCCGACCGCGTACGCGTCCAGGCGGCGGACAATGCCGTCACGCGGCGCGGTCACGGTGCCGAGGACCGGGCTGGCCGGGAGCGGCTGATCAGGGTCGCCGCCCTGCGCCCGGATCATCTCGCGGAACTTCTCCAGCGCGCGGCCGTCATCGAGGGCCTTGGCGGGGTCGCCGTCGATCCCGGCGAGCGCCAGCATGGCTTCGGCCTCCGCCACCGACAGGTCCCGGATGTCGGCGGGTCCGCCACCGCCGAGCACGTCCAGCGCCTCGGCGACCTCCACCGCGTTGCCGACGGCCCGGCCAAGCGGCGTGTTCATGCCGGTGAGCATCGCGGCGGTGCGGACACCGTGTGCCGTGCCGATCTCGATCATCGTCGAGCCGAGCAGCCGGGCCTGGTCGACGTCGGTCATGAATGCGCCGGAGCCCACCTTGATATCAAGCAGCAGGCTCTGCGTGCCCTCGGCCACCTTCTTGGACATGATCGAGCTCGCGATCAGCGGGATCGACTCGACGGTGGCCGTGATGTCACGCAGCGCGTACAGCCGCCGGTCGGCGGGGGCCATCTCGTCCCCGGCCGCGGTGATGACGCCGCCGACCTCCTTCAGCAGCCGCAGCAGGTCGGCGGCGTCCAGGTCGGGGTGCCAGCCGGGGATTGACTCCAGCTTGTCCAGCGTCCCGCCGGTGTGGCCGAGCCCGCGCCCGGACATCTGCGGCACCGCGGCACCGAAGACGGCGACCAGCGGCACGATGATCAGCGACAGCTTGTCGCCCACTCCCCCGGTGGAGTGCTTGTCCACCGACGGGCGGCCCAGCCCGGACAGGTCGGCACGCTCGCCCGAGGCGATCATCGCGCCGGTCCACTCCGCCGTTTCCACCGACGTCATTCCCCGCCAGAAGATGGCCATGAGCAGCGCGGACATCTGCTCCTCGGCGAACTCTTTGCTCATGTAGGCGCGCATGAGATCGCGGATCTGGTCCGGGGTCAGCACGCCGCCTTCGCGTTTGGCCCGGATGACGCCTACTCCGTCGAAACGCGTTTCTTCACTCATCGTGGGCTCCGTTCAGTATGGCTGCGGTATGGGAGGTGCCGATCCGGGTTGCGCCGGCCGCGATCATCGCCAGGGCCTGCTCGGTGGTGTGGATGCCCCCGGCGGCCTTCACCCCCAGCCGACCGCCGACCGCGGCGGCTATCGCGGCCACGGCCGCCACGGTGGCGCCGCCGGCCGGGTGGAATCCGGTGGACGTCTTGACGAAGTCGGCCCCGCCGGCCTCGGCCGCGTGGCAGGCAGGCGGGATCCGGTCCAGGCCGATGACCGCCGTCTCGATGATCACCTTCAGCACGACAGAAGGGCCGATGGCGGCCCGCACGGCGGCCACCTCGGCCGTTACCTTCTCCCACCGGTTATCCATCGCGGCGCCGAGGTCGATGGTCATGTCGACCTCGCTGGCGCCCGCAGCCACGACGGCGGCTGCCTCGGCGACCTTGACCGCGACCGGGTGCGCTCCCGACGGGAAGCCGGCCACCGCCACCACCCGGATCCCCGGAGCCAGCACTCCCTCGGCGAGCGGCAGCCGGGAGGGCGAGATGCAGATCGCGCCGGTCCCGAACTGCTCGGCCTCCTTGGCCAGCCGTACCACGTCGTCGTCGGTAACTTCTGGCTCAAGCAGCGTGTCATCGATCATGGCGGCCAATTGTGCACGGGTAATGGTTGCGCGTTCTGTCATGACTGGCTTCCCTTGATGCTTGACTCGATTGCGGCGGCCGCGGTCGCCATCATCTGCTCGGCCTGGTCGGCGGCGCTTGCCCGGGCGGCGGCGAGCTCGGCCCGCGACCGCACGCGCCTGACGACCTCGGCGTAGATCTTGAGCTCGGGCTCGGTGCCGCTTGGCCTGATCATCACGCGGGCATCGCGGCCGGCCTGCCAGATCAGGACGTCGGCAGCCGGGAGCGGCGTGCCTGGGGAGCGTTCCGGGTGCCCGCCGGCCAGGTCCACGATGCCGGGGGTGTCCTCGAGCAGGTCGGTCACCGTGACCGGCTGTCCGGCCAGCAGCCGCGGCGGTTCCTTCCTGACCCGCTCGACCGCGTCGTTGAGCTGGGCGAGGCCCGTCGCGCTATCCGCCTTCAGCGTCCGCAGTCGGGTGACATGCAGACCGTGGGTCAGGGCCAGGTCATCCAGCCGGTCGAGCAGCGTCCGGCCGCGCCGTGCTTCCTCGGTCGCCAGCTGGAGGGCGAGCAGCGCCGCGCTGATCCCGTCCTTGTCGGCTACCAGGTCCGGGCGCACGGTATACCCGAGGGCCTGCTCGTAGCCGTAGATCAGAGCGTCGTCGCCGCCCGTCCGTGCGACCCATTTGAACCCCGTCAGCGTCGTGACGCACCGCACCCCGGCCGCGTCGGCCAGGCGGCGCAAAAGCGATCCGGACACCACCGTGGTGGCGACGACCGGAGCCCGGGCACCGGGATCCGCGACGGGCTCACCGCGGGCCAGCCGGGTCAGCACCGCGTCGCCAAGAAGCGCGCCCAGGTCGTCGCCGGTGAGCGCCTGCCAGCCGCCCGGACCCGGCACCATGACGGCCAGCCGGTCCGCGTCCGGGTCGTTGGCCAGGACCAGATCCGCGCCGGCCCGCTCGGCGGTTTCCCTGGCCAGGTCGAGCACGCCGGGCTCTTCGGGGTTGGGGTAGTGCGCGGTGGGGAAGGCAGGGTCGGGGTACTGCTGGGCGGCGACCGGCAGCGGAGCCGGCCAGCCTGCCCTCGCGAACACCGCCCGCAGCGTGCCGTCCCCGACGCCGTGCAGCGCGGTGTGCACGACCTTGAGCTGCCGGTCACCCGGCGTCGGCAGGCCGCGCGCGGCCACGGCCGCTACGTAGGCGGTAACGGAATCGTCCGCCGCCGTGAACTCGAATGACCCCTCGGCCCAGCTGGCCGGCAGGAGCAGCGGGTCCACCGCGTTGATGACGGCGGCAATCTCTTCATCCTGCGGCGGCAGTAGCTGCCCGCCATCGCGCACGTACACCTTAATACCGTTGTACTGGCGCGGGTTGTGGCTGGCAGTCACCATAAAGCCGTAGGCGACGTGCCGGTGGCGTACAGCGAAGGCCGTCAGCGGGGTCGGCAGCGGACCCGGCAGCATCGAGACGCTGACGCCGGCCCGGGACAGGATCCGGGCGGCGTCCATCGCGAAGACCGCGGAATTGGTGCGGCCGTCATAGCCGACGACCACGCCGGCGGTCGCCGCCGCCGGGTCGCTGGCGGTGATGTAGCTGGCGAGGCCGGCGGCCACCCGGCCGACGACCATCCTGTTCATCCGCATCGGGCCCGCGCCGATCTCGGCGCGGATGCCGGCCGTCCCGAACGCCAGCGAGCCGTCGAAACGCTCCGCCAGCGCGGCCGTGTCCCCGCTGGCGAGCAGCCCGTCAAGCTCGGCTCGGGTCCGCGGGTCCGGATCGGCATCCCGCCAGGCAGCGGCCCTGGCTGTGAGTTCCGTCATCACAGTGCCGCGGCGGTAGCTGGTTCGGGGGCGGCTGCCTGCGGCGGGGGCCAGAGGTAGGCGGCCAGGCCGTACAGGCCGGCCGCGACCAGTCCCGCCACCACCGGCAGCGGCAGCGTGTTGTAGAAGAAGCCCGGCAGGAATTCGTCTCCCCAGTAGCCCAGGACGAACCCGACGGCCACCGCGACGATCGCGCTGGGCACGACCCGATCGGCCATCCGGCGCGGGGCAACGAAGAACGCAGCCGCGGGGGTGCGGCGCCGCTGCACGTACAGCCAGTCCACCAGCATGACGAAGGTGAACGGGATGATGATGTCACCGGCGTCACCGATCAGCGTCTGCACGTGGTTCAGGATGCCGACGATGGCCAGGACAGTACCGAGGATGCCCAGGCCGATAGTGGCCAGCGGCTGCTCCCAGCGGGTCGGCTTGTGCACGTTGTTCAGCGCGACGAGCAGGTCGACGGTGGAGGGGTACAGGTTCATGGAGTTGGTGTGGATGACAGCCAGCGCGGCGCCGATGGCGGCCACGAAGCCCCATCCGGAGATGCTCGAGCCGAGCAGTGCGATGTTCCAGTTCCCCGTTGCCTGGTTGGAGAAGGCGCCGAGGACGCCGAACACCAGGACGGCGAGCATGATCCCCACCGAAGGCGCCAGGAAGTACGACGCCCTGGTCCCCCCGGTCTTCGCGGACGGGACGGCGAACCGTGAGGTGGTGGACAGCTTGTAGGTCCAGGCCAGGATCGAGAAGGTGAGTACCGTGCTGAGCGCCGTTCCCCAGTTGATCGGGGTGGTCTGGTGCGGGAAGTGGACAGTGAAATGGGTGAACAGGTAAATAGCCAGGGCGAGGTAGGCGGCGATCAGCAGCAGCACCGTGTAGCGGTAGAACCGTTCCAGCCACTTCATGCCGAACAGCACCAGGATCAGCTGGAGGCCGCCGACGATCACGTCCCACAGGTCTATCGGCGAGTGCGTTATGGCGGCCAGGATGGAGGCGCCGACCTCGGTGTTGAGCCCGAACCAGCCGAGGTTGACCAGCGAGAACAGCACCGAGAAGAGCAGCGACCCGTCCCAGCCGTATGTCTTCCTCGCCACGACGAGCCCGCTGAGCGGAACCTCCCGGCCCATCTCAGAGAACAGCCCGGCCGGGATGAACCCGATCAGGAACGCCCCCACGATGGCGATGATCATGTCCGTCAGCCCGAACTTGAACAGCAGCGCCCCGATCAGCGGCGTGGTGGCTGACGCGGACGCCATCAGCCACACGATGAACATCTGTCTCGGCGTCTGCACCCGCTGATCATCGGGGACCGGGGCCACGCCGACGGTCTCGATCTCACCGCCCACCCGGCCGCGAATGGACTCAGAGCCCTTCGCTGCGGTTGTCTGACGTCTCACCTGCACCATCACGAAGACCTCGCTGTCTCCCGAGCCGCGCCTGCGCAGCGCGTAGTTTGCCCACCTCCGTGGCCTGCCTACATGATCATCCCCGGAGGCCTCGTTTCATACCCGGGTAGCACCCTGGCCTTAGCCCTGGTCTTAACGCCAGGGACCATCAGAACGGCTGTGGTTTCACGTTCTGCTGGAGCTCCGCCGGTCCAGGCACCGGTACGTGACCCGTCATACGCAATCCGATACCTGACCAGTGCCCGTGTAAAATGTGTGTAGAGAGGCGCGAGGCCGACTCTAAATATCTGCGCCGGCGGGCGAGGAGCTATATGGGCACTGGTGTCGCGGGCTCACACGGGCCATCCTGGAGCTTCTTCACGCGCCGCCGGACACGCCGAGCGGAAGCAAGCCGCTCAGCCCAGCTAAAGTCACCCGAGGCAGCACGCCTACAGGCCGCCATGAATATGCACGAACTTGGCGTCCGGCTGTGTCGGCAGAAGATGCATCGCGAGCACCCGCAGGCCCCCCGAGCCGACATCGACCGCATGGTAAAAGATTGGCTTGCCGAACCTCCACGAAGTGGCCAGCTACGCCTTCCCTCAAGAGAGCGACGCCGTGACATCGGTTGAGTCAGCGGCATAGCCCATCAGCTCCGAGCGCGCGGTTACCAACCCCAAGAAGTGCTTGAGCAAGACTATGTGGAGCGCTTGTCAGGTGTCCGGCTGGCACACAAGGGCTCCGACGTGATAGTTGACCTGCTGTTTGCTAGCTCCGGAATTGAGAACGAGGTTGTGGCCAGCGCCGACCACCTCGAATCTGATTGCGCTGAAGGTTCTTGCTGGGCGCAACCAAGATCTAACAGACCTCGGCTACCTCATCGCAGAAGCGGCGCCGACCGACCTCGACGACGCCCGTGAAGCGGCCAAACTCATTCAGGCCCGTGGATTCAACCGGGAACAGGACGTTACTGCCGACCTGGAGCGATTGATAGTGGAATCGCGGCGCTCTCACACCTGACATCTGGCTTCAACTCCGAGGTCATGACTTTGCTGGCGTGTTGCTTCGAAGCAGTTGGTGAGGAGCTGACTCGCCTGCGGGGGCGGGGGTCTGGCGGCTGGGTAGCAGGAGCGGGCTGGCGAGGATGAGCAGGCCCGCGACCATGAGAGCCGTGCGGGTGCTGGTGGCGTCGGCGAGGAGGCCGCCGAGCGCGCTGAAGATGGCGATGGACGCCTGCTGGCCGATTGACCAGGCCGACAGCGTGCGCGCGATCAGGTGCTTGGGAGTGTGCTCGAGCCGGTAGGTGGCGAGTACCGGGCTGTACAAGCTCATGCTGATGATGATGGCCAGCTCGACAGCCATCACGGTTACGAGGCCGAGCACGCCGGGCCGGACGAAGGCCAGACCGATCAGCCAGACGGCCCGCAGCGTACCCACCGTCCGGAAGACCCACTGCTGGCCGTGGCGGGCCACGACCCGGCGGGCCAGCCGGGAGCCAATGAACCCGCCGACGCATGGGGCAGCGAAGGCGAGGCCGTACTGCCAGGGCGGGAATCCGAGCTGGCGCAGCAGGAGCACGGCCAGCAGCGGCTCGGTGGCCATGATCAGCCCGGCGACGAGCAGGTTGTTGAAGTAGAGCGACCGCAGGCCCGGATGGGTCAGGAGGTGCCGCCAGCCGTCGAGAAGCTCGCTGGCCCGGACCCGGCTCCCCTCGGTTCGCTGCGGCTGTTCTTCCCGGCCGCGGATCGCGGTTATCCCCAGCGCCGAGAACAGGTAGCTGAGCGCGTCGGCCACCACGGTAGTGACCGGCCCGAACAGGCCGATCGCCGCGCCGCCCAGCGGCGGCCCGACCGCGATGGAGCTCCAGTTCGTCGACTCGAACCGCGCATTCGCCACGAGCAGGTCATCCGCCCGGACGAGGGCCCTGAGGTACGAACCGCTGGCGGCGTTGAAGGCGATCTTGGCCGCGGCGACCACGGCCGACACGACCAGCAGCTGGACGAAGCTGAGCCGGCCGAAGGCGTAGGCGACCGGGATCGTCATCATGACCGCGAACCGGGTCAGGTCCATCGTGATCATCACCGGTCGCTTGCGGCGGAACTCCACCCACGGCCCGAGCGGCAAAGCGACCAGCGCGCCCACGGCGGGTCCGACCGCGGACAGCGCGGATACCTCCGCAGGGCTGGCATGCAGCACCAGAACGGCGATCAGCGGGAACGCGCCGAACCCCAGCCCAGAGCCGTAGGCGCTGACCGCGTAGGCCGTCCACAGCCAGCCGAACTGCCGGCCCAGGGATCGTCTCGGCACTACGCTCCACCCCTTCCGCCTTCTGCTATGAACAACCTGTCGTTGATCGGTCCGATCAAATCAGTGTTGAGATAGCAGATCAAACAAACATAATGACGGCGAGCCACAACCATTTGTTGTGGTAGTAGAGTGTGCTGCGTGGACCTCGACGCTGTGCGCACCTTCGTCGCCGCCGCGGACGCTGGCCAGTTCCAGGAAGCCGCCGTGACCCTGTCGATCACCCAGCAGGCCGTCTCCAAGCGCATCGCCGCGCTTGAGAAAGACCTGAGCGTGCGCTTGTTCACCCGCACGGCTCGCGGCGCCCAGCTCACCGTCGACGGCCAGACATTCCTGCCGCACGCCAGGGAACTTCTCCGGGTGGCGGAACGGGCCGATGCGTCCGTACGTCCTGGCCGGCGCGCTCTCCGCGTCGATGTCGTCAACCGGCGGGTCGCGCCGGCGGTGCTTCTCCAGGACTTCTACCGCATGCATCCCGAGATCGACCTGGACGTGGTAACCCTCGACGCCGGCACCGATGTCGCGGGCGCGATCGCCGCTGTCGAGGCTGGGACGATCGACGCCACCTTCCACGCCGTTCTCCCCCGGCAGCATGTGCCAGACACGATCAGGACCGCCCAGGTGATCCACGAGCCGCACCAGCTGCTGGTCGGACCCCGCCATGCGCTCGCCAGCGCTCACGCCATCACGCCTGCCCAGCTTGCCGGACACCGGATCTGGATGCCCGGCCTGGATCGCGGGACCGAGGTGGTCGTCTACTACAAGGAACTCGCCGCCACGTTCGGGCTCACGATCGACGTGATCGGACCCGTCTTCGGCAACGAGGCGCTACTGGCCGAAATCGCCGACTCACCGGAACTGGCGACCCTTGTCGGCGAACGCTCGCGGTACCTATGGCCAGACAGCTACGACCTGAGGCGCATACCGGTGTGCGGCCCGACGCTGATGTACCCGATGTCATTGATCTGGCGCGACGACAACCCGCACCCCGCACTCGTCGGACTCCGCGAGTACCTCGACTTCAGACGAGCCGACGCACCCGACCGCGAGGTCTGGATGCCGACATGGGCAGGGCGCTGGGGGTAGCGGCCCCGGGGGGCCTTGTTTTCCTGAAACGACTGAGTTTGACGCTAGATGTGGTTATCTTGGCATATTAGTGCTCTCTTGGTTACGCAACGTACATATTCTGGCCCCGATTCCTCTGGCCTGGAAGGATCGCCCATGCATGGTGTCCGCCAGCTGCACCGAATACAGGACGCCGGCGACAACAGCGAGCCGGTACCCCACAGCGGGCTATTAGCGTGGTGGCAGCGCCGGTCGTGGCGAATGGACCTGGCGGTACTGGCGCGGGTTCGCGACGGCCTGAACAGGCTGGACGAAGAACCCGGCGTCGTCGACGGCCAGGTAAGCAAACCGCTAGCGAACACCACACTCAGCGAGCGCATCGCGGAAGCGGGGGCGAGCGTCCCGCTCTCGGAGGCGGGAGCGAGCGTCCCGCCGAAGGACGCATCGGCGGCCGCCACAGCTTCACCGGCCGCTGATCACGCCGCGCAAGGCGGCGGCATGCTGCCGGACGCCGCGATCGCGTCGATCCGGGAGACCTTCGCAATCGTCGCGGCCGCGGGCGACGAGCCAGCCAGCTACTTTTACAGTCGGCTCTTTGTAGCGCATCCGCACGTGCGGAACATGTTCCCGCCGGCGATGGATGCGCAACGAGACAGGCTGCTGGGAGCGCTCGTCCGGATCGTTGAGGGCCTGACCAGCCCGGAGGATCTTGTCGCGTATCTGAGCCAGCTTGGTCATGACCACCGCAAGTACTCGGTTGAGCCCGAGATGTACGGCGCGGTTGGCGAGGCGCTGATAGCAACGCTGCGGACCTACGCCGGGCCAGCGTTCACCCCGGCCGCGGAGGAAGCGTGGGTGCAGGCCTACCAGGCCGCTTCGGGGCTGATGATCCGTGCCGCCGAGGAGGACAGCGCCGTCGCTCCCGCGTTCTGGACCGCTGAAGTAGTGAGCAACGAACTGCGCCAGCCCGGGATCGCTGTCGTGACCGTCGCGCCCGATCAGGCGCTTCCCTATCTCGCGGGCCAGCACATCACCGTGCAGACGACACGCTGGCCGCGGGTCTGGCGGCCCTACTCCGTCGCGAGCCGGCCGCGCGAGGACGGCCTGATGACCTTCCATGTGCGGGCCGTACCAGGGGGATGGGTCAGCAACGCCCTCGTCCGCCACACCGCACCCGGCGACAGCATCACTCTGGGCCCGGCTCTTGGCACCATGATCTTGGATCGCGCAGGTAGACGAGACCTGCTCTGCGTGGCCGGCGGCACCGGGCTGGCCCCGATCAAGGCCATCATCGAGCAGGCGATCCGGGAGTCCTCGGCGTGCCCCCGGCAGATCTTCCTGTTCTACGGAGCCCGAACCCGTGATGAACTGCACGACCTGCCGGACCTTTACCGGCTGGCGGACGCCTACCCGCGGTTCCTGCTCACCCCCGTGGCATCCGATGATCCGGCCTTCGACGGAATGCAGGGAAACGTCGGTCGCGTCGCGGCACGCTACCTTCCGCACAGCGAATGTGAGGCCTACGTGGCCGGTCCGGCCGTGATGGTCAGGGAAACCATCGGCGTGCTGGCCAGGTCCGGCATCCCGCAGGAGCGTATCCACTACGACGACGCGCTGCTGGCCGCCGACAAGCGGATGAGCCCTCCCCCTGCCCGCGCCGAGACCGAGCAGACCGGAGACGCCAGGGACGCCGACGTAGCAGAAGCACCGGCAGAAGACGTGCCGCAGGAAGACGCGTCAAGTGAACCATCCGGGCGAGAACAGGTCTCCGCCGGTCACCTTCAGGCACCTACATAGCTGGGCAACCGTGCGGCGGCCCGCCCGGGCCATCGCGAGCCATCAGCGCGATCGAGTCCTCGTGCCGGAGGAATCCCGGCTTGAGGACGCGATCCGGGTAGGTCCGGTGGAACAGTGGCGTGGTGCTGGCACTGATGGGCGGGTTGATCCATGACCAGTCCGCGCACCAGGGCCGGCCGGAGGACTCCTCGGTCTTGGCGAACTGAGCGAACCGCCGGGCCTCGGTCTGGTGGTCGGTGGCCATGACGTTTGCCGCCCGGAAGCTGTGCTGGACCGCGACGGCCAGTTCCACCGCCGCCCGGTCCTGCCAGAAGGTAGCCACCGAGGACATGTCCAGGCCCATGCCCGCGGCTATCGCCGGGAGCATGTTGTAACGGTCGGGGTCACCCAGGTTCCGCACCCCCACCTCGGTGCTTGCCTGGTACCAGCCGTTGAACGGCGCGCACGGATAGCGTATGCCTCCCGCCTCCAGGTACATGTCGGTGATCACCGGCACCGCGTACCAGCGCAGCCCTAGCTCGGCGAACCAGCCGAACTCCGGATGGGTGATGGGTATCTCAAGCACCGCATCCGGCGGAACCTGGAACAAATGCAGGTGTCCCTGCGCGTCGATCACGATCAGGGGCAGCACGTCGAACGCGGTACCGTCGCCCTTCCAGCCCATCGAGGCAGCGAGCTCGGTGAGAACGACGTTCAGCGGGTCGCCCGAGATCCCGCCCGCGGGCTCGCGGTAGCCCGCGTACTGAACCGCCTGAGGGCTCAGGATCCTCGGCCCCGATCGCTGCGGGGAATCCGGGGCGAACACCGTGATCCAGGACCGGACACGGCCGCCGCCGGTGGCCTCACGCAGGTGGGCGATGGTCTCGGCGCCCACCTGCTGCGGGTCCGACACCGTGCGGCGATCCCGCACCCGCAGGGTGCGCCACTTGTCCCGTCCGGAGCATCGGGCCGCGTGCCGCCACGCGACCCGGGCCGCCCATTGCAGCTCGGGGAACGTGTGCTCGTATGTGCCCGTCCGGCCCACCGAGCCGCGCACTTGCGTCAGGCGCTCCTGAAGGTCCCCGGCACCGGGGTTCTCGGCATGGAACCCTCGGACGAACTCTTCTGCCTCAGCGATGTCGACCGCCGGGGCGGGATGCGGGGAGGCTGGGCCGGCGCGGCGCAGGCTCAGCAGTAAGCGTTCCCGGCCCTGCAGGAAATTAGCTCCCCAGTGACCGACGGCTTTCCAGACCTTGGAGCCAGCTTCCGGGAGGGCGACCTCGCCGTAATCGTAACGCTGCCCGGCCCGCACCTCATAGTGTCCGCTCATGTCGCCTCCGAAAGGATTCTCTCCCGCGCGCGTCGGAATACGAATTGCCTCCGAAGGTAGAGTTTCGTCACCTATTGAATAGGTTTAAATACGTCGCGGCGCCACTGTGGCGGTCGGTGCGTTACCCCATTGGTCATGGTGAAGATCCAGATCTGCTCCACGTCGCAGTCGCGGCTCGTGGGCTCAGGCATGCGCGGGTGGGTGCCGGTGTGCTTGCCTACTACCCGCAGCCGCGCGACAACCTGGTTAGCCTGGCCGATCAGGTCCTGCACCCGCATGCCGCTTTCCCCGGCGTCGGCGGGACCGAACGCCGCCAGCTTCGATGACCTGCGGCGACAGGTAAGCAACCCAGCCTTCAGAGCCATCCAGCACACCCTGGTTGAGGCTGTCGAAGAACGCGGCAATCCGCGGCCTTGTTGTCGGTGATCGTGGTGGTGTTCATAACCATGCGGGGGAGACACTACGTAGAGTGTTCGGTTACAGCATTCGTGCACCCGGCGACGACGCGATGATGAGGAGATGAGGATGCGGGTACTGATGATCGCGCCCCCGGGCGCAGGCAAGGGGACGCAGGGCGAACTGATCGCCGCGCACTTCGGCATCCCCCACATCGCGACCGGTGAGCTACTGCGCGATCACGTGGCAAGGCGGACCGATCTGGGCCTGGCCGTGCAGGGATATCTCGATCACGGGCAACTCGTGCCGGACCAGATCGTCCTCGACATGGTACGGGAGGCGCTTATCGCCGCGAAGGCGGCGGGCGGCGGGTATGTGCTTGACGGGATTCCGCGAAACATGCAGCAAGCCCGCGCGGCTTACCTGATCGGCCTCGACCTCGGCATGACCGCGGATGTGGCACTGCACCTGGAAGCCGACGACGCCGAGGTCACCCGCCGTCTGCTCGCGCGGGCCGCGCTCGAGCACCGCTCCGATGACACCGCCGAGGTCATCGCGCAGCGCCTGGCCCTCTACCACCAGGTGACATCCCCCATCATCTGCTGGTACCGCGACCGCGGGATCCTGGTGTCGGTCGACGCGATGCGCCCGGCACAGCAAGTCGGCCGCGAGATCCTCGCCGCCCTTGACGCGATGGCCGCGCTGCCAGCGCACGAGCCCGCGCGGGAGCGGGATCTCGCCGAACTGGCCAGCCTGGGCCAGGCGTTCGGCGCCACAGCTCGCCCCGTCAGCTAAGGCAACGCCTGTTTCGGTAGGATACGACCATCTTTCCGCCCGATATGTCCGCTTTTTATGGTCGGAAGGTACCGAAACAGGTGCAGCCCTAGGAGAGGAGGCCAGTGGATGCGGGTGGTTCCGCCCGACTTGTTCCGCCGCAGGTTACCCGCGCGTAAGGAGCTAGCCTGCCCGGGGAAAGCTAATCTGGTTACGGTTAGTTCACTGGCAGTGAGCGGGCCGAGTTGCCAGCTTTCCGCGTTCACCGGAGGGTTGATTTGAGCGACCAGGAACGCCCGGAACCGGGCACCGACGAGCAACCGAACAAGACCAGCAGGCGCGCGTTCATGGTCGGCGGTGCCGCCGCGGCCATCGGCGCCGCCGCCGCGAGCCGGATCGGCGCCGGGCACCACGGCGTCACCGACGACCAAGCGCGGCTGCTGGACAAGATCACCGCCGCCACGACGTCCAGCGCCAGCCTGAGCGACGTCCAGCACATCGTGATCCTCATGCAGGAGAACCGATCCTTCGACCACTACTTCGGCACGCTCTCGGGCGTCCGCGGGTTCTCCGACCCGAGCGTCCTCCTCAACGCCGCGGGCGGCACGGTCTTCAACCAGCACGGCTACCAGCCAGGCCTCGGCGTCACCTCATCCGGGTACACGCAGCCATTCAACCTGCAGAACAACCCGCCGACCGAGAACGGTTACGACACCAACGACATCGACCACAGCTGGGGCGGCCAGCACGTCAGCTGGAACAACGGCGCGATGGACTCGTTCATCACGTCGCACCTGAACACCGATGGCAACGCCAATGGCCCCGTCACGATGGGCTACTTCACCGGGTCCGAGCTGTCGTTCTACTACGCGCTCGCGGACGCGTTCACCATCTGCGACGAGTACTTCTGCTCAGTGCTCGGCCCGACCGACCCCAACCGGCTGTACTCGCTGTCGGCATGGATCGACCCGGCGGGCACCGCAGGCGGCCCGGTCATCACCACCGCGAGCGACCGGCTCGCGATGACCGGCACACTGAACTGGAAGACGATGCCCGAGGCGCTGCTCGAGGCCGGCGTGAGCTGGAAGGTCTACAACGACCCGACCGGCCTGCTCGGCCTCAGCGTGCTGCCGTACTTCAAGAACTACAGCGACCCGCTCTCGCTCACCGGGATCGAGCTGATCGCGAAGGGGCTCACCCCGACGTACCCAGGGAACTTCGCCTCCGATGTGGCGAGCGGGAAGCTGCCTTCGGTCTCGTGGATTATCCCGCCGCTGTATGAGTGCGAGCACCCGGCCGCGCCGCCGGAGTGGGGCGAGTACCTCGTCCAGCAGATCCTCAACACCCTGGTCTCCAACCCGGACGTGTGGGCGCAGACTGTCTTCCTCGTGGTCTATGACGAGAACGGCGGCTTCTTCGATCACGTCCCGCCGGTCGTTCCCGCAGCCGGGACGGCCGGGGAGTACCTCACCGGGACGCTGCCGTCGAGCGCGGACGGCATCGCCGGCCCGATCGGCCTCGGCTTCCGCACGCCCTGCCTGGTCATCTCCCCATTCAGCGCCGGCGGCTACAAGTACTCGGGCACGCTGGACCACACCTCCACGCTCCGCCTGATCGAGTCCCGCTTCGGCGTCACTGTGCCCAACCTGACCTCGTGGCGGCGCGGCGTCACCGGTGACCTCACCGGCGCGCTCAACTTCACGACAGGCCCCGTTACCGCCGTGCCGGCGCTGCCAGCGACGACCCTCGTCGGCAACACCACGGTCGTCGAGGAAGCCGTACTGAACGCCCTCACCGGCACCGAGGATGTCGGCATCGACTATCCGCTGCCGACCAGCAACAGCATGCCGTCCCAGGCGACTAGCCCCAGTCGCCCGAACGTTCCTTAACCGTTAATCGCGCCCGCGGGGACACCCTCGGTATCCTCGCGGGCGCGATCGCTTCGGTCAGATCTGCCCGATCGGCTGACGCTTCTCTGACTGGAATACGTCCTCGGTCCGGCCAGCTGCCCAGTAGCCCGACAGGGAAAGCTGGTCACCTTCGCCGAGCCGGGGCCTGAGAACCGCGCGGACCGCCTTCATTGACTCCCGCTCCCCGTGCGCGAACACGTCGGCCCGGCCGGCAAGCCAGGGTCCGGCCAGCAGCGCGTCGGCCAGCAGCCCGGGCTTGCTGCCGGGCTGCGGGCGGTGCAGCCAGGTGACCTCCATGCCGCTGGGCGGCGTGGCGTCGAGGTACTCCCCCGGGTCGCACGTCTCGAGATAGGCGATGCCGCGCGCATCAGCGGGCAGCGCCTCCAAGGCGGAGCAGATCGCGGGCAGCGCCGACTCGTCCCCTGCGAACAGGTGCCAGTCACTGTCAGGATCCGGACGATAGGCACCCCCGGCACCGGACATGGTGAGGATGTCGCCGGGCTCCGCGTGCGCGGCCCACGGCGCGGCGATCCCCTCGTCCCCGTGCACCACGAAGTCGATCGTGAGCTGCTGGCTCGCCGCGTCGGCCCGGCGCAGCGTGTATGTCCGGGTCACCGGCTTACGGTCAAGCGGGAGCGATTCCCGCAGGGCCGCCAGGTCGTAGGGTGGCGTTAGCCCCAGGCCAGGATCGACGAAAATGATCTTCGCGTACTTGTCGGTGAACTCGTTCATGCGCATCGAACCCTGGCCCGCCGGCGGTGATCCGTACCGTGTGGGGGCTGACCCGCTCCCGGCGCAGCACGGTAAGGACCGCCTGCGGACGAGCCGGGCGGGTACGGCCCACAAGGCTGGTCGTCGATTCGCTCATCATGACCTCTTCTGCTGAATGTGCCAAGCGGCATGCTGGCAGGGGTATCTATGACCAGCGCAGCCAATCCGCTCAGTTTAGGTTAGCCTTACCTAACTGTCCAGGCGAGTTTTCGCGCCCCGAAGCGGCGACACTCACAGACTCACGGCCCAACCCAAGCCCGCCCCCGCAGCCCCCCACCCTCATCGCGGGCCGTTTCTCATGATCACGAAGACTTCGTGATCATGGAATACCAGTCAGGATTTCGGATTTACTAGGTACGCTAGAGGACGCCGCGGCGTTGCAGGAGGAAATAGGACAGCCAGCCTGCGGGAATCGGCAGCCAGAACGTTGCCACGCGGAACAGGAGCACCGCGGGAATCGCCTCGTGCGCGGGGATCCCGATGGCCGTCAGGCCGGCCGCCAGCACGGCTTCAACGCCGCCGATTCCCCCGGGCGTCGGGGCGGCCGATCCCACCGCGTTGCCCGCCAGGTAGACGACCGCAGCGGGCAGGATGGCCGGATGGACACCGACGGCCCGCAGCGCTGCGATGAACGCGACCAGGTAAGCCGCAGTGAGCAGCAGGTTCGCGCCAGTACTGATCGCGAGGCGCATCGGATGAGAGACGGCGTCGAGTAGCCGGGGCCCGACGCTGCGCAGGTGCGGCCAGACGATCCCGGTCAGCTTGCCGCGGATCTGCGGTACGGCCAGCAGGATGATGATGCAGGCTGCGATGGCCGCGAGGCCGATCAGCACGTCGGTTCCCGGTGCGATCTTGAAGCGGCTGAGCCCAGAACCGGTGAGCAGCCCGAAGATGATGAGCAAGAGCAGGGTGGTGACTACGTTGACTACCTGTGACATCGTGACCGCTGCGGCGATGGAGCTGTCGTCGACATCCTCGCGGTGGAGGTAGCGGGAGTTGACCGCGATGTGGCCGACCGTCGGCGGCATCGCCACCCCGATGAAGGCCGTCGATAGCTGGACGCAGAAGCCGCGGACTAGCGACAGGCGCTTGGGCACGAACGCGGCCAGGTTCTCGGCGGCTGCCAGGTAGGTGACCGCCGACCCGAGGACCGCCAGGGCGAACCAGCCTGGGTTGGCGCGGCTCAGCGTGCCGAGGATGTCCGCGCCGGAGAGCTCGCCGATCAGCAGGTAGGCGGCGACGGTCAGGGCGACCGTGCTGATCACGGTACGCCAGCGGAAGCGCTCCAGCCGGGCCGTCGCCACGGCGGGGCCAGATCCGAGCAGCTCGGTCCTGACCTCATTCAGGCAGGGCTGGGCAGCCCGCATGCCCCTCCATCCCCAGGGCGCGAGCGCGACCGGCTGCAGGACGGACGCGACCGCCCTCTCGTCGATGGTCCCGTAGCCCTGCCGCAGCGCTTTGATTGCGCCGAGCGACCCGACCGCCGGGGCCAGGGTAGCCAGGGCCTGTGCCAGATCAAGGCGGCGGGCCAGCTCACTCGCCGCGGGCACCGCCGCATCCAGCGAGCGGAAACCCGCGGCCTGCTCCGACACGAACAGGCTCTCGGGCCGCAGATCACGATGGGCGATGCCCGCGCGGTGCAGGGCGCGCAGCGAGGCGAACAACGACGCGGCGTCCCCGCTGCTCACCGTCACCCCGAGCTGAGTCCCGGACGGCACGGTCGTGAGGAGTACCAGCGTCTCCGCGGGCATCTGGCCGAACAGCAGAACCGCCGGGCAGGGCACATCGGCCTGCCGCGCCAGGCTGCAGACGAGTGCGAGCTGCTCGAGCTGGGCTCGTGAGCTGATCGCGATGTGGCCCGCAGCGGCTGGCTGCAGCCGGACCAGCGCCCATACCCGTCGCGCCAGGCCCGATCCCCTCGTGTCACGACCGGACAGGCGCACCTGGACCGGGGTGCCATCGGCAAGCGTGCCGTCCAGCCGCGCTCGGCGGGCCCCGGCCAGCTCCCGGACCTCCGTGCCCTGACTCCCGAGCCAGGCGGCCAGTTCGGCGGGACCCGGCAGGACCGACGCCACACCGAAAAGCCAGCGCACCAGCCAGCCGGCCAGCAGCCCGCCGAAGAGCACGATCACGAGCGCGAACGGCGTCAGCGCTCCCACTGCCAGGCCGCTGAGCAGCAACGCCGCGGACGCGGACGGCCACCAGCGCGACCAGTGCGACCGCCGGCTCAGGTCCGTCCCCACCACGAACGCGACGAGCGCGGTGTCCACCACGAATATCGACGGATTGCTGCCGTGCAGTACGGCATGTTCGATTGCGACGTTCCCGGCTCGCCAGACTGCCGCCGCGGCGATCGCCGCGGTGGCAGCGGTGAGCCCGGCGACTGACGCGTTGCGCGCGTCCCGCCACTGGCGGCGGGCCATCACCACCACGGCGACCACCGCCAGCACGAAACACGCGACTCCAGACACCACCTCAGCCGCGAACGACAGCCAGCGAGGGATATGCAGCAGCCAGCCCGAGACATCATTGGCGAGCTCCGCGCTGCCGAGCGGAAGGGCCTGAATGGCGCCGAGCACCACCGCGACGACCGCCAGCGAGAACACCGCGAACAGCAAGTCAGCCGGGCGGCGCACCCGGCCGGCGCCGTCTGGCCCGCCAGCCGGGGGTACCTCGCCCCCTCCGCCAGTCTCGGTCCCCATGCTGGCAGAGCCTAGGCTCTCCGGCGAAAGCGTGGAAGCGCAGGGCAAGTCCCGCGACCCCAATAGTGTCCAATTCGCCCGACTTTAGCCCAATAAGTACCCGTCGATGTCAACCTTGCAGACCGCTGTCGTTTTTTTGCAGAACCGGCCGAATACTTTCGCAAGTCGTTGCACATGACTGAGAGAGCACAAAATATTCGAATTATTGGCTATATCAGCCATATAACGGATATGCCTCGTCGCCGCCGACGTTCCGTTCCAGCGCAGTCTTTATAGTTTTAACCAAAACATCTAATGCTTTCTTTACATCGTCGTATCTTTGCAGAAATATGTGGGTAACTGTTCACTCTCCCAGGGCTACCCGCGGCAGCCGAGGTCCACCGCATAGTGCGGCGGACACTATCCGTCCCTGCAGAGCCTTGGCGGCAGGCGAGCGCACCTGCCGCCCGGCAATAACACCGGCATGCCCGCCTGCCGATCACGAGCAGGCGCCCGGCCGGGGCTAGTCCTCGATTCGAGCCATCGCTTCGAGCCGACCGATCCCCCCCGTAGGCCCGCGCACAGAAACGCTAACCACATGAATGATCGTGATCAGAGCAGATCAACGCGCCTATTTACCCGTCGGCGTCCGCGCAGCGGTCGCCAGCGCGCCGCCCGACAACGCGGCCGGTTCGCGGCGATCCTCGTTGCCGCCGTCGCCATGCTCTTCGGCACCGCCGTCCTGCCCGTACTGACCTCAGTCACTGCGAATGCCCAGACCGCCGCGGGAACGCCGCCCTACTGGGCGGATTCGCCGTTCAATGTGCCAAGCGGCACCGGCGCGAGCGTTCCGTTCACCGAGTACTCGGCGGTGAACGCGACCACCAACGGCTCCGTCATCGGCCCGTCCTTCGTCCAGGGCTCCCTGGCGTCCGAGGCGGTCGGCCGCGAGGCGGTGCAGCTCACCGCGACGGGTCAGTACGTGAAGTTCACGCTGACCAGCGCGGCTAATGCGTTCGACCTGCACTACGCGCTGCCCCAGGGCGACACGGGCACGCTGTCGGTCTACGTCAACGGCACTGAGCTGAGCCAGCAGCTGTCCCTCACCTCCGCGTACAGCTACATCACCACCTCGGACATCACCGGCAGCGATGCGCACAAGTTCTTCGACGACGCCAGGATGGAGCTCGGCCAGACAGTCGCGGCGGGCGGCACGGTGACGTTCGAGGTGAACTCGAGCAACACCGCACTGCCGTACACCATCAACGTGGCGGACTTCTTCAACGTCGCCGCCGCCGCGACTCAGCCCGCCAACTCGGTCTCGGTAACCAGCTACGGCGCCGACCCCACCGGTGCGAACAGCTCGGTCACCGCGTTCAACGAGGCGATCTCCGCTGCGAGCTCAGCTGGCGAATCGGTGTGGGTCCCGTCCGGTACTTACCTGATCAGCTCGCCGCTGACGGTGAGCAGCGCCACGATAGAAGGGGCCGGGTACTGGTACTCGGTGATCGACTCCAACGAGATGATCGATAACACCTCGGCCGACTCTGGCGCGATCAACCTGAGCAACTTCGCGATCATGGGCAGCACCGTAGGCCGTAACGACAGCAGCCAGGAAAACGCCATCGACGGCTCGCTCGGCACCGGGTGGACTGTCAACTCGCTGTGGATCCAGGACACCAACGTGGGCTTCTGGCTCCAGTACGGCAACAGCAACTGCACCGTGGAGAACACGATCGTCCTGTCTACCGACGCGGACGGCCTGAACTTCAACGGCAACGCCACCAACTGCACGGTGAAGAACAACTTCCTCCGTGACACCGGCGACGACAGCCTGGCGATCTGGTCCTATCCGGCCTTGGACTCCGACATCACCTTCAGCAACAACACCATCGAGTCGCCGACCCTGGCCAACGGCATCGCCGACTACGGCGGCTCCAACAACACCATCTCGAACAACGTGATCGCTGACAGCAACGCCCTCGGCAGCGGCCTGACGATCTCCAACGAGCAGTTCCTCTCGCCCGGCTTCGTACCGTTGTCCGGCACGATCACGGTCTCCGGGAACTACCTGATCAGAGACGGTCAGTACAACCCGAACTGGGACCACCCGATGAGTGCCGTCCAGTTCGACGCGTACGACACCGCGTTCACCGGCGTGACGATCAACTACAGCGGAGGCGCGATCCTCGATAGCCCGTACAGCGCGTTCGAGTTCGTCTCCGGTGACGGTGACGGCAATAACATCGCCGGCGTCAACATCTCCGACGTCAGCGTGCAGAACCTCGGCACGGTCGTGATGCAGGCGGAAACGGACGGTTCGGCAAGCGTGAGCGGTGTGACCGCGAGCGGCGTCGGAGTTGCCGGAACGTACAACGACGAGTACGACAACGGCACCACCACACCGAGCGCGTTCACATTCAACCTCGGCAGCGGCAACTCAGGCTGGAGCACCACCCCGGTGCTGACTGCCTTCCCCAACCCGGCCACGCCGGGTGCGCTGACCGCAACGCCGGCCAGCCTGACCTTCGGCGATGTGACCTCGGGATCCACCAGCTCCGCGCAGGCGGTAACGGTGACCAACACCGGCGCCAGTGCGGCGACGGGTGTCTCGGTCAGCGTCACCGGTAACTTCACCCAGACCAACAACTGCGGCAGCTCGATCGCGGCTAACGGCTCCTGCACGGTGAACGTGACCTTCGCTCCTACCAGCGGCGGCACACTCACCGGCACGCTGTCGGTGGCCAGCAGCGCCCCGGAGAGCCCGCTCACCGTGGCCCTGTCCGGTACCGGCGTCACGTCGACGACGAACCTGGCACTCAACCAGCCGATCACGGCGAGCAGCGATGCGTCGGGCTACCCGGCGACCAACGCTAACGACGGGAACAGCAGCAGCTACTGGGAGAGCCTGGACGGTGCGGCCTATCCGCAGACGCTCACGGTGAACCTGGGGTCGGTCCAGTCCATCGGGTCGATCACCCTGGACCTGCCGCCGGCCACCGACTGGAGCACCCGCACTGAGACGCTCTCGGTGCTGGGCTCCACCAACGGGTCCTCGTTCAGCCAGATCGTGGGCTCGGCCGGGTACACCTTCAACCCGTCTACCGGTAACACGGTGACGATCAGCCTGCCGTCGGGTACCAGTACCCAGTACGTGCAGCTGAGCTTCACCGCCAACACCGGCTGGTCCGCCGCGCAGATCTCGGAGTTCGAGATCTTCCCCGGCGGCGGATCC
>Ga0209530_1000030_pt1 | contig 108483 bp, 99 predicted proteins | sample BlaSpr_A8_Ref_O1_FD_187987 | JGI IMG/M metagenome (GOLD analysis project Ga0209530, IMG submission 187987) | Forest soil microbial communities from Thunder Bay, Ontario, Canada - Black Spruce, Ontario site 2_A8_Ref_O1 (SPAdes) (version 2) | ecosystem: Environmental > Terrestrial > Soil > Boreal...
TTTGATCCCGATGGCCCAGATAAAACCAAGTAACTCGCGTCCTACCGCTGCCATCACAACTCCCTTGTTCTTACCCTTGCCTTACCTACAACCTGCAACCGTGGATCCGCTTGCGAAAACCGCAACCCGCGGCAGCCAAGGGCTAGATTCAGAAAACTGCAGGGTCAGGAAAATACGGAATCGACACGCGCAGCACAGGCTAAAAAGACAAACTCTTTCTCGCGCCACAAAAACCAACCTGCGCGAGACGTTTCTTCACAGCTTCTTTTCGAAGGGTGCGGGGTCAGACGTAGCGTCGCGCGAGCCGTTCCGGCAGGCGGCCGTCTCCAAATTCCCTCGCGCGTTCAGTGCGACGGCGTGAAACGGTCGCGACCCGTGCTTCCCATTTAACGAACGTAACTTTACAGCTCCGTTACAAAGTTTATCTAGTTTTAACGAAACATTTTCTCTCGGTTTACACGAAAGGCCCCGCGCCAGTCCTACAGTCCCCACAGCGATTCATCCCAGCTGAATCGATTTGCGCACGTTCCACACCGCCAGGAGATCAAGATGAAAAAAAAGAAAGGCAGTCGCGCGTTCCTGGATTTCGCCAACGCGAATTCCGGCTTCGCGCGGTCGTTCCGGCAAGCGCTCGCCATGGTTCTGTCACTCAGCGTCGTGCTCTCTCCAACTTTAGCAGCCGCTGCTGTCGCGCCCACAAACTCAGCTGTCGCGAAGAAAGGTTCCTCGCCCGCCAATCGCAAAGCGCGCTATTTCTCGGTCGGCAAGGGCAACAGCAGCAGTGTGGTGAATAACGGCTGTCAGCTGGGGACAGGTCGCGGAACGGTCAGCCACGTCATCTACATCCAATTCGACAACGTGCACTTCGAGCGCGACAATCCCAATGTTCCCTCTGACCTGGAACAGATGCCGCACTTGCTGAACTTTCTCAAGGGCAACGGCACTCTACTCACCAACAGCCACACACCTTTAATTTCGCATACTTCCGTGGACATACTTACCTCGCTCACCGGCGTTTATGGCGACCGTCACGGCGCCCCAATCGGCAATAGCTTCGGCTACTACCCGCTGCCCGGAACCAGCACAGAACCAGATCTGTTCGACAGCACGTTCACCTACTGGACCGATCCGGTCAACAGCTCGTCGCCTTCCGCTGATCCGCTGCCTATCATGCTCGCGGCAAACGGAGAGAACGCACCAGCTCCTTGGGTGGCGTACACCCGGGCGGGCTGCAACTTCGGAGCGGTTTCCATCGCCAACATGGAATTCGAGAACATTACCAGTGACATCTTCAATGTCTTCCCCGATCCGACTTCGCCGCAGAACATCGAGGCCAAGGGTGCGACGACATCAGCGCTTAAGGCTAAGGCCGTCGCCGATTTTGAAGGCATCGCCGTCCACTGCGCGCAAGGCAGCGCCCTCTGCTCCACTGCGAATGGCGGCGGACCAGACGCGCTTCCCCAGGAGCCGGGCGGCTATACCGGGTTCAATGCGCTGTACGGTCATAAATATGTTGCGCCGGCCATCAATGGCGGCAGCGCCAGCTTGGACGACCTCGACGGCAACGTGATCACCGATGCCAGCGCGAAGCCGAACATCGGGTTCCCGGGCTTTTCGGGAATTGACGCCGCGCAGTCGCTTGCCTACATAGCCACCATGCAGGAACACGGCGTGCCCGTCACCTTTGCATATATCTCCGACGTCCACGACAATCCCTCCAACGTGAACCACCATGCCCCTGCGGCCTGCAAAACAGATCCGGAAACCGGCGGCTTGGGACCCGGCGACGTCTGCCACGACGCCCTCGCTGCTTCTTACGACGAGGCTTTCGGCAAATTCTTCACACGACTCAAGAACGACGGCATCGACCAGTCCAATACTTTGTTTGTGATCTGCTGCGAAGAGCAGGACCATTTCGCTGGCGGTCCGCCGACTCCGTCTAACTGCGATGGCGTCACGATACCCTGCACGTACGCCAAGCTGGGCGAAGTTGACGTAAATACCACAACCCTGCTAAACGCCGAAGATCCCAGCCTGGCCGGCACGGAGTTCGATATTCACTTCGATGTGGCTCCTGTTTTCTACATCGGAGGAGACCCCGCACAAAATGCGGCGATCACGCGGCAATATGAGCGCGACACCGGAAAGCTCACAGCAGTTAGCCCGATCACCGGCGCGACCGATAACTTGACTGCGGCGATGGCGGACCTGACCGAAATGAAGCTGCTGCACATGGTCACCGCCGATCCACAGCGAAATCCGTCGTTTACCATGTTCGGCAATCCCGACTACTTCTTCCAATCGACCGGTTCGCCCGCTGTCGCCGAATCGCCCGCGTTCGCTTGGAACCACGGCGGAATCCAACCGGAAATCACCACGGTCTGGGTCGGCTTCGTCGGCCCGGGTGTGGATAATCGAGGAACGGACAGCGTAACCTTCGCGGACGAGACCGACTATCGCCCCACGATGTTGGCGCTGCTCGGTCTGAAGGACGAGTACCAACACGAAGGACGCGTGCTCGCCGAAGAGATCGAGCCATCGGCTCTTCCGCCGGCAGTGCGCGAGAGCGGGCCTGCGTTCGTTCAGCTCGCAGCTGCGCTCAAACAGATCAACGCACCTCTAGGTCAGCTCGGCAAGGACAGCCTTATCGTCTCGACCGTGGCCTTAAACGGCAGCGACCCCAACGATGCCACTTACAATCGGCTCGAAAGCCAGCTTGCCGATATAACCGTCGCCCGCAATGCGATCGCCAGCCAGATGCTCGTTCTCCTCGAGAACGCAGAATTCAACGGCCAGCCAATTCTCGAGCGAGACGCCGTGCCTCTGATCGTCCAAGCCGATCTCTTGTTGGCTTACGTGCACCTCCTCTCGGAGGTCAGCACGCACGCCACAAGATAGCGGTCTGGTAAGGAAGGGCCGTGAGGGCGCACAATATCCTCCCGGCCCTTTCTGTATTTTCCGCGGCTTCTTATTAATTGCCGAACGGATAGGTTTGATCTGAGCTCCACAAGTTTACGCAACCTACGCGTACGCCGTCGCCCATCAGGCGAGCGGCTTTGGAAGAACCGCGTCTTGCGGCTTCTCGCGCCCTCGGTCCTTGCGTTCTGTCTGCTTCGACCCCTCGCGATGGCCCAGAGTCCCAAGCAGGACATTTGTCCACGCCCCGCCGTTGGAAGCCTCATCCCCGAGCCCGCAGACATGCGCAGTGAAAACGGCATATTGAAAGTGGATTTGACCTACACGAACTTCCGCGACGCGCGCGGCCAAATGCACTACTGCTATCGCGCCGCAAACGGAAGCCAAGCCCCGAACTTGCGCGTCCACCCAGGCGATTGGCTAATCGTAACTCTCAAGAACGATCTCCGCAGCCCTTCGCCTTCTACGCATGACCACAACCATGACAACGACAAAGACGCGCCCGCGCCGACAGCCGGCAGTTGCACTCACGGCCCAATGGACGCCGTGGCAACAAATCTCCATTTCCATGGCTTGTACGTCCCGCCGGTCTGCCATCAGGATGATGTCCTAAACACGCGAGTCTCCCCCACCGATCCGCCATTCGAATATCGCCTGCAGATTCCGCCGGACCAGCCCCCAGGAGTGTATTGGTATCATCCGCATGTCCACGGCTTCAGCAATATCCAGGTGCAAGGCGGCGCCTCCGGAGCGCTAATCGTCGAAGGCATCGAACGCGCGAATCCCTCCGTGGCAGGCCTTCCCGAACGCGTGCTGGTAATCCGCGATCAGGAACTTCTAACTCCAGACGCCGCTCCCAATGCAACGCTCGTAATGCCGGAGCTGCCTCCGCTCCGCGATCCAGACGGAGACATCCTCAACACCGGCACCGGTGCCGGCAAGCCTTCGAAAGATCTCTCCGTCAATTTCGTCGTAGTTCCCTACCCGGACTATTCTCCCGCCTTGATAATGATGCGCCCCTCCGAACGTCAGCTCTGGAGAGTTCTGAACGCATCGGCAATCACTTATCTCGATCTGCGCATCCTCTTCAATGGCGTTCCGCAACCGCTAGGAGAAGTTTCTCTCGACGGCGTTCCAAACAATTATTCACAATACAATCCCGCCAACTCTAACAAAGGCGCCAAAGCGCCAGCCGCAGGCATTAACCAAATCGTCTGGCAGAAACATCTGGACTTGCCCCCAGGCGCCAGAGCCGATTTCATCTTTCAGGGCCCGCCTGCCGGTGTCTACGGGAATCTCATCACGCACGATGTTGACACCGGCCCCGCCGGCGAAAACGATCCCATCCGCCCGCTAGCAAATATTATCTCGAAGGCCGAAGCTCCAGAGCCGCGATCGATTCTGCCAGCTTCGTCCGCGCCTCTCCCTGCGCAATCCTCCGCGTGGCTCGGAAAGGTTAAGCCCATCCGCGAACGCAAGCTGTACTTCTCGGAACGCCCGTCAGACCCAAACAATCCCAACAGTCCCACGGTTTTCATGCTCACCGTTGACGGACAAAAACCCGCGCCCTACGATCCTGCGTCCACCGCGCCCAATCTGACCGTGCGACTGGGTGACGTAGAAGACTGGGTCATCGAGAATCGCACGCAAGAGCTGCACGCTTTTCACATCCATCAAATCCATTTTCTGCTGCAAGAAGTTAACGGCGCTCCTGTGGACGAGCCTTTCCTGCGTGACGTAGTGAACGTCCCCTTCTGGAATGGCACCAGCCTCACATTTCCCAGCGTAAAGCTCCGCATGGATTTCAGAAATCCCAACATCGTCGGCACTTTCGTCTATCACTGCCATCTACTAGAGCACGAAGACGGAGGCATGATGGGCACAGTCCAAGTCCAACCCCCCGCGAACTGAAAACTCCGCAGCCTTGCCGCCGTTCCCCCGGGGCGCGAGGCCAAAAAGGGCCGAAAAACCAGCGATTAACCTGGGTAGTTGAGTGTTGTTTTCAGTGGTGTGCAGCGTTTTTTAATATTTGGGGGACTAGCGATTAGATTTTCGTCGTCCGCCTGCCTATTCGGCAAGCAGGCCGTTCATGTGGGTGGGTAGAGTCGCCTGGGCGGCCGGCAGTTCCGCCACGGCGGGTAAACCTGCCTGACCGGCAGGTGGACGCTGCATGGAATACATGACTTCGGATTTGCTGGTGTGGTGGATCCAGCGGCCGTCTGCGGTGAGGTGAGCGAGGGCGCGGACGGCGTCGAGCATTCCGGCGCCGGTGAAGCTGTGCCTGTCAATATCCTCGATGACGTTACCGAGGGCGGACTGGAGATTGCGGTTGCGGAGTGCGAAAAAATTGAAGGCGTGGGCGTGGTGGTAGATGGTGGTTTCATTTTCGATGCCAAAGCAATGCATGATTGTCGCGGGACTGCACCAGTGAAGAAAGGATTCGTCTATGTGTTGGCGCTGAGGATGGCGGCAGATGGAGCACTTGCGGGAGTGGCGTTCGAGGAAGGTGGGTTCGGCGGATGCGTCTTTGTGTTTGCGACGTGACTTTTTCTTTGCTTCGCGGCGAGGTTTTGGGGTGGGGGCGCCGAAAGTTCGTCGTCGCTCGAGGGCAGCGACGGGAACGAAGGGAGCGCAGTGCCTGCGGTTGCGACGTCAGCGACAAGAGACTCCAGGATTTGCTGCGCGTCATCGTTCGTGGAATTGGCGCTCGCGAAATCGGGGTTTCCTGCGTCGGAGTTCGCGGAATCGAGAGGCGCGGGGGCGGGTTCCGGCGGCGCGGACGCTACATTTTCAGGGAATGCCGTGGTAGGAATCGAATCTGGAGCGGCCGGGGTGGCAAGCGGTTGCGTCGCGGGGATTCGGGCGGCGGGTTGCCATTCGCGCTCTTGTTGCGCGGCTTGGACGAGTTCGGCGTAGGTGCGGAGTTCGCGATCGGGGTTTTGCAGGGTGGTGAGGGCGAAGCGATCGTCGCGATATCTTTGAAAGTATCGTTTCATATTTCACTCCTGGCCCAACGTACCACGCGGGAAACGAAAAAACAGCTGTACGAAAGTACGCTCGAAGGAGGGCTGTAATAGTTGCTGGGCGAGATGATTTGGGGGTTTGTAGTTCGTTGGGTTGGTCGTTGGCGGAGCGTCTAAACCCGCACCCCGTCAAAAACCGAAGGGATGCGGCCCGCCAGGTGGCAGCGGGCAGGCCTGCCTGCGGCAGGTAGGCACCCGGAAATTCAACGGCGTTCGTTTGAGTGGTGTGGACGGGTTGGCCACCGGCCCGTCCGCGAGGTTGTCGCGGGCCCTGCGAATACAACCGGTGTGGGTAATGCTTTTCTCGATACTTGCATCTATTTGCAGGATTTGTAGAGGCCGTGCTAACAAGTGGTTTCGTTTCAGCAGGGCGAGATCGGCAGTAACCGTGCAGCCAAAACGACTCTGGGGCAAAACGTCTACATAGGAGGCTTCACTATGATTCGCTCGCTTGCCGCGACCTTATTCGGCCTCTTCCTGATGGGCGGTCTCGCCGTTCCGGCTCAGGCCGATACAACGCCCACATCGGGAACACTCACAGGAAACACCACCCTCACGGCTACTTCTGACCTCTTTGTTTTTGACTCGAGCTTCACGGGATCCGGAGTCGACGCAGTGTCTGGTGCATTCACCACAACCAACATGGGGACCATCATATTTACTAGTCTGGTGACGTTCGAGTCAAGCGGGACGTTCGAGGACGTCGCTTCCGGGGGGACCCTGTTCGGCATCCTTACCGGGAATGGTTTTTTCATCGGAATAGGATCCGAAACCGTTACGGTGGACTTGATCACCGGTGGAACAGGCATTTTCCTGGGGGACACTGGCGAAGTCACCGTCACCGGTACGACCAACGCTGCCGGCGCATTTACCGGCACTTATATTGGGTTCATTAAGACGCCAGAACCGAGTTCGTTGGCCCTGATGCTCGCCGGAATCGGGTTGCTTCCGTTGATGCGGAAACGATTAGCCCGGGGCTAGCAGCCCACTTAAACGCATCGCTTACAACTACGTCCAGCACGGCACTGGCCCATCGATGCCGCGTACAAACCCGCACCCTTCCAAAAGGAGCTGTGAAGGGTGTGATTGCGACGCCGCTAGTGTCGCCGCCTGGGCAAGCTGGGGCGGAGCCTGCCTGCGGCAGGCAGGCGAGCAGCGTCCCTACCCAGTCTCTGCGATTCCGGATCCGTTGAGGCGCACAGGCAGGACCGCCTTTGCCACTTACGTTGTTGATGGAGTGATGAAAGTGCGGGTGCCGCGGCGGGCGCGGGTTTTGGGCGAGGTTTGTTTCATCACGTTGCCCAGGGAGACCAGAAGCTTGCGGAGCTTGGAACGCTCTTCGAGTTCCATATCCACTACTTCGAAAGCGCGCGCCTGAGTGTTGGCGTCGCGGACGATGGCAAGCACTTTCACGGATTTCGCCGCTGTGTTGAGCTTCAGATTTACGAGGCTCCCGGGATGCAAGCTCTGCTCGCACACCGCTACGCCGCCGCCCAAGGTAAGTTCGGGAATATCCAGGTGGCAATTTTCTTTTAGATTAGTGGTGGTGGCGGAAACAGGATGCTCGAGGCGTAGGCGCGGGTAGCGGCGCTGGCGGATAGCGGACGATTCCGGATCGAGATCGAGCGGCTCGATGGAAAATTCAGCGATGCTGAGGCCGCTGCGCGGCACGAAATCGCGCACCCACTCGGGATCGATTTTTTCCATGGCCTGCGAAGCGACCAGGCGCAGCTCACTGGGACTGGCCCAACGGAAGGCGCGGCGCGTTTCGGCGATTTTGCGCAGAATGGATTCGGCGCCGGTGGTGCGCAGACGGCCGAGAGCCTCGATGGCTTTCAGTTGTAAATAGCTGGTGGCATCTTTGGGCAAATCGCCTTCAGCGATGCGCAACAAGCGCATGTCGGCGACCTGATCTCCGGCCATGCCGATTTCGTCCACGGCGAGCGGGCGGATGAGCGGGTCGAGAAAATCAAAAAGATTCAGCAGCAGGCGGCCGCGATCAGGCGCGCCGCTGGAAGCGATCTGGCGCACGACGCGGTCTTGCGCTGTGCGTTTCCAATCGATGATCCGCTCGGGGAGAACCTGTTCGACGAGATCCGGATCCAAGCGGGCGAGCAGGCCGAGGGTTTCGATGGCTTCGGTGGGGCCGCCATTGCGGAGAAGTTGGCGCAAATTCTCCAAGCCCTCGACATCCAGAACTTGCATCATGGAGACGAGCAAGTCGCAGTCTTCACGGAAGCCGGAGCGGCTGAATCGCCCGGCCAAATGGCCGGAAGCGGCGACGGGCATACGGCGCAGGAGATCTTTCAGGCCCGAGGTAGCTTCGCCAGATTTCAAAGCTTCTTCGATAAATTCAGGAAGGCGATCTTCGACCCCGATTCTAGGGCGAAGATTTTTGCCGAGGCCGGGGCGTTCTGCTTCAACGTATTCGATAAGTTCCACGGAGCGCTGGATGGCCGGAAAGGAACGGGACTTAGTGGCTTCCTGCGACATGCGCACGAAGGCTGCGCCAACCAAACTTTCCAATTCGGAGTCGCGCTCTTCGGCGAGTTGCACACCGACCAGGCGGATGGTGCTCAGGAGCAAGCGCTCATCCTGTTTGGCATAGGTGCTGGCGAGTTCGGCAAGGCCCATGGCGCACTGACGGCGCGTCTCGGCCGATTTGTGAGTGATGCAATTGGCGTAGTTCGTCAGAACTCTTTCGGCCTCGGCTTTTTCGCCGTTGGCGACAAGGCCGTCAACGTAGTCGCGAATCTGGGCGGGCGGGACGCACCAGGCTTCGGCGGATTCCAGAACAGCCTTTCTTTTTTCCGGCGGCACCTGCGCCCAGAATTGCTGCGCCAGCATGTCTGTGTGTGACTGAACTTCGATGCCGTGGCGCGCCATTTTTTCTTCGTACACGCCCATGATCTTGCGGAGGCTGTCGAGTTCCTGGCTCATTTCGTCCAGGACCTGGCGGACGGCGTTGACTTCGATGTCGCCGCGCTCGTAGCTTTCCATGGCGAAGCGAATGGCGATGTGCTCGGCGAGCTTCAGCAGAGTGGGCTTGTCGGATGAATCGGAGGGCGCTTGCGCGGCGAGGGCTGAAAGCGCCTGGCTGACGGTGAAGCGCGCGCGGCGCGGGAGAGTAGAGAGCCGCGACTGAAAGGGTTGCGAATCGAGTTTCTGGTCGGAACCTTCGCTGGTGCGGGCGATCTGCGCGAGCATCTGCATGATGCCCTTCAGTTCGTCTTCGTGAAGGGTCATCAGGCCGGTTTCGACGGCCATTGACCCGGTGCCTGCGCGGGCCGAACGGCTGCCGCGAATACCGGCGGTGGCGTTGCCCCAGCGACTGGGCTTGCTGGATTCGGACCCTTCGCTGACGGCGTCCGCCAAATTCCATCCGCGCGGGCTGGTGTTGCCGCTGCCGGCGGGACCTGAACTCTTGCCGTTTCCTGAGCCGGGCCCGTTGCCGCGGCCATTGCCTTGACCGCGCCCGGAACCCTTTCCGGATCCTCGGCCTGAGCCGCGGCCGGAACCGGTGCTTGGTCCGCTGCCCGGACCTGCTCCCGAACTGGCGCCTGTGTCAGCACCGCCGCCGGGGCCTTCCATCGCGGAAATGTCGTTGAGCGTGCTGTTGCTGCCTGAGCGCGAGCCGGGGCCGGAGGCTGCTTCTGTTGCTGCGTCTTTGTTGAACCAGAAGCCGGGTGTTTCGGGCGCGAGTGGCGTGCCACCGCCGCTGCCGCCGACGATGTTCCAGGTGGATGGGCCGGGGCCGACGCTCGCGATGTTGTTACCTTCGGAGCCGCTGCCGGAAGCTTGGCCTGGTTCTGCGGAGCCCGCGACACCTTTGTTAAGCCAGAAGCCTGGGGCATCTGGCGCGAGAGGTGTGCCACTGGTTCCGCTACTGCCGACGATGTTCCAAGTGCTGGGCGCAGAGCCGCCGGGATTTCCTGATTCGGATCCGGAGCCGGGAGCTTGGCCGGAGTCGGTAGCGCCTGCGCCGTAGCTGGGGCTGCCGCCGGGTGCGCCGCCCGCGTGGGGAAGATCGCGAGTTATTTCTGCTGCTTCGGGCGCGTAGTGGAAACCGCTGGCTGGGCCTGTTCCCGAACCGGGACCGTAGCCACCGAGTCCATTGCCGCCAGGACCGGGCTCGCTTGAACCGCCGCCGGGTCCGGCGTTTCCCGGACCGTAACCGCCGCCGGCGCCGGGACCAAAACCAGAACTCGAACCGGAAGCTGAGCCTCCGGAGCCGTAGCCAGAGCCTACGCCGCCGCCGCTTCCACCGCTGCCGAATCCACTTCCGTTTCCCTCGCCGTCGCCGTCACCATCTTCGTTGCCATCGCCGTCATCAGAACCACCACCTCTGCCCGAACCTTTGCTGCCGCCACCTTTGCTGCCTTCGGCGGCTACGATCAATTGCAGCAGGCGCTCGGGGTCCGCGAATAATTCATCGGTAGCTTGCGAATTCAGGCCCAGGGTGTGCGCGGCCAATTGCTGTGCGACGGTGGAACGCGCGACCGCGGAATCGGCGGGCACGAAGCAGACTTCGTTGACGTGAATGTGGGGATCGCCCTGCAGAGCGGTCTTCAATTGCTCGGCGAGCTGTACCGGTTTGGAACCGGTGTTAGTCGGAAAACCGCGAACGAAGCGCGCCAGGCTGGCTTGCGTGACTTTGGGCGAAAAGTGAATGCTAGCGATGCCGGCGGCGGAAAGCATGCGCGCGAAACTTTTTTCGGCGGCGGCGGATTCGAGCGGCGTGCCGTCGAGCAAGAGCTGGTCGCTGGAAACGGCGAGAAGCACGCCGGCTTCATTTTCGGTGCCGGTGCCGAGAGCGGTGCGAAGCTCCGACCACGCGGTCTCGTACTGTTTTTTTGTGCGCGGATGGCCGAAGTCATACATTCGCGCGAACTTGAGCAGGATGTTGAGGCTGCGGATAAAGGCGCGAGCCGCAGCGGGTCGGATGTTGGGGTTCGTCACGTATATATGGGGCTACGCTAAGCCCCGCCTCTACATACAAGTGTGAGGTGAAGAGGCGGCCGGAACAATGGTACCGGTGTCGTGTTTAGTACTAACGAATATCCTACAGAGTCGGTGGGAGAGAAGTACTGGAACGAAATCAGGGGGTTCGGGGGTCGCGCAGCCAGGCCTCTAGTTGGCTGATACCACTAAGGATATCGAGAGCGCCCAGCTCGCGGAGGCGGGTGCTACGTTGGCGGCGTTCCTCGCCGGTTTTGGGGAGGATTGCGAGAAAGGGAACTTGGGCGGCTTGCGCGGCGAGCGCGTCATCAATATTGTCGCCGACATAAAGGGCTTCGCCGGGTGCGCGGCCGTTCAGAATTTTTATGAGGCCGTCGGGAGCGGGTTTGGGATTGGCGACCTCTTCGACGGTGACGATGGTTTTGAAGTTGCGGCGGACGTCGTTGCGATCGAGCGTGTAGTCTAGTTCGTGCCAGTTGCGCCCGGTGAAAATGGCGAGCTCGGATTTTTGCGAGAGGCGCCCGAGAGTGGATTTGCGCAGCAGCCATTTTTCTTTTGCGACATTGCCGCGGGAATTCTCGCCCCAGTAGATTTCCTGGAACTTCTTTTTGACTTCGGCATAAGTGGAATTGGCGCCGAGGTCGTTTACCCAGGCGGTGGAAAGCTTCCAATCATCGTTGAAGCCGGGGCGATTTTTCCAGGCGTGGAGTTCGCGCAGGGTGACGCGCTTTTTGGTGAAGAATTTTACCGTCTGCAGCGTGGTGAGCTGGAAGGAGCCGCGCGTGTCCACCAGGACGCCATCCACATCGAAGATTATGACGGACGGATAGGGCTTTGCGAGTTGGCCGCGCGAGGAAGTGCTGGATTTGCGCCGGCGCGGAGAATCAGGAATGGGAGCCGCTCGATTCTTCGCCGGAGTCGGAAGTGTCGTCGGCCTCTGGGGCATGGCTGGTGCCTGAGTCCTCGGGGGCCTCGGGGGCACTAACCGAGGTCGCGGTATCGGATTCAAGATCGAGGGAATCAGATGACCAGGCTTCACCCGGCGCGGCGATGGGCGTCGAATCCGGGGCCGAGGCGGATTTTTCCGGCGATGGAGTTGCATTTCGCCCCGCGGCAGCTGCGGCCGCTACCGGCGGAGGCGCTTGTGCGGCTTCGGCCGCTTGCAGAGTCTTGAGGCGCGCTTCGAGCAGTTCGGTGAGGAGGTCAATAATCAATTTCGCGCCGCTGCCGTCGGGATCTTTCACCGGATTGTACGCAGTGACTTCGAACGCGGCGAGTTCGGGTTGCTGCACGAAAACCAGGAGCGCTTCGCGGACTTCGGCGAGGGACAGGCCGCCCGAGCCGGGATAATTTGTTGTCGAAAAATCGGCGATTACATCCACATCGAAATGCAGTACGAATTGGTAGCCGTTGCCGCGGATGCGATCAATGGCGGCGTGGGCTGCGGCTGCGGGACCCATGCGCTGGACGTCAGCGGCGAGATAACGACGGAGCGGAGAGTTTGCCAGCAGCTGTTCTTCGGGCGGATCGAGGCGCGCGACACCGAAAAGTGCCAGATCGGGTTCACGAACGAGTGGCGGCTCGCCCCAGAAGCGCACGAGCTCGGCGGCGCCGCGTCCGGCGAGATGCGAAACGACCATGCCATCCACGCATCCGGTCGTGGTCGTGGCGGGAGTATTGAGATCCGCGTCGCGGTCCATGTAAATCATGCTGACTTTGCGGAAATAGCGGCGCACGCCGGCGACGGTGGCAAGCGCGACGGTGCAGTCTCCGGCAAGAATGAGCGGCAGCGCGGCGGATTTCACGGCTTGCTCGACGCGCGGCTTCAAGGATTCGAGCGAGGCGAGCACGCGAGTGAGATTGCGGGCGCGCGGGCTTTCTTCGTCGGGCTTATAGAGCTGAACGGGATCGTCGCCGAGATCGGCGACGGCGTAACCGATGGTTTTCAGGCGTTCAGCCAGACCTGCGGCGCGCAGCGCGGTGGGAGCGCCTTCGTGCCCGGCGGACATTGCGGCCGCGCTGGTGGGCGCGCCCAGCAGAGCAATCTTGTTGGTCTGCCGGACAATCTTTACCGCCACGCAAAGGCTCCTTAAGTTGGATTAAATCGAGCCGGGCCCGCGCGGGACAGCTGCCGACTCCGCGCCTACGGAAAAACTCTAGTGCGCGGCCTGCCGCGCGGCGAGCTCTGGCGGCAAAGTGAAGCGCACATCTTCGCGGATCAGATCCAGATCGCGCTGATTCGTAAAGCCCAGGCTGGCGAGGCGCTGGCTGACCTGTTCGACCAAAATTTCAGGGGCCGATGCGCCGGCGGTGAGGCCCAGAATTTTTACGCCATCGAGCCAGGAACCATCCACGTCGTTCGCGTCTTCGATCAGGCGCGCGGCGACACCGGCGCGCTTGGCGACCTCGACGAGGCGATTGGAATTCGAGCTATTGGCTGAGCCCACCACCAGAATCAACTGCACTTCGCGAGTGAGAGCTTCTACGGCTTCCTGGCGATTCTGCGTGGCGTAACAAATGTCGTCGGACGCGGGCCCGACAATCGTGGGGAAGCGATGGCGTAGCTGCGCGACGATTTCCTGAGTGTCGTACAACGAAAGAGTGGTCTGCGTCAGAAACGCAAGACGATCCGGATCAGGGACCACGAGTTGGTCCACTTCTTCGACGCTGCCGACGACGATGGTCTGATCGGGCGCTTCGCCGGAGGTGCCGACAATTTCCTGGTGGTCGCGATGGCCGATGAGGATCAGGGTGCGGCCTTCGCGCGCGAATTTCAGGGCTTCCAGATGAACTTTGGTTACCAGCGGGCAAGTGGCGTCAATCACGCGCAACTGGCGTTCTTGCGCTTCGGTGCGCACGCGCGGTGGCACGCCGTGGGCGCTGAAAACGAGCACGGCGCCGACGGGGACTTCTTCAATGGATTCGACGAAAATGGCGCCGCGGCGGCGCAGTTGATCAACCACGTAGCGGTTGTGCACGATTTCGTGATGGACGTACACCGGATTGCCATAGGCTTCAAGCGCGAGCTCGACGATGTCCACGGCGCGGACTACACCGGCGCAAAAGCCCCGGGGGCGAACACGCACGAGGGTCTTGGCTCCGTGATTCGTGCCGTTGATGTGAGTCAGAGTCAATTCGTTCTCCGTAAAGACCTCTATTTTACCTGAAGCGCCGCTTCCCTGCCAGTTTGTTCGCCGCGGTGATTGCTTAGTCATGGTCCCAACCCCGGAAAGGTGCCCCCAGTGCTAAGATGCCGATTCCGCGATGCGAGTTGGGAGGTGGAGCTTGTTACTCACAGGACAAGTGGCGGTGGTGACCGGAGGCGGACGCGGGATCGGCCGGGCGATCGCGAAAAGGTTTGCGGCGGAGGGAGCCGCAGTGGTGGTGAGCGCGCGCACGCAAAAGGAAATCGAGCAGGTGGCGCTGGAGATACAGGATGCAGGCGGAAAAGCGGCTAGCGTGGCAGGAGACGTAGCGCGCGAGCCGGACTGCGAGAAAATTGTACGCGAGGCGCGCAACGCTTTCGGAGCGATTCACATTCTGGTGAACAACGCGGGATTGCTGGGCCCGGTGGCGCCACTGGAGCAAGTGAGCGCGCGTTCGTGGGATGAAGTGATCGCGGTGAATCTGCGCGGGCCGTTTCTGCTGTCGCGGCTGGTGTTGGCGGAAATGTACGGGCGCGGGTCCGGAAACATTCTGAACATCGTGAGCATTGCGGCCAAGGCGGCATTTCAATTGAACGGCGCGTATGCCGCATCGAAAGCAGGGCTGATGGGATTGACGCGCACGTTGGCCGCTGAGGGCGCGCGCAAAGGGGTGCGCGTGAATGCGCTGAGCCCCGGGCCGGTGCCGGAAACTTTGATGTCACAGGAGTTGGGGCGTGGGCTAGCGGAATATTTTCAGGCGGACAGCGAAAAATTGTTCAAGCAGATGTGCCAAGGGATATTACAGGGACGGCCGCAGACAGCTGATGAAATAGCCGCCGCGGCGCTGTTCCTGGTATCCGATCACGCGAGTGCGATTACTGGGCAGACTCTGAACGTGGATGGCGGAATGGCTTTCTACTGAGTTCTTCCAGACCCGCATAGCCGCGACGCGCGACCGTGCCAGTGATTTGAACCCCAGCTGCCGCCCAATCGAGTCCGCGTTCACCAATGGCGCCAACGAGATAGACAATCCCGCCCAAGACCATCAGGACCGCAAAGCCCAGTCCAAAGAGCAACTCCGCAGCGATTAATTCCCGTACGAAATAGACCTGGAGAATGAAGAAGATTCCCAGAACGAACAGGAGGCCCTTACGCACTTTCGCCTTTTCGATCAGCCCCGCCACCATTGTCTGCAACTTCGTGAGATGCGTTTTCATGTTCCTCCGACCCTCACTGGAGTAGATGCACGGAGGTTTCCAAACAGCGCACGCGTAAGTCATTGAAAAATCGAAGGTCGCGGAGAGGCCAGGCAAGATAAAACAGCTAAAAGCGGAAAATCGTTTCTTCGAGGTGGCGGAGCGTCGTTCCGAAGCGGGACAGAAAGCTGTAGACTTTTTTTGTCACTTGTTTTCGCCTGCGAACAGTGATTACTGACGCGTTAACAGGCGCACTCAGGCGAAAACTGCCGGATGGTTTCCGGCGGTTCTGCCGCTCAACGATTTTCGAACGGATAGCGATCTTGCGCGAGCACTGCTTCAGCGACGCGGCGGCGAATGGCGATCGTGTCGAGTGGAGCGTGTTTGGAGAAGCGGCGCAGGACCGCGAGTTGAGTGATGAGCGTATCGCCTTCAGCGGTGGCAGTGAGCGCGGTGCGGGCATCTTTTTCGACGCGGTCCATGGCGTCGTAGATGAACGCGCGGGCGGCGTCGCCCATCACGCTGGCTGCTTCACCGCGAGCGGCCGAGGCTTTTTGCGCGCGGCGCAGCGTGGATTCCATGGCGTAAACGTCCATGACGATATTGGCGAGTGCGGCGACGATTTCCTGCTGCTCGGCGAGCTGCTCGCGGAATTTCTGCATGGCGGTGCCGGAAGCCAGCAGGAAAATCTTCTTGGCCTGCTCGAGTGATTTTTCTTCTTCGGCGAAGGGGCCCGTGGGCGCTTCTTCGAAGGTCGGGCCGGCGAGAACTTCTTCCCCGAGCTTCATGGCCGCGGGAATCAGCGGCAGGACTCCGCCGAGAGCGCGCTTCATGAGCATCTGAATGATAAGCATGCGATTGATTTCGTTGGTGCCTTCGAAGATGCGATTGACGCGGGAATCGCGATAAGCGCGGGCCACGGGATAATCTTCGTGAAAGCCGTAGCCGCCGAAAATTTGCACGCCTTCGTCCACCACGTAATCCACCATTTCGCTGCCGGCCACTTTGCTGATGGAGCTTTCGATGGCGTATTCCTCGAGGACCTGCATGGCCTGCTTCGTTTTGTCGTTGCCTGCGTCGGGGCTGGCGACGGCGGCTTCAATGATGCCGGCGGTGCGATAAACTTCCGATTCGATCGCGTAGATCTGGATGGCCATTTCGCCGAGCTTGGCTTTGATGAGGCCGAAATCGCAGAGCCGTTTTCCGAAGGCGGTGCGTTCCTTGGAATATTTTGAGGAAGCTTCCAGGATTTTCTTGGCGCCGCCGATGCAGTAGGCACCCAGGCTGAAGCGGCCGGCGTTTAGCGTGTTGAAGGCGACGACGTGGCCGCGGCCTGCTTCATGCAGGAGATTTTCCTTGGGGACCGGGGAATTTTCAAAAAAGATTGGCGTCGTGGAGCTGCCCTTGATGCCCATCTTTTTTTCTTCGGCGCCGGCGGTGAAACCGGGCGTGCCGCGTTCGACGATGAAGCAGGAAAATTTCTCGCCATCGATTTTCGCGAAGACGACATACACGTCGGCGAATCCGCCGTTGGTGATCCACATTTTCTGGCCGTTCAGAATGTAATTCTTGCCGTCGGGCGAGAGAACCGCGCGCGTGCGCGACGCCATCGAATCGGAACCTGCCTGCGGCTCGGAGAGGCAATAGCAGGAAAGCAATTCGCCGGTTGCGATTTTCGGAAGATATTTCTTTTTTTGCTCTTCGGTGCCGAAATAAACGATGGGCACGGTGCCGATGCCGGAGTGTCCGCCGTGAGAGACGGCGAAGGAGCCGTAGCCGGCGAGTTTTTCGGCCAGGATCGCCGCGGAGATTTTGTCGAGGCCCGAGCCGCCGTAGGCTTCGGGAATGCCGCCGCCGAGCAGGCCGATTTCTCCGGCCTTCTTCAGCATCTGGGCCATCAGCTGTTCGTCTTTGTGCGCTTCCAGCTCGGGGACCGCGGGCAGCACTTCTTTCTGCACGAATTCTTCGGCGGTTTGGCCGATCAGGCGCTGGTCATCGGAAAAATCCGCGGGAGTGAAGACGTCTTCGGGGCCGCAGGAAGTGATCAGGAATGCGCCGCCGCGATGGAGAGTTTGGGAAACGGGTGCCGTGGCCATGTATGCCTCCGAGGGATGAGATGAGCCACTGGGATTCTCTCGCGCATTTTCGATTTGCACAATAGGCTGGCGGTTATCGGGCGGGTACCGGCGCGGAGCGAAAAGTCCGGCTTCCGGGGCTGAAGCTCTTCCCTTCCGAGTGCGCGAGAGAGGGCCGGTCGACAATCGGAGAACTACGCGATGGAGCGAAATGCTCGACAATGCAGCACATGAAGCCGAAGAAAAGCGACGCGGACGAGGCGGGAGACAAAACGCAGCGCGCGCTGCACGCAGCCGTGGAAAATTGCCTGGGAACTTTGGCAAGCGGAAATTCGCGTCGTGCCGAATCCGCTCGCAAGACGATTCGCCGGCGGCTGGCGCGGAAAGCGCGGAGTTTTAGCGGCTGAAGCCACGATCTACAAAGATTCCTCAGTTCCCGCGCGCGTCGAGGCCACGATCTGCATAAACAGCCCCCTTCCTGGCATTTGTGAGTGGCCCGGCCGTCTCCGCATTGAAAAATATATTTGTCTTGACATGGCAAATGTTCAATGATGGAATGCGCGCATGAATGTGGCGGCTAACGCGACGGCGGGGCCTTCTGCCTCGTGGGACTTGGTGGCGGACATGGATCGGGCCAGCGCGTTGCTGCATCCTTTACGTTTGCGGATTCTGGACGCTTTGCGCGAGCCGGATTCTGCTTCTGGACTGGCGCGGCGATTTCGCCTGCCGCGGCAGAAAATGAATTATCACGTGCGCGAATTGGCGCGGACGCATTTTCTGGAGCGCGCGGGGCAGCGGCGGCGGCGCAACATGATCGAGCGGCGTTATCGCACGACGGCGCAGGGATATGTGCTGTCGCCGGAATTGCTGGGAAGGATGGGCGTGCCGCGCGAACATGCGGAGGATGTGCTGAGCGCCGCGTATCTGCTGGGGATAATGGCGATGGCACAGGCGGAACTGGCGCGAGCGAGCCGCGAGGCTGCGGCGCAGCGAAAAAGGCTGACGACGCTTTCGGTGAGTTCGGAATTGCGATTTCAGAGCGCGGAGCAGCGCGCGAAATTTGCCGCCGAACTGCGGCGCAGCGTGATTGAGTTGATTGGCCGTTACGCTTCGCCACACACGATGGCGAATGGCTCGGCGGGAGCGGGGCGGCCTTATCGTTTGATACTTGGCTGCTATCCGATGCCGCCGAAAATTGTGGCCGACGAATCGTCAGGAGGTGCGTGACCGTGGCGGACTCGACGAGCTTCGAGCACAAAGGACGCATGATTCGCGCGGGGATTGCGACTGCGGCGACGCCCGAGCAGGCGTGGGAGGCGTGGGCGGATCCGGAGAAAATCGCGCAGTGGTTTGTGGATCGCGCGACAGGCGAAGCGACACCTGGCGGAACGATGACTTGGTTTTTCGACAAGTTCGGATACGCGCTGCCGTACAAGATTGTGGACGCGGTGCCGGGTAAGCTGATCGTTTTCAAATGGGAGCCGCCGGAGGGAATTGCGGGGATTCTGGAAGTACGCATCGAGCGAGAGGGCGGCGCGACGATGGTGCGGCTAGTCAATTCCGGATTTCGCGAAGACGCGGCGTGGGACGAGGAATATGAAGGCGTGAATTCGGGATGGAGGATGGCGCTCGGGATCTTGAAATTCTATTTGGAGAATTATTTTGGGTGCGCGAAGAGCGCGCTGCTGATTATTCGGCCGGCGCAATTTGCTCACGAGGAAGTGCTGAAGTATTTTCTGGAGGCTGGCAAGCTGGCGCAGTGGCTCACGACGGCCGGCGCAATTGGAATAGTGGGCGAACGGTGCGAATTGCAGTTGCGCGACGCGGGCAAGTTGATGGGTCGCGTGCTGGCGATCACCTCGCGCGAAGTGACGGTTTCCTGGGACGAAATTGGCGGCGTGCTGGAATTGAAGGCATTCAGCATGGGACCGCAGCGCGTGGTGTGCTTGCGGGGGTTCAGTTGGCGCCTGAAGGCTGAAGAGATGGCGGAGATCGAACGAAAATTGCAGCGGGCCTTGGAGCGTCTGGCGGCGCTTTTTCCTTTGGGTGCGGCGGCTGCAGACGCTACCCTTCCGCGGTGAATGCGGTGATGGGTGAAAAATTCGTTCAAGGAGACATCATGGCGAATCCTGTGGTGCATTTCGAAATCGGCTGCCAGGACAGCAAGGCGACGCAAAGTTTCTACACGAAACTATTTGATTGGAAGATCGCAGAGGCGGGGCCGGCCGCGATGATTGACGCCGGAAAGGGACCGACGGGGCATATTTCGGCTCTCGGGCACGAGCCGTTTCAATACACGATTTTTTACGTGGAAGTGGACGACGTGCAGGCGTACATCGATAAGGCGGCGAAGCTCGGCGGAAAGATGCTGGTGCCGCCGGTGCCGATTCCCAGTGGAACGTTCGCGTGGATCCAGGATCCGGCGGGAAATACGGTTGGCTTGTGGAAACCCGCTGCCAAGTAAATTCACGAGGAGGAATTTGCTCACGCGCAATGCTGGAATGATGTCGTTGATCGTGTTGTTGACGGCTGCGCTGGGAATTGGTTGTCGGGCGCAGCGGTCTGCGACGGAAAAACCGGCCAGCGCGACTAAGAAGTAGGGGTGGCGATGGCGATCTGAAGTGCGCCGCTGCTGCAACCAGCGACGGCGAACCAGCGTCAACGGCTGCCCGGTCCCGCGTGACTGTTTGGCACAGCCACTCCTGGCTACGCGCCTCCGAAGTTGCCAAGACCTTCGTCTCAGTATGTTTTTCTACAGTCTGTTTTGTCGCTTCAATCGAGGATTGTCCCTCTGCCGCGTGAACTTGCGCTGGTGGGCGTGCCTCGCAAACAACTTGCGTTCGTGGCGGAGTGCCGCTAGCATCAGTCGCTTTTAATCCGCGTGCGGGCGGGTGTCCGCGGCCTGCAAGTCTGGCTATTTTCAAGGGTAGAGCGTCTTGAAACACGATGAGGGGTGTGAAATGAACCGTAGATTGCGTCGCCGTTCGATTCCGGTGGTGGTTCTGGCCTTATGCGCTGCGATTTTGATTGGCTGGGCCTGCACGGCGCGCGGCGAAGGTGGGGAGCCGCGCTATTTCGCGGTGAAGGGTGCGCGGATCGTTGCGGTTTCGGGTCCGGCGATCGAGAACGGCACGGTGGTGATCGCCAAAGGATTGATCCAGGCCGTGGGATCGAACGTGACGATTCCCCCAGAAGCTTGGGTGATTGATGGCGCGGGACTGACCGTGTATCCGGGGCTGATCGACGCTGGTACAAACATTGGTCTGGCGCAGGACGAGGACGGCAAGAAGCCTGCCAGAGGTGCGGGCGCTGCCGGGCCGGAAGATCGGCCGGCGACGACACCGTGGCGCGTTGCAGCCGACGAATTGAAGACGGACGACAAGCGCATCGAATCGTGGCGCAACGCGGGATTCACGACGGCGCTCACCGTGCCGGAAGGTGGAATTTTTCCGGGGCAGGCGACGGTGATCGATCTAGGCGGCGAGCGCGCGGGAGATTATGTGGTGAATCCGCGCGCGTCGGTGCCGGTTTCGTTCAAGCCGGTGGGCGGATTTTTCGGCTTCCCGGATTCGCTGATGGGCACGATCGCTTACGTGCGCCAAGTGCTCGACGATACCGCGTGGTACGCGCAGGCCGAGCCGATCTATCAGGCGAATCCCACGAAAACGGAGCGGGTACCGTACGAGCGCACGGAATATGTGCTGAACCGCGCACTGCAGGCGAATGAAATCGTGCTGTTGCCCGCGAACAATACGATCCAGATCTTGCGCGCGATCCGCCTGACGGGCGAATGGAAGATTCGCGCGGTTCTTTATGGCGGGCAACAAGGGTACGAAGTGGCGGCCGCACTGGCATCGAGCAAGATTCCGGTGCTGGTGAATCTGAAATGGCCGGAGCGCGCCAAGGATGGCGATCCGGAAGCAGAGCAAAATTTGCGCGAGCTGCGTTTTCGCGATCGCGCGCCCGGAACGCCCGCGGCTTTGGCAAAGGCGGGCGTGAAATTTGCGTTGTACTCCGGCGGACTCGACGGGCCGAAGGATATTTTCAAGAGCGTGAAGAGAGCGACGGACGCGGGCCTCACGCCGGACGCAGCTCTGCGCGCCATGACGCTGGACGCCGCGGATATTTTGGGCTTGAGCGACCGGCTGGGGAGCATCGCGCCGGGAAAAATCGCAAATCTGGTGATTACCGATGGCGACATCTTCAACGAGAAAACCAAAGTGAAGCACGTTTTCGTGGACGGGCGCTGGTTTGAGATCCACGAAGAGGCAGCGCCGGAAAAACCGGGCGAGAAAAAGCCGGAGGATGATGACGGCACGGGGTCGGGGCAAGCAAAGGGCGGCGAGGGGGTGGGCCGATGAAGCGAGCAACTTTCTGCGCTGCCGTGCTGTTGTTCGCCGCTTGCGCGCCTCTGGTTACAGGCGCCCAGAATCCCGGAACCATTTTTATTCAGAACGCTACGGTGCTCACGGTCACGCACGGAAATATCGAACACGGTTCGATCCTAATTCGCGACGGGAAAATCGCCGCAGTGGGCGCGGACCTGAAAGCGCCCGAAGGCGCGGCCATCATTGATGCCACCGGCCAGTACGTGATGCCGGGGATCATCGATTGCCATTCGCACATCGCGGTGGACGGCAGCGTGAATGAAGCGGGGCCGGCGGTTTCTTCGATGGCCAATATCGCGGACGTGCTGAATCCGGACGACATTGATATCTATCGCGATCTGGCGGGCGGCGTGACCACGGCGAATATTTTGCACGGCAGCGCGAATCCGATCGGCGGGCAGACCGTGGTGATCAAGTTGCGCTGGGGCAAGCCTGCAAGCGAATTGCCGTTTCAAGGCGCACTGCCCGGAATTAAATTTGCCTTGGGCGAAAATCCCAAGCATTCCAATTTTCCGACGCCGCCGGGAGTGACGCCGCGTTATCCGGGAACCAGGTTGGGCGTGGAAGAAGTGATCCGGCAAGCGTTCATCGAAGCGCGCGAATATAAAAAGCAGTGGGACGATTACAACCAGCGCAAAGCGGCCGGCGAACAAAATCTGATTCCGCCGCGGCGCAATGTGCAACTGGACCCGCTGGTGGAAGTGATGGAAGGCAAACGCTACGTGCACGCCCATTGTTATCGTGCGGATGAAATTTTAATGCTGATTCGAGTGGCGAACGAATTTGGGTTCAAGGTGCGCACGTTCCAGCACGTGCTGGAGGGCTACAAGATCGCGGATGAAATTGCCGCATCCGGCGCGGGCGGCTCTACTTTTTCGGACTGGTGGGCGTACAAGATGGAGGCGTTCGATGCGATCCCCTATAACGCGGCGCTGATGGCCGACCGCGGCGTGATTGTGTCGGTGAATTCCGACGATGCGCAGGAAGCGCGCCAACTGAATCAGGAAGCCGCGAAGAGCATGAAGAACGGCGGGCTTTCGGCGAACGACGCGCTGAAGCTGATCACGCTGAATCCCGCGATTCAATTGGGGATTGATGCACGCGCCGGTTCGATTGACGTGGGCAAGGACGCCGACCTGGCGATTTACAATCGCGACCCGCTCAGCGTGTACGCGGTGGTGCAGAAAACTTTGATTGACGGCCAGGTTTATTTCGACCGGCAACGCGATATTGCAGAGCGGGCGACACTGGCCGCGGAAAAGCAAACGCTGCTGGACAAAGAAAAGAAAGCCGCCGAGGCGAAGAAGGACGAGGAAAAGTCCGAGAAAAAGCCGGAGACAAAACCAGACAAGAAGAAGAAACCGTCGCAGGATGGCGGTGGAGCTTTCGAGAGCGGAGTGGCGGGAGGCTCGCGGTGAAAATACTAAACTTAAGCTCGCGCTTGGTCGCTTTGGTTCTGGCAGCGTCGCTGGCAATTCCAGCGTGGACGCAGAATGCAGCTCCCACTTCCTATGCAATTAAAGGCGGCAAAGTTTTCACTTTGGCCGGAGCCACGATTGAAAATGGCACGGTGCTGGTTCGCGACGGAAAAATTGCCGCTGTGGGCGCGGGCATCGCAATTCCCGCCGATGCGCAGGTGATTGACGCGAGCGGGCTGGAAGTTTATCCCGGCATGTTCGATCCAATTACGCAGATGGGGTTGAACGAAGTGAGCGCGGTGAGCGCCACGCTGGACGTGAGCGAGCTTGGTGATTACAACCCGGAACTGGTCGCGGCTACCGCGGTGAATCCCGCGAGCGCACACATCGCGATAACGCGCGCCAACGGCATTACCGAAGTAATCGCGGCGCCGGGGACCACTGGATTCGATCTGCAAAGTGGCGGACTGATCGCGGGGCAAGCCTCCGCCTTTAATCTGGCGGGCTGGACGATGGATGAGATGCAGATTAACCGTTCGGTGGCGATGGTGATCAATTGGCCGTCGATCCAGACGCGGAGTTTCGATTTCGCGACTTTCAGCATTAAGGAAAAGCCCTACGCCGACGTGAAGAAGGAATACGACAAGGCAGTGAACGCGCTGGGCGACTGGATGGATCGCGCGCGGCACTACGCGCAAGCGAAGGAAAAAGGCTCGCCGGCGCTTTACGAGCGCGACTTGAAACTGGAAGCGCTCGTGCCGGTGGTGCAGCGGAAACTGCCCGTGCTGGTGGTCGCCGACGAAGCGCGCGACATTCGCAACGCGGTGGATTTCTGCACGAAGCAAAATTTACGAATGATCCTGGGCGGCGGGGCGGAAGCCTGGAAAGTGAAAGAGCTGCTGATGGAGAAAAAAATCCCGGTGGTGCTGGCGCCGACGAATCGTTTGCCGGAGCAGATAGACACGCCTTACGACAAACCTTACACCGAGCCTTCCGAATTATTTACCGCGGGGATTCCCATCGCGTTTTCGAGTTTCGGCACGTCTTTTTCGCGACGGCTGCCGCAATATGCGGGAACCGCGGTGGCTTACGGACTGCCGCATGACGAGGCCTTGAAAGCGGTGATGCTGAATGCCGCGCAGATTTTTGGATTGGCGGACCAACTCGGCACGCTGGAGCCGGGGAAAATTGCGAATGTCATTGTGACTAACGGCGATCCGCTCGAACTGCAAACGCAGGTGCGCTATCTCTTCATCAAAGGGCAGTTGACCAGCACGGATAACAAGCATCGCGAACTTTACGAGCAATATCGCAAGAGGCCGCAGCCGGCGCGTTGATTGGCGGATCCGTTGATCGGATCGGCTGATAGCATCGCTCAGCCATCGAGCGGCGCGCTTTTCTGATTTGCGCCCGTCGAATGAATGCCACGAAGCAAAAAGCTTTTCGCCGCGTGCACGCAAAGGAGCAGCCTTGCAATTCTTCCCCAGCCGTTCCAGCGCTCCCGTAATTTTACTTTTTGCGGTGCTGGCTTTTGCGGGCTGCGCTGGCCACGCAAACCTTCCGGAGGGTGCGGCGAAGAAACCGGCGGCGCGGCCCACAATCGTTTTTATGACGGACTTTGGCACGGCAAACGACGCCGTGGCGATTTGCAAGGCGGTAATGATCGGCATTGCGCCGGACGCGCGCATCATGGACATCACGCATGAAGTGACGCCGTATCAGATCGGCGAGGCTTCGCGAATTCTTTCCGGAGTGACGCCGTATTATCCGGCGGGCACGGTGTTTGTAGTGGTGGTGGATCCGGGCGTGGGGACGTCGCGCAAAGCGGTGATCGTGAAGACGAAGAAGGGGCAATACTTCGTGGTGCCCGACAATGGATTGCTGACGCCGATCGTGGATGCGGACGGGCTAGAAGGCGCGCGGCAAATCACCAATCCGGCTTGGATGATCGGCGACAAGATTTCTTCGACGTTTCACGGGCGCGATATTTTTTCATCGGCGGGCGCGCATCTGGCGCTGGGTGAAGATTGGACGCAGGCTGGGCCGGCGGTGGATGAGCTGGTGCGGTTGAATCCGCCGACCGCTACTCTGGACGCGAAAGGGATCAGTGGCGAGGTAATTGGCCTCGACGATCCGTTTGGCAGCTTGATCACCGATATTTCCGGCGACGATTTCGAAAACTTGGGCTACCCGCTGGGCGAAAAAGTTACGGTAAAGATTGACAACAAGCCCTACACGCTGCCTTACGTGAAAACATTCATGGCAGTGGCGGTCGGCGAGCCGCTGCTCTATCTGGATTCGCGCGGGCGCGTGGGATTTGCGGTGAACCAGCGCGATTTTTCGAAGATTTACAAAGTTACCCCGCCTGTTCTCGTCTTCATTCCCGTTAAAGGCAAATAATCGGTTCAGCTTGCGTTGACGCGAGCGGAAGTTTTGCTCCGTGCCGCTCTGTGCGCGGGAAATTTTCGCTGCTTCGTCGCCCGGATCGGATTCGCCGCCCGTTATCTGCTGCTTGCGGCGTGTGAAAATTTTTCGCTCCTGCACTTCGCACTTTCGCCTCCTCTTCTCTTCCCTCTTGGTGCCTAAAACGCTCTCCCCCAAGTACCAAAGTACTATGGCGCGATTTGGCACAGCCCGCGAAAATTCAAAGATTGCGGGGCTTTACGTTTTATTTCCGGGGGACGGCGTACTACTGCCGTTGAGGAATATGGCGCCACTGATCAAAGATTCTGTTGAAGTTGCGAACTCGACTACCGCTGCGCCGGCAGCGCAAAACAGCGTATCGCCGAAGCCGGCCGCGGCTGGCGGCGCTTTGCGCGCTGATGCTCTCTCGCTCGAAGTCCCCGTGAAAGTACATGGCTCGCGCGTGACGGAAGTGGCGCGCGGAGTTGCGCCGCACACCGAACCCTTCGAGGAAGAAACCGGCACGATGATTGTGTTTCCGCATGGCGGCGTGCTGCGCATGTCCACTCCGGTAACCGCGAGTCAAATGCTGGTGGTCACGAATTTAAAGACGCGCCAGGACGCGATTTGCCGCGTGGTGAAGGTGCGCACGTTTTCGAATATGCAGGGATATGTGGAAGTGGAATTCACGCACCAACAGCCAGGATATTGGGGCGTTCATTTTCCGTCGGAAGGTCCAGCTGCAATTCCGGTGATCCAAACTGCGCCGGTGATTTCGGCTGCGGCTCCCGTGGTGATTCCGGAAACTCCGGTGAAGGCCGCGCCGGTGCAAAATGTTTCGATGCCGGTTGCGCCGGTTGCGCCTGCCGCGCCGGTTTCGTTTGTCGCGCCAGTGGCGCCGCCGCCCGCTGCGCCAGTTGTTCCCGCGGCGTTTACTCCGCCGCCTCCTCCGCCGCCGGTGATTCCAGCTGCGCCGAGCAAACCAGAACCAACTTTCATTTCGCTGGGCACACAGGAAAAAGTGCAGCCCGCGGCCTCGGCTACTTCACCCGCGCGCCCGGAACTTTTTGCGCCGGTCTCGCACGTCGCGCCCACGCCGACGCGGCCGGAGAGCGTGCCTCCGGCATTCACTTCTTCAGAACCTCTTTCGGCACTTCCGGGGACGAGCGCTGCAAATGGCGCGCTGCCCAGCACGCCGGTGGACTTTCCGGCGGCGCCGCAGGCCGTGACGCCGGCATCGTTGACCATGACGGAGCTGCGCGGAGATCAGCGCGGAACTGTGGTGATTGCGCCAGCCGACGCGTTAACAGCCATTGCGGGCGCCGAGCAGCATGCCGCGGAAGTCGCGGAGGCTCCGGCGCAGAGTTCGCGCGCTGTGTTTGGAAGCTTCAGCGGCGGCACGTCTTTAAGTGGCAGTCATGCCGTGCCGGTGGATGCGTTCGGCGCACGCCTCGATTCCACGAGCGAAGCGGGCGCGGAGCACGCTGGCGCGCCACGCGGCAACAATTGGATATTGATCGCCGCCTGCGTAACTTTGCTGTTTGCCACCGTCGTGGGTGGCGTACTTTACTTCCGGCCGCATGCGGCCAGTTCCGCGCGCAACGGCGCGAGCAATTCGAATTCACCCGCGATTCCGCAGCCGCTGGCGTTTCAGACTCCCGCTGCCGCTCCGGATATCCGCACCTCGGACGTGGCACCCGTACATAATTCCGCGATCCATCCCGTGCCGGTGATTGCACAGGCGCCCGGAGTCGCGCCTTCTATCGTCGTGAACGGCAATGATGCGAATGGCGAAGGGCCCAGAATTGTGCCGAAGCCAGCGTCGAACCTGGCACCGGGAGTGCTGAAGAACGGAGGGGAAGATCATCCGGTGGCCCCGCAAAGAAGCGACGTGGACCAGGCGGTGCAGGCGCCGTCGTTAGATGCTGCGCCCGCGGGAGACTCAGCGAACGGCAGCGCGCTTTCCGGAATCGTTTCGTCCAATGCAGCGGCCCCGGCGGCGCCCGCGCTACAACCTGAAGGTGCCGCGAAGGTGGGCGGCATCGTGAAGGAGCCGCGGTTGCTGTCGCGCGTGATGCCCGAATATCCGCTGGTGGCCAAGCAAGCCGGAATTCAGGGCGACGTGGTGGTGAAAACCACGATCGATCTGAAGGGCGACCCTGTGAATTTGCAGGTGGTGTCGGGTCCGGCAATGCTGCGCGGCCCGGCGTTGGCGGCGTTGCGCCGCTGGAAATACGAGCCTTCGACGTTGAATGGCCAGCCGATCGCAGTGCAGATGCTCGTAACCATCAAGTTCAGCGGAACTCGCTAAAGCGTTTCACATTCCGCAGGTTCCACATGCGTTGTCGTGCAATTTGAGGGCGCAGAACGTGCACCATTCCCCGCTGTTGCTTTTTCCCTGCTGCTGCATCCAATATAGAGTTCAGCAGCAAGAATTCAGTCTGCTTGGTTCGAGGTGAAACATGCGTGAAGCCGTCATCGTTAGTTCTGTGCGCACTGCCGTGGGCAAGGCCGGCAAGGGGACATTGCGCGCCACTCGTCCGGACGATTTGGCCGCGGCGGCGATCAAGGAAGCGATCGGGCGCGCGAAGGGTTTGGATCCCGCGGAAATTGACGATGTGATTGTGGGCTGCGCGACGCCAGAAGCCGAGCAGGGCATGAACGTGGCGCGTATCGCGTCACTGCGCGCCGGCTTACCGGTGACGGTTTCCGCGATGACCATCAACCGGTTTTGTTCGTCCGGGCTGCAGGCGATCGCTTTGGGCGCGGAACGTATTATCGCCGGCGGCGCCGAAGTCGTTGTGGCGGGCGGGACTGAATCCATGTCCCTGATTCCCATGGGCGGCAACAAGATCGCGCCGAATCCCTGGCTGACGGACAACAAGCCGGATACTTATTTGAACATGGGGCTGACCGCGGAAAATGTAGCGAAGAAATATGGGATTACGCGCGAGCAGGCCGACGAATTTTCGCTGGCGAGCCATCAGAAAGCGCTGGCCGCGATCGCTGCGGGAAAGTTCAAGGATGAAATCGTTCCGGTGGACGTGAGCTACACGGTGCTCGAAGCCGCGGCGGCAGGCGGGAGCAGTTCCGCGAAGCCCAGGACGGTGAAAGTTTCGTTTGGTACGGACGAAGGGCCGCGCGCGGACACTTCGCTGGAGGCGCTCGGAAAGTTGAAGCCGGCGTTTCAGATGCACGGCGTGGTGACGGCGGGAAACAGCTCGCAGACCAGCGACGGCGCGGCGGCCGCCGTGGTAATGAGCGCGGAGCGGGCGCGCGCGTTGGGATTGAAGCCGATGGCGCGGTTCGTCGCGTTCGCGACTGCTGGTTATTTGCCGGAAGAAATGGGGATTGGCCCGGTGTTCGCGATTCCCAAGGCGCTGAAGCTTGCGGGGCTGCGGCTGGATCAGATTGATGTGATCGAACTGAACGAAGCATTCGCGGCGCAGGCGCTGAGCGTGATCAAGCTTTTGGAAATCGATCCCACGCGCGTGAACGTAAATGGCGGCGCGATCGCTCTGGGCCATCCGCTGGGGTGCACGGGCGCGAAGCTCACGGCCACGATCCTGCGCGAATTGGAACGCCGCAACGCGCGCTACGGCATGGTGACGATGTGCGTCGGCGGTGGAATGGGCGCGGCAGGAATTTTCGAGCGGGTGGCGTAGAGCGAGCTGCGACCACGCAGAGTTTTCCAGCGATCTCGCGACGGCGGCGCGGAAAAGAAGATCCCTCTCTGCGTCCCGCGCCCGTCCCGCAACCGCAGGGCGCGAAAGCAAAAGCGCGGGACCCCGTTCGGGATGACAACGGGGTAGCCGTATTTCGCTAAGATTACTGCGGCCCCTTGCTTCGAGTCCTACACGCACAAAACAACGCGACAAATTAGCCGGCACTTCGGGATAATCGACGAGAGAATTCCCGGCGAGGCCGCCGCTATGCCACTGCGGCGGCCAGCCGGAGAGAAACAAACTTCATTCAGCGCGTGCGCGGTTTAGAACTGGCGGAGGAGCATGCCAGACGCGACGCGGTTGTTATCTGCATCGAGCAGCAATTCCGTATTGCTGTCAATTTGATAATAGACCAGGTTGAATGTTGCCGAAACCCCGCCACCCGAAGCGTTCACTGTCGCGGTCCCGCGACCATTGGCAGCGACCGCGTTCAGGATGCTGGTGGATTTCACCGGCAGACCCAGGATGGGTCCGCCGTTGTTGATGTCCAGCGTTCCCGTCAGAGCCATACTGTTGTTGACGAGGCCGAGTTGGCCGCCAATATCCTGCTCGAATGCTTGCTGATTTTTCGCCGAGCCGATGCCCGAAAGATTCAGCGCGAAGCTACCTTGCACGGTGCTCACCGAGCCGCGTTGGAAAGCAGTGCCGGTAGCGCCTTGCACGCCGTTGTTAGTGTCAATTTCTACCAACTCCGCACCGGTAGTGCCCGCAGCCGTGACGAACGTGTAGGCCGCAAATTGAATAGTGCCCTTGCTGGTGGTGAGATTGAGGGTGAAACGAGCGGGGACATTGCCTTCGGTCAAAACATTGGCATAGTTTCCGCTGGTGATCGTGCTGTTGATCTGTGTGCCGGCACCGCCGCTGTTATTGATGTCTAGCGCGCCGCCGCTGTTGATGGTGGCGGCATTGATCGCAAATACGGCGCCGCCGGCGTAGGGAGCATTGTTAGCGGCGCCGCCAAAAGTGAAGGCGATTCCGCCGTTGAGCGGCGTGGTAGCGGTGGGAGAAGCAAAGGCCTCGCCGAAGAGAATGAAAGGCTGCGCCGGATCGATTTCGATAAGTTTCAAGTGCGTCTGATCAATCACGTAATAGGCAAAATTGATCGTGCCCAAATCCGTAGAGTTCATGCTGATAGTGCCGCGTCCGAAGGTAGCGTCCGCACCGGTGCACAAACCGCTGAGCGTAATGTCGTTGGTGACCACGGTCAGCGTGTTGGTGTTTAGAGGCACGAACGTGAAATCCTGAACGTTTACGGGCGAATTAGGATTATTCACCTGACAGGAATTGTTGCTGGCGAGAAAAGTGCCGCCTACTGTCACCGGATTCGTGTTTGAATCGATGCCGAAGTATTGAAACGCGAATCGGCTGTTGAGCGGCGTGGCGAACGAGCTGATTTTTTGCGCGTCCAGAGTGCCACTGCCGGTGTCCAGCGGGTCAAAATCGATCAGCAATGCATGCTGATTGGTGGCCAGCGTGGCTTGCAAGTTGAGGGACGCGGCAAACCCATTCGTGCCCAGGGTCAAGGTGATGGATGTGCGGCCGTCCAGGGGCCCGACCTGAAAGGTGCCGCCCGATACGGGAACGCCGAACGTCGGTCCGAACGTTGCAGTGTTGATATCCACTTCTCCGCTGCTGATCGTGCCGGAGGCAGAGCCGGCGGAGCCAGTCGTGAGGATGCTGCCGACAACATCCACCGGCAGCCCTTGCGTAAAATCGATTCCATTGAATGCCAAGGCGTATTGGCCCGTGCCGACGGTGCTGGTGGTGAGGGACGCGGAAGAATACAGAACGGTGACCGTGGACGTGCCGGAGTTGGCGCCCGCAGCAGCGCTAATCGTCACGGTGCCTCCGGTGGGGGGCGAAAGCGGCGCAGTGTAATTGCCGTCGCCGTCAATCGTGCCGTGGCATTGCGTGGCGGTGCCAACCGGAGGCGCGACGCAATCACCGAACTCAGTTCCGTTTACGCTCCAAATGACCCCAGCGCTGGGCGTGGCCGCGAAGGACTGCAGACCGCCGGCTGGAATGGTGAGCGCGGCAGGATTTACCGCCAAGGCCGGCGCGGCAACGACAGTCACCGTGCTCGTGCCGGTGTTCTGCCCGGACGTGGCGGTGATGGTGACAGAGCCCGGAGCGGTGGGCGCGGTAAAGAGGCCCGTGCCGTCAATGGTGCCGCCGCTGGCGCTCCAGGTAACGGAAGTGCTGGCGCCGCCCAGAAACGCCGAGAACTGGGCTGTCTGGCTAACCCCGATGCTGGAGGAGCCGGGAAGGACCACAAGATCATTGATCGTGGGATGACTGCCGCCACCGCCGCCGCCGCAAGCGGACAGAGTGAACATTCCCGCGACGACAATTACCAATAGCGTAAAAAATTGAATCCTCTTTCGCATCAGAAGTCTCCCGTTGACGTCATCCTGTGATGACCGGCTAGGCTCGGCTCGGTTTCGGAGCCGGTTTATGCTCGCGCACAAGTGCACTTGCGGAGAGCGCGCAAAGATCGCTCGCCGAGGCACAGCACCACCAAACAAATTCCACTCTGCTGGCTACTGATTTAGTCCGCCGCTGATGCGGGACGGGACATTCGCATGCAGCACGCGGAGTACAAACATTCTCTTTCACGAAAACGGTGGAAAAAGTTCCATCAGCTCACACGCCGCCCCGACCCATCAAAATACGCGGAATTCTCAGACTTAGATACAATCCGGAGCAAATAGGTTTCTCCGCTGGTAAACAACACGGCGTGGGCATTAAAGTTGCGCGACGGGCGCGTTACAGCAGTGAATTCGCGAAAAATCAATTGCGCAATGGTTTTCCGGTCTTCAAGGTGTGCGCGATGCGCTCCTGGGTCTTGCGTTCGCCGCACAAGCTGACGAATGCTTCGCGCTCCAGATCCAGGACGTACTGCTCCGGGACGAGCTGGGGCGCGGTGATGGCGCCACCCGCGAGAATGTTCGCCAGCTTGCGGCCGACGACGCCGTCGTAGTCCGAGGCGTAGCCGCCGCGAATCATCATGTGGATGGCGAGCTTCGCGCCGGTCAGGAATTCCTCGCCGAGCACGCGAATCTGCGCGGGAGCGGGCGGATGATAACCCGCGCGAAGGAGTGCGAGCGCGGTTTGCTTGGCGTCGGCAACCTGGCGGTCACGATTCATGGCAATGAGATCGGAAGGGCGCAAGTAGCCGAGCGCGCGGGCGTCTTCTCCGCTGGTGGAAACTTTCGCCATGGCGATATTTTGGAATACGGGCTTGAGCGCGTGGAACAGGTCGAGATCTTCTTCGCCTGCAGAGTGTTCGTTCGCGCGGATCAACATCTCTTTGGTGCCACCGCCGCCGGGAATCAGGCCGACGCCTGTTTCCACCAGGCCCATGTAGGTTTCGGCTGCGGCGTGAATGCGCGCGGAGTGCAACGGGACTTCGCATCCGCCGCCTAGAGCCATGCCCTGCGGTGCGGCGACGATCGGACGCGGCGCATATTTAATGGCCATGTTGACGCGCTGGAATTGGCGCACAGCCATGTGGATGTCGTCCCACTCGCCTTCTTGCGCGCTGATCAGCACCAGCATCAGGTTCGCGCCAACAGAAAAGTTACTGGCTTGATTGCCGATGACCATGGCGTCGAAATCCGAGCTGAGGCGCGTGATGCCCGCGTGAATCATGGCGACCAGATCGCCGCCGATGGAATTCATCTTGGAGTGAAATTCGCAGCACAGGACGCCGTCGCCCAGGTCAATCAGGCTCGCGCCGGCATTTTTCTGCACTACGCCGCTGCGATCTTTCAGAGATTTCAGGATGATAATGCCGGGCGGTTCGGGAACGGGTTGCAGAGACTGCGACGCGAGATCGAAATAGCGCGTAGTTCCCTTCTCGGATTCGTAGAACGATTTTTTGGGTGAGTCGAGGACCTTGCGCACCAGCGGTGGCAGTTCCTGGCCGTCGCGTTCCAACGCTTTCGCCATGCGCTCGACGCCTACGGCATCCCAGACTTCGAACGGGCCGAGTTCCCACGCGAAGCCCCAGCGGACGGCACGATCGAGGTCCACAACAGTATGGGCGATGTCCGGCATCAGTCGCGCGGCGTAGAGGCAAGTCTGGCCGAGCGTGGACCACAAGAAGCGATTGGCTTTGTCGCCGCCTTTGCCATCAAGTGCGGGAGCGAGCAGCGCGCGCAGGCGTTCGCGCGTGTCTTCGATGGCTTTGCCGGCTTCGATAGAAGGAAATTTCGCTTTCAGGCGCGGGCGATACTCCATTTTTTGCCAGTCGAGCGTGAGGATTTCGGAGTCGCCGCCTTTTTTTTCTTTCTTGTAGAAGCCGCCGCCGGTTTTGTCGCCGAGCCAGCCGCGTTTGAGCATTTCCTCCATGAACGGAGGAACTTGGTAGATGTCGCGCGATGCGTCGGTCGTAGCGTTGTCGTAAATATTGCGGACGACGTGCACCAGGACGTCCAGGCCGACTAAGTCTCCGGTGCGAAACGTGGCGGATTTCGGTTGACCGATGGCTGGGCCGGTGCAGGCGTCCACTTCCTCGCTGGTCATTTCCAGAGCCAGCATCTGGCCGACCGCATTGAGCATGGAAAATGTGCCGATGCGATTGGCGATGAAGTTAGGCGTGTCTTTCGCGGCGACCACGCCTTTGCCCAGGCGCAGGTCGCAGATTTCCTCAAGCGATTGCAAAACTTCCGGAAGCGTTTTGGGTCCGGGGATCAGTTCGACCAATTTCATGTAGCGCGGCGGATTGAAGAAATGCGTGCCGGCCCAGTGCTGCTGAAAATCGTCGGAGCGGCCTTCGGCGATCAGGTGAATCGGCAGGCCGGAAGTGTTGGAGGTAACGATGGTGCCGGGTTTGCGCACTGCTTCAACGCGGGTAAAGAGGCTGCGCTTGATTTCCAGATTTTCGGCGACGGCTTCGATGATCCAATCCACCTGGCCGCACCAGGCGATGTTGTCTTCAAGATTGCCGGGGGTGACGAGGCGCGCGTTATCCGCGGTGAAGAATGCGGCGGGGCGTGATTTCCTGGCGGATTCAAATCCGGCCAGGACGATGCGATTGCGCACAGCGGGACTTTCCAGCGTCAAGCCTTTAGCTTGTTCCGCGGGTGTGAGGCTGGTGGGAACGATGTCCAGCAGGTAACAGGGGACGCCGGCGTTGGCTAGATGCGCGGCAATGCGCGCGCCCATGGTGCCTGCTCCCAAGACGGCTGCACGTTCGATGCGTCGTTTCACTGGTGTTCCTTTCGGCGTTTGCCCAGTCAGTGAGGTTACAAAAGCAGTACGGAGCGGTCAACCGGAAAGACCCTCAAGCGCGAAATGAGTTAAAGTGTGGTGAAGGGACGGGCATGTCTGACCAGGGACGCACCACAAAATGGCTGGGGAAAGCCGTCCGGGGCTTGCGCAGCTTCGCTTATGGCTCAACGGGCGAACGGCCGAAGGTGGGCCTGGCGCTGGGTGGGGGATTCGCGCGCGGCGTGGCGCACGTGGGAGTGCTGCGCGTCCTAGAAGAGCAAGAAATTCCGATTGATTTTATTGCTGGTACTTCCGTGGGCGCTTTGATTGCGGCGGCTTATGCCAGCGGGGCGACGCTCGATCACATGGCCCAGCAGGCCGCGATCACCCGTTTCCGCGATTTCGGGCGCTGGACGCTCTCCCGCATGGGGATGGCTTCGAATGAACCGCTAGTGGATTTCCTGCACCGCCTGACGCCCGCGAAATATTTTAAACAGATGCGCATTCCGCTGGCGATTGTGGCAACGGACCTGTTGAAGGGCACTTCCATACATTTCACCGAGGGCGAAATTGGGCCGGCGCTGCGGGCTTCTTGCGCGTATCCGGGGCTGTTTTTGCCTGTGGAACATCAGGATCATTATTTGGTGGATGGATTTCTGACCGAGCAGGTGCCGTCTCCGGCTGTGCGCAAGATGGGCGCGGAGCTGGTAATCGGGATTCACCTGGAACCGGGCCTGCTGGATTCCAAGCCGCGCAACACGATCGAAGTGATCAGCCGCTCGTTCTCGATTATCCAGTCGGTGGCCATTCAGCCTTGGCGGGGGATGACCGATGTGCTTATCGAGCCGAACGTGCACCACATTTTGTGGGATGAATTTGTGAAAACGCCGCAGCTGATCGCCGCGGGCGAAGACGCCACGCGCGCGGCTATTCCACAGATTAAGGCTCTCCTGCATCGCGCGCCGGGCGGCCCGGACGGTGATGCGGGGGAAAACGACGGCGTGTTCGAGGCTGCCGAATAGAACGCTGCTAACTATATTTCACGGCCTGCGTCGAATTGAGTGTGAGGAGCCGAACTCCTCCTGCGATGACCGCTGCAACGCCCCAATCATACGCAGGGAGTGTTCGGCTCTTCTTTTTTTTCCGCGCTCTTTTATTCCGTAGATGCGATATCCGAAAATCTGTAGGTTTGTGGATTTGCGGCACGCAGAGTCGCGCGGCATACACTTTCGAGCGCTTACTTCGGGGAATCGACTTCGCGTAGTTCGATTGTCACCGGTTGACCGTTGCCCTTGCCGCGTTTTGTGAACCATTCGCTCATGGCTTGCGCCAGTCGCTGCGGATCGACGGCCAGGCCTGCTTCCAGGTGCCCTTCGGCGGTGGGCAGCGTGTCATCAAATTCCGCCGAGCCGGTGAAGTTGCGCATGCAAAAGCTGTCGAGCCAATCAAGCGGCGCGGGACGCCTCTCGTTGCCGATTACCAACTCTGCCTGCAACTTTCGCGCGTACATGGTCCCGGAAGTATAACATTCGGGGTTTATCCATCTGCTGAACGGGAAGAACATAGTAGGACGTTCTGCGTCGCCGCGAATCCCGTGCAGAGAATCGCGGTGTGGTGCTAGGATGCGCGCCAGGGGGCTCCAGCGTGCCACGTCCTTGATTTACGCCGGGTTCGTTGGGGTGAAGTAATCGCTCGAATGTAATCGTTTACCGGGGCTCATCTAATTTCCTTTGCCGGAGAAGGAGAGCGCCAACATGGCAAACTTCCTGCGCGACACCCGCTTTGGTTTTCGTCTGCTTCGCAAAAATCCTGGATTTGCTGCTGTGGCTATATTCGCGCTCGCGCTCGGTATTGGCGCGAACACCGCGATCTTCAGCATCTTTTACGCCACGCTGCTGGCGCCGTTTCCCTACCCGCAGCCGGACCAATTGGTGGTGCTGTGGTCCAGCATGGGCGGGCACCGGAACGGAGTCTCGGCCGGTGACTATCTGGATTGGAAGCGCGAGAGCAAGGTCTTTCAAATATTGGGCGCTGTCTCCGGCGATCAATTCAATCTGTCCGCCGGCGTCGAACGCGCGGAACAAGTGGAAGGCGACTACTTGACGCCGGGGTTTCTGGATCAGTTGATCGGCGACAAACCGTTCATGGGACGCTATCTGCTGCCCGACGACGCCGTGCCGGGCAAAGATCATGTGGTCATCATTACGCACAAGCTGTGGGAAAAGCACTTCGGCGCGGATCCGAACATTATCGGCAAGCAAATCCACTTGAGTGGCGAGCTCTACACAGTGATTGGAGTGCAACCGCCTGGGCAGCCGGATCGCTTGGACCGGCAGTTGGTGCTGCCGCTGGTATTCACTCCGGATCAAACCAACCACGATTTTCGCTGGCTGGTGATTTTGGGGCGCATGAAGCCCGGAGTCAGGCTCGCGCAAGCGAACGCCGACATGGATACGGTGGCGCGCCACCTCGCAGAAGATTATCCGAAATCGAACAAAGGCTGGGGCGTAAGCGTCGTGCCACTCACGAACGAATTCCTGAATCCCGACACAAAAAAGGGATTGCCGCTACTGCTGGGCGCGGTGGGTTTCGTGCTGCTGATCGCCTGCGCCAATGTGGCAAACCTGCTGCTGGCGCGGGGCGCCGCGCGACAGAGAGAAGTGGCCGTACGAGCTTCTGTGGGAGCTTCGCGCCGCCAAATATTCACGCAGTTCCTGATCGAGAGCCTGGCGCTCGCGTCCGTTGGCGGCGTGCTGGGAGTTGGCCTGGCGTGGATGTTGATGAAGGCGATCGTGGCTTCCATGCCGCCCTACACACTGCTTTCGGAAGCGGATGTCCGCATGAGCGTTCCAGTGTTGCTGTTCACGGTGGTCACCGTGATGCTCGCCGGCGTATTGTTCGGTTGCGCGCCCGCGTTGCGAGCGGCGCGTATGAATTTGAATGAGGTGCTGAAGGAAGGCGGAGGCTCGGCACGCAGCACGGGGCGGCACGGCCTACGTCGCGCGCTGGTGATTGCGGAATTTGCATTGGCACTAAGCTTGTTGGCAGGCGGCGGCCTGGCGATGCACAGTCTCTGGAACCTCGCGCACGTGGACCTGGGCTTTCGCAGCGATCACTTGCTGACGTTCGACCTGCCAGTAACCAAGGGCCGCTTGACGGACGCGGTGCAAATCACGACCTTCTATCGCCAATTGCTGGAGAAGATTCAGGCGCTGCCCGGTGTCACCTCCGTCTCGGCCTGCGAAGGCGGGCCGCTGCAGGGCGTAAGATTCGGAATGCCGTTCCAAATCGCCGGCAAAGAAGTCACGGATATGACGCAGCGGCCTGTAGCGGGTTTTAATATGGTGAGTCCAGATTTCTTCAAGGTTTTCGGGATCCGCATGGCGCAGGGGCGCGCATTGAACGATCAGGACATCGCGGGCGGCGTGCAGGTAGCCATCGTCAACGAAGATTTCGCCAAGAAATTTTTCGCGGGCGTCGATCCTTTATCCCAGCGCGTCCTCGTCGAACAACTGGTTCCCGGCGTAACAAAATATGGTCCTCCGGTCGCCTGGCAAATCGTGGGCGTCTACCAAGAAGTCCGCAACGGCCGTCGGGAACAAGACTTCCCCGAAATTGACGTGCCTTTCTGGCAGAGCCCGTGGCCGCAAGCGCGCATCGCGGTGCGCGCGGCTGTGGAACCCGAGAATCTGACGCGGAGCATCGCCGGAATCGTGCAGTCCATGGATCCCGACCTGCCGTTGGGCACGCCTCGCACCATGGATCAAATCATGGACCAATCGTTGTCCCCGCAGCGCTTCACCGCGGGTTTGTTCGCAGGCTTCGCGGCGATCGCGCTCTTACTCGCGGCAGTGGGAATTTACGGTGTGATGTCGTTCGCCGTCGCGCAACGCACCCATGAAATCGGTTTGCGCATGGCGCTCGGCGCTGATCAAGGGTGCGTGCTCGCGCTGATCCTGAAAGAAGGCATGATCCTGGCCGGCGTGGGCCTCGCGCTGGGCCTCTTCGGAGCTTACGGCGTAGGCAAAGTGATGCACGGCCTGTTGTACCACGTCGCCGTGTTTGACTTTGCGGCGTTCGGTGCAGTAGCCGCGGCTCTATTGCTTGCGGGGCTGCTGGCCTGCTTCATCCCGGCGCATCGCGCGACGCTGGTGGACCCGATGCAAGCGCTTCGCCAGGAGTGATAATTCCCAAGCAAGCCGCTGTTAATCACGCCAGCGCAGCCATACTTGCAATTCGCCGAATCGTGGCCTAGACTTTTCTGGTATAGAGCATTTATACACAAGGTCGCGACCGGCCCGGCCCGCTAGCCGAGCAACGTCCCACGCGCCCGCATCCCGGAGACCAGGTGTCCACACCACTCGAACAATGGGTTGAGGAATCCGCGCGCCTGACGCAGCCGGACAAGATTGTCTGGTGCGACGGCTCGGAGGCCGAGAACGACCGAATGCTCGGCGGTCTGCAGCACGATGGCATCATCACCGAACTGAATTCCGCCACTTATCCGCACTCTTATCTGAACCGCCGCAATCCGAACGACGTCGCCCGCACCGAAAGCGTCACCTTTATTTGCACGCGCACGAAGGACGAAGCCGGCCCCACGAACAATTGGATGTCTCCTGAAGATGGCAAGGCCCGCGTGCGCCCGATTCTGGAAGGCTCGATGAAGGGCCGCACCATGTATGTGGCGCCGTACTTTATGGGGCCGCAGAATTCTCCTTACAGCCGCGTCGGCGTCGAGATCACGGACAGCCGCTACGTCGTGGCGAGCATGCGCATAATGTCGCGCATGGGCAAAGCCGCGCAGGATCGCATCGGCAATACCGATAATTTTGTGCCCGGACTGCATGCGCTGGCTGGCGTTAACCCTGAACGCCGCTTCGTGATGCACTTCCCCGAAGAAAAATTAATTTGGAGCGTAGGCTCGGGCTACGGCGGGAACGCGCTGCTCGGGAAAAAATGTTTTGCGTTGCGCATCGCCAGTTGGATGGCGCGCTCGGAAGGCTGGATGGCCGAGCACATGCTAATTCTCGGCTTGGAAGATCCATCCGGCAAAGTGACGTACATGGCTGCGGCATTTCCCAGCGCTTGCGGCAAAACAAATCTTGCAATGATGGTTTCGGCGCTGGAATCGCAAGGCTATCGAGTGTGGACCGTGGGAGACGACATCGCCTGGATGCACATCGGCGCGGACGGCACGCTGCGGGCGATTAATCCCGAGAACGGATTTTTCGGCGTGGCGCCCGGAACAAATGCGCAGACCAATCCCAACGTGATGGCGGCTTTGCGTCACAATACCATTTTTACGAACGTGGCCATCAGCGGCGCGCGCGAGCCTTGGTGGGAAGGCATCGGCACTCCGCCGCCTGCGGGATTGATTGATTGGAAGGGCGAGCCGTGGACGCCGCAGAAAGGGCCCGCGGCGCATCCGAATTCGCGTTATACGGTGCCGGCAAAGCAGTCGCCTTCGATTTCAGCGCACTGGGAAGATCCGGAGGGCGTGCCAATCTCCGCGATTATTTTTGGCGGCAGGCGCGAGCGGCTGGCGCCGCTGGTGTATGAATCGCGCAACTGGCAGCATGGAGTTTTTGTCGGTGCGACGATGGCTTCGGAAACTACCGCGGCTGCCACCGGAGCGGTGGGCGTGACGCGGCGCGATCCCATGGCGATGATTCCCTTCTGTGGTTACAACATGGCGGATTATTTCCAGCACTGGCTGGAAATGGGCCCGAAGATCAAGCACGCGCCGAAAATTTTTCACGTGAACTGGTTCCGGAAAGATGCCAACGGAAAATTCCTGTGGCCCGGGTACGGCGAAAACGTGCGCGTGCTGAAGTGGATGCTGGACCGCATCGAAGGCCGGGCCGCCGCGACGGATACGCCGATCGGTTTCGTGCCCACGCCGGGCTCGCTCACCTTGGATGGAATGGCGATTTCGCGCGAGGTGGTGGATGAACTGTTGCGCGTGGACGCGCGTGATTGGTCGGAAGAAGCAGACGCCACCGCGAAATTCTTCGAAATATTCGGTGATCGTTTGCCGGCGGAAATTCGCAGCGAGAACAAGGCGCTGCAGGACCGCCTGCACCGCACCACCGTCACCGCAAGATAAAACCCAGCGGCCGTCGTCCTAAGCGGAGGATCTCTGTTCGGTTTGCGTGCTTGGCTTGGCGTAAAAGTGAACGGTCTCCCCTCGACTGTGTGTCCGACTCGGTCAAAGCCCTACCCTGCCGTGCGGATGGCGTACGGGCTCGTGGCGCGATATCGTTTCTCGAATTCCTCCCGTGTGCACAACGTGCGCATATCCGTGATGCGATCCACGGCGAGAATTCCGTCAAGGTGGTCAATCTCGTGTTGCAACAGTTCGGCTAGGTCCTTCTCCGCGCCGGCCTGAATTTCCCGCCAATCGCCTTGCAGGTCCTGATAGCGCACTTTGATTTCGCGGTGCCTTTCCACTTGCATGAAAATCGAAAGAAAGCTCAGGCAGGCGTCCCACACCACGATTGATTCCGCGCTGCGCTCAGTGATTTGCGGATTCACCAGCGGCCACGGTTCCGCGCCATCTAGTTGTAGAAAGACTACGCGCTGGGCGGCGCCGATTTGCGGCGCGGCGATGCCTCGGCCGTAGCCGGTGGTCGCGCGCCAGTGCGCCAGCGTGTCGGCGAGGTCTTTCACTATCGCTGCGATTTCCGGCGCTCGAGGATTCTCTACTGGCGCGGCGATTTCGCGCAGTTTTGGATCGCCCAACTGCAGGACCGGCTGAATGGGCATGAGTTCCCTCCTGTCGCAGCGGCGCAGCGAGTGCGTCAGGCATTCGGCTGGTAGCCCGCGCAGCGCAGCACCGGCAGCGCCGGATACTTTCGATACGCCGGATCTACCGCGGAGAGCTCGCACAAATAAAATATTGCGGCGCGATCGGATTCAATCCGTCGCGCATGCGCGCAATCCGCGCACAGCCCGGCGCGGGCCCGCTCCTGTTGCGCTTCGTGTTGCGTTCCCACGCGACGAGCATAGCACCACACGCGGCGCGGTCGCATCGTCGAGCGATCGCGCAACCGTCGTGGCATGGCATCTCTGCGCCGTTTTTTGCTATGGACTTCGCGCTGGATGAGAAATATCCTCGCGTGCAGAATCCACGCGCAAGGAGATGTCATGAACCCGCTCACTGGAAAGCTCGCGCTCTACACGCTGCTGGCGCTGACCATCGGCGCATTCGCCGCCAACGCGCAAATCAGCACGCAGATTGTTTTCAGGATGTCGCGCCCTTTTGTGGTGGGGAACACAACTTTTCCGGAAGGTAACTTCGTCATTAAGGAAGTTCCGGGCGCCGCCAAATTAACCCTGGAATTCAGCAACCCGCGCGGCGGCGCGTCCACAAAGGTCGAAGCGCAGTCCATCCCGGCCGACCCGACAATTCATGCCGCCGAAATCGTGTTCAACAAGTACACAAATTTGATGGCGCTCTCGCAAGTGTTTCCCGGCCCGGGGAAACATGGATACCAACTCGTTCCCGGGCAAGCTGAGCGCGACGCCGCCAAAACCGAAAAGCCGTTGCGCCAAACCATCCCTGCTCACGGAAGCTGACGCGCCCATGAACTGCCGCCAAGTTTGCTTGCGGATTCTTTTTTTCTCGTTAATTGTTGCGTTCGCGCTGCGAGTGGTGTGCGCGGCACAGCAACCGCCGGCGCCGCGCGTCGTGGATTTGACCGCCCCCGATGGCGTGATTCTGAAGGCCACTTTTTTCGCTGCTGCGCAGCCGGGCCCGGGCGTTCTGCTGCTGCATCAATGCAATCGCCAGCGTAAAGTTTGGGACGATCTCGCCAGACAACTCGCCGCTTCGGGGCTCAACGTTTTGACCGTGGATTTTAGGGGCTACGGGGAGAGCGGGGGCAAGCGTCCGGACCAAATGTCGTCACAGCAGGGAGCCGATCAATTCGTGCATGACCAGTGGCCCAAGGACGTGGACGTCGCGTTTCGCTATTTGCAATCGCAGCCGGGAGTGAATCGCGGCGTGATCGGCGCGGGTGGCGCGAGTTGCGGCGTGGATCAGGCCGTGCAGCTGGCGCGCCGCCATCCGGAAACGAAGTCGCTGGTGTTGCTTTCGGAAAGTACCGATCGCGCAGGTCGGCAATTTCTGCACAATTCGCCAAACTTGCCTTTGTTTCTCGCGGCGGCGGACGACGATCCTGACGATCCCAACGTGGTCGAGATTATGCAGTGGCTCTACAATGTGTCGCCGGATCCTGCCAACAAGTTTGTGCGCTACGCCGTCGGCGGGCACGGCGTGGATATGTTCGCGGCGCACCAGGAATTGCCGGGCATGATTGTGGAATGGTTTAACGCGACGCTGCGCGATTCGCCCGCGCCGCCGGCTGCTCACGCGCTTGCTCCGCCGTCCCCGGAATCGCGTTTCCTGGCGCTCGTGGACGCACCCGAGGATTTGCACAAGGCCGAGCAGTTGTTTGCGAACGCGCGGCGCGATAATCCGGCGGCCGTACTTTTTCCTGAAGCGGTGCTGAACCGCTTCGGAAACGAACGCCTGGAAATGGGCGACACCAAAGCGGCGATTGAGATTTTTCAGATGAATGTCGCGACTTATCCCAACTCGCCCAATGTTTACGATAGTTTGGGCGACGCTTACCTGGCCGATGGCCAAAAAGATCTGGCGCGCGTGAACGCGCAGAAGGCGCTGGAGCTATTGCCGTCGGATACGGCTGATTCTGCAGGGCGCCGCGAAGATATCAGGCAAAGCGCGGAGCAAAAGCTGAAGCAGCTGGGCGCCTCTGCCGAATAACTCGTCCCGCTGCAATCCCGCTGCGGCAGTGCCCTTTCCTGGGAACGCCAATCCCGCTCTGCGGGATTGGCGCTTTTAACGCGCCCAACACCTTGTCGTTGGCATTCATCGAGCCAGCCAGGACTCAGGCCGACCCCCAACGCCCGTACCCTCTGTTTACTCTTGTTCTATTATACCGACTATGTTATCATCAGTCGTGGGCTTATTGCGCCCGGCGAAGGAGGACGCATGTGCGCCACTGCTTGCGCTTCGACCACCCGCGCCCGTCGCGCCCGTCAGTTGCTAATCAACTACGCGGCGATTAGCAACGCCTGTAAATCCCACAAAAACAATGCCTTGGCTTTTTCTAGTCGACTAAAATGTGCCTGTTCTGGCGCGGTTTCTTCACCATACCAGCCGCTTGCCGCGGATCGCACCTCACTCCCGCGCCCGTTTCTATTCAGTACAAATGAACGCACGCGAAAAAAAGCTAACCTGTTCACAACAAACAAGAAACAGTTTCTATGCGATACTTTTGGGCGCTTTTCAGGCGTTCTATTCAATACTCTTGAACGGCCCTCCATCTACCCCTTTCTCCCAGCAACTCCCCACGGTAAAATTGCCGCCTTATGACCCCAATGACAAAGAGTCATGCTCTCAAATTGCGCTCGTTGCTGCCGCTGGCGGCAGGCGTGGCAATCGCCGTAGCAACACTGTACCCGCTGGCGGCGAACCAGCACTCGGCTGCGGCGCCCCACTCCGCCGCTGCGACTACTGCGAACTCCGCGCCATCCGCGAAACCATACCTGGTGCCGGACTTGGCCGAGCGCGTGGCGAAATTCAAATTGGTGCGCGTGCCCTTCAATTCCGCCGGCCTAACCGCGCGCGAAAAGCAAATGATCGACAAATTGGTGGATGCTTCCGGCCTGCTCGATTGCATCTACTGGCGGCAGAACGATCCGGAAGGATTGAAGCTGTATTTGTCGCTCGCGAACAGCAAAAACCCGCAGAATGAATTGCTGCGGCGCTATTTGAAAATTAATGGCAGCCGTTTCGATTTGATCGATGACGACAAGCCGTTCGTGGGTACTCAACCCATGCCGCCGGGCCGCGGTTTTTTTCCCGGTGCGCCGTCCGATAAAGCTGTTGCGCTCAGCGAAATTGAAGAGTTTGCTCGACAGGTTCCCGACAAGAAGGTTGCGATCTATAGTCCCCACACCATCGTGGAAGGTCTGCAGCCTGAATGGACGAACAGGACGCCGATTTACACCGGTCGTTATGCTCCGCGCGTCATCCCGTACCACGTAGCGTTCGCGGAATTTCTAAAGCCGATGGCGAAGGACTTGCGCGAGGCTGCGGCGTTGAGCGACGATGCGGCGTTTGCGAAATTTCTGCGGCTGCGGGCTGATGCGCTGCTGACCGACGATTACTACGCGAGCGACATCGCATGGCTCGACCTGGCGAATCCGAAATTTGATGTCGTGTTTGCGCCTTATGAGGTCTATGACGATTCGCTGCTCGGCGTGAAGACCACTTACGGCGCTTCGGTAATGATTCGCAATGACGCAGAGAGCCAGAAGCTGGCGCTCTATCAGAAATATGTACCCGATTTGCAGGAAGCGCTTCCCTTGCCCGCCGCCGATTTGCCTTCGAAGCGCGGCAAGCAATCGCCGATGGAGGTGGTGGATTCGCCGTATCGCGCGGGAGACTTGCTGCATGGCTATCAGGCCGTGGCGGACAATCTGCCGAACGACCCGCGCATCCACGAAGAAAAAGGCTCGAAGAAAATGTTCTGGAAGAATTTCATGGATGCGCGCGTGAACTACATCATATTGCCGCTGGCGCAGCGCACCATGCGCGCGGACCAGGCCGCGATGGCCAGTGGCGAGGGATACCTGGCGGACACGATCATGCACGAAATTTCGCACGGGCTGGGGCCGGCGTTCGCGCACACGGCGCAGGGCAAAGTGCAGATTAACGAAGCGATCGGGTCGTCCTATTCCGCACTGGAAGAATCAAAGGCGGACGTGGTGGGCGAATTCTGCTACGGCTGGCTGATTGATCACGGCGTGCTGCCCAAGGAACGGCGCAACATCACCTACGCTTCATACGTCGCGGGAATTTTTCGCACGGTGCGATTCGGAGTGGCCGAGGCGCATGGCGCCGGGGAAATTATGCAGTTCAACTATTACACGGAGCAGGGTGCGATTCGCCGCGACCCGGGCAGCGGGTTGTATGTGATTGATTTCGAAAAAATGCCCGCGGCGGTCGCGTCACTTGCGAAGGAATTGCTGGAGCAGGAAGCCACCGGCGACCGCGCGCGCACGGATGCGTGGTTCAAGAAATATGGCGGGATGCCGGCGGAACTAAGCGCGCTGCTGGCGAAGACCAGCGACATTCCCGTGGATATTGATCCGGAATTCGATTTTCATCCGGTGCTGAAATGAAAATCACGCACGATGCTCGCATTTTCTTGGAGTGCGGCGGCTTGTTTACCCTGAGGAACGAAGGGGCGCCGCTTTTGTTCAGCGAAGCTTGCCTCGCGCCTACCGCGCCCGACCGCCAATATCGGCTACAAAATCTCTTGGATTTCGGCGTCGATCGAAATGTGGGTTTGGGCAAAGCCGCTGATTTGAAAGGATTGGCCGGCAGCTTTGCTGAAATGGAAGAAGCGGCTGATGTGGTAATCCTCGTCGAGCATGTCGAAAATCCGCTCGGTTTCTTCGTGCGACAGGTCCAGTGATGAGATCGGCACGGATTTTCCGTAGCCGCCCGCCGCGTGCACATATTTTTCCACGAGTTCGCGCAAGTTCATGTTCAGATCCAGACGTATGCGCCAGCTTCGCCGTACGGCAAATTCATATAGAACACGTTCGCTTCCGCGATGCGTTCGAAAGCGGCCAGCAGGTTGCGCGCGCCATGCTTTGCGCAGTACGCGATGCCGGGCGCAGTGGCGACAAGCTCCACTTCATCGAGGCTCGCGATCTGCTGATGCGAAAACCACAGCCAGGTAGCGGCGAATCCACATTCCGCGCACGCGCCGCCGGGTTGTGCCAGCCGCTGGGCAATCGCCGCTGCAACTTCCGGCCGCAATCCTACCGTTTCAAAATCAGGTTGCGCCACAAAAAAATACTGCGTGAAAATTCCAGCGTCTGGCTCGAAGGCTACCACGCGGCCCAGGAACGATTCCAGTTCACTCGCGAAGGCTGCTTTCAGGCATTCGAGGCAGAGCGTAATCTCCGGACGCGGCGGCTCGCGTTTGGTGCTGCGTTTTCCGCGAAGGTAGAGTGTGTCCGGCAACAGCGTCGCGATCCAATCACATTCTTCGCCCAGGTGAATACATTCGGGCGGCGTGCCTTTCAGCCACGCCCACCAATTGTGGCTGCGCGGCAGCAGCTCGATCGTGGGATACGCTTCGTCGTACGAGATACGCGCCAAGTGTCCGGTTCCGATTCCTGCTTACGACGCCGTATGGTAGCAGATTGCGGAGCGGAAATGTCCGCGTGCCTGTTGCTTGCAGCATTTGTCCGCGCGAGAGGCATCAGCTATTATGGAAGCATGTGACGCTGCACTCGCAATTTTCGATTTGTTCGTTTAGCGAACAGGGAGGATCTCGCATGGCAATCTCGGTAGGGGCGGCCGCTCCGGATTTTGTGTTAAAGGATCAGAGCCAGAAAGAAGTGAAACTATCGGATTTTCAGGGAAAGAAAAACGTGGTGATTGTTTTCTACCCGCTCGATTGGAGCCCGGTGTGCACGAACGAGCATGCCTGCTTCGTGAACGATATGAAGCGATTCGAGCAGCTGGACGCGCAGGTGCTGGGCATCAGCGTGGACAGCGCGTGGTCGCACAAAGCGTTCGCGGAAAAAATGGGAATTCATTACCCGCTGCTGGCGGATTTTCAACCGCGCGGCGCGGTGGGCGAAAAATTCGGCGTGTACCTGGCGGAAAAAGGGATTACCGGACGCGCGATTTTGATAGTGGATCGCTCCGGGAAGGTTGCGTGGTTCAAGAATTACGATATTCCCACGCTGCCGGATATGAAGGAAGTTGCGGACGCGCTGGCGAAAGTGAATTAGTTCGTTCCGCTCGTATGCGGGTGCGAGCGGCTGCCGCAGGCGCTGCGCTTTTATTTGGGCGCAGCGTCTTTGTCGGGCGCGGGTGATGCGGATTCGGTGGGTGAATCCACGAGCGGCTGCGAAAATGTGCGGATGTAATCCACGAGTTGCCAACGCTCTTCTTCGCTCAACTTGCCCTTGAAGGCGGGCATCGGGCGATGCCCTTCGGAAATTTTCCAGAAAAGTTCGCCGTCAGTCATGCGGGTCATGGCGTGCGCATCGGTGAAATTCGTCGGCGCCACTGAAAGTTTCTCGGCGCGCTTCCCTTTTCCGTCGCCGTCTTCTCCGTGGCAATTCTCGCAGTGATCCGCGTAGGTGCTCATTCCCATGCCAATGGTCTGCGGCGTGGGAGGAAAGGGATTGCGCAGCTGGCGGGCTTTTTCTGGCGCGGTCCAATCGCTAAGTGAATAGACGACCACGCTGCCTGCGACGGCGACGATTACGAATACCACCAAAATTCCGAGCAGGTTCGGTTTGAATTTAGAGTTGGACTTGCGGTCAGCGAGCTTGTCAGACGCCATGGTTCGCGGGTTTGCCTGTGGAGCTTTTCGGAGCCGAGGAAATTTTCGCACTCTGCTGCGGGATTTTCAACCGCGGAGCCGCCGGTTGGGCCAATCTAGCGCGCGGCGTGGACGGCCTGATATGCGGAGATGAACACGATGACCAGCATGGCCACTACGTAAATGCGCAGTCCCCACAGCAGGGCCTTCGTTCCCGTCGAAAGATTCTTGCGGCCGAAATGAGTGCGGCGCTTGGCGGCGACGACTTGATCCGCTTCTAACAAGGAAAGAACGGCGCGAGGATCGCGCAAGCTGAGCTGTTCGGACTTGACGTCAACGGAAACGTCCTGCGAAGCGAGCGCGCCTGGATTTTCCGGAACATCCGCAAAGTGTGGATCCAATTTACTTCCTCCCTTGCATGCTGCTGCTTTGTTGCGAACTATTCCACGCGTAAAAAGATTTAGCCGCCCAGCCATTTCGGAAACACGGTCGCGAGGCCGAAACCCAGCCCGGCAATGATCAGAAGGATGGTGACGGTGACGCCGGCGACGTTGGCCCAGAAGCCGTTCACGTGCTCGCCCATCACTTCCGGATCGTTCACGAGCAACAACAGGAATGCGAGCGCCGGAGGCATGGCGAGTACGGCGATCACGTTGACCGTGAGCACTACGAATTCGAGCGGAAAGCGTGGGATCAGCACCAGCGCGGCAGCGGCACAGGCCGAGCCGAACAGCGTCAAATAAAATGGCCACGCTTCGCGCAGCGGGCGGTTCAAGCTGTGGCCAGTTTGCATGACTTCACCGAAGGCGTACGCGGACGATGTGGAGATGGCGATCGCGGCGACGATGCCGGCTTCGAAAATACCGAGGGCGAAGAGCGCGGCGCCGGTGTGGCCAATTAATGGCTCAAGCGCTTCAGCGAATTGCGCGGCTTGAAAATCGGCGGCGTTGATACCGTGATGAAACAGCGGCACGGTGGCGAGAATCGCGGCGATGGCGAATACAGAAGCGAGCAGAGCGCCGAGAAGAGTATCGAAGCGGCCGGCATTGATATCGCGCGGCTGCATGCCTTTATCCACGACGGCGCTTTGCTGAAAGAAAAGCATCCAGGGAGTGACGGTGGCGCCGATGGTCGCGAGGATCAGCAGAAGAATTTCGTAGCGGTTGCCGCCGGGAAACGGCATCCAGGTGAGCATGGCGTGCCCGACGGCATGCCAATCGGGGCGCGCGAGAATCGCGGCGGGAATGAACAGGCCGTTGAAGATCGCGAGGCTGAGCGTGATTCGTTCCCAGGTCCAATAGCGGCCGGTGGTGATGGCGGCGACGACGATGACGAGCGCTCCGCCAACGGCGATCGCGGGGCGCACGCCGAAGAAGCCGAGGCCGGCGCGCACGCCGATGAATTCCGTCACGAGGGTGAGAAAATTCCCGAAAATTAAATCGCCCATGGAGAAGAATCCCCAGAATTTTCCGAAGCGATCGAAGATGAGTTCGGCGTGGCCGCGATGGGTGACGGCGCCGAGGCGCACCGTCATTTCCTGGACGATGAAACCCATGATGAAGGTGAGCACGACAAATGGTATGAAGAAGCCGACGCCGTAGCGCGAGCCATCGGCGGAGTAGGAAAGCATGCTGGGAGCATCATTTTCACCGAGGAAGACGAGGATTCCGGGGCCGACCAAAAGCCAGAGCAACCGAAAGCCGCCGAAAGTCTTGCTGCGCCCTTTCACGCGCGCGCGAGCCACTTCCCAGCGGTCGCGAGCGCGATCCACGTCTTCGTGGGTGACGAGGCCGATCAGTTCCCGAGCCGCGGCGGATGCGACGGCGGACTCCGTGGTGGGATGGGCCGTGTGGCCAGCGAGTTGGCTGGGATTTTTGTCCGGAGAGTTCATAGGTTAACCTAGCTAAACTCTGGGTATAAACTACGCTTAACAAAGGCGGAGGTCAATGGGCCTGGCAGAATGCGTGAGTAAAAACTAATCCGGCGCGATTCCCTGCTCTGCTATAGTGAGCGAGGAATCTTCAGAGGAGCGGACGAATGAGCGAGCCAGCGAGCCAACAACAGAAGCAACAAGTGCAGATCAAGGCGGATGAAAAGGAATTGCTCGGGCAATATTCGAATCTGGCGGTGATCCACCACAACGGCGAAGAGTTCACGCTGAACTTCATATATCTATTTCCCAGCGTGCCGCAGGGGAAGCTGGTTTCCAGCGTAATTCTGAGCCCGGCGCACGCGAAGCGGTTGCTGCAGGCATTGAAGGAAAATGTAGCGCGGTTTGAGGCGCAATTTGGGACTTTGCCGGAGGGATCCGGGCCGGCGCCGGAGACGAATTTCGGATTCGTGCAGTAGAATCGCAGCCGCGAGGCTTCGAACGCGTGGCTTCAGGGGCGAAAGCCCCTTTTTCTCGTCCGCGTTGAGGGCGGGGCCCTTCGATCCTGGCGCTGCCAGGCTCTCAGGATAAACTGAAGCCCCGCCCTTCCGGGTTACGTATTCATCAGCTTGCTTCCCTAGGCCGTTCCGCAGAAAGCAGATCCCTCTCTGCGTCCCGCGCCCATCCCGCAGTCGCGGGACGGGAAGGAAAAAGCGCGGGACTCCGTTCGCGATGACACGTTAAATTCTCGTCCTCCGCACTCCGAAGTCGCGCCATAAAGAAAAGCAGCGCTGCTCGCACGAGCTCCGAACTTTAAGCTTCGTCTGCGACTAAACTTGAAATGAGGTTTGGTGGCGCGGGCGGCTAGATCGCGTGGGACTCTGCGACTACCCAGTTACCGCTGGGCTTGACGAATTCCAGGCCTATGGCGAAGCCGGAATGCGGAGTGGTCTGGCAGTAGGCGACGCGCGCGATGGCGCGAAACGCGCCGGTGAGAGTGGAGATCGTCAGTCGGTCACCCGTGTTCCAGCGGCGATTGCTAAGGACGCGCGCGCCGTGCGGGCTGACGTTTTCCGTGAACGTGGTTTCGGTGCCGGGCATGGCTGGATGACCGGTAATTTGCACACCTACTTCCATCGGGACGCGCGTCTCGCGACGCGGCCCGACGAAGTTTTTTGGGATCCCCATCCCAAAGCGCATTGGCAATGTCCCCCTCTTTCTACAAACAGGCCGCTACATGCCCCAGACGAAATTTTTTGTGGCCCTTGCCCTTCATACGGTAGAGCGCGCGATCGGCAGCGCCGAGAAGTTTTTCAATGCTCGAGCCATCGTCGGGATAGACGGCGACGCCGACGCTAACGCTGATGGGGGGCTGCTGGCCGTCGTTCTTTAGCATTTCGCAGATGCGCGCGGCTGCTTGCGTGGCGTCTGCTTCCCTGGATTCCGGGAGGATCAGGGCAAATTCATCACCGCCGTAGCGGGCGGCAGTATCAATCGCGCGGCTGCCGTCGGACAAAGCGGTGCCGAGGCGTTTGATGGCGCGGCTGCCGGTGAGGTGGCCGAAGCGGTCGTTGATTTTCTTGAGATCGTCCAGATCGAACAGCAGGACAGCGAAGTTGCGTCCTGTGCGGCGCGAGCGCTGGATTTCAGTTTCGAGAACCTCGATCAGTCGGCGGTGATTGGCAAGGCCCGTGAGCGGATCGGAAGCGGCGAGCTGGCTGACCTGGTCGAAGAGTTGGGCGTTGTCGAGCAGAGTTCCGCCGAGCACGATTACGTAGCTCATGACCATCATGAAATGAGCGAGGGTGTAGGGCGCGTCGAGATGATGCTGCGATTCGCTCATGGTGACGTGGCAGAGGACGTTGAGCGCGGCCGCAAGAAATAATGCGCGGTCAAGATATGCACCGACGCGATTGAGGCGGCGGGCGTAGCCGATGGTGGCCGCCAGATAAATTGCAGCCGGCAGTAGATCGGCGGGCCGAGGAACGATCCCGCCGGGATGAATTTTGGGAGCATGCGGCAGCATGAAATAGAAGACGCTGGTGAGATACGCGACTCCGCCGACCATCAGAGTGGCGGCGGCCATTTCCTTGGCGGGTTCGCGAGCGATGGGAATGCGGCGCTCCACTGCCAGCGCGGCGAGCAGCAGAACCCCGAGCAGAGTGCGACCGGCCAGCCAACCGTAGGAGATTGAATCGCCTGCATTGGCCGAGACCAGCGCGCCACGATAAAACGTCATGCTCGTGCCGGCTTCGATGAGGCCCGCCAGGACGAAGCCGAACGCGAGGATGAGAGAAATCCGGTCGTGCGTGCCACGGAAGCGAACCAAAGCATTGGCCGCGAAGGTGAAGCCGATGAGGCTGCCCGCCATCTGCAAATAGGTATCGAGGAGCGGGTCGGCCTGGTACGGAGAGTTGCGCAGGATCCAAAGGGAAACCAAGAACGCGCCTCCGGCGATCGTCCATATCAGGACGAGGCGAAAGCGATGCACGAGACTCCAAATGCTGCCCGAACGAGCCACAAATCCCCCAAGAAAACGACACCTGCCCGCGAACTACCGAGCAAGTGTGATGCCGTTCGTCCTGGTGGTTCTAGTACTATATAAGTGTATCTTAATTAGTAGGATGCGTTCAGCCACGCGCCGGGCACGGCTACGCCGCACGCGAAGCTATACGTGACGTGGGGTAGAAACGTTACACACTGTTACGGTGACTACCCAGTAGCGTGTGGCTCAGGACTTGGCCGGTGGCGGGGGCAGCTCGTGGGCTTGAACGACGCTTTGGAACGTGGAGCGCTTGTGGGAGCCGTCGCAGAAGGGCTTGCGTTCCGAGAAGCCGCAGCGGCACAGGCCGATCTTGGTGCGTCCACCTAGACCGTAGGCGTGGCCTTCCTGGTCAACCACTTCGACTTCGCCGTCAATCAGCAACGGGCCGTTATTCACAACAGTGATTTTTACGTCTGGCATTCGATCCTCCGATCGAGAAACGGAAAATTTTCGCCGCGGTTGCGCGCGTAGTGCGCAAGGTGTTCAACGCGAATCAGTATTTGGGCACCGAGGGGTCCACATCATCGGACCACGCAAGGATACCACCCTTTAGGTTCAGGACCTTGCGAAAGCCGGCGCGCTGCAAGAATTCGACGGCTTCGGCGGAACGCTTTCCGCTACGGCAGTGGGCGACGATTTCGCGGGAGCTATCGAGTTCGCTGACGCGTTTGGAGAGATCCCCGAGCGGGATCAGGTGGCCGCCGAGATTGCAGATTTGATATTCGTGCGGTTCGCGAACGTCGAGGATATAGAGATCGTCGCCGCGATCCAGGCGCGCTTTCAAATCGCGGGGAGTGATTTCGGGGACGGAAGTTTGCGGGGCGGGAGCTTCTTCGCCGCGAATGCCGCAGAATTCGGCATAGTCGATTAATTTTGTGATGGTGGGATGAGCGCCGCAGAGCGGGCAATCGGGATTTTTGCGCAGCTTGAGTTCACGGAAGCGCATGGCGAGCGCGTCGAACAGGAGCAAGCGGCCAACGAGCGGTTGGCCGACGCCGATGATGAGCTTCAGCGTCTCGGCGGCTTGAATCGAGCCCACTATTCCGGGAAGCACGCCGAGCACGCCGCCTTCGGCGCAGGATGGCACGAGGCCCGGAGGAGGCGGTTCTGGATACAAGCAGCGATAGCACGGGCCATCGGGATAACCAAAGACGGTTACCTGGCCTTCGAAGCGGAAAATCGAGCCGTAGATATTGGGCTTGCCGAGGAGCACGGACGCGTCGTTTACGAGATAGCGCGTAGGGAAATTGTCGGTGCCGTCCACGATGAAGTCGTAGTCTTTCAGAATATCGAGAGCGTTTTCGCTGGAGAGATGCGTTTCGAAAGTGTCAATTTGAATATCAGGATTCAGATCGCGCAGGCGATCGCTGGCAGCGGCGATTTTCGGGCGCCCTACATCTTTTGTGCCGAAGAGAATCTGACGCTGCAGGTTGGTGGAATCTACTGTGTCGAAATCAACGAGGCCGATGCGGCCGACTCCAGCCGCGGCAAGATACAGACCGAGCGGCGCGCCAAGGCCGCCGGTGCCGACGCATAAAACCTTGGCCTGCTTGAGCTTCAGCTGACCTTCCATGCCGACTTCGGGCATGATCAGGTGGCGGCTGTAGCGCAGGACTTCTTCTTTGGAAAGCGAGACTGGCGCGGTGGCTGACGCCGGATTCGCTGAAATTTCTGATTTAGTGGCCATTACGAAATTCTCCCGTTTGTCTCCCGTTCTATTAGCGCGCGCCGCCAGCGATTGAAGGCACGATGCTGACGATATCGCCATCGCGCAGCGGCGTCTGATCTTTTTGCAAGTAGCGGATGTCTTCGTCGTTCACATAGACGTTTACGAAGCTGCGCAGCTTGCCGTCGTCGGAGTAGAGATGCTTTTTCAGGTCGCCGAAGCGCAGCGTCAAACCGTTTAGAGCTTCGGCCACGTTGTTGGCCTGCAATTCGACGCTATCCTGTTTGCCCGCGTACGCGCGCAGCGGCGTGGGGATGATCACTTTTACTGCCATTCGCATTCCTCCTGTGGGCCTATGCTGCTGTTATCCAACCGTGAAGCAGCGGATCGGGATTGGCGGAATACTTTAACTTAGATGCTGGCAGAGTGGGCGGAAGATTCAATGGCCTCGGAGTCGTAGGCGGAGCGGTCGTCGCGCAAGCGCCAGGAATTCATATCGCGGGGCTGGCCGGATTGCACGCTCACGATGATGTAGCTGTACCAAGGCCAGGCGTGTTCGCGATCGAATTCGCTGGGGCGCGCGGGAGCATCGGGATGCGAATGATACCAGCCGATCAGTTCGATATTTTTTTCGCGGGCGGTTTTCTCGGCCAGTTGCACGTCGCCGGGCGTGACTTCGAAGCGATTGCGCGGCGAATCATTGCGGCGATTGGCTAGCGGCAGCAGGAATAGCACTTCACGCGAGCCATCGCCATCGCGGCCCAGGATTGCGCCGCAACATTCGTAAGGGTAGGTTTCGACGCCGTGAGCGCGGATCTGGGCTGCGAGTTCTTCGCGGATTTTCAGCAGCGGGGCGCTCATGCTTCGCTCCAAAATTGTTCGGTGAGATATTTTTCGCCGGAATCGGGGAAGACGGTGACGATCACCGCACGTTCGCCTTGGGGCAATCGGCGGGCTACGTCCCTGCAGGCCCAGAGCGCTGCGCCGGAACTGACGCCGCCGAGGATGCCTTCTTCACGGGCTAGGTGACGCACGAGTTGGTGCGCATCTTCAGTACGCACGGCGATGTCTTCGTCGGCGAGATTTGGATCGTAAATGCGCGGCACGATCGCGGTGGCGAGGTGCTTGAGGCCTTCGAGACCGTGGAAGCCGGAGTCCGGCTGAAAACTGATGCAGCGAATTGCGGGATTTAGTTCCTTCAGGCGGCGGGTGCTGCCGACGAATGTGCCGGTGGTGCCGAGGCCCGCGATGAAATGGGTGATGGTGCCGTTCGTTTGCTTCCAGATTTCCGGGGCGGTGGTGGCGTAGTGCGCCGCGGGATTCGCGGGGTTGCTGTATTGGTCCGGGTAAAAATATTTTTCGCGGTCGGCCTCGTAGATTTCGCGGACGCGGCGGATGGCGCCGTCGGTGCCTTCGTCTCCTGGCGTAAAGACGATTTCGACGCCGTAGGCTGCGAGGATGTGTTTGCGCTCGGGCGAGGCGCTGGTGGGAAGGCAGAGTTTGACGCGATAGCCTAGCGCGGCGCCGATCATGGCGTAGGCGATGCCGGTGTTGCCGCTGGTCGCGTCGAGAATTATTTTTCCGGGGCGCAGGTCGCCGGAGCGTTCGCCGGCACGGATCATGGAATAGCCGGCACGGTCTTTCACGGAGCCGCCGGGATTAAACCATTCTGCTTTGGCGAAAAATTGGACATTGGGGAATCCGGCTACGATGCGTTCCAGGCGCAGGAGAGGAGTATTGCCGATGCGATCGAGCAGATGCTCGCCGATTTTGGATTTGGCGGCGCTGGTTGCGTCGTGCGGCGCGACGGACGGTTGGTTGGCTGCGTTCACGGTGCGTGAATCCTGTCTTTATCGGAGGCTCGGGCGAGCGATTCACAACGATTCGTGCGAGCCTGCGTCTTAGATGCTGCTAGAAACGACTGATATTCAGCTATCTGCGGACAGTTTAGCAGAATGCTGGCGCGGTTCGGGTTGAATCCTGGCGTGCAATATTCTCATTGGTGGGTGGCGGCCGCAAATTTCCTGGAGGCGGCGGCTGGCGAACGTTCGTGGTGACAGCGATTTTTGTCTTTACAGGCGGGGCGGCGAGTCCCTATGCTGTGATGGCCATGTGGTATGTGAACAAACTTTTCGATCAGCCTACCGTGGAATCGCTTTCGGCGAAGGGCTTTCTGGTGCGCAATTCCGGAGGCGTGGTGCGCATTGAGAAATACAATTGCGGCGCGGAGCTGCGCAAGACGCCGGAGAGCCGTTTTCAGATGACCGAGATTCCCTGCATCATGATGCAAGGGCAATTTACGTCCTTGTGGGACGCGGGATATCAGAAATTTTTGATCGGTCACGAGGGTAAGAAATTTCCGGTGCAGGTGCATCAACTCGGGGATTTGCGGCGGTTCAACGAGGAATTGCGCACGGCGTTGGGCGTGCCGACTTATTACAACGAGGCGCTGGGTTCGACTTGCGCTTTTAGTGTGTATGACCGGGTGAAGGGTCGGCCGGGGGATGTGCCGGATGAGAGTGTAGGGGCGCAGGAAGAGGTAGAACACTAAGTTTCAATTGAATTTTCTTCTATCTAAGAAAAAAGCAGGTCCCTCACCCGCTTCGTGGGATCGGGATGACAACGCCTTGGCTTCTGCCAGCCTGCTGTTTCCATAAATCCCAGTTCTTCCAAGACTGCTAAAGTTTTGCGTTTTCGAAGTGGCGGCGGAGGCGCGCTGTGTCTATGCGATGTTGTGCGAAGAAGTGCGGGCCGACGAAGATTACTGGGACGTCGTTGGTGTAGCGGGCGCGGAGGATTGGGTCGTCGTCTATATCCACTTCTTGCAGGCGGGCGCCTAGCGCTGCCAAGACCGGGGCCATTGCGGCTTTGGCTTCTTCGCAGAGATGGCAGCCTTCGCGCATGTACAGGGTGACGTCGCGGGGAGCGGCGAGGGCTAAGCGGCCTTCTTCGGTGCGGCGGTAGAAATCGCCGCCGCCTTCGGAGATGAGCAGGCCTTCTTTTACGAGATTCGTTACCGCATCCAGCACGGCTTCGCGATCGCCGGGGACGTTGCCGCCGACGAATTCGAAGAGTGTGTGCAGATCGAGCGTGGGGCGCTCGAGTTGGTCGAAGGTGGACAGAATGCGCTGCGCGATGGTTGGCATTATGTTGGTTAGCGCACGGCGTCGCGACCGTCGCCTTACGGCTTGATGGAATAGAACTGCTGAAACGGGCCGATGTACGGGAAAAACGCGCGGGAGCGATAGAGTTCGGCGATCTGGCGGAGGTGGCCGAGGTCGTGGAATGCCCACTCGTTCATTAGCTGGCCGACCGTGATCGGGCCGATTTTGGCGTGCTGGCCGGGGCGCGCGAGTACGCCGGGGGGCACGTAGCGCAACGCGGAAAGGCTGCGGTCGCGTTCGTGGCAGAACTTCTTTAAATTCTCGCGGGCTTTGGCGGCGGAGTAGCGGCCGGAGGCGTAGGCGGCGTTTTGATCGTAGGCATCGAGCTGCGGATTTTTATGTTCGAGCATTTTTTGGACCCGGTCGCGAAAGCCGACGACTTCCACTTCCGCCAGATGCGCCAGAACTTCGCTGATGGACCAACGATCTTGAGCGGGTTTCCAGTGCAATTGCTCGTCATTGGCGGACCAGACGATTTTTTCGATGATGATTGGAGTTTGCTCCAGGACGGCTAGGCCTGGCAGCGCGTCTGGGCTTGGAGTAGCGGCCATCGAACCCTCCTGAACGGTAGCGACGAAATTCTTTTATACCGCAATGGGCGGAGGTTGTCGAAGGGGCGCTTGTGCGGGGCGTTGGCGCGTGGTACACCGAAGGGCGGCGATTCGCGCGGCGGATCGCGAGGCGCGACGGCGTACGAGGTGCGGAAGCATGGCGCAGGTTCTGGCTCTGGTGGATGATTTATTCTTTCAGGCGAAGATTCTGGAGACGGCGAAGCAATTAGGAATCACGGTGCGCACCAGCACTACGGGCGACGCGTTGCTCGCGGAAATTGCGAAGGAAGCGCCGAAGCTGGTGATTGTGGATTTGAACGCGCGCGGTGCGCCGGTGCAGGCGATTGAACGTATGCGCGCGATTGCGCCGGGACTGCCGTTGATTGCATTTCTTTCGCACGTGCAGACGGAGCTAGCGCAGCAGGCGCGCGCCGCGGGGTGCACGCAGGTGATGCCGCGGTCGCAATTCACGCGCGACCTTGCAACCATACTGGCGCAGGCGAAGTCTTAGTCCTGATGATGAAACGACACCTCGGATTGAAATTCGGCAGTATTGGTGCGAGTGCTGCGGCGCTGCTGCTCTGCGCCGCGATGACGGCAACGATGCCGGCGATGGCGCGCGCGCAGGAATCTGGTGACGCGGCGGATCCTGCTGCTGCTTTGGCCGACACTTTGGTGGCTGCTTGCCGCGCGAGCGAAGCTGATTTCGCGAAACACCTGACTACAGCAAACGCCGCAGCGTTTCGCGCGCTGCCGGTGACGCAACGCAGCGAATTGATGAAGCGGCTTTCGCTTTCGGATGACGCGGGCAAGCCGCTGCTTTCCGCGGACGCTGAAAAGCACACCGTGCTGCGCTGCCGGGCCGCGAATAATACGGTGGAATACCGGTTCGGCCCCACGCGTGTGGAGGAAAATTTGGCGTTCATTCCGGTGGCGGTGGTGAACAGCCAACAGGCGGACTTCGGAATGGTGCGCGAAGGCGGCAGCTGGCGGCTGCTGTCGTTGGGACTAGTGCTGTTCGACGTGCCGCAACTGGCGAAACAATGGGCGGCGGCGGATCTGGCGACGCAAGAAGACACGGCGATCGCCGATCTGCGCGCGTTGGCGGAAGCGATACAGACTTACCGGCGCGCGTTTGGCAAATTGCCGGAATCGCTGGAGCAGCTGGGGCCGGCGCCGAAAGATCAGATCTCTCCGGATCAGGCGGCGCTGGTGCCGGCGGACATGGCGGCGGGAAAACACGACGGCTACGTTTTCCGCTACCGCATTTCTCCGGACCCGAATGGAAACGACAATAATTTCGAACTGGCGGCCACTCCCGAGGCCTACCCAAAACCCGGCAAACGATCTTTCTTCCTGGATACCGCGGGAAAAGTTCACGGCGATGACAAGCACGGAAAAGTGGCCACTGTGGATGATCCCCTGATAGCCAGCGAAAAAGCCGCGGACGAAAAGTGAACGCGACATTCGGCGGCGTCAGGTATAATGCCTGCCAGTTTTGACAATAGTTGACACGATTGCGGTCCAGTCTGGCGCTGAAACGCGAAAAGGAATGCGGATGTCACAAGCGAAAGTTCTAGCCGACCGAATTTATTCCGGCGAAGGAATTGCGGCCGACGCGCTGCGCATCGCCGCGGCAAATATCCTGCTGGTATTGTGCGCGCACATCGTGATTCCGCTGCCTTGGACGCCGGTGCCGGTCACTGGGCAGACGTTTGGCGTGCTGTTCGTGGCGGTTTTGCTTGGCGCACGACGTGGAGCGATCACTTTGATTTTGTATTTGCTCGAAGGTGCGGCCGGGTTGCCGGTATTTCAGCCGCTGGGGTTGCCGGGGCTGGCGCGTTTTGCCGGGCCGACGGCTGGATATTTGTTTTCGTACCCGTTGGCTGCGTTTGTAACTGGCTGGCTGGTGGAGCGCGGCGCGAAGATTCGGGACTCGCGCGTTGGAGGCTCCCGGCTTGCTGGTTTGTCGCTGGTTGGCGCGCTGATTTCAGGCGAAGCGATTGTTTTCGCGTGCGGCTGCGCGTGGCTCGCATTATTTTTGGGAATGGGATGGAGCGTGGCGCTGAGTCAAGGCGCGCTGCCATTCGTTCCGGGCGAGATTATCAAGATGGCGCTGATCGTTGTTGCGGCCGGCGGATTGCATTTGGCGCGACGAGAAGCGTAGGCAAGAAGCTTAAGCAAGCAGGCCCCGGTCCCGGCGTAAACTATTTCTAATCTCGTTTTTTCGGACTCCCTATTATGCCCACCCAGCCCGTGCCGCAGAAGCAAAGTCCGGAAGACGCTCTGCGCGCGGCGAACACAAAGTTTTACGCAGCGTTCGAATCGCTGGACCTGGCGGAGATGGAAGCGGTGTGGTCGCACGACGATGGCGTGACCTGCGTGCATCCCGGCTGGGATTTGCTGCTGGGTTGGGACGAAGTGCGCGAGCGATGGGCGCGGCTTTTCGCGCACGCCAAGCGGGTGCGCATCGCCTTGAGCGGCGTGTGGGTGCGCGTCGAGGGCGACATCGGCTGGGTTTCCTGCACGCAGCACGTGACCACGGCGTTTGCGGATGGTTTTGACGATGCCATGGTGCAAACCACAAATATTTTCCTGCGCCGCGACGAACAGTGGGTCTTAGTGGCGCATCATGCCTCGCCCTTGCCAGCTTCTCCGCGTTCACCGGTGCAATAATTACGGCCGCGATTCGGTATGCTCGGCGAGAGATTTGCAAACCCAGCCCGTCATATAATGGATTGGCGCATTTATGCGCAGGAGATGCCGCGTGAAAATTAGTTTGCTCGCACCGATCCTATTCTTACTGGCGATGCCGGGCGCGGCGCTGCGCGCTGCCGCTCAGGAAGCAGCGCAAGATTCGCCGTCGGCCGTCGCCGCGAAACAGCTCATTCAGGAACTGGTGACCGGGCAATTTGACAAGGTGGAAGCAATTTACGATGCGCGCATGGCGCAAGCGCTGCCGCCGGGAAAACTCGCGGACGGCTGGCGCGATTTGAACAAGCAGGCGGGCGCGTTTCAAGCGATCACGAGCACCGAGACTTCGCAGCTGCAGGGACTGCAGGTGGTAAAGATGCGGTGCAAGTTTGAGAATTCTGTGCTGGACGCGACGGTGGTTTTTAATCCGGATGGCAAATTGGGAGGTTTGAGTTTCCAGCCGCACCAGGCGCCGCCAGCGCCGTGGACTCCGGCGGCGTACGTCAAACAGGATTCGTTCACGGAGCGGCCGCTCACTTTGGTGAACGGAAAATTCGAATTGCCCGGGACTCTGACGATGCCGGTGGGCAACGGGCCGTTTCCGGCCGTGGTGTTGGTGCAGGGTTCCGGACCGGAAGATCAAGACGAGACGATTGGACCGAACAAACCATTCAAGGATTTGGCGTGGGGACTTGCGAGCCGGGGCATAGTGGTGTTTCGTTACACCAAGCGCACGCAAAAATATACCGTGCAAAGCAGCGACGATCCCATACGGCTGACTGTGGAGGATGAAACAATCAGCGACGCGCGGGCGGCTGTGGCGCTGATCGCGAAGCAGCCGAATGTTAATCCGAAACAAGTTTTCCTGCTAGGACACAGCCTGGGAGCGTATCTGGCGCCACGGATTGCCACGGGCGACGCGCAAATTGCGGCAATTGTGATGCTGGCGGCGAACGCCCGGCCTTTGGAGAAAATAGTGCTGGAGCAAATTCACTACCTGGCGGCTATGAACGGTACTCCGACAGAAACGGAGCAAAAAAAGATTGACGCAGCCGAAGACGGCGCAAAACAAATTGAGAGCCCCAACCTGAAGCCGGACGACAAGATCGAGTTCTTAGGCGCGAGAATGTACGGCGCCTATTGGCTGGACCTGCGCGCTTACGATCCGCTGAAAACCGCTGCGAAGCTGAAAATTCCGATTTTGGTCTTGCAGGGTGGGCGAGATTATCAGGTGACGCCTTCGAATTTCCAGGCTTGGTCGGATGCGCTTTCGAATGACAAGAATGTGACGCTGCGGACTTATCCGGATCTGGATCATCTGTTCATTCATGGCACTGGAGCGTCGAAGCCGACGGATTATGCGCGGCTGGGCCATGTGTCGCTGGAAGTGGTGGAAGACATCGCGACGTTTATTCTGCCGAGCGAAAAACCGGGTTCGCTGGCGAAGCCGCAATGAGCAGCGGCGCGCTTTGAACGTCGGCTGAGTATGAAAAGCGAAACCTGGAAAGAATTGCGATTCGAGGCGGGATCGGCGCTCTGAAAGGCTTGTCTCCGGACGCGCCGCCTGTACGTTAGGCCGCGGCGTATGGTATTCTTGTTTCGCGTATTCGGCGCTCAGGCCGGAAGGCGCACACACCTTGGTTTCTTTCACTGCGACGGGTAAGACGGCTGCGGCATCATAGTCTCTGCGGCGTCTTTACGGCGTGTTAGCGGTTGGGACAGGTGAGTGACGATTTCGCGCGAGAGCCAGGACGGACCCAGCATGTCCACACCAGCCGCTTCACCAAAGGTCACAGAGATTCGCCTGGCACATTCGCCGGATAGCGACGACGCGTTCATGTTCTACGCGTTGGCGACAGGGAAAGTGCGCCTGCCGGGCGTGAAGTTCGAGCATATTTTGTCAGACATCGAATCGCTGAACCAGGCGGCGAAAAAAGAAGTGTACGACGTGACGGCGATCAGTTTTTACGCCTATCCGTTTGTGGCTGATAAATATGTGCTGATGGATTGCGGAGCGAGTTTCGGCGAAGGCTATGGGCCGATCGTCGTCTCCGGCCATCCGATCAAGAAGAATGACTTGGCCGGGCGCAAGATTGCGATTCCGGGGATGCTGACGACTTCTTATCTGGCGTTGAAGCTTTTTGAGCCCAACGTCCAGACGGTGACGATGCCCTTCGACAAGATTCTGGACGCGGTGCAGAACAAGGAAGTGGAAGCGGGGCTGCTGATTCACGAAGGGCAATTGCTTTTCTCGCAGCTGGGATTGCATCGGGTGGTCGATCTGGGGCAGTGGTGGCAGGAACAAACCGGGTTGCCGCTGCCGCTGGGCGCGAACGCGATTCGCCGCAAGCTGGGCGAAGATTTGGGACGGCAGATATCGCGCGTGATTCGCGACAGCGTTTCGTACGCGCTAGATCATCGCGAACCGGCGCTGAATTACGCGCTGCAATTTGCGCGCGATATGGATCCGCTGCTGGCCGACAAATTCGTGGGAATGTACGTGAACCGCTGGACACTGGATTACGGTGAAGAAGGACGCCGGGCCGTGCGCGAATTGCTGGCGCGCGGGGCCGCGGCGGGCCTGCTTCCGGGCGATGTGCCGGTGGAATTTCTGAGCAGCACGGTGAGCGAAACGCCTTCACGATCCGCCTAACGCCGAAAAATTCGATCCGCAGCGCGGGTGACCGCCGTTGTTGTGCTTCAGGCGCGCGGAAAAATGCTGCGCTCCTTCCTGCCTGCCACCTTCAGGTAAAATTATTGAACTCATGACCAACCTGATCCAACAGGGCCTGGCCCTTCGCGAATTGCTTCGTGAACGCATCCTGATTCTGGATGGCGCGATGGGGACCATGCTGCAGCAAGCCAATCTGACCGCCGAGGATTTCGGCGGGCCGGATCTGGAAGGCTGCAACGAGAATCTGGTGATGACCCGGCCGGACGTGGTGGTGGAAATCCACCGCAAATATTTGCATGCGGGCGCGGACATCATCGAGACGAATTCATTCGGCAGCACGCCAGTGGTGCTGGCGGAATACGGCTTGGGTGAGGAAGCTCGCCGCATAAGCCGCGTGGCCGCGGAACTAGCGCGCAAAGCCGCGGATGGATTTTCGCGGCCAGGCAAGCCGCGGTTTGTGGCGGGTTCGATGGGGCCGACGACGCGAGCCATCAGCGTGACGGGCGGAATTACTTTTGAACAGCTGCGCAATAATTATTACGAGCAGGCCAGCGGATTGATCGAGGGCGGCGCGGACATTCTGCTGCTGGAAACTTGCCAGGATACGCGCAATATCAAGGCGGGTTTGCTGGCGATTCGAGAATTGGCGCGCGAGCTGGGTCAGCCGATTCCGCTGATGGTTTCGGTGACGATTGAAGCGATGGGCACGATGCTGGCGGGGCAAGGCATCGAGGCGTTGTGGGCTTCGCTCGATCACGTGGACTTGATTTCGCTGGGATTGAATTGCGCGACTGGGCCGGAATTCATGACGGACCATGTGCGCACGCTGCAGTCGCTGACAAATCGCGCGGTTTCCTGCTATCCGAATGCCGGGCTCCCCAACGAAGAAGGCTTGTATCAGGAGACGCCGACTACTCTGGCGGAGCAGCTCGAAAGATTTATTGACCGCGGGTGGCTGAATATTGTGGGCGGCTGCTGCGGAACTACCGAGAAACACATTCGCGCGATCGCGCAGATGACCGAAGGGAAAAAGCCGCGGATAACGCCGGAGCCCAATCATCGAGCGGTTTATTCGGGGATTGAAATTATCGAGGCGGAAGACAGCACGCGGCCGCTGATCGTGGGCGAACGCACAAACGTGATTGGTTCGCGGCTGTTCAAGAGCCTGGTGGCTGCCGAACAGTGGGAAGAGGCGACGGAAATCGCGCGGCGGCAGGTGAAGAGCGGCGCGCATATTGTGGACGTCTGCCTGCAGAGCACGGACCGCGAGGAACTGAACGATATTCCGCCGTTCTACGAGCAGCTGATCCGCAAGATCAAAGCTCCGATCATGATTGACACCACGGATCCGCGCGGCGTGGAGCTGGCGCTGACGTATTGCCAGGGCAAGAGCATCATCAATTCGATCAATCTGGAAGATGGCGAAGAAAAATTCGAGAAGATCTGCCCGCTGGCACGATCGTACGGCGCGGCGGTGATCGTCGGGTGCATTGACGAGGATCCGGTGCAGGCGCAGGCGTTCTCACGCGAACGCAAGTTGGAAGTGGCGCAGCGCTCGCACAAATTGCTGACCGAGAAATTCGGCATCCACGCGGAAAATATTATTTTCGATCCGCTGGTATTTCCCTGCGCCACGGGTGACGAGAATTATATCGGCGGCGCGGTGGAAACGATCGAAGGCATTCGCCTGGTGAAGCAGCACATTCCGTACGTGCGAACGGTGCTGGGAATTTCGAATGTGTCGTTCGGACTGCCGGCGGGCGCGCGCGAAGTGGTGAACTCAGTTTTTCTGTATCACTGCACGAAGGCGGGGCTGGACCTAGCGATCGTGAATGCGGAGCGCATCGAGCGCTTTGGTTCGATTCCTGAGCGGGAACGCAAGCTGGCTGAGGATTTACTGTTCAACAAGCCTCCGACTGAGATTCCGGACGGCGCGCCTGATGCGGAATTGATGCGTGGGGCTCCTGCCGATTGGCGTGCGCAAACAAAAGAGCAGAAGGCCGCGATTAATCAATTTCACATCGCCGCGATCGCCGAACATTTTCGCGGAACGGGGGCGCGCAAGAAAGAACGCGCGGCGGATTTGCCTCTGGACCAGCGACTGGCGAACTACATCATCGAGGGGTCGAAAGACGGGTTGGTGGACGATCTGACTCGCAAGATGGCGGAGAAGGTTGCGCCTCTCGACATCATCAACGGCCCGCTGATGGCGGGAATGGGTGAGGTGGGCCGGCTGTTCAACAACAACGAGCTGATCGTCGCCGAGGTATTGCAATCCGCTGAAGCCATGAAGGCCGCCGTGGGGCATCTGGAACAGTTCATGGAGAAAGCGGACACCGAGAAGCGTGCGAAAGTGATGCTGGCGACGGTGAAGGGCGATGTGCACGACATCGGGAAAAATCTGGTCGAGATTATTTTGAAGAACAACGGCTACGACGTGATCAATCTGGGAATCAAGGTGCCGCCCGAGGAATTGATTCGCGCGCATCGCGAACACCGGCCGGATGCCATCGGCCTTTCGGGCCTGCTGGTGAAAAGCGCGCAGCAAATGGTGATTACCGCGAGCGATTTGCGCGAGGCTGGGATCACTGTGCCGCTGCTAGTGGGCGGCGCGGCGCTTTCCGACAAATTTACGCGGCTGAAAATCGCGCCGCAGTACAGCCAAGCGGTGTGCTACGCGAAGGACGCGATGACCGGCCTGCGTTTGATGAATGAATTGAGCGATCCGGTGCGGCGCGACAACGTATTGCAGCAGCACACGCACGTGGGAGCCGCGGTGCTCGACGAACCGGCGCCCGTCGCGCAAGAACCTGCAGGTGAAGTGCGCTCGCCGAACATTCGCATCGATTTGCCGATTCCTCCCGTTGCGTATGTTGAACGAAAAGTCCGCAACGTTCCGGATTTGAGTGAAGTGTGGAGTTACATTAATCCGTTCATGCTGTTTGGGCGGCATTTGGGTTTTCGTGGAAATTTTGAGAAGGCGCTGGCGGAACACGATACGCGCGCGATCGAGCTGCAGCAAAACATGGAAGAAGTGAAGCAGCAGGCTGCCGGATTCATGAAGATTGGCGCAGTGTGGCAATTTTTCGAGGCGGAGCGGCGCGGGAATTCCATCGCGCTTTTTGCTCCGGGAGAACCAGTGCCCACGCACACGTTTTATTTTCAACGACAGCGGCTGGGCGACAAACTTTGCCTGAGCGATTATGTGCTGCCGCCGGCGAACGGTGCGCGCGACCACGTGGCGATGTTTGTGGTTACGGCGGGCGCCGGTATTCGCGAGAGATCGGAAGAAGCGAAGGCGGCCGGCAGCTATCTTTACTCGCACGGCCTGCAGGCATTGGCGATCGAGACGGCCGAGGCTTGCGCGGAATGGCTGCATAGGCGCATACGCGAAGATTGGGGATTCCCTGATCCGCCAGCGATGACCATGCCGGACCGGTTTACTTCGCGGTATCGCGGAAAGCGTTACAGTTTCGGCTATCCGGCTTGCCCGAATCTTGAGGATCAGGCCGGGATATGGATGCTCCTGCGCCCTGAGGAAATCGGCGTGCACTTGACCGAAGGAATGATGATGGATCCGGAGGCGAGCGTCAGCGCGCTGGTGTTTCATCATCCGGATTGCAATTATTTTTCGGTCGGCGAATGACTCACCCGCTTTGCGGCTGACTTTTCCCCGCTGCCGCTGGCGCGCCCTTGACGCTGCTGGGCGTTTCGACTAAGTTTCTTCCAGTTTCTTGCGCTGATTCCGAGGCTTCCGCTATGAGCAGCATCTCTCCAGGCTTGTATCTTTCGAGCACGGGAAGTTATCCGCGCGTGGGAGACGCTCCCGATTTGCAGCTTTTGCAGCGCACCATCGCCGCGCTGGACCGCGGCGAACGCACAACCGCGGATTTGCTGGACGCGCAAAATACCGTGACGCGCGGCGCCATCGCCGACCAGGTGAAAGCCGGTCTGGATATCGTGACCGACGGACAAATACGCTGGCACGATCCGATCTCTTATTTGCCGGCGAAACTGGACAATATCGAGCTGCAGGGCACCGTACTGTTTTTCGACACCGAAAAATTGTGCCGGCAGCCTTTGTTTACCGGCGCGCCGCTGCGGCGCGGCAATCTGGTGGTGGCGGAATATAGTTTTGCGCGCAATGCGCTGGGCCATTTGCCCACGCCAGCGAACAAGGCCGGGAAACTGGCGATCAAACCGGTGTTGACTGGGCCGTACACGCTCGCGAAGTTTTCGCTCTCCGGAAGCACTGAGAACGGCGGCTCCGGCACTCCCGCGACGCTGGAAGCTCGCGCGATCGCCTACGGCGAGATTCTGGCGCCGGAAATCGAAGCGCTCTCGCAATGTGGCGCGGAAATGATTCAGATTGACGAGCCTGCGATTCTGCGGAATCCCGGCGACTGGTCTATTTTCTCGCGCGCGCTGGAGCCGCTGCTGCAGGCGCGAGACAAGGCAAAAAAAACCAATCGCAGGCTGGAGCTGGCGCTGTATGTGTATTTCGACGACTGCGCGCCTTTGTACGAAAAACTCCTGGAGCTGCCGGTGGACATCGTCGGCTTCGATTTGGTTTCCAGTCCCAAGTTGGGCGAAATGATCGCGTCCAGCGGCTCGCCGAAGCCACTGGCGCTGGGCTTGCTCGATGGCCGCAGCCAACAAATGGAAAATACGGCGGATATCGCGCGGCAGGTGCAGCGTTTATTCCCACGAATTCAGGGCGGACGCGCTTACCTGGGGCCTTCGTGCGGATTGGAATATTTGAGCAGCGAAGCGGCTCTGGCAAAATTTTCTTTGCTTCCAAAAATACTCGCGGAATTAAACGGTTGAAGCGCTGGGCGGTTTAGGTCGTGCAGAGAAGCTGGCGGCAGAGAAGTGTGCCGCCGCGGTACAGCGTTCCCGGAATGATAACGCTGCAACCACCTTGCGCAATCTAGTACCGCAACGTCATTTTGTCGAATCCGCAATACCTATTAGGCCTCGTCCGCTCTCCCTCGCATCGCTGCGCGAATTCCCGGTGATAACATCGGCGCCATGACACACTACGATGCTAATCAAGTTTCCGGGCTCGTGACGGAACCCGATGAAATGGCGAAGTTCGACGCCAATCGAGAAAAATCCGCGCGCAGAAGCCCCGCGGAGCCGGGTCTTTCCGCGCACGTCCGGCAGCTGCGAAATCGGAACCAGGGCATCTCGCGATGGCTGGTTCTCGCGATATTCGCCGGAGCCGTCGTCGCGCTGATGCTGGTGCAGTTCGCGATTCATTGAGCGGCTGAAGCGCGTGCTTGCGTGACGCGCAGTTTCAATTTAGAACATCACAAAACCGTTAACTCATTGGAAATTTTGTTTCTGCGCGCCGGTGTTGGTGGTAGTATTCCGGCAATGCCCAGCGAAATTGCCGAGCGTGCTCGAGAGTCTTCCACGGTACGTTCGCCAGCTACGGAAGTTCTCTCTGCGGCGCAGCGCGCGGCCGGCGCGAAAATTCTTCACGGCCCGGACCCCTCGATTCACTTGCTCGGCATGCCGGAATCGCATCCACACCTGGGCCGCTGGGTGGTGCTGGCAATTCTCGCGGGCGCGATCGCGGCATTCACGCTGGTGGGAATTCTGGCGCGCTAGCGCGCGATTCGTGCATACCGATTTTTTCCGCCCCTCGCGATTGATGGCTGAAGCTAAACGAATTTCCCTGAGATCTTATTGACGGACACGCGTTCCCTTGCCGCCCGCTTTTCTTGGGTGCTAGCATCGTCGCCGTGCCCCGCGAGTTCAGCGACGACCCACACAAACCGCCTGCCGGGCGCGCTGCGGCTTCGAGTGAGCCCAGCGCGGGCGAAGATAGTGAAGCGGATTCGCTGGAGTTTGCGCGGCCGACCGAGCCGCCACCAGGGCTGATGCGCAAGCGCCCGCACGTGGCGCTGTGGATACTCGCGGCTTTGTTCCTGGGCGGATTAATCGCTCTCATCCTCGTAGGACTTTCATCCGGCTGACGGCGTTTTCCATAGGCACACAGTTCCGCACCGCAATCGCCGCGCGCTATTGACGGAATCGTGTTTTCCATCGACCATAGTTTCCGCCATTGAGGGCCGAATGAAGCGCATCCTTTCCACGTACCGATTTGTCAATCAACCGCTAGGCGCGGCACTGCTGGCGGAAATCGCGCAGGCGGGATTTTCAGCGGTGGAGATTTTCTGCGCTTCGCAGCATTTCAGCTATCGCGACGCGCAACGCGTACGCGAACTGGGGGACGCGCTGGGCGAATACCGCTTGGCGCTGCACTCGGTACACTCGCCCACCGATCGCGACCGCTCGCCCGGCCGGGAAAGCGGCGTGGTGATTTCCATTTCCGACCCGGAGCGGATTCGCCGCCTGGACGCAGTGGACGAAATCAAGCGCGTGCTGGACATCGCAGAGCAAGTGCCGTTCCAATATTTGATCCAGCATATCGGACATGGACGACAGGCGGCGGACGCGCGCAAGCTGGACGCGGCTTTCACATCACTGGAAAATCTTTCGATGTTCGCGAAGGCGCGCGGTGTGACGATTGCGCTGGAAAATACGCCGGATGAGCTGGGCGCGCCGGCCTCGCTGCAGCATTTCATCACCGACACGCATTTGCATGATTTGAAATTGTGCTTCGACATCGGCCACGCGCACATCGAAGAGGGCGTGCAGGCCAGCTTCGACGCGATGCGCGAACGGGTGGTGAGCACACACATTCACGATAATCACGGCGACAAGGACGAGCATCTGCTGCCGTTCGAAGGGACGATTGATTGGGATGCGGCACTTGCCGGATTTGCGAGCGCGCCCGTGGAGCTGCCGTTTGTTTTCGAAATCAAGGCGCAGGCGGGGGCGGCGGGGCCTTCGCTGGAGCAGATTCGCGAAGCCTGCGACAAGTGGGAAGAAAAATTCGAGGCGCAGAAGTAGGGCGCACGGCTGATGCCGAACGTCATGGCATGAAGCAAGGGCCATGAAGTACATGCCATAATGGTTCGCGGCAAATAATCCAACGGAAAAACTACATGACCCAGGAAGCACAGGCAGCGGTTCCAATTATCACAATTGAGCAGGCGGGGGCGCACGCGGGTGGTAGCGTCACTATTCGGGGCTGGCTTTACAATTTGCGCGAATCGGGGAAATTGCTGTTTCCGATTTTTCGCGACGGTACGGGCATCATGCAGGGAGTGGTTTCGCAGAAGGAGCATCCCGAGGTTTTCAGCGCGCTGAAGGGGCTGCCGCAAGAATCGAGCGTGATCGCGACGGGCGTGATTCGCGCGGAACCGCGAGCGCCGGGCGGATATGAAATGGGAGTGAGCGCGATCGAAGTTGTGCAGCGCGTTGGGGATGCCGAACCTTACCCGATTCAGCTGAAAGAGCACGGCGTTGATTTTCTGCTGGACCGGCGGCATCTGTGGATTCGCACGCCGCGACAGGCGGCGATCCTGCGCATTCGCGCCGAGGCCGAGCGCGCGGCGCGGAACTTCATGGACGCGCAGGGTTACACGCTGACCGACGCGCCGATTTTCACTCCGGCGGCGTGCGAAGGAACCACCACGCTGTTTGAGGTGAATTACATTGACGAACAGAAGGCTTATCTGACGCAGTCTGGCCAGCTTTACGTGGAGGCGCTGGCGGCCGCGCTGGGCAAGGTCTATACGTTCGGGCCCACTTTTCGCGCGGAAAAATCGAAGACACGGCGGCACTTGACCGAATTCTGGATGCTGGAGCCGGAGGCTGCGTACGCGCATCTTGAGGACATGATTCAGTTGGCGGAGGGCCTCGTGAGCGCGGTGGTGCAGTCGGTAGCGAAAAATCGCACGCGGGAGCTGGGGTTGATCGAACGGGACGTCGCTTCGCTGCAGAAAATCACGCCGCCCTTTCCGCGGATCACCTACGACGACGCGATCAAAGTGCTGCAGAAGGCTGGGAACCCTGCAAAATGGGGCGATGACTTCGGTGGCGACGAGGAAACGATCATTTCCAAGGAATTCGACCGGCCGGTGGTGATTCACCGTTATCCCGCGGCGATGAAGGCGTTTTACATGGCGACGGATGCGGCGCGACCGGAACTTTCGCTGAGTTTCGACATGATTGCTCCGGAAGGGTACGGCGAAATTATCGGCGGCGGCGAGCGTCTGGCAGATTACGACACGCTGCTGCGGCGTTTGCGCGAACATAATCTGCCGGAGGAATCTTTTCAGTGGTACCTGGATTTGCGGCGTTATGGGAGCGTGCCGCATGCGGGGTTCGGTCTAGGCCTGGAACGCACCGTTGCGTGGATATGCGGAACCGAGCACATTCGCGAGGTCATCCCCTTCCCACGGATGCTGTATCGAGTTTATCCTTAGGGTTCCCTCCCCCGTCTTGGGGTCGCGAAAACAAAAATATGCCTGACAAAATTCGTATTATCGGTGTGCCGATGGACCTGGGCGCGAGCCGCCGCGGCGTGGATATGGGCCCTTCCGCGTTGCGCGTGGCCGGATTGCAGGCGCGTTTGAAACAGCTGGGGCGGCAGGTGGAAGACATCGGCAACGTGCAGGTGCCGCAGCCGGAAGAGCAGCCCTACGGCGAGAAGCGCGCGCGTTATCTGGATGAAATTTCGCAGGCGTGCAGGGGGCTGGCCGATGCGGTGAAGAAAACTTTGGATGAGGACATGATTCCGCTGGTGCTGGGCGGCGATCATTCGATCGCGGTGGGCACCACGGCGGGCGCAGCGGCACATTTCAATAAAGAATCGAAACGGGTGGGCGTGATCTGGCTGGACGCGCACGGCGACATGAATACGCCGGATTCGTCGCCTTCAGGCAATGTGCACGGCATGCCGCTGGCCTCCATCATGGGCTATGGCCCGCCGGAGCTGACGGATTTGGCCGGCATCAAGCCGATGGTGGAACCTCGCAACGTGGTGCTGGTGGGAATCCGCGATCTGGACGCGAAAGAGCGGCGGCTGGTGAAAGATTCCGGCGTGCACATTTTTACGATGCGCGATATTGACGAGCGTGGCATGCGCGAAGTGATGGCCGAAGCGCTGCGATTTGCGGGAGACGACACGGCGGGAATCGTCGTGAGCCTGGATATGGATTTCGTGGACCCGAGCGACGCACCGGGAGTGGGAACGCCCGTGCGCGGCGGCGTGACGTATCGCGAAGCGCATCTGGCGTTGGAGATGATCGCGGACAGCAAGCAGATGGTTTCGTTCGAAGTGGTGGAAGTGAATCCGGTGATTGATCTGCACAATACTACGGCGTTGCTGGGCGTTGAACTGGTGCTCTCCGGCCTGGGGAAGAAGATCCTGTGACTTTTGTGTGCGTTTGTGGAGTGTGCCGGGCGGTCCCGCGATGAGCGCGCCGAGGCGATTGCGCATCGGCGTGCTTTTTGGCGGACGCTCGGGAGAGCACGAAGTTTCGCTCGCTTCCGCTGCTTCGGTGATTCGCGCGCTCGATCCTGAAAAATATGAAGCGGTTCCGATTGGCATTTCGAAAGACGGCCGCTGGCTGGTGGGCACGAGCTCGATAAAATTGTTGGCGGACGTGCTGAAATCCGGCGATCGCGTGGTGCTGCCGCCTGATCCGAGTGCGGCGACTTTGGTTCCGTTGGGGCCAGCGGCGGGGCAGCCGAGCGTCGGCGTGGATGTAGTGTTTCCTGTTTTGCATGGCACGTTTGGAGAAGACGGCACGGTGCAAGGGTTGATTGAACTCGCGGGATTGCCGTATGTGGGCGCGGGCGTGCTGGCGTCCGCGGTGGGCATGGATAAGGACGTGCAGAAACGCTTGTTCGAGCAAGCCGGATTGCCGATCGTGCCGTTTCTGGCCGTGCGCCGCTCGGAGTGGGAGCACGAGCGCGCCAAAGTGCTGAAAGCCATCAAGAAGAGATTCCGCTTTCCATTGTTTGTGAAGCCGGCGACGCTGGGCTCGTCGGTGGGGATGACGCGGGTGAAGGCAGCGCATGAAATTTCCGCAGCGATGGATCACGCGGCTGAATTTGCGTTGAAAATTGTGGTGGAGCGCGGCGTGGTGGGGCGCGAAATTGAAGTTTCGGTGCTGGGCAACGATGACCTTCGTGCGTCCATACCTGGCGAAATCGTGCCACACCGCGAATATTACGATTACCAGGCGAAATATCTGGAACAGGGGACGCAGCTGCTGATCCCTGCGAAATTGACGAAGGCGCAGGTGGGCGTGTTTCAAGATTACGCGGTGCGAGCGTTCCGTGCGATTGACGGCGCGGGCATGGCGCGGTGCGATTTCTTTCTGGAAAAGCGCACCGGCAAGATTTACGTGAACGAACTGAACACCATTCCCGGATTTACCTCCATCAGCATGTATCCGAAGCTGTGGGAGGCATCGGGACTGCCTTATCCGAATCTGATTGACCGGCTGATCGAGCTGGCGATCGAGCTGCACGCCGAAAAAGCACGGACCAAGTATTCCATCGAATTGCCTGCCGGTTCCGGCGGAGCGCTGGACGCGTAGTAACAAATCCCCTTCCCTGTGCGTATTAAGAAATGAGCGCCATTGCGGATTGCTGCGCTTGACGGCGACGATTTTGGACATTAAACTAACTAGTTAGTTAAAGAATGCCCGCCGCTGTGACAGGATTGCACATGCAATGCATTGGACTTGAGATTGCGCCCAAGGGCGCCATGGCGCACTTGCGATATCCCGCCGAAGTGATGAAGCGCACAGGATTGTAGGAACCGGACGATGCGACGCGGACGAAGAAAAATCGAGAATCCAGCCACGGCGCGGCGCATTTTGGCCGCGGCCGAGCAGCATTTCGCCGCGCAGGGCCTGGCGGGCGCGCGCACGGAGCAAATCGCCACCGCGGCACATGCCAACAAGGCAATGCTTTACTATTATTTCGGCGATAAGCGGCATTTGCATCGCGCGGTGCTGGAAAATCTTTTTCGGCAGCTGCGCAACGGGGTCTATCAGCCGCAGCGCAAGCAGGCTTCTCCGCGCGAGAGGCTGCGCGAATTCATCACCGCTTATTTTGACTTTCTCGCGTCGCATCCGAATTACCCGCGGCTGGTGCACCGCGAAGCGATGGAATCCACTAAGGAATTTGACTGGATCGTGCGCCGCTATCTGCGTCCTTTTCACAATCGACTGGTGCGCACGCTGGAAGAAGGGATGGCCGCGGGTGAATTTCGCGCCGTGGACCCGCATGACACGGCGTTCACGATCATGGGCATGACCACTTCGTATTTCGCCGCAGCCGCTATTTTCAGCCAGGTGGCGGGGCACAATCTGCTGACGCCGCACGCCCTGGTGGCACGCAAGCACGCTCTTCTGGATTTTCTGGACCATGGACTGATTCGAACGAAAGCGAGGGCCCGATGACCGGCCGAAAATTTGCGACGTTCCTACTGGTAATTTTCACGATCGCGGCGGTGGCTTATTACTTCACCACGCCGCATGGCACGGACATGCCGCTGATCGGAGTGGTAGACGGCAACGAGGTGATCGTGAGCCCGCAGATGACCGGGCGCATTATCACGCTGAACGTGGACGAAGGCAGCACGGTGAAGAAGGGCGACCTGATCGCGGTGCTGGACAGCACGGAGCTGGAAGCGAACCTAGCCGCCACTAAAGCGAATGTGACCAGCCTGGAAGAACAGGTGAACGAAGCGAATCACAACTATACGTGGACCAATGGACAGACGGACGCTTCGCTGATCGAAGCGAACGAGCGAGCGACTTTCGCGCAAGCGCAATTGGAGCCGGCGCGCGAGCAACTGAAGCGCGATCGGGACGATTTGCGGCGCATGCAGCAACTTTTCGACAAGGGCGAAGTTTCCGCTCAGGACCGCGATCACGCTGAAGCCGCGGTAAGAATTTCGCAGGCCAACGTAACGGCGTTGGAACAAGCGACGAAGGCCGAGACGGCGGCGGTGAATGTGGCACAGGCGAATCGCATTCAAGTGGATGCGCGGAAGAGCGCGATTTCCACCACCATGGCGCAGCTCGAACAGGCCCGCGCCAGCGAAGCGCAAATGGCCACACAATTGGGGTACACAAAAATTTATGCGCCACTGGATGGAATTGTTTCGGTGCGCGTGGCGAAGCAGGGCGAAGTGGTGGCCATCGGCGCGCCCATCGTGGTGGTGGTGGACGTGGACCATTTGTGGGTGCGAGCTGACGTGGAAGAAACTTACGTCGCTTCGATCGTGGTCGGGCAAAAGCTGCGCGTGGAACTTCCTTCAGGAGATGTCACCGAAGGGCCCGTGATTTTCCGGGGCGTCGAAAATGATTTCGCCACGCAGCGCGACGTGAGCCGCACCAAGCGCGACATCAGGACTTTCGCGGTGAAGGTGGCGATTCCGAATCCGGACCGGCAGTTATTCACGGGAATGACGGCGACGGTGCTACTGCCGCGCCCGCCGCACAAGAGCTGGTTCGCGAAATTGTGACGCCGATGCCGACACCGATGGAACAATCAACCGCCAACGCCATTGAAGTGCAGCACCTGACGAAGAAGTTCGGTGAGCTGGTGGCCGTGAACGACATCAGCTTCAGCGTGCGGCAGCGAGAGATTTTCGGTTTGCTGGGTCCCAACGGCGCGGGAAAAACCACGCTGATCCGCATGATGACGACGCTGACGCCGCCCACTTCCGGCACCGCAGTCATCGCCGGACACGACGTGCGCACCGACGCTGACGGCGTACGCAATGCGATGGGAGTGATTCCGCAGGCGCTTACTTCCGATCCGGAATTGACCGCGTCTGAAAATATGCTGATTCACGCCAAGCTCTATGGCGTGCCGCGGGCGACGCGCGACAAACTGATTCTGGACCTGCTGGATTCCGTGGATTTGGTGAAGTTCAAGGATGCGCTGGTGCGTACATTTTCCGGCGGCATGCGACGGCGCCTGGAAATCGCGCGCGGGCTGGTGCACTCGCCGAAGATTTTATTTCTGGATGAGCCGACCACGGGCCTCGATCCGGTGTCGCGCTCGAATGTGTGGCAACTGATTCGCAATTTGTGCGAACGGTCGGACCTGACGATTCTGCTGACAACGCATTACATGGATGAAGCTGACAAATTGTGCGACCGCATCGCCATCGTGGACCACGGCAAGCTGGCGGCGCTGGATACTCCGGTTAAATTGAAAGACAGCGTGCCAGGCAACGACAGGGTGGAAGCGGAATTCGGGAACGCACCCGCGGATTGGATGGATCAACTGCGCAAGCTGGCGCAGGCCGCGGACGTGTCGCAGCGAGACGATATGGTACACATTGCTTCGAACGACGGCCCGGCCACGGTGGCGGCTCTGATGGATTTGGCGCGGGCGCGCAGTGTGCAGGTGAAGAGGGTGACCGTGCAGGGCACGACGCTTGATGATGTGTTCTTGCATTACACCGGCAGCGATTTGCGCGATGCGGCAAAAGAAGGAGCGCGGCTTGATATTGGTCATCTTTACCGTTAGCAGCGGGCGATTGCGGCGCCGCGCTGAAGGAACGCGATGAATTTCCGGCGAATCGGAGCGCTTATTGAACGCGACTTGCGGAAATTCTTCCGCAGCCCGGCGCTTATGATGGTGTCCATGGTGCTGCCGCTAGTGCAGCTGATCGTGCTGGGCTACGCGTTCGGCGGAAAAGTGACCGGCGTGGAAATTGGCTTCGTGGATCAGGACCACTCGGTGGAGTCGGATAAAATCCGCGAGATGTTTGACGGCATCACAGCGGGGCCCCGCACTTTTAAGGTAATCGAATACAATTCCGTGCCGCTGGCGACGCACGATTTGGAAACAGGGAAGGTGCGCGCCTTGGTGGTGGTGCCGCGCGATTTTTCGCGACGGTTCTACCAACGCGACCGGCCGCGCATCGCTTTTACGGAAGATAATACCGACCAGTTCATTTCCAGCGCGATCATCGAGCGCGTGCAGCAGATGGTGGAGGAGCTGAACGCGCCGGACGTGACGCCGCGACTCGAAGGATCCGTGCAGTTGAACACGGTGGAGATCTATCCGTATGTCGAATACATCAAATATTTGCTGGCGGGGACCATCGCACTATCGATTTTCGTGGTAGCCATGATCGGCGGTGGGATTACTTACATTGACGACAAAGCGCGCGGGCTGCACGAAGGATATCTAGTTACGCCGATCAAGAAATCGGAGCTGGTCTTTTCGCTGATTGGCTCGGGTGTGATCAAGGGCATGATGACGGGCATGGTGCTTACGATCATCGGCGGATTGATCGTGGGCCTGCCGGAAATATGGAATCCCGTGCGGCTGTTCTATTTAGTCCTCGTCGTGGGCGCGACGGGATTGGCGATGATGAGCTTCATGTTCTTGCTTATGGTGCGAGTGGACGATCCGCTGGTGCCGCGCGCGATTTTCGGCGTGTTGAATACACTTTTGTTTTTTCCTTCGGGTGCGGTGTATCCGATCGCGGCATTTCCGTGGTGGCTGAAATGGGTTTCGGTGATTGATCCGTTCACATATGCGGTGCACGCGTTGCGAAACTTGACGCTGAAAAATACCGGGATTGAAGGAATCTATGTGGACGTGCTAGTTTTGCTGGGCATTGCGGCGGTGATGACTACTCTTAGCATTATGTTATTCAAGCGGCAGCTCTAACGCTGCCCGCCGGCCACCGCGCGCCGGGAAATAAATTGAGGAGATCTCGTGGCAATTTTTGATACGTCGCAGGAGCACCCGCCGGATAAGGTTCGACGCTACATCATTACTACGATTGTTTTTATCGCGCTGGTGGTGGGCTTTGCCTGGTATTTGCTGCGGTTTCACACGGAAGTTCGCACGGCGAAGCGCTTTCTGGAGACAGTCGCGAGTGGGAATCTGGAACAGGCTTATCACTTGTGGAGTCCCGGGCCGAGCTATTCGTATCAGGATTTTCTGGATGATTTTGGGCCCAACGGTTATTACGGCCCGGTGAAAAGCTATCACATCGAGAATGCGGAAGAAATTAAACAGGGGCCGGAGCAGCCGTCCGGAACTGTTGTCACGGTGGAGGTGAGCCCGTACGCGCCTTTTCCTTCGGCGCATGATGTGTTGAAGCAGAGCAAGACGAAGGAAGTGCGGCTGCAAGTGGAATACAAGGACCAGTCCATCGGATTCGCGCCGTAATGTGATCTATCGCGTCGGGCAGCGGCGGCCGATGCGTGCGACGCGTTGGGCTCTTCGTGCACGATTATTTTTCGCTGAGCAATTCTTCGTATTTCTGGCGGACTTCATCAACAGAGATGGATATGATTGGGCGCGGATTGCTCGCGACGACGCCTTTGTCGCCGCGCGGGTGATCGAACGCGGCGCCGGTTTGGACGATGCGATGTGCTGTCTGCCACGGGCGCCACTGCACGGGATCGGTGACGCTGAATATCACGACGCTGGGGCGCTGCAAGGCTGCCGCCAGATGTGCTGGGCCGGAATCGTTGCCCACGAAGATGCGCGACGCGGCGACGAGCGCAATCAGCTCGCTGATATCCAGCTGAGTATCCAGCACGACCGCGACATTCGCCATTTCACTGCGAACCTCGGCAGCGATTTGGTCATCGCGCGCGCCTAGATTTACCACGCCAGCAATTCCGTGCTTTTCGCGCAGCCAGCGCGCGATCTCGGCAAATTTCGCTACGGGCCAGCGCATTTCTGGCAAGCGCGCGCCGGGCTGTAACACGGCGTACGGCGCGCCCGCGGCGACTCCCTTCTCCGCCAGCTTCCGAGCCACCGCTGCAATCGCATCCGGCCGCGCGAACACTTGCGCGCGCGGAATCGGGCCGCGCGGCAGGCCGGTGAAATAGAACTGCGAGATGCGATGTTCGACGGTATGCACGGCCGGCACGCCATAAAATTCCTGCGCGTCTGGCACCGCAACATTGTAGAGAAACGAGTATTGGTATCCGGCCCAGCCTACGCGCAACGTCGAGCCGGACGCGCCTGTGAGCATGGCGCTGCGCGGGCCGCCGTGCTGATTGAACACAATGGGAAACTTGCGGCGCAGCAAGTCGAGCGCCGTCTCGCCGAGGCCGTGCGAAAAAATCAGCTCGGAGATCGCGGGATTTCCTTCGAGCACCGCTGCGAAGCGCGGCTCAACCAGCACGTTGATTCGCAAATCGGGGCGCCAGGAGTGCAGCGCGGCGATGGCGGGAGTTTCCAGCACCAGATCGCCCAGCGAACGCAGCCGGATGATCAGGATTTCGGCGCCCTGCGGCAAAGCGGGGAGCAGAGTCGCAGCATCGTTCGAGTTCGGCGGGGCGTTCAACTTTTACGCGGCGGCGAATTGCGCAGCTTCATTCTGCTTCGATGCGGGCTTCATCAATCAGCATTACGGGAATGTCCTCACGAATCGGATAGACGCGATGGCACGAAGGGCACTTCAAACCGCGCTGATCGCCGGTCAACTTCACCGGCGTTTTATCCTGCGGGCAAACCAATATATCGAGCAGTTCTTGAGAAACAGCCATGAAATTCCTCCCAGCGCACTGTAGCAGAGTGGCGCGATGGGCGGCAAGCGCGACGGCCGTCTTGCTGCGGGGCGCGCTCGCTAGATCAATCGCGCGACATTGAAATTGAGCTCGCCGCGCCATTCCGCGCCGCTGGCCATTTCCAGCGGCCAGACCGCGACGATTTGCGAGCCTTGATAAATGCGCTCGAATCCCTCTTCCGATTCGGAAACCGTTTCGATGGGCGTGATCCAGAATTCCTGCGCGTGGGGAGCAGTGAGCGTTACGCTGACGCCTTGCCATTCGTCGACCACGCGCAAATGGGAACCGGGCGCGACCGCGGACCAGCGTAGCGGTTGGCGCTCACCGGCAGATTCAAAATAGCGGTCGTGCGCGGACGGCGCGAGGAAATTCAGAACAGCTTCGATGCCCACGTAAACGGAGGCGCCGCCGGCTGCCGCGCGACGCAGGACCACGTCGCAAAGAATGCCGAATCCCGTGGCGCTATTCGCGAGCGAAAACGTTTTTTCGGCAGCCCAATCCACGCTAGCTTCGGACGTCAGAGTCGCGTGCGTGGCAGAAACTTTCGTGGCGCGATAGCTTCCGCCGGCGAGCGCCGGATCTTCCGACAGTTGCGCAGTGCCGCAGTCCGGATGTTTCTTCTCGCGGCTGAAAAGCAGCAAGCGGAAACAGTGGCGCGCCCAGCGGTCGTAATTGAGCCAGCGATCCAGGCCGGTTTCTTTCGCGCGCGTTTGCTCGTGAATGGATTGAGCGCCATGCGACTCGCCAGCTTTCAAATTCTTGAGCTTCGCGTGATAGGACTCCGGGCGGCGCGCGAGAGAATTCACCAGCGCCGCGTTCGATTGGCGGCAATCGAGTGCGGAGATTGTGCCACCATCGGCGGGACTGAGGACGGCAGCGTAGCGATCGGAGGTGAAATAAATCTCGTCGCGGCCATCGGAGTCGAAATCCAGCGTGGCGACGTTCTGATAATGGCCGGTGGGATTCGCAAGCGCATCGGCAATCGCTTCGGCCTGAATCAACGAGCGCCACAGTTCCGTGCGCAGGTGCGGCGAGTAGAGGCCGCCGAACACGCCGTGCCAGTAGGGATCGTTGCACTGGCCGCGCAGCGTCAGCGTGCGGGCCTGCTCGCGCCCTTCGCGGAATGCCTGAACCGGGTGCGGATGTTCGAAGAGCTTGCGGACTTTTTGCGAAACGTGGAGCATTTTTTTGTGCAGCAAATTCGATTCGCCGTATTTGGAGAAGAAGCTGCGCCAGATGCCGCCGCGCAGGAACGGCAGCATTTCGTGGCGCGCCGCAAATTCGGTGGAGAGCGAGTGATAACGAATGCGCGCGGCAGTAGGCAGCGCCCACTCCATCATTTCGCTGTAGGAAGCGGTGGGAAGGTCAGCGCGACCGAGCGGCGGGCGCGAAGAAACCGCGGCTCCGGGCGTGACGGTTTCCAGCCAATCCGAATTCTGTTCGAGCGCGACAAAAAACTTTTCCAACCAGCTGTCGGTGTAGCAAAGTTTGTTGGTGCCGGGCCAGATGCCGAATTTTTCCAGATCGTCGCCCATGGCCGCGAAGCCGCCCGGATGTTCTTTCGCGCAACCGCGCAGAAATTCGATGGTTTCCGCGGGCGCGTGAAAAGGGATCAGGTAGCGCAGTTCTTTCAGGCCGGGCAGGACTTTTACGGAGTGGCGCTGATCTTCGGCGAGATAGTAGGCGTACAGCTGATCGAGCTCGAAGCCCGCGCCGAGAAAATGGTTATCGTCCACCAGCGTATATTCGACGCCTGAGGGCGCAAGCGAAGACGGAAGCTGCGGCTCCCAGACGCGTTCGGCGAGCCAAGCGCCGCGCGGACGCGCGCCAAAATGTTTTTCGATGTAGTCGGCGAGGCGCGTGATCTGCTCGTGGCGATCTTCGGGCGGAATGGCGATCAGGATCGGCTCGTAGAATCCGCCGCCGGCGAGTTCCACCTGACCCCGGTGCATCAGCGTGCGCAACAGATCGAAATATTCCGGATGCGCGCGCTCGATCCATTCCAACAGCGAACCGGTGTAATGCAAACCCATGTGGATGGAAGGATGGCGCGCGAGGACTTGAACGAAAGGCAAATAAGATTGCGCGTAGGCGCTCTCAATCACGTGATCAAAGTTTCCCACCGGCTGATGCGCGTGGATGAGCAGGACAAACTGGAATTTCGCCACCGAGGGCCTCGCTGAAGCATTACCAGCATAACCTGAATTCGCTAGAGTACTCAAACGCACTTCGGCGCGAGTCTCTCCCAAACAATTAACGCATTGCATGGGACGAGGTCAGAGCGGCGGTGGGTTCGTCGTTCGGCTCTCCACTTCAGGCTGTGCAAATTTCCGAGCGGACTTCAAACGCGCTTGCGAATTGCGTAAGGCGCTCTTGCAGACGAGTCATCGCGAGGTTCAGGGAGGCGTCGGCAACGCGCGCCGGAGCGTAAATCACGATCATGATTTCTTTCGCGGATTCGGTGATCATGCTGCGCGTGGAATCGCTGATGGGGCTGCCGAATGGGCCCTCGGGATCGGCGAGAACTGGCCGGCCCTCCAGATGCCAGGTTTGTTTGCCGATACCTTCGTATTTTTCGCCGGCCGCGCCGTGGCGCAACGCGACCGGGGCCTGAATTTTCGAGCGATCGTAGCAGCCGTAGGGCCAGCCAGTCTCGAGCGAGCCGAGGTTGCCGATGTCCACCACGTTCGAAACGCCGTAAAGGCCCTTGCCCTGCACCACGCGACGCAGCAGCGCCTCCGACGACGGGCGATATTTCGAGGGATCCATGGCCCATTCGCGAAACATGGCGCGGACGGCGCGAACCGGGTCCGCTTCGGCGAGGCTTTCCACGGAGAATTCGGCGCGCTTGCGGACGCAGACTTCGTCCATCAATTTCGCGAGGTCGGGGTGCACCAGGACGACGCTTGTGCCATCTGCTTCGACCACGCCAAGCTTCACGCCAGGCAATGCGATCTTGATTTCCATGCGGTTCGCTCTTTACTGGCTGCTATGATGACACGCGACTAGGGCATTCAGGGAAATTCAAAGAAATTGTAACGGGAAATGGGCCGGCACGCGATGAATTCCAGGGAAAAACAAGAGAGGTTCGAGCGCGGGCTGGAGCATTTCAACGCGCGAGAGTTTTTTGAAGCGCACGAAGTGTGGGAAGAAGTCTGGCTTGTGGAGGACGAGCCGGAGAAAACATTTCTCCAAGGAATCATTCAGATTGCCGCGGCGTTTCATCACTTCCGGCGCGGAAATAGCGACGGCGCGGAAACGCTGCTAGCTGCCGGAATCGTAAAAATTTCGCGATTCCCTCCACAACATCGCGGGCTGGCGATTCATGCTCTGCGCGAAGAAGCGATATTTTGGGCGCGCGCTTTGGGCGAGATGCAGCGCCCCGGCGACGAAAGGCTGCCCGCGATTCGGCGTGCAGACCGCCGCGCTCCTCCAAAGACGGCTGTACTGCGGATCGAGACTCACCGCGAAAAACATCGATAGGCTTGAGATCATCTGCTGCCGGCCGGCAATTCCACCCCTAAATTTGCCGGCGTCGAATCTTGCTCATTTCGGAGCGACCAAAGCTTTCTCGCTTGCTGCAGAGCCTCGGTAACGCTCGCGCAAATATTCTCCGCACCCACGTGCTGCTCGAACTCCGCGTCGCGCATGATTTCCGCCGGCTGCTGGCGTCCGCCGCAGAGTAACAGCGTGCGGCCGGATTTATGGACCACATCAGCGAGATTCTCCAGCGCCTGCAAGCCCGTGCCGTCCAGCGCAGTCATATTGCGTAAACGCAGAATGACGATCGGCGGCAGGTCGGGAATGCGCTCAATGACGACATTAATCTTGTCGGTCGCGCCAAATAGAAAGGGCCCGTGGATGCGGAAGATGGCCACGTAAGGCGGAATTTCCTTGTGCTGCAGAATGTGCGCGTGGCCCTCCCGCAAATATTGTTCGGTGACTTCGGATACCGTGGTGGTTTCGGTGACTTTGCGGATGTAAACGAGCGCGGCCAGAATCATGCCGGCTTCAACGGCCACGGTCAGGTCGGCGAAAACGGTGAGAAAGAAAGTGACGAGCCAGATGCCGATTTCCCGGGGCGAGAGTTTCAGCAATTCAGGGATTTCGCGCCACTCGCCCATGTTGTAGGAAACCACGAGCAGAATCGCGGCCAGCACCGCGAGCGGAACAAAACGCGCGAGCGGCGCGGCATACAGGATGATCGCGAGCAAGGTGAGCGCGTGAATCATTCCCGCCACCGGAGTCTTTGCGCCCGAGCGAATATTGGTCGCCGTGCGCGCAATCGCTCCAGTAGCAGGAAGTCCGCCAAAGAGCGGCGAAAAAATGTTGGCGACGCCCTGGCCGACAAGTTCGACATTTGGATTGTGCTTGGTGCCGCTCATGCGGTCGGATACCACGGCGGACATCAGAGATTCGATGGCGCCAAGCATGGCGACGGTAATCGCCGGCGAAACCAACGGCCGCAGCAGGTCGAAACGAAATTGCGGAATCTGCAGGTGAGGAAGACCCGAGGGGATTCCGCCGAACCGCGTACCGATGGTTTCCACCGGAAGTTTGAAAATGACGACGAGCGCTGTTCCCAGGAAGAGCGCGACGATGTATCCGGGAACTCGTTTCACGAAGCGCATGAACGCGATGATGAGCGCCAGTGAAAGCACCGCGAGTGCGGTCGTCAGGATTGAGAGTGAGTGAAAACTAAGCGCCAGGGTTTCGACGCGCGCCGCGAACTCGCCGGGAACTTTGTCAATTCGCAGGCCGAAAAAATCCTTGATCTGGGTGCTGGCGATGATCACCGCGATGCCGTTGGTGAATCCCACGACCACCGGGCGCGGAATGAATTTTACGGCGCTGCCCAGACCAGTGAAGCCCAGAATCACCAGCATCGCTCCGGCCATCAGCGTGCACATGTACAGGCCGTCCAAGCCGTATTTTGCAACGATCCCGTACACCACCACCACGAACGCGCCAGTGGGCCCGCCGATCTGCGTCGTGGAACCGCCCAGCGCCGAAATAATGAAGCCCGCGATGATGGCAGTGTACAGACCGGCCTGCGGAGGCACGCCTGAAGCAATGGCGAAGGCCATTGCCAACGGCAAAGCGACCAGGCCGACGGTGATCCCCGCGATCAAATCGGCTACAAATGTGCGGCCGTTGTAATTGCGCAGGCACTGAACAGATCTTGGGAGCCAGTCGTTCATGGACGCACGTTCGTCACTCTTTCATGCGTTGGATTCGCGCGATGGAAAGTTACCGCGCCTGGCGGCACAACCGTATTTGCGCGCTGCATATGCAATGTGAATTTAGTATCGCTCACGCCGCGCAGAAGTTTGCAGAAATTGAACTGGGAAGTACCAAGATAACAAAGTGGCTCGCTGACGGCGCGGAAATTGCTGCAATTGCGCCGCAAACTGTCGTGCCAGCGCCAGCTATTCGAGCAGTCACGCCGACCAGCGTGGAATTCGGGAAAGTTGACACTCCGGCAAGTGTGTAGCAGGCTGGATGTGTAGACCACAGCAACGCGAGCCCGATTCCAGCATCCAAACGAGAGCGGGTAGGACGATAGGAGATGACGAATGCCGCTTGACCGAGAACGCATCTTAGACGCTGCGCGGCAATGCTTTGACCCGGAAATTCCCATCAACATCGTGGACCTGGGCCTGATTTACGACGTGCAATGCGATGACGCCGGAAACGTAACCGTGAAGATGACGCTGACGACGCAGGGCTGCCCTTCGGCGCAAGCAATTCCAGAGCAATTGCGCGCGCGCGTGGCGGCCATCGAAGAAGTGCGCGACGTGAAGGTGGAAATCGTGTGGGAGCCGGCGTGGAATCCCAGCATGATCAGCCCTAGCGGCCGCCAGGTGTTGGGCCTGGAAGCCTAAGCTCGCGCCGCGCTACCAAAGCGGGCGCGACGGATGCCAGCAAATAGAAATATCCGTCGCGCCGGTAAATTTTGGCGCACGGCGCAGCGCGGTGGGCGCGCTGTTACTTCACCGCTACGCTTTCTTGTTGGTGTACCAGTCCGCGTTGATCGGCGTGAAGTTGTTCCACTTCTCCGGCAAATCTTCCAGCGCGAAAATAGCCGTCACCGGGCATACCGGCACGCAAGCCCCGCAATCGATACATTCCACGGGACTGATGTATAGCTGCGTTTCGGCTTCGAAGTCCGCCTCATCCTTGCGCGGGTGGATGCAATCCACCGGGCAGACGTCCACGCATGCTGTATCTTTTGTTCCGATGCAAGGCTCGGCAATCACGTACGCCATTTCGAGATCTCCTCGAACGAGAGGTTTTAGAACGGTTTAGCCTGGGATACTGGTCCAAGACCGCACCGTAATTTTTATATCACCAAAGGCAGGCCGGGTACAAGCGGTTGCACCCGATGGCGTTCGGGCGGCTTCCGGCTGCAGCATTTCCCGGGACTTGGCGCCGGTGATTATCGCGCTGAGGTTCTTCGGCTGCCGAGTGAGTTGAAAGTCGCCAAAAGTCGCCCACTTGCCGTCGTCGTCCTTCTGCGTCATTAGCCATCGCCAGGTGTCTTTTTCCGGAGACCACTGAAAGACGGTGTGAAACGGGCCATCGGGGTATTCGAAGACGAATCGGATGGCGTTGCCGTCGCGCGCGCCGTACCCGAGCGTTTCTGAGAAGCGGCCTCCAAACGCGTCGAGCAAATGCAGGACGTAACGCTCGCTGACGGGGTCGTAGCCCAGGAACCAGATCGCTTCGTAACGCTTCTCGGAGCCAGGCGCCGCGGCGTCCGTCCTTTCGTGGATACGCAGGAACTGGTGGTTGAGCACCCACTCCGCTTCAACGTCATGGTGCGCGTCGTGACCCATGACCTGGCCTTGCAGTTTCCATGTGCCGGCCATGTGATCCACCAGATCGTCGTGCCACTGGGCCGGAGACTGCGCACGTAAACGGGGCGGACTTGCTAGCGTCACGAGCACCATAATCAGGACCAAGTAAAACCAGGTTTTCATGGAAGACTCCTCGCGCTGGCGGTCGAAATGGAATTTAGAGCGCTGAGATTGTCGCACAACTGCAATCTGGCAGCGTCCGCGCGTGCGCGAAGCTAAACTCTCAGTTCTCGGGCACGTCGCTCATCGAGAGCTCGTTTTTCGGTGGCCGGGAGCGGGAATCCTGCAGCGTTACGTGGCGTCTTTGACGTGGAAAGTCTTTCGCTCGGCCGTCTGCTTTAGTTTGTACAAAACGAAATGCAGCACGGCGCCCACAAGAGCGAAGCAGGCGGTTGCAAGTGAGACTGTCATAGCGCGAGCTTAGAGCGTTGCGGCGCACGAGGCAAATCATTAGAACAGATGGGGTCGATAGACCAATCGCAGGTCAGGGTCTGTGCAGAATCCGCAGCTTAGTTTTTGTAACGGCGTCGCGCAATCGGAAACTGAGGCGCTGCCGCCGCGGCAGCGAGCGGTGACCTCGGCCGGGTTGCCGCCGGTCCCGGCAAACCGATAGAATGGCTGAATGAGAGACGCTAGCCATCGTATGCGGCTTCACGCTTGGGTGCTTCTAACTTTCGCAGTTGCGCTGGTCGTGGCGCTTGTTGCAGCGCGTCCTGGGCGCGCGCAAACCGAAGCGGGCAAGACCGCGCCGCACGCGGGCAAAGCTGCCAGCGTTGCTGATCCGCCATTGGTTGATCTTGCCGGCTACCGGCAGCTGCTTGCGAAATACAAAGGGAAGCCGCTGGTGGTGAATTTCTGGGCCACCTGGTGTGAGCCTTGCCGCGATGAGTACCCGATGATGGTGGAGCTGGCTAAGGAATTCAAACCGCAAGGCGTCAGCGTTGTGGGCGTGGACATGGACGACGAATCGGATATGAACCTGGTGCGACGATTTATTGCGCGCACGCAGCCGCCATTTCCCAATTACCGCCAGAAGCCGGGGATTGACCTGGACGCGTTCTATGACGGCGTGAATCCCGATTGGAAAGGCACCATGCCGCAAACTATTTTCTACGGACGCGACGGGCAGATCGCGGGATTTTTTCTGGGCTCGCGGCCGCAATCTGTTTTTGAGCAAGCATTTCGCGCGACGCTCGGTCCGGCAGGCAGCGGCGGCGGTGAGAGCGGCCATGGTGGCGCGAAGTAGTTCGCAGGGTTTTCAGCAATTTATATTCATATCAACTGGAGGGACGGACGAATGCTTCACACTCGGGGCAACATAATCACCTGGCTGGGCCACGCGGCATTTCGCATTGACACACCGAGCGGCAAAGTAATCCTGGTGGATCCCTGGATTCTTACCAACCCGCTCTGCCCCGAAGCGAACAAGAAATTCGAGCACGTGGACACGATGCTTGTCACGCACGGACATTTCGACCACATCGCGGACGCCGTGGAGCTGGGCAAGAAATTCAAGCCGCAAGTAGTGGGAATTTACGAGCTGTGCGCCTGGCTGGAATCGAAAGGCGTGTCGAATACCAATGCGATGAATAAAGGCGGCACGCAGAAAGTGGGCGAGATCGAAGTGACCATGGTGAACGCCATACATTCGTGCGGCATTTTGGATGGCGATCACATCGTCTATGGCGGCGAAGCGTGCGGCTACGTCCTGCGTCTGCCCGGCGGACTGACGATCTATCATGCCGGTGACACGGCGCTCTTCAGTGACATGAAGCTGATCGCGGAACTTTACGCGCCGGACGTGGCGCTGCTGCCGATTGGTGACCACTACACCATGGGCCCGCGCGAAGCGGCCATGGCCATTCGCTTCTTGAACGTGCGTCACGTGATTCCGATGCACTTTGGAACGTTTCCTCCGCTGGTGGGCCGGCCGGAACAGGTTCGCGAGCTGACGAAAGACATCAGCGGGCTGGAAATTCACGTGTTGAAGCCGGGCGAATCGCTCGGAGAAGCAAGCTCGCACGTCGCCGCGCGAAGCTAGGAGCGAACATGCCGGGAATTCTGGAACCGCCAGTCGAAAAATATCTTTCGAGCCTGCTGCCGGCGCGCGATGAAGTGCTTGCCGATATGGAGCGGTATGCGAAGGAGCATGACATCGCTATCATCGGGCCGGATTGCGGGCGGCTGCTGTACCTGATGGCGCGGATTTCCGGAGCGAAGAGGATTTTCGAGATGGGCTCGGCCATCGGCTATTCGGCAATCTGGTTCGCGCGCGCAGCGGGAGCGGGCGCGGAAATTTACTGCACCGATGGGGACCCGAAGAACGCGGAACTGGCGGCCAAGAATTTCGAACGCGCTGGCGTGAGCAAGAGCGTGCGATTCATGACGGGAGAAGCGGTGAACTTGATCGACAGCGTTGACGGCACGTTCGACATCATCCTGATTGACGTTTACAAGCGCCAGTATCCCGCCGCGCTTAAAAAATCGTTGCCTCGTTTGACGAGCGGCGGCCTGCTGATTACGGACAATGTGCTGTGGTCCGGCCGCGTCACCGAAGAGGCCAAGGACGACGATACGCGCGGCATTCTGGAATTCAACCGCACCGTGTACGGCTCACCGGAACTCTTCCCCGTGATCGTGCCGCTGCGCGATGGCGTCGCCGTCTGCCGCAAGGCTTAGTGGACGGTCGGCTAGGTCCCCGGCTGAATTGAAACGGGCTGTACCAATCTGAAGTGCAGCCTGGTTTCCGCGGGCAACACAATATCTTTCTTGCCGGTAAATCCGGCAGCCGCCGTGCCCGCTCCTCCGCCAGCCAATGCACCAATCGCAGCGCCTTTGCCGCCTCCGGCTACTGCGCCGATAATGGCGCCAAAAACAGCACCGCCTCCAGCGCCCGTCGCGGTTCTCTTGCCGCGCCCCTTCCCTGCCTCTTCAAACTCCGAAGTTTGAATCGAATAGCGCGCTCCGTTCAGGCTGACGGAATCAAGCGTCAGTTGCAGCAGCGCGTTCCCTTTGAATTTCCCCGCCGATTGCGCAGTCACAATCGTGCCGCGAACTTTTGTTCCGATCGGCAACGCGACGTTGGCGTCAACCGTGACCGGTTCGGCGAGCGAGGCGACAAATGTGTCACCGTTATTGGCGATCTTGGAGTTGAGGGTCTGATCGAGGGTCACGGTCAGCACTTTGCCGGCAGGAACCACGATCGGAGGCGGAGGTGGCGGCGTAGGAGCAGGCTGGGCAGGCGCGCTGCTCTGTCCGTTCGGCGCGGTAGAGTTCGCCGAATTGGCGGCAGAGTTATTCGCATCCGGCGAATTCGTCGTCGAAGTCGTGGGCTGGCTCGGAGTGGACGTCTTGCTGCATCCGCAAATAGTCAGGAGGAGGCTTGCGAGAAAAACTCGGCAAAGGGAGGAATGGCGCATGTGTCGTTCTCCTGTGAGAGCGAGAAATAAGCTCGCGCGGGAGGGCCAGCCGCGAACTCAGCGGTATTTTATGTCCGAAGCGTGAGAATCTCAATCCTGCGGAATACAGCAGCAGCGATTTAAGGCGTGGCGGGTTTCTGCGAGGAACGCGGCAGCAGATTGCGCAGGAAGAAAGTCACGTTGGCGGGCCGCTCGGCCAACCGGCGCATGAAATACGGAAACCAATCCACGCCAAACGGGATGTACACACGCACGCGGTAACCGTCGCGCACCAATTTCTGCTGCAAGTCGGTGCGGATGCCGTAAAGCATCTGAAACTCGAAGCGATCGCGCTTGATGTCTTTCTCGCGGACGAAATCGAGCGTGGCGCGAATCATGGCCGGGTCGTGGGTGGCGATGCCGTGATAAATCCCGCTCGCCAGCACAATGCGCATCAGTTTCACGTAGTTGGCGTCCACGTCGGCTTTCTTCGGAAACGCCACGTCGGGCGGCTCCTGGTAAGCGCCCTTGCAAAGGCGCAGACGGCAGCCGACCGCGAGCAAATCCTGCACGTCCTGCTCGGCGCGATGGAGATACGCCTGCATGACTGTGCCGACGTTCGAGTACTCAGAGCGGACGCGTTTTACTATTTCGACGGTTCGCTGCGTGTAAGCCGAGCCTTCCATATCCACGCGCACGAAATTCGACTGGGCGGCTGCGTGCGCGACGATTTTTTCCAGCAACTCCTGGCAGAGATCTTCACTCAGGTCCAGGCCGAGCTGCGTCAGCTTCAACGAAACATTTGCATCCAGATGTTCCTGCGCGATGCGGTCGAAGATGGCGATGTATTCGTCAGCGGCGCGACGCGCTCCCGCTTCGTCGGAAACATTTTCACCGAGCAGGTCCAGGCTGGCGAGTTGCAACGCGCGATTCACTTCCCGCGCCGCCTCCAGCGCGTCGTCCAGCTTTTCTCCGGCCACGAAGCGGCGCGCCACGCGGCGGCTCACACCATTGCGCATCATCAGCGGAGCGAGTCGCTTGCTCTCGGAGAGGCGCAGCAGCAGCGCGCGCATCAGAAAGGGCCGGAACCGCTTGATTGGAGTGGAGACGAATGGTGCGGTGATGGCGGCATGAACTCCGAATTATGCAGCAATTGCGGCAGTGGCGTCAGCCTTTGTGCTCTTCCAGGAACCGCTCCGCTTCGATTGCGGCCATGCAGCCGGAGCCGGCCGCGGTGATGGCCTGGCGATAGTGATGGTCCTGCACGTCGCCTGCGGCAAACACGCCTTCGATGTTCGTTTTTGGGCCATCGTGCGTGATCAGGTAACCGTTTTCGTCCGTATCCAGCTGGCCCTTGAAGAGCTTCGTGTTCGGATCGTGGCCGATGGCGACGAAAACGCCCGAGGTGTCCAGTTCGCTGGTTGCGTTGGTGTCCGTGTTGCGAAGTCTCACCTTCTCCACGGACTTGCTATTCATGTCGTGAACCTCTTCGATTACGTAAGGCGTGAGGAACTCGATTTTTTCGTTGGCGCGCGCTCGGTCCAGCATAATTTTGGTGGCGCGGAATTCGTTGCGGCGATGAATCAGCGTCACCTTCTTCGCAAATTTCGTGAGGAAGGTGGCTTCTTCCATAGCGGTGTCTCCGCCGCCGACTACGATGATGTCCTTCCCACGGAAGAAAAACCCATCACAGGTGGCGCAGGTGGAAACGCCGTGTCCTAGCAGGTGGCGCTCCGATTCGATGCCCAACATTCTGGCCGACGCTCCCGCCGCGACGATCAGAGTCTCGGTTTCGTACGTTTCCTTTCCGGCGACAACGGTAAAAGGCCGGCGGCTCAGGTCCACCGATGTGACCGCGCCGGACTGGAACTGCGCGCCGAAGCGCTGGGCCTGTTTGCGCGAATTTTCGATCAGTTCCGGCCCCAGAATGCCGTCGGGAAAGCCCGGGAAATTTTCCACCATGGTCGTCAAGGCGAGCTGCCCGCCCGGCTCGTAGCCGTCGAGCACCAGCGGAGCCAAATCCGCGCGAGCCGCATAGATCGCCGCAGTCAACCCGGCGCAACCACTCCCGATGATAATCACCTTATGCACTGAATTTTCTCCCAGGTATTCGATGCTGCAAACCAGCGCGGCGAACCAAACCCAACTGCTGATTGTATCATTCCGCGCTTCCGCCGCCAGCGCCGACGGTTTGTTGAACCGGCATCTGGGGCCGCTTACTGACGACGCGCGATTGCGCCCGTCGGCGCCTTGTCTGATAATGGCGCGCGGACTGGACACGAACATGGCGACTCCCAACAATCTTTTTCGGCTGCTCAGCGAATTCATTATGCTGCTGCTGGGCGCGCTGCTGATCTTGCTGGCTGCGACGGGCCGGATTGGCTTGCCCTCGCGGCCTGGAGGCGTCGTCGCGCTGGGAGCGATTTTCATATTTTGGGGCGTGCGAACCGCAACGCGGCCGGGCGCAAAGGCCGCGCGCCTCGAGACGATGGTTCGCGCCGGATCGCTCGCGCTGGTGGGCATCTTGATTCTGGCGGTGCCGTTCGTCCCTGCGCGGAATGCGCCGCAGCTGTTCATCCTGGCCGGAGGCGTGCTGGTGTTGCGCGGAGCGCTCGCCGCAGCGATTTCGGTCGCGCGCCATTAATTTCGCGCCACCCGGTACAAGCGAAAGCAAGCGCATTCGCTCTTGCCAGCCGCGCGCGTTCCGGCTAACCTCCGCCGCAGCAGCCCGGGATGCGGAGAAGGTACGGCTCGACCCCACGGCATGGAACCGGCTGCTCATTCGGGAAATGTAGCGAGGATCAGGAACAAGCCAGGAGAACAACCATGCTGAAAGCGTTCAAAGAATTTGCGATGAAGGGCAACGTGCTGGATTTGGCGGTAGGCTTCATCATCGGCGCGGCGTTCGGAAAAATCGTCACGTCGCTGGTGGCAGATATGATCATGCCTCCGATCGGGCTGATCGTTGGCAAGGTGGATTTTTCCGGTTTATTCCTGAATCTCTCCGGCAAATCCTACGACACGCTCGCAGCAGCGAAGGCCGCCGGAGCGCCCACGCTGAATTACGGGATCTTTCTGAACAACGTGGTGGACTTCCTGATCGTGGCCTTCGCCGTTTTCCTGATCGTGAAAATGGTGAACACCTGGAACAAACCCGCACCCGCTCCCGCGGCCACCACCAAGGAATGTCCGTATTGCGCTTCGTCTATTCCACTGAAGGCCACGCGCTGCCCGAACTGCACGTCGGACCTGCGTGCACAAGCGGTTTAGGGGATTCGCTGCGAAGGGAAGAAGCGCTGCGGCGGGTTCAGCTTCCCGGCAATTTTTTGGGAGCGTCGCCGGATTCAAGCCGGTGCTCGCGTATTTCGTGCAAGTGCTGGCGCAGCCGTTCGAGCACGGCGTCGGTTTCGCCCTGCGCCATCTCCCGCTCCACTTCTCCGAGCGCGAAATGAATAATGTCGTGGTGATGGATTTCCTCGCCGGGTAGTTTGTCGCTCAATTCCAGCCAGACGCGGTGCAGTAAATCAATTTCCTTGGGCGTAAGCCGCGGCGCGTGCGGACCCAGATAGAAAATCTGTTCCTGGCCCGAGGGCGTGAAAATTTCCAGGGTCACGCGCGGGCGCGGCTCGGGCATGCGTTCCCAGGCGAGGCCGATCTCGCGCGCCTGCTCGGTTACCGGCATCTTCGATGAACTGCCCGCCACAATGGTGCTCGATTGCAAGTTCATCGAAGTGCGCAGAATGCCTTCCCACAAATCATTGGCGGCGGCCACGGCCAGGCGCACCGGTTTGCCTTCTTTTTCCGCCAGCGCCAGCACCTTGGTGAACAGCAATTGTTCGATGGTGCTGAAAAGCTGATCGGGGGCGAGATCGTATTCACCGGAGGCCGCGCGCCGCAGCATGCGCACGTGCAACACCACGATCTCCGCTTCCTTTTGCCGCACGCGCCGCAGCGCCGCTTCCAGATGGTACAGCGCGTAGTACGTGCTCACCGGAACCAGAATGCTTCCCGGCGCGACGCCAACGCTGGTGGGCGTCAATTCCGCTTCTTGCGCCAGATTAAATTGATCGAGCTCCACGTGGGCGGCGCCCGCGGCGTGCACGCGCATGCGATGCTCGGAAATCTCGAACACCGTGAACAGCACGATCGTGAAAATGATGCCCGCGATAGTCGCTTGCGGCTTCGTAAACAAGTTGATGATCGCGATGGCCACCAGCACCAGTGTGATCAACCCCAAGCCAATGGGGATTTCCTTGCCGAAAATCACAGGATTGAGTGGTACGCGGTATTCGCGGTCCTGCGGGTGCGTGTAGCGCAGCACCAGCACTGCGATGCCCTTCATCGAAAAACTCCAAATCACGCCGAAGGCGTACAGGTTGCCGAGGAACGTGACATCGCCGCGGCTGGCGATAATCGTGACGATCTGAAACGCGACCACCAGGTTAATGATGCGGTGCGTAGTGCCAAAACGCGGATGCGGGTGGCGGAACCAATCGGTGAGCACGCCATCTTCGGACACACGATTCAGAACGCCGTTGGAACCGACGATCGCGGTGTTCACGGCCCCGGCAAGAATCAACGTGCCGACCACCACAACGAACACGTGGAAGCTCAGGCGCACCGGAAAACTTCCCACCAGATGCATGGCCAGGCCGCCAATCAAATTCTCGGTGAAATTCCCGCGCACACTGTCCGGAATAATCATCACCGCGAAGAACGAAACCAGCGAAGTGAACACCAGGCTGTAAATAAAAATCACCAGCCCGGCTTTCTTCAAATTCTTCAGCTTGGGATGCTCGATTTCGCGATATACCTGCGCCAGAGATTCTTCGCCGCTCATCGCCAGCACTGAATGGCCCAGGCCGACGAAAATAATAATCAGCGTGATGGTGTGCGCCCACTGATAACGGTCCAGCCAGCCCAGCGAGCCGTGATCGAGCTTCATATTCTGCGCGTTGGGCAACGGCGGCAGGCTCCAGCCGCTGCGCACCCACAGCGTGTAAAAACACCAGCTGATCAGCACGACCACCATGATGGTGGTCAGCTGCATGATGCGCAGAGCTTTGCCGCTGGATTCCGGCACGCCCTTGATGTTTTCCCACCAGAAATAAAGCGTGATGATGATGGCGACCGTCGCAGCCGTGGCGTCCACGTTCAAATGCAGCGTAGTTCCTGCATGGTGGAAAAGTTCGTTGATCACGCCGACCAGATATTGCCCCGCGGAAACGCCGCTGATCGGCCCCGTGAGCACGTAATCGAACATCAGCGCGGAGACCGAAAATTTCGCGAGCGTGCCACCCAGCGCTTCTTTCACCACGCGGTACACGCCGCCGCGCACAAACATACTGCAGCTCTCGACGTAGATGGCGCGTACCGCGTAGGAGAACAGCATGATGCCCAGGATGAACCAGGGCGCCGTCTTGCCGATGAACTGCTCGGCCTCGCCGCCGGCATAGTACGCGGAAGACGCCAGATCGTTCAGCACGATCGCAGCGGCGCGCCAAAACGAAATGAACGCCAGCATAGCCGTGGTGGCCACCAGGACTTTCGTTACAGGGCGGGCGCGACCCGGCGTGAATGTGGGACCTGTGGAATTGGAATCCATACGCTTTAGAGTGTGGACAGGAACTATACGTTGAAATGCGGCCAAAAAGGAAGTCTGCGCAGCGCGCCACCCGTGCTATTGGTAACTACTGACCGGTTATTCCGCGGAGCTTCGCGCGCCGGACCGCGGCGAACAGCGCGCTACGCGGTGGTTTCTTTCGGCGTGGAACGAAATTCGCGTGCGCAGTCTTCGCAGGGGCAAATTTCGCGCAGGTGCTCGAAACTGAAAATGCCCGTCGCGTGGCTATCGGAAAATTGAATCTGCAGCGCGTAATTCCCCACCGCATTCGCGCTCTTGGCGGTGACGCGCGGCTTGTACATAGGCAGCAGCGGCGAGCTGCTCGTGGCGCCGCCCTTAGATTTCTTCTCGCGCTCGTCGTTGCACAGCGCGCAGGGACAATGATCGCGCAAGTACGGGAAATCGTAGCGGCTCGCGTGCTGGTCCGACCAGGTGATTTCCACACCCTCGCCCGTCGAGACGTGCACCTTGATGCTCAGCGGTTTTTTTCGCGCGTCTTGTGCGATTGGCATTGAAAGTTTAGCCTGCGATTTGGAAATCTACCCGCTTGGCTTCCGTCACACGTCGCGAAGCGTCGAGAATTTCCATTGAAACCAGATCTCCCTGGCCATCAAAGTCAAGGATGATCCCCGGCTTTTCCTCATCGCTTTCAATGACGGAGGCGTTTTCCTTGAGAATTAAGCTCAGCGTGTCCGTCTTCGTATCGTAATTAACCTTCACTCGCGCGGTCCTCGATTGCGAAATTGTCGCGTCTGCGATAACCAGTGTGCCATACATTCGCCTTCAGTATCAGGCGAGCTCGGGTTTCAACGACGCCGCGGCGTGCACCAGATGCCCGTGCGCGAATTCAATGCGGCGGTCGGCGAGGCGGCCGATCGACGGCGCGTGCGTCACCATCAGGATGGTGTGGCCTTCGGTGTGCAGTTCGCGCAGCAGGCTGAGCACGATTTCCTCGTTGGCTTCGTCCAGATTTCCGGTAGGCTCGTCCGCCAAAATTAGTTTGGGATGATTGATCAGCGCGCGCGCTACCGCAACGCGTTGCTGCTCGCCGCCGGAAAGCTGCGTGGGCAGGTGCTCGATGCGATCGCCCAGGCCGACGCGCTCCAGCGCTTGTTGCGCCTCTTTCTCATCGGTGGTGCTGTGAAAATATTGCGCAAGCATCACGTTTTCCACCGCGGTGAGATAAGGCACCAGGTGGAATTGCTGGAAGATAAAGCCGATTTTTTCGGCGCGGAAACGCGTCAGCCCGGCTTCATCGAGGCGCGCAACGTCGGTGCCATCCACAATCGCTCGCCCGGCCGTCGGCGTATCAAGTCCACCCAGAATATTGATGAGCGTGGTTTTGCCCGAGCCCGAAGGCCCCATGATGGCGATCCATTCGCCGGCATTCACGCGGAACGAGACATCGTCGAGAGCGCGCACGTTTCCGAACTCCTTGCGCAGGTTTTCCACTTGGACGAGCGTCGCCACGTTCCTCTATGCCCCTCGCAAAATTTCAGCGGGCTTTACGTTGCCCAGCATGCGCAATGGCAGCGCGCCGGCCAGCGTCACCAGGATCATCAGCGCGACAGTCACTGGAAAAACTTCCCAGCGCGGCGCGATCGCCGTGCCGAAGACGCGCAGGCCCATCCAGTACGATAACGCCGCGCCTAGAATTGTGCCGAGCAATCCGCCCGCGGCGCCCAGCACGCCGACCTCGGCGAGAAATATTCCCACAATGCGCGAGATTGAGCCACCCAGCGATTTCATCAGGCCCACATCTTTGCGCCGTTCCATCGCCAGCGCGGCCATCGTTCCGAGCACGCAGAGCGCCGTGAGAATCAGGATCAGCAGCACCATGGAAACAATCAGCAGGCGAATGCGGCCCAGCAACGCGCCTTCCGCTTCCGCCACTTGGCGGATGGGCCGCACCTGATATTGCGGCAGAGCGGAGGTCAGGCGTGCCCCGTAGTCAGCGATCACTTGCGTCGTGCCGGTCACGCTCAGTTGCGCCACGCCAATCTGCCCTGGCAAATTTGCCAGCGACTGCACCGTGCGTAAGCTCGCGACAATCTGATTATCTTCGGCGCCGCCCGCGTCCATGATTCCCGCGACGCTGCATTGTGCGCTGCGATCCAGATAATGTAATTCGAGAGGATTTCCCAGCGCGAGATGCAAGCGCCGCGCAACGTTGCGGCCCACGAGGCAGTGCGAGTCATCCTCGCGCGAGGCGACCCAGTTCCCTTCCAGCTTCCAGGTGGCGTCGAGCTTCTGAGCCTGATCGAGCCAGGTGCCAGCCACGACGACGGGAATATTTTGCGCACGCGCCACAACATAAAGGTACGGCGCGGCCGCTGAAACCTGCGCCGACGGCAACTGTTGCAGCGCCGCCAGCACATCACGCTGCGGCATCAAGCTGGGCACTTCGGCGCCGCTGATCTGCGCCGGCGAGCCGTTTGCAGGCGATATCACGATGTTCGCGCCGAGCGTGCGGAACTCCTGCGTCAATTTATTCTGCACGCCCAGGTCGAGATTCAGCAGCGCGGAAATCACAGCTGCGCCGCTCACAATTGCAAGTATTGCGACGGCCAGCCGCCCGCGGCTCCCGCGCAAGAGCTGAAACACCAGCCGCCAGAACATTATTGGTCCCTCAAAATCACGGCCGGACGAAAATGCGCGGCACGCCGCAGCGGAACCAGGCTGCCAACCATCGCGATGATCGCCGCAAGAGCTAGCACCACTGGAAACAGAATCAAACGTGGTGACGCGGGCGTCCCGAAAACGCTCTCGCCGAGGAATCGCGCCAGCCCCGCGCCCACGAAAAATCCAATGGCACCGCCAGAAACGGCCAGCAGCACCTGCTCGGCCAGAAAAATGCCACCCACCAGAGCGTTGCTCGCACCCAGCGCCTTCATCACGCCGATTTCCGCGCGCCGCTCGAGCACCGTGGTCGCAGAGGTAGCTGCAACGGCCAGCGCAGCCGCGCCCAGCGCCGCCAGCGTCACGATCCACAGCAGCGTACCCACGCGCGTCAGAATGCGGCCCTCGGTTTCGGCCACGCGCCGAATCGCATGCACTTCGGTTCCCGGCAGCACAGTTCTAATCTGAAATCCGATGGACGAAATATAGGGCGAGCAGAACCAGCGGTCGTACTCCGTAGGCGTGAGCTGAATATTTTTATCGGTTTGCGCGCGCTCGCCGCGTTCGGCCAGCGCATCGGCTGGCTTGGTCAACGCGCTGACGAAAAGCTGGCGGAATTTGCCGGGATGACTGGAAAACTCCTGAGCCACGGACAGCGGCACCAGCACCGCATTGTCTTCCGCATCGCCCGTGGAAATAATTCCCGTCACAAGCAGCGGGCGGCCGCCGCCGGAAGCTCCGCCAGCAGCCACGTGTATGGTTTTCCCGAGCGAAAAGGCCGCAGGATACTTCTCCGCGAGCGTCGAGCCGACGACACACTCACCAGCGCCATCGCGAAACCACCGGCCTTCCACTTTCCACCAGGGATGCGTGATGCTCGCGCCCGTCGCGAACTTCGTCCCATCCGGCACGGGCACATCGTGCTGGTACCACGTGCCGATCAACGTCGTGGCGCCGCTGGTTTCCGAAACATACGCCGGAACATCGAGAAACGGCGTGAACCCCAAAATATTATGCCGCCAGAAAATTGTTTTCAGTTTGCCCAGGTCCGCTTCGTTCAGGTAAGCGCCTTCATCCACTGGCCGGTAATCCACGCCGCCAATTTCCACGGGCAAAGTATCCGATTCCGGCGTGACCAGCAGATTTGCGCCGAGGCTGCGGAATTCGCGCGCCAAGCGGTCGCCCACTTCCAGTGCAATTGTAAGGGTAGCGGTGGCGACGGCCATGCCAATCACCAAGGCCGCAGCCGTCAGCACTTTTCGCCGCGGATTGCGCGCGAAGGATTCTCCTAGCAGGCGGGCAAACATTGCGTCAGGAGTGAATCTTGGAGGCGGCCTCGCCCAGCGCCGAGAGGTCCACGATCACTTCGCCTCCTTCCACGCGGGATTTCACGCTGATGGGATTGCAGCCGCCGGATTGGCCAATGGAAGGAATGTAAATCGCCGCACCGCAATTCCGGCAGATCACGCTCTGGCCTTCCTGGCGGTAGCCGGCGGTGCCGCAAATCTGGCAAGCGTCGAGCGCCACCGCGTAATCGCCGTTCAGCTTGTGGATCACCAGAAAACGAATCACGCTGCCGTCCACATCCGCCGTGTAGAAATGCAGGCTGGAATCGGTAAGCTCGGAAAGTGGGATGCGCACTAGATTATCCTGGGCGGTCAGCGTGCGCGCCGGCGAAGGTGCGGCGGCAACGCGCCCGTACACGTAGTCTCCGGCGAACGAAATCACCACCGCGACGCACAAAATCGCGGCCGCGAAGCTCCAGCGCCGCTGCCGGCGGAATTCATATTCGCGCATGCGCCGCGTCGCCGGATTCGCGGATTCATCGGCCACCGGCTGCTTCGCGCTGAACCATTCGCGCAACACCACCAGCGCCGCCGCGCCCAAAATCAAAACAAAAAAGAAAACTTCGTTGCGCACAATCGGCCCGATGGTGGACATTTCCAGTTTGCTGGACTTGATCCACATCGCTTCGCTGAGTTCATGCACGCCGGTAAGCGCCAACTGAAACGCCACGACCATCAGGATCACGCTGGTCGCTTTGAAAAACCGCTGCAGAGGAATGCGCAGCGTGCCCTGAAAGAAGAACAGCCCCACGGCCACGGCAATCGCAATCCCAATCGCGGTGCCGATCCAAACCTGCACTCCAGCGCTCGAAAGTTCCACGGCGCGCAGCACCAGGACCAGTTCGGCGCCTTCGCGCACCACCATCATGAAAACAAACGCGCCAATCGCCCATCCGCCGGCACGCGTGGATTTCTGCGCGTACGCCTCCACGCGATCTTCGATGTGTTTCTTCAGATGGCGCGCCACGCGGTTCATCCACACGATCATGGAAATCACCAGCGCCGACGCTACCAGCATCAACAGGCCTTCGAATCCATCTTCGCTCACCCGCCACCGGTCCAGCAGCACCGCGGCTGCGAAGCTGGCCAGCACAGCCAGAATCACGCCGCCCCAGACGTAGCCGGTGAGCGCACGTCGGCCCGTGCGATTCAGATACACCAGGACAATGCCGACCACGAGCGCGGCTTCAACGCCTTCGCGCAGAGCTAGGAGGAGTGCGGAGAGCATAAGTTTTCCAGTTGTAAACCAGTTTCAACTGGAAATTCAAGTCTAGCGCCGGGGTGCCGCAAAATCAAGCAAATTCAATGCCCTTAATCGCTTGCTCACGTTTCCCTGTAGAATAACATCTTATAACTGATGACTTCTCTGCACCAATCCCCCATGCGCACCCGAAGCCGCCCGAAAAGCGGCCCAACGGCGCAACGCAGGGGCGTGATTTTGGCCGCCTTGTTTTTCTCCCTGGTGGCGACGTTGTCGGTACCGTCTCTGAACGCGATACAGCAATCCGGCTCGAATTCCACCGCCACTAGCACCAGAACTGAAACCGGCACTGGAACTGGCGCGCAACAATCGCAATCTCCCAAAGCGGCGCAAAATATCACTCCGGCTGTGGAACAAAAACTTCCCTTGCCTCCTCGCAAACAAGATGTGAAGAAAGGCAAGGAAGCCTACAAACAAGGCCTGAAGCTTGAGCAGAACGGCGACTGGCAGGCAGCTTACGACGCGTACTCCGACGCCGTGGATTGGGACCCCAGCAGCCGAGAATACCTGGTGCGGCAAGCCGTCGCCAAAGGCCAGCTCGTGCAGATGAAAGTGGACCTTGCCGAACGCGAAGCGGTCTCCGGCCATTTTGCCAATTCGTTGCACGCCTTGCGCGATGCGATGCAGCTGGATCCTTCGAACCGCACGATCCGCGAGCGGCTAACCGAAATGGAAGCGCTCGATCCCGCGCGCGCCCGGCAAATCATCGCCGAGCCGGTGATGATGCCCGCGGTGCAGCTCGATCATCGCCCGGGCAAGCAATCTTTTCGCCTGCGGGGGCAAACGGAATCGGCCTATCAAGAAATCGCGCAGCGCTTCGGCGTGGAGGTCGCCTTCGATGTGGACGTGCGCCAGGTTCCGTTGCAGCTGGATCTGCAGGACATGGATTTCGCGACGGCACTGCGCGTTCTAGGACAAGCGACCAACACGTTTTGGAGGCCGCTCACGAAGCGCCTGTTTTTTGTGGCGCCCGACACCACGCAAAAGCGCAAAGACTACGAGGTTTCCATCGTACGCACCGTGCTTCTCGCATCTACGGAAACAACTGAACAGATGACCGAGCTCTCGCGCATGGTGCGCGAAATTGCCGGCATCACGCGCACGGATCTAGACACCAAGAGCCGCACGCTGACCATGCGCGCTTCACCGCAAGCCATCGCGGTGGCCACCGGCATCATCGAGGACCTGGAACGCCCGCCCGATGAGCTGATTCTGGAACTCGAAGTGATGGAAGTGGACCGCAACAACAATCTGGACATAGGCCTCACCGGCCCGCAAACGGCCACAATTTTTTCGATTCCTACGAACGCCGCACAACTGGTGCAACAGGGCGGCGCCACGGCTCTGAATGCCCTGCTCACGCAGGTTTTCGGCTCGGCGTCTTCCATTCCGCCAGTGTTCGCGTTCGGCGGAGGCAAAACCACTTTCCTCGGCACGCTGCCAGGGGCGACCGCGACGCTTTCGAATTTTCTTTCCACCGTGCACGCGGGCCGCCGCGTCCTGTTGCGCGCGGAGGATGGCCAGCCTGCAACTTTCTTTGTCGGCGAGCGCTTCCCCGTTTCACTCGCCCAGTTTTCTTCGAGCCTGGTGAGCACCGCCACTACCGCAGCGACGCAGACGCCGACGGCGTCCGCTCCTAACTCCTCGGTATTGCCCGTCACCACCGTCACCACCGGAACGAATCCGGACTTCGTCGCGACCGCGGACTTCAACGAAGACAATTTTCAGGATTTCGTAGTGGCCAATTTCACCGACGGCACTCTTTCGGTTTTTCTGGGCAATTCCCTGACACCCGGCACGTTTCAGGCTCCCTCGACAGTCACCGTGGGCGCCGGTCCTGCTTGGATTTCCACCGGATTCTTCAATGTGAAGAACGACACCACCAACACGGTCGTGGACCTCGCCGTCGCCAACCAGACTGCCGGGACAGTTTCCATCCTGCACGGAAATGGTGACGGAACGTTTACGGCGGAGCCAACCCTGACGCTGCCCAGCGGCGCGGGCCCCACCGCAATTGCCGTGGGCGATTTCAACGATGATGGCTTTCCGGATCTGGCCGTGGTCAACAAGAACGCCAACACCGTGAGCATTTTCCTTGGCAATGGCGACGAAACGTTTCAGGTGCCCACCACGCTGGTCACCGGAAATGCGCCTACTGCGATCGTCGCCCAGGCCTTTAATCCCAACGCACCGGCGATCATTGATCTGGCCGTAACGAATTCCAGCGACAATACGCTGCAGATTTTCCTCGGCAACGGCAAGGGTGCTTTCACCAACGGCGTTACCTACGATACCGGCGTGACCCCCGTTTACGTCGCGTCCGCTGACGTGAATCTCGATGGTAATCTCGACTTAGTGGTGGCCGATAGCGGCGCACCCACCACCGCGAACTCCGTGGGCAACAGTGTTTCTGTTTTCCTGGGCAATGGCGACGGCACGTTCATCTTGCCCGGCAGCACCAGATTGGATTTCCCCGCCGGCACCACGCCCACCTCTTTCGTCATCGCTGATTTCAATGACGACGGCATTCCCGATCTCATCGTCACCGCCAGCGGAGACAACGCCGTTGCGCTACTGATCGGCGCAAGCGGCGGCTTATTTGATGCGCCCATCGAAGTTCCCGTGGGCACCACGCCCGATTCCATTGCGACCGCCGACTTCAACGGCGATGGCCTTCCCGACGTGGTTGTCTCGAATTTCGGTTCGAATACCGCGTCCATCATTCTGGATTCGTCCGCTCTTATCGGCCTACTTTCCGGCAGCGGCGTCGGCACGCAGTTCCCCAACGCGGAGTACATTGACATCGGCTTGAAAGTGAAAGCCACTCCGCGCGTGCACGAGAACGGCGATGTCTCCCTGCAATTCGAATTCACGCTGAGCAGCCTGGCTGGCAACAGCCTCAACAATATTCCGGTGGTGAACAATCAGGAAATTCATCAGAGCGTGCGCGTGCATGAGGACGAATCGGCGCTGCTGGCGGGTTACCTGGCGCCGCAGTACATCACCACGCTGAATGGCACGCCGGGAATTGCAAACTTGCCGGCCAACGGACTCGTGGGAGGAACTACTTCAACGCAGTTTACGAATACAGAGGTCTTGATTCTGGTCACGCCGCGGATCGTGGATTCCGCCACGCGCCACAAGGAACATTTGATCTATGCCGGACGCGGCCAGCTCGGCGGCCCCGGCTCGCAAGGCCCCACGATTCAAGAACGCCGCGGAGGATTTGTGAATCAGGTGGAGCCGCATCCGGAGCCAGTGGCCGCGCCGCCACAGCCGCAGCCTGAGCCGACTCCGCCGCCGCAACCGCAAGCGGCTCCGCCACCGGTGCAAACACCGCCGGACCAGCCGCAAGCGGTTCCACAGCAGCAACCCGATTCCACGCCGCGGCAGTAAGCGCTGCACGAAGTGTTCGTTCTGCTGTCGCGCGCGCAACGCCACGTTGCAGCTACGGCGCGGCTTCGAGCACCACCACCGGCTGATACGTGCGCGGCACCACCGGCTCCGCAATCGCGATCAATTGCCCTTGCTGGCTGAAAACGCGGAGCCGCGCGGGCTTCCAATCGCCGGAATCCAGTTGCGCTGGCGCGTTCTGCGCCACATTCGTCTGTCCCGGCTGGATCTGCGCCAGCGTCAGATTAAATTTCGCTCCGTGCCGCACGCGTTTTTCGATCACCGGCAATATAGTCGCGCGCGGCAGGTCCGTCAGCAATTTCTCCAGAGGAATCACGCGCTCCAGCAAACGCCCCGCACGCGCATCCTGCGCCAGATCGCTCAGCGAGATGGCCTGATCCAGCGTAAATTCGCCGACAGCCGTGCGCGCGATTTCCGCCAGGTGCGCGCCGCTGCCCTGCAGCTTCCCCAATTCATACGCGAGCGAACGAATGTAAGTGCCGGCGCCGCACTCCACCACAAACCGAGCGACGGAACCTGCCACGCCCGTCAGCCGAAATTCGAAGACTTCCACTTCCACCGGCTCCAGATTTACCGGCTTATTTTTCCGCGCAAGCTCGTGCGCCGGACGGCCGCGAATTTTCTTGGCGGAATACGCAGGCGGAGTCTGCTGAATCTTGCCGACGAATCGCGCCGCATACGCCGCGAGTTCGTCGGCATTCAACGCAGGAGCCGCGTCCGCGCCGAGCGCTTCTCCATCCGCGTCGTACGTATCGGTCTCAAATCCAAATCGCACCGCGCAGGTGTAGCGCTTGCGCCGCCCGGTATAGAAACGCGCCAATCGAGTGGCGCGCCCCAGCGCGAGCACCAGCACGCCCGTGGCTTGCGGATCCAGCGTACCCAAATGGCCGATGCCGCGAAATCCCGCGAGCTGGCGCACGGATTCGACGACGTCGTGCGAAGTCTTTCCCGACGGCTTATCTATAACCAGAATTCCATCAACGGGTGGCTGCTTGGGTGTGCGAGACATGAATGTTTTCGTGGACAGCAGGACCGCGGCCGCCGTCGCCCGCATGCGCGGTCTTTATCGCGCACCCATTGCGATCGCGCAAATAGAAATGCGCCAGGCCACTGCGCGCTACGAACTGCGCTCCTCGGGTTCTTTGGCTTTGCGCAGCAGGTTCTCGATGCGATTGCCGTACTCTTCCGTTTCATCGAGAATGAACAGCACTTCGGGCGCGCGCCGCATGTGCAAGCGCTCCACCAATTCGTGCCGCACGTAACCTTTCGCGGCTTGCAAGCCTTCTAGCGTCGTGGCGCGCTCCGCTTCGTTGCCCGCCAAGCTCACAAACACGCGCACCGTGCGCATTCCCGCACCCATGCGCACTTCCGTCACCATCACCGGAGCCGCCAGGCGCGGATCTTTCAATTCTCCTGCGAGCATTAGACTCACTTCGTTGCGAATTTCTTCCGCGATACGTTCGGAGCGGTGCCCTTGGATCGTCATACGGTTTCCTCGTTCTGGTCTTCGAAATATTCGACGCTTTGCGAAACTAAATCGCGTCCCAACAGGCGCTCCGATTCCGCCGCGATTTCCGCCAACGTTTTTTCCAGGTACCCGCTGTCGCCGGAAATCGTCACCACGCCCACCCGCGAGCGCTGCCAGGTTTCCTGATGCTCCAGCTCCGCCACGGCCACATTGTAGTGAGCGCGCAGTCGGTCTTTCAAGCTGCGCAATACCTGCCGCTTGTCCTTGAGGGACTGCGCATCCAGTATGTGGATTTCCAGGGTAAGGAGGCCGATCGGCATTTCCGTGTGGCGCAACAACTCCTGCTGCGCTGTTGAAGCTTATACCATCAAGAAGTCATGCGTGTCTGCGCGACGGATATTCCTAAGCGCTTTCTTGCCGTGGCGCGCGCGGACGCGGCGGTGGCGGCGGAGGCAGCGCCGCGATCTTTTCCACTGTGAAACATTCCAGACTGTCGCCCACCTTCACATCCGCGAAATTCGCGATGCCAATGCCGCATTCAAATCCCTGGCGAACTTCCTTGGCGTCGTCCTTGAAGCGCTTCAGCGAATTGATCCGGCCGGTAAATATCACCGCGGCCTCGCGAATCACGCGCACTTCGGCGTCGCGCCGGATAATTCCTTCCGTCACCGAACAGCCTGCAATGGTGCCCACGCCCTTCACGCGGAAGGTGTCGCGCACTTCGGCCCTGCCCAGATGCTGTTCCTTGATGATCGGAGCCAGCAAGCCAGCCACGGCCTTCTGCAACTCGTCCAGCAACTCGTAAATGATCGTGTAGTTGCGAATGTCCACGCTTTCGCGCTGCGCCAGCTCCGCCGCTTTGCGCTCGGGCTTCACGTTGAACGCCACAATTACTGCGCCGGAAGTGGACGCGAGCAGCACGTCGCTTTCGTTCACCGCGCCCACGTTTGCCAGAATCACTTTCAGCTTCACCTGATCGTTGGAAAGCTTCGGCAGCATTTCGTTCAGCACTTCCACGGAACCTTGCACGTCCGCCTTCACAACCACCGGCAATTCCTTCACTTCGCCGATTTTCAATTGCTCGTGCAACTGGTCCAGCGTCAACCGCCCGCTCGAAGATTTCGCCAAAGCAGCGTCGCGCGCCTTGCCTTGGCGGTATTCCACGATGTGCCGCGCCTTCGCTTCATCGGCCACCTGGAATTGATCGCCCGCTTCCGGCACGCCCTGCAATCCGAGCACTTCCACGGGCGTCGAGGGTCCCGCCTGCTTGATCGCGCCGCCGCGATCGTCAAACATTGCGCGCACTTTGCCATACACCGCGCCCACGATGAACACGTCGCCCACATGCAACGTGCCGTTCTGCACGATCATGGTGGCAACCGGTCCGCGGCCCTTATCCACACGCGATTCCAGCACAGTTCCCTTCGCCGGGACGTCGGGATCGGCCTTCAGTTCGCGCATGTCGCCAACCAGCAAAATCATTTCCAGCAGCTTGGGGATATTTTTCTTGGTCTTGGCGGAAACCTCCACCATCACCGTGTCGCCGCCCCAATCTTCCGGCATCAATCCTTTTTCGGACAGCTGACGCTTCACGCGTTCCACCTGCGCGTCCGGCTTATCCACCTTATTGATCGCAACAATGATCGGTACGCCCGCAGCGCGCGCGTGCGAAATCGCTTCTTCGGTCTGCGGCATCATGCCGTCGTCGGCCGCTACTACCAGTACGACAATGTCGGTCACCTTCGCACCGCGCGCACGCATGCGCGTGAACGCTTCGTGACCCGGCGTATCCACAAACACGATGCGCTTGCCTTGCACGTGCGCTTCGTAGGCGCCGATGTGCTGCGTGATTCCACCCGCTTCGCCGCCCGCGACGTCTGCTTCACGAATGGCGTCCAGCAAACTGGTTTTGCCGTGATCCACGTGACCCATTACGGTGACGACCGGAGCGCGCGGCACTTCGTTACCGGTGCGCTCCTCCTTTACCTTCTCTTCCTGCACCAATTGCTCTTCGAACGTAACGACTTGCACCACGCCATTGAACGCTTCGGCCAGGTTCGTCGCCGTCGGCACGTCCAGCGCCTGATTGATGCTGGCGAATACGCCGCGGTCGAGCAGCGTCTTCAGCAAGTCTTTAGCGCGGATATCGAGCTTCTCTGCCAACTCGCGCACCGTGATTCCTTCCGTCACGGTTAGGGCGCGCGGCTCGCGTTTTATCGGCGCGACAGGTTCAACCGCGGGTGCGCGTCCGCCCGGACCTGCGCCCGCGCGCGGACGAACGGGATGCAGCTTGCGTTCGCCTTCGGCGTAGCGCTTTTCGATCAGCGGCCGTCCGCGTGCCGCGGGCTTGCGCGCATAAAGCGGCTTACCTGGCTCCGCCTTAGGAACTCCCGCGCCGGGACGCTGCGTGCCGACCGGACCTTTATTGTCGCGACCACCTGGTCCGCCACCGCTTCCGGGACGTTGTGGGAAGCGCGAAGGCGGTCCTCCCGGACGTTGCCCTGGCGCACCACCAGGACGAACCTGGGGCGCGCTGCTAGGACGATATTGTTGCGGCGCTCCACCACTCGGGCGCATGCCTTGCGGCGCACCGGGACGCGCTTGCCCGGGGCCTGAAGGAGGCGCGCCGGGACGCGGATAACGTTGCAAAGTCGAAGGTGCGCCGGCAGGCCGTGCGGCGCCGGGCCCTGCTGCTGCAGGACGTGCTCCCGCGGGCGCGCTTCCCGGTGCTGCAGTCGGCCGCAGCGGCACGCCGGGTCTTGGGGCAGCCGGCGCAACGCCGGGACGTACAGCCGTAGTTGAGGCTGGAGACGCTGGTGCGGCTGCCGCAGGTTTCGCAGCGGCGGGAGCCGCGCCGGTCAGATGCGTCGCCGGATGAGTGGCGGTCGCGCCTGCGGGTGCGCCAGGACGTGCAACTCCCGGCGCCGTTGCGGCGCCAGAGGCGGGTGCATGCGCAGTCAGGCCCGGTCTTGCGCCAGCAGCAGCCGGCACCGCGCCAGCCGCAGGCTTCACGCCTACGGCCGCGGGCGCAGCCGGA